>Ga0335069_10004598_pt1 | contig 20366 bp, 17 predicted proteins | sample Lox_Sample_11_FD_206714 | JGI IMG/M metagenome (GOLD analysis project Ga0335069, IMG submission 206714) | Soil microbial communities from Loxahatchee National Wildlife Refuge, Florida, United States - Lox_Sample_1.1 | ecosystem: Environmental > Terrestrial > Soil > Wetlands | place: USA... | reverse complement strand
AAAGCTGCCGAGGGCGTTTTCGACCCGGCGGGTGTTGCGGTCCGTCACTGCTGAGATGGTGTAAGTGGTCTCGGCCAAAACGCCGGAACGCTGCAGCACGTACTCCAACGAAACATAGGAAGGGGGGAAGATGATGGCACTCACGGCTGGAGCGAAATCACGGTCGGCACGGTGAAGCTCGAAGAAACGGCGAGACATATAAACACCGCGCTTGAGTTGGATGATGTGACCGGCTTTGGACCAGCGCGCGAGCAGTGTACGCAAGACTGCATTGGAATCCTCCCCGCGACCGGCTAGCTGTTTAACACCTGTCAGTGTGAAATAAGGAAGCATATCAAACTGCGAAATCAAGTCGACATTGGTCATTGCATTTTATATCGGATAATAAGCTATTTATGTATATTATCCAATATAAAATGTACATTGTCAAGCGGACTTTTATCCAACCACGTGAATCCTTATATGTGATATTATTTTCCTTATCCAAAAGGAGACGCCACCATGCAAAATCCAGTGCTCACCACAATGCTCAACCGCAAATCGGTGCGCAAGTTCACCGAGCAGAAACCCGGCGATGAAGTCATCCAGCAGATCGTGCGGGCAGGCCAGCAAGCGCCGTTCGCCTCGCAGCTTTGCAGCTTGATCCTTTCGCGCAAGAGGGCCCTCCCTTTCCACGCGACGTTGATGTTCACCGTCTGCGTCGACTTGCACCGCATGGAATTGATCATGGCAAAGCGCGGCTGGAAGACGGTCACCAACGATTTGTCATTGCTCCTCTTTGGCATTCAGGATGCGGCTTACATGGCAGAGAACATGGTCATCGCCGCCGAAAGCCTGGGACTGGGTTCATGCTTTTTGGGTAACACACCCAACGTGGCAGATAAGATCCAAAAGCAATATCATCTGCCGCAGCGGGTCTTTCCCCTGGTGCAGCTCGTCATGGGCTATCCCGCCGAGGATTTTCCTCCCCGGCCGCGCTATCCGCTGGAATTCACGCTGTTCGAAGATAGATATCCCGAATTGACCGACGCGATGGTCGAAGAGGCGATGAAGGTGATGGATGGGGGCTACCTGGCACAAGGATATTACAGCAAGCAGCGCGCCAAAATCCCATTGGAGGATGGACGCGAAGAAACATTCACTTATGATACTTATTCCTGGACGGAACACATCTCGCGCAAATGGGGCCAATGGCTGAGCGACCCGCAGGATTTGCTGAACCAATTAGCCAAATGCGGATTCTCGTTCACAGAGGAAAGTGATAAGGTGCTGACTAAAAAGTAGAAACTTCTCAGGAGATTTGACCATATTTGAGACCTCAAGATGAATTAGCTTTGTGCATTGTGGCTATAATTGTTAAGTGAGGTGTGGAATGAAACAATACGAGGCTGTGATTGCTACCTTGGAACGACTCGGGGGTCAGGCTACTTTGGCAGAGTTGAATCTTGAGGTAATGAAAATCAAGGACTGTGAATGGAAGACAAAGACACCGTTTGCCTCCATTCGACGTATTGTGCAACAGCGTCCGGAAATTTTTAAGGTAAGGCCTGGACTTTGGGCTTTGAGGTCTTATCAACAAAGACTTGGTTTGGTTGAATACCTTCCTGAAACAGAAGATACAGATGTGAATTTTGAACAGGGACATTCATATTATCAAGGCATTTTGGCTGAGTTAGGGAATATGCGCGGCTACAAAACTTTTATTCCAAATCAAGATAGAAACAAAACTTTTGTCAACCGACCCCTAGATGATGTTCGTAGCTTGGATGAACTACCTGCTTTTAGTTATGATCAATTCATTCACAAAGTCGCAACGGTAGATGTGTCATGGTTCAATGAGCGTAAAATGCCAGTCAGGTTATACGAGGTTGAGCATTCTACCCAATTTGAAAACTCGCTTAGTAAATTTGTGGAATTACAAGATTTTAATGTAGGTATGTTCATTGTTGCCAGTGAAGCCAGGAAGCGAGAATATGTGGACAAGATTGATTTAAGCGCTTATCGGGATGTAAAGAACCGTGTCCAATTTATATCCTATGATGTACTCGTAAGTGTGTACGAAAATGAGTATGCCAGAAGCCATCTCTCGCATGCATTTTAATTGAGCAGTTTATAAACGGCTTCGAGGGTATGTCTTATTAAATGACTGGCTGTTATTTAATATTTCAGCACGCTGCCACCGATAAATTCGCGAAGCACCGAATCTTTGGGGACAATGGAGTCATCCTCGATCGGCGTGATCTCACTCAAGAAGCCCTGCGTACGTGTGGCGCGCTCATAAGCGTCGTCACGAAGAGGATCGTTGGCAAATTTTTTAGTCCACAGCTCGAAGGATTTCAGCAGCTTGGGGCGGTAAATGCTCAACTCGTAGGGCATGGCAGAACTAATGAGGTAATCGGCGGTGTGATGGAAGGGTACGATGTTGCGCATTTCGCCGGAACGTACATAATGCCAGTGCAGCAGCGTCTTTTCCGGGTCATAGGCGCGGTAGGCTGAATCGCGCAACATGCGGCGCATCAAGCGGATGTCGGTCCAACGAATGTATTGGCCCTCGTTATCCTTCATTTGCAATAGAGGCTCCAAATAAAGGCGGAACTTCTGTTCATCAGGTACCGATTGCGTCATGGCAGGGAACAGACCGTGCAGGCTGTCAATGAGAATGATATCGCCCGGGCGAAGCTTCATGGGCGTTGTACCAGCCGTGCGTTTGCCGGTCTTGAAATCATAGTGGGGGATAGGTACTTCTTCGCCGGCGATCAGGCGGGTGAGATGCTCGTCGATCAGAGCCAGATCCAGTGCTTGGGGCGTCTCGAAGTCATAATCACCGAATTCATCCTTGGGATGCTGCTCAAGGTCATAGAAATAGTTGTCCACGTTGAGCGTCACCAGACGAAATCCGGCCCTTTCCAAATGTTGGCCGATTTTGAGGGTGGAAGTAGTCTTACCGGATGAAGATGGCCCGGTAATGATGACCATGCGTATCTTATCCTTGCGGCCGAGGATCAGTTGAGCCGCGTTTTCCACATCTTCATGATAAAGTTTTTCGGATGCGGCGATCAACTCGGGCAACTCGCCACGTTCAATGCGCTCATTCAGACCGGCGATCGTATTAACCCCCTGGTCAATGGCCCAGTTGAGGATGTGCCAGATTTTGGCCCAGGGGATGTTCGGATTGGGCTCTGAAGAGATCTGAGCCCCTTCCTGGCGAGCACGGGCATGTTCCTGGCGGTAGAGGATATAGGCCTTGGCAACTTTGGCATGGCCTTCCTCGATCAATACCTTTTCGACGACGTCCTGGATCTCTTCGATTTGTGGGACATGCCCCGGAGAGGTTTGCTTTTCCAGCAACTGAACAACCTTGGCGCTGAGCTGTTCTGCAGTGGCACGGTCACGCCCACCGACGGCAACAGCGGCACGGTAGATCGCATTGGTAATGCGATCCGGATTGAAAGGTACAATAGCCCCACTGCGTTTAACGACCGATTCGATCCCTGGCATGGGTCCCTTCTTTCTATTGGATTGAAGGTATTTCCAAAAAGAGTTTCTATATCCTTGATTTTGAGCCGGCGCTATATCTTCAGTGATTCTCCAGGTTTGAGCAGGTGAACCTTGGCGCGGGTGGCAGCTTCAACCTGTTGTGCCCAGGCAACTTCATCCTGCTTGAGTAGATCGAAGGTGTTGTAGTGAATGGGAACGACGTGTTTGGGTTGCAAGAACTTGACAGCCCGCAAGGCGTCTGCGGGCCCCATGGTGTAATTGTCGCCAATGGGCAGGGCTGCGAAGTCGATGCCTTCTTCACCGATCAGCTGCATGTCGCCGAACAAGCCGGTATCGCCGGCGAAATAGAGCTTTTTATCATCCAATGTGGTGAGCAAAAAGCCACAAGGATTGCCGCCATTGGAACCGTCCGGCAGACCGGAACCGTGTAGGGCGTTGGTCAGCTTGAGATATCCAAAGGGGTGGTGAAAACCGCCGCCAATGTGTTGCGGGTGGGTTTTGATGTCTTGTTTGCGCAGCCAGGTACAGATTTCAGCCACACTGATGACGGTTGCACCGGTGCGTTTGGCGATGGCGACCGTGTCGCCGATGTGATCGCCGTGTCCGTGGGTCACAAGAATGAAATCGGCGGATACTTCGTTAGCAGAGACCTTTACAGTGGGATTGCCTGTAAAATAGGGGTCGATAAGAAGATGGAGATTTGCAGTCTCCAAGCCGAACGTTGCGTGACCATACCAGATAATATTCGTTGCCATAAGCGTTTTCCTTTTGTAACACTCGTTGAAGTGTGAAATAAGATTTAGCTACCCCAACCTTCGCGGCCAAGCATGCCGAGAATCAGGGATAACTCACCACGATGGTGGGCTTCATGTTCCACCATATGCCACAAAATCCAGTAAAGGCTGACAGCATCATCTCCTGTTTGATACATTTTCTGCAGATCGGCTTCTTTGAGTCCGGCCAACAGGCTTTCGGTGCGAGCGTGGCTTTCCTTGAGCACGCCTTTGATCTTATCCTTGGTCAGGTAATCGGCGAGGGTATAGTCCGGCTTTATATCTATTTCTTTAAGGATGATGCTACGGACCCAATAATCCTCAGATTCAGCAATGTGGAGCATGATCTTTCCCGCGCTCCAGGAATAGGGGAAGGGCTGGTAGGTTAATTCGCTTTCCTGGAATCTGTCGATAATTACGTAAAGTTGCTGGCGAATTTGTTCCCAATGCTTGAAAAATTGGCCTGGTTTCATCGTTGCCCCTCTCGAAGAATGGGATGAGTCAATTATAGCCATTACTCCATTACTAAAACTTGCCAGAGGCAAATTACAGAACTGTAAGGTGGCAGTTAAATTGCACCCACATTTTTAAAACCATATAAAATGTTACTCAGATTGTTTTTGCGACGCCGCGGATTTGAAATTCTTATCATGTATCGACGTTGACAATCATTACAATGGAAACCATCAATGTTGTCTTTCATAGTCATATATCTTTATTGTATTACGGCTTCTAGTATTTTGACGAGATTAAATGGTGCACTGTCCAGCCATGAGTTGGAAGCCGTGGCTGGTCAACCCGACCTTGTTCGATTGGGTGCGGTTTTCTATCCATTAATTCATACGAAGATCAAGGGAAAAGACTGGAGGAATGATTAATGTCTCCAGAATTTTCTCGGAAAAATACATATTCGGGCAATAACTTATCGGATTCAGATTCCCAAAGGTTGATTTACCAACAAAGATTGGAAGAGATCAATCAGGGGAAGGGAGCGTTATCAAGCGCTATATTTTATAACTCCGGGATTGGGATTGCCCTGATGGATTTGCAATTAACGATCTTGCTGGCAAATCCGGCTTTGGGCAAGCTTTTGGGTTATCTGCCTGAAGAGCTCAACGGCAAATCGTTAAAACAGCTTACTTATCCTGAAGACATCGAGAAGGAGTCGGATCCGCTTTGGATCATTCGCAATACCGATCCGGATGTGTTTCTGAAAACCGAGAAACGGTATGTTTGCAAAGATGGGCAGATGATTTGGGGGCGTTTAACCGCCACCTTGATCCGCGACAGCAATGAAATGCCTCTTTTTGGGCTTGGAATGATCGAAGACATCACCGAACAAAAACTATCTGAAAAAGCCCAAGATATTCTTTATGAAATTTCCCAGGCTGCCGGCTCGGCTCAGACTCAGGAGGCACTCTTTCGCCAAATTCATGCGATTCTCAGGCAACTTTTCCCGGTCGATAATTTTTTTATTGCACTTTATGACGATCAAAAAAATGAACTGAGTTTTCCCTATTTTGTCGATCAATTCGATGAAACACCTGCACCTAAAAAACTTGGGAATGGGCTGACCGATTATGTTTTGCGGACGGGTGAATCATTGTTGGCTTCTCCGGAAGTTTTTGCTGAATTGGTCATGCGTGGCAAAGTGGCTGAATTTGGCGCACCTTCCATCGACTGGATGGGAGTGCCATTAAAGATTGCCAATAAGACTATCGGCGTGATGGTGGCGCAAAGTTATACGGAAGGTATCCGTTTTGCGTCTAACGACCTGATGCTTATGGAATTCGTATCGGCGCAGGTGGCGCGCGCAATAGACCGTAAACGCGCTGAAGAAGCGTTGCGAGATGAAGAAGAAAAATATCGGGTCTTATTTGAAACATCGCAGGATGCGATTTTCCTGGAAACCTTGGATGGCCATATCCTGGATTGCAACGATGTGGCCGCAAAAATGTATGGATATGATAAAGAGAGTTTAAAGGCTCTTGAGGTTAAAGACCTGGTACCTGTAGGAATGAACGACAATGCGCCGACGCTCGACAGCTTATTGCTGGAACAAGGCGGGTTTGTCGTCGAGGTGGTCAACAAACGCCGGGACGGTACTTCGTTCCCAATCGAATTAAGCGCCAAACTGGCTTTGGTCGGTGACCAGCGTTTAATGCTAGTCTATGTGCGCGATATAACCGAGCGTAAACGGCATCATCGTGAACTGGAAGCCATTGCGCGCATGGCCAATGCATTACGCTCTGCCGTTACCATGAGCGAGGTGCAGCCGATTATCCAAGAACAGGTTGCAGACTTGCTGGAGGCTGATGGCTTGTTGCTGGCCTTGACCGATCCTTCGACCAAGGAGGTGGTCATTCGGGCGGCCAGCGGCGCATGGAGTAAGTTGGCTGGCCAGCGTTTGCCTCCCGGTGACGGCATCTGTGGCATGGTGATCGACAGCGGGAAGCCGTATCTGACCAATCACGTGGAGATTGAGATCGAAAGTCATTTTGTGGAAATGGGCACACAAATCCCGGCCATTGCTTGCGTGCCATTGTCGGTTCAAGGGCAAACCTTGGGCGTTATCGCAGTCGGGGTAAAAAAGGGGATCGATGAAGGCGATTTACAAGTTTTGGTTGCGTTAAGCGATCTGGCTGCGGGTTCTTTGCAGGGAGCCGAATTGTTGGAAAAAACCCGTGTGCAGGCCAATGAGCTTTGGGTCGCTTATGACGCGACCATTGAAGGCTGGGCGCGTGCACTGGAATTGCGCGATAAGGAAACTCAAGGCCATGCGAAACGGGTGATGCAAATGACGTTGCTGTTGGCACGGTCGATGGGGGTGGATGAAGCTGCGCTGGAACAGATCAGGCTCGGCGCGCTCTTGCACGATATTGGAAAGATGGCTATCCCGGATCAAATTCTGTTGAAGCCGGGTAAGCTTACGCCGGAGGAATGGGACATCATGCGCAGGCATCCTCAATATGCTTACGAACTGCTCTACCCCATTCCTTATTTAAGGCCAGCCTTGGATATCCCCTATTGCCATCATGAGCGCTGGAACGGAAAAGGGTATCCAAATAAGCTCAAGGGGGAAGAAATTCCCCTTGCGGCGCGCCTGTTTGCTGTGGTGGATGTTTGGGATGCGCTAATTTCAGACCGGCCTTACCGCAAAGCCTGGTCACCTAAAAGGGCTTTGACTTATATTCGCAATGGAGCCAATCGTTTATTCGACCCCAACGTTGTGGAAGCATTTCTGGCCCTGCACGAAAAGGGGGAGTTGTAAGGGGGTAGGTTGGCTTGTATGGCAGTTTGTTTAGCTTTGAGCAGGGGACGAATGGTGGACAGCCAGGCGACTCTCGTGGATTCTTAAGAAGATTACACTCCCCAAAATCATGAAGCTACCTGTTAGCTGGATGCCATTCAGTCGCTCACCAAACAGGAAATAAGCGCTGACGGTAGTGAATGCCGGCTCTAACGTGGCGATCAAGTTAGCTATGCTGGAAGGCAGGTAACTCAAACTGGTGTTATATAAACCAAAACCCAACACGGTCGGACCAGCGGCCAGGAGACATAGAATGCCCCATCCGGCCAGCGCATTGCCCAGCCAGAAAAAATCAGCGGGTTTTGAGGCTGCACCCGGCAGAAGCCCGTTCGACGCCAGGTTGAACACCAACAAAATGATGGCAGCAAAACCGAAGGTGTATAGCAATGTTGTCCAAGGGTTCAAGCCGCGCTGTGCAGCCGAACGCCCCATCAAGCTGTAGATGGCATAACATAAACCTGAAAGAATGCCGGTTACGATGCCCATTACATTGGCATTCCATATTGTCTGATCCAATGCGCCGGAAACCAGCAGACAGCCGGTCAGACTGAGCACCACTGACAGAATCTTGCCCCAATCGAGATATTCTTTGAGGAACCACCATCCCAGCAAGGCAGTGAACCCGGCCGAACAGTAAGCCATTACTGTAGATACCGCTGCTCCATTCAGCGCTACCGAGAGGGTCCAGGTGGAATTAAAAAGCGCCAGTACAAAACCGTAGATGATGAGATAGGGTAAATGACGCGGGGCGACGTGCAGCAGATGCCGGGACAATAACCCCAGTACGAGTAACAAAGTAAGAGTTACGAAGGCGTCACGCCAGAATGCCAACACCAACGGCGGGATGTGGTATGTCTGGGTGAGGTAACGGATGAAGATGGCAGTGGTCGAGAGAACTGCGGCGCTGGCCAAGGCATATAAATAGCCGCGGTTGAGGCTTGATGGTTGGATTGGGGGAGTTGACATGGCCGGCCTTGTCGGATGGATGAAATGTCTTGCGATGAATATGAAAATGAAAAGCCCTGGTCTTTGTGCCAGGGCCTTTCGCCGTTTATTTATTGAATTGTTCAGCGAAGTGGCAGGCCACTTGATGGCCAGGGCGCAATTCGCGTAATTGGGGTTCTTCCTTCGAACATATCTCTTTGGCAAAGGGGCAGCGGGGATGAAACCGGCAGCCGGAAGGAGGATTGATGGGGTTGGGGATTTCACCTTCGGGCATGGGCTGGGTGCGGCGCTGGGTGGGATCCGGAATGGGAACCGCGGCAAGAAGCGCCTGCGTATAAGGATGGAGTGGATGCTCATAAACTTCGCGCAAATCGGCCACCTCGACCATGCGCCCCAGGTAGAGAATGCCGATGCGATTGCAGACATACTTGGCCGTTGCCAGGTCGTGGGTGATGAACAGGTAGGTCAAATCGAACTCCTGTTTCATCTTCATCATCAGGTCGAGCAAGATGGAGCGGACGGAAACGTCTGCCATGGCGATGGGCTCATCTGCGATGATCAACTCGGGGTGAGTGATCAAAGCACGCGCCAGTACAACACGTTGGCGCTGCCCACCTGAGATTTGGTGGGGGAACAGGTCATAGAATGCTTCCGGCGGGTTCATGCCGACTGCGTGCAGAATGGCCAGTACTCGGTCTTTCCGTTTGCTGGGAGAGAGCTCTGGCATATGAATGCGTGCCGGATGATCGATGGCTTCTCCGAGCGACATGCGGGGGTTGAGTGACGCCAGGGGATCCTGAAATACAATCTGCATCCGCGAACGCAGGCGGCGCATTTCCTCGGGCGACAGGCTTTGCAAGTCGATGCCATCGAAAGTCACGCGACCTGATGTGGGCTCATACAATCGCAGAATCAGCCGTCCTATGGTGGACTTGCCTGAGCCACTTTCGCCTGCCAGGCCAAATACTTCGCCTCGGCGAATAGTAAAACTGACTCCATCCACTGCTTTTACGGCAGGAATATGCCCGTGGTTGAGCAGAGAAGCCAGGAAGCCGCTTTGGACAGGGAAATGTTTAACGAGATTTTCGACGACGACCAGATCTTCGCCTTCAGCAGCGATGCGAGCCGAATTAGGCGCGCTATTCGTTAAATTCTGACTAGCCATTATGCACATCCTGATTCTCAGCTACTCGTTGTACGCCGGCTTTCTGATAAAGCCAACAAGAAGCAGACTGGTCGCCAGCAACCGGCTCGAAAGCCGGCTCTTGTTCGGAACAAATATCCATAGCAAACGGACAACGCGGATGGAAGCGGCAGCCAACAGGGGGATGCAGCAAGCTTGGAGGCTCGCCGCCCATTTTATATAACTCGCCCTCATCCAGCTTAATATTAGGGACGGATTTCAGCAGGCCTTGGGTGTAAGGATGTTTGGGGTCGGCAAATACCCTTTGAACGGAGCCCACTTCAGCCATCTTGGCTGCATACATCACCGCCACCCGGTCAGCCACTTCGGCGACCACGCCGATGTTGTGGGTGATCAAAAGGATAGTCAAACCGAATTCCTTTTGGAGCTCCTTGAGCAGGTCGAGGAACTTGGCCTCGACGATCACATCCAGCGAGGTGGTGGGCTCGTCTGCAATGACCAGCTTGGCTCGCAACGCCAATGCCAACGAGATCATGACACGTTGGCGCATACCGCCCGACATTTGATGCGGGTACTCCATGATGCGCTCTCGACGGATCCCCAGGCGTTCCACCAGCTCTTCAGCGCGCTTGCGTGCATCGGCCTCACTGGTGCCGGGCTCATGCGTGAGGATGGTCTCGGTCAAGTGATCGAGAATGCGCTGGACGGGGTTAAGCGAGGTCATGGGGTCTTGAAAGACCATGCCGATCTCTGCGCCGCGGATGTTTGGCATTTCCGTTATGGGCAGCTTCATTAAGTCGCGGCCGTCGAACCACAGCTCACCGCCAGTGATGCTGGCGGGGCCATCGTGCAAGCGCATCAGGGCTTTTCCGAAAGTCGACTTGCCGCAGCCAGATTCACCCACCAGGCCGAGAATTTCGCCACGGCGGATATCCAGCGATACGTTATCAACAGCGCGCACGGCTCCCGCACGCGTTTTATATTCTACGGTTAGATTTCGAATGGAATAAAGGATGTCATCAGACATTAGCGATCCCTCAATTTGGGGTTGAAGATTTCAGTCAACCCTTCACCCATTAATGTAAACGATAATACGACCAGCAAGATGGCCAGACCGGGGAAGGTGATCATCCACCAGGCAGTCTGGATGAAACGCTGCCCGCGAGCCAGGTCGATGCCCCAGTCAGCGATGGTGGGGGGCAGGCCCAAGCCGAGGAAGGACAGGCCGGCGCCGGTCAAAATAGCATCGGCGACGTTCACCGAAAAGATGATTGCCACGGATGGGATGACGTTCGGGAAGATGTAGCGGGTCAAAATTTCCAGGCGGCGAGCGCCGATGCTCTTGGCAGCTTCGACGTAGACCTCCTCTTTAACGGAAAGAGTTTGGCCGCGCACGATACGATAGTAGGTTGGAATGTAAAGGACTGCAATGGCTAAGATGATGTTGAGGATACTTGGGCCCAGCACGGCAGTGATTGCAATAGCGAGAATTAGCCCCGGGAAGGCATACAAGCTATCCATGAGCAGGCTCAACAAGCGGTCGAACGTGCCGCCGACGAAACCAGCAATCAACCCCAAGGGAACACCCAACACCAATGAAAGGATGGAGGAACTGAAGCCGATGATGAGGGCAATGCGTGTGCCCCAGAGCAAACGGCTCAAAACGTCTTGGCCGATGTCGTTGGTACCAAGAATGTAGTTACCTGCCACCTGACCGGAAAGAGAGCCGGCTTCACGTAACGTGGGGTAGCTTGCTTTAATGGCGGCCAGATCGGTCGATTGAACAACCGCTGCTTTATCGGTGCCGGCCATGACGGACTGCAATGCTTCATCAAGGGTAACATAGCGATCGATGATTGGCCGCAGGCGCAAGCCAGCCGGTTGATTCTTGATGATTTCGTCGATCTTCTGAGCCGCGTCATTCAAGTCGCCTGAAGTAGGCAATCCTTGTACGACTGCAACAGATGCCTGATCAGTCCCTTCGGGTACTGCCAGGTCTTGTAATTTGTTAACAGATGAATCTGCGGGCACGACGAGGAAAGAAAGCTCGACGGTGGCCCCAGGGGCCACAAAGCGTGGTCCCGCGAGAGCGTCAGGTGAATAGGGAGCGAACCATTGGGGAAAAATGGCAATGATAATGAAAATTAGGACTGCCACGGCTGAAATGGTGACGAACCACCAATCGGCGCCGTACCAGCGGCGGGCCATCAGAAGCCGACGGACGAAACCGACTTGCTTAAGCTCCACCTCCCAGGTCGTTCCTTCAAGTGGGGTATTCGCGGGTTTTTCATCGATATTGGACATTGTTTAGTACCTCACACGAGGGTCAACCAGGGAATAAATAACGTCCACGGCCAGGCTGATCAATGCGACCAGCAGAGCGAAGACGGTAATGACACTTTGTACGGCAGTATAGTCGCGGGCAGAAATACGCTCCACGAGATAACTACCCATGCCCGGCCATGAAAAGACCGTTTCGGTCAGCACAGCACCTGCCAGCAGAATGGCCACTTGCAGGCCGATCAGAGTGATGACGGGAATCATTGCATTCTTTAAAGCGTGCCCATAAATCAGTACGTGTTCACGTACGCCGCGTGCCCGGGCAGCAGCGATATAGTCGGTATGCAGCGTCTCGATGACATTGACACGGGTCATACGAACGAACAGGCCGGATTGAATGAGTCCGAGGGTGACCGTGGGTAAAACCAGATGCTGCAAAACGGACCAGAGTGCGGGCCAATTCCCGCTGATCAACGCATCAATGGTATATATATTTGTATATGTCTTGAGAGTTGTACCGATAATGGGATCGATACGGCCGGAAATGGGGAACCATTTCAGCGTAACGCCAAAGAATAGCTGCAAGATCAAGCCAAGCCAAAATATTGGCAGCGAATAAATGACCACTGCATAGATGCGCATGGCGTAATCGGTCGTCTTTTTACGTTTGGAGGCAGCCCAGGTACCGCCATAGATACCAATAAGAAGTGCCAGGATCGAGGCCGGGATGATCAATTCAAGTGTGGCGGGGAAACGCTCGCTCATTTCGTCGATGATGGGGCGATGGCCACCTACAAGCGAATTCCCGAATTTGAGTGTAACCATTTCACCCAAGAACCGACCATACTGAACGATCAAAGGATCGTTTAATCCAAGCTCAGAGCGGATCTGCTGGATCATTTCGGGGGTACCCTTAGGTCCAAGTGCTGAAGAGACCGGGTCACCTGGCAAGATGTGCATGATCAAAAATACCATGGTACCCAAGATGAAAACCATTGGCAGGGTCAATACAATGCGCGTGAGGATGTAACGGCGAAGCCCCGTTGAGCCTTTAATAAATACGTAGGCTAACAGGAGAAGGGATGGAATACCAAAAATAAGTGCAATAAGTCCAATAGGGGTCATGTTTTGTCTGGAAAGAGATAAGAAATGGGGCGGGATTACTTACCGCCCGCCCCATTCGAACGTAACCGATTTACTTGCCCTTAGAAAGCAGCGAGTAATTGAAGATAATGTTGGGCCCGATGTTCAGGGTGTCAGGAGAGGCGTACGAGGACGAGCCATGGATGTCACTTGCGTAGACCACATGCTCTGCTGCGAAGAACAACGGCAGTGTGACGACCAGGTCAGCGTAGACATCTTGTGCCTGTTTATACTCGTCGGCACGTTTGGTGGCATCACCCTCGACGTCTGCTTGTTGCAGCAGGCTCACCAGTTGAGTGGCCTTGTCGTTGATCGGGGTACCGGTTGTGCTGCCCGTAGCCGGGGCGGTCACATTGGTGCCTTCACCACGGTTATAAACGAACGGATCCATGTAGTTGGAGGGGTCTGGGTAATCGAAGAACCAGCCCAGCACGCCACCTTCATAGGATTTGCCGCCCGTCAAAGCGGGCACGTAGGTGCTCCATTCCTGAGCCTGCAGGGTCACCTGGATCTCGCCAGAAGCCTCTAGCTCTTTCTTGATAACCTGCATCCAGGCTGCGGTCGATGCGCCGTAGTGTTCAGGTGGGTACCAAAGTGTGATCTGGCAGGGATTTGAAGCTGAATAGCCAGAAGCTTCCAGGAACTTCTTGGCGGCATCGATGTTCGGAGCTGAATACATGGTATCGAAAGCCTGGTCAGCGCCCAAGAAACCAGGCGGGATTTGTGAGTACAGTGGGCTTACCTGACCGCCATAGACCGTATCAGCGATTTCATTGCGGTCGACCAATGAAGCAACGGCTTTGAGGACGTTGGGATCGTCAAACGGCTTCATGGTGTGGTTCAGATCGAGGAACATGATACGACCACCGTTGATTGTTCCGACCGTTAAGCTGGAGATTTTCGAGAGTGGAGTAAGTTGTTCGGGCGAGAACAAGCGCCAGGCAACATCAACCTCGCCACTCTGCACGGCTAAGGACATCGTGTTGGGGTCGGAGTAGAAGCGGACGATGACTTGCTTGACCTGTGGCTTCAGATCGCCGGTGTAATAGGGGTTGGGCTCGAAGACCATCTGGGTGTCAGGATCATATTGCGAAATGTACCAGGGGCCTACGCCATAGATCGGGGCGGTCGGGGTAAGATTGCACGCGTCGGACTTGAAGATGTTCGGATCGGAAGCAACATAGGGCGCGCCGGCCAGGATCTGGCGGAAGTAGGCAATGGGGCTTTGCAGCGTGAAGACAATGGTCTTGTCATCAGGTGCGGTGATGCTCTTGACATACGGCACGGCCAGGGAATCAGCCACATCATTCGGGCACTTGGGGCCAATGGTGAGCAAGCGGTTGAGCTGAGCAGCGTAGACTGTGGCGGTCAACGGGGTGCCATCACCAAATTTGATGCCATCTTTCAAGGTGAAGGTGTAGGTCAGACCATCGCTCGAGACTGTGCCTAAATCAGTGGCCAGATCGGGCTCGATATCGGTCGTTCCGGGTTTCCACTTCACAAGGCCTTCGCTGATGTTGTAGGAAATTTCCCAGTCACGGATGGAATAGGCATCGGCAGGGTCAAGGCTCGCGACTTTATCAGTGGTACCGATGGTGATAGTGTCAGCAGCGGTGGGAGTGGTCGAAGCGGCTGGTTTGGCAGTACCACAAGCTGTCAGTACCATGCTAGCAACTACGACAAAAGAAATGAGCAAATACAGCTTTGACTTCATTGCGAATCTCCTCCTTCTAAATTTTGGAAAGCAAATGGAACAAATACGATCGAACAGGGAACCACTCTACTTTATTGGGGCACCACCTCCTTGTTTTTAACATAACGAAGTTTAATTGGTTGATTATACATGAAAATCAATCGATGTCAACTTAAAAATTCTACCAAAATAAAAACCTCGCACAAGAAAGTGCGAGGTTTTGTGATTCATTCCCAATCTAAAGTGTCATTTATTGCTGCATTGGATTGGAATTAGCCCAGCTCTGGCCTGCAATGACCACAATGTCGTAGGGTTGAGAGGGATCATTGACATTGTAGATGTTGCTGCTGCTGACACCGAAGAGCGTGGACAAATAAGCCAGTGTGTAAGGCTTCGAATTGTACAAGTAAATCATACTATCTGTAGTTTGTTGGTTGGCATTCGCGGTTTGAACCACATTAAGCCCCTGTTGTTTCAGGTAAGTGGCAGTTTGATCGGCCAAACCGGTGGCACCGGAACCGTTTTCAACAACGATACGGGCAGCTTCGGTTTGCATCGCGCTCTGCTGGTCGGAAGCAACGGCCATTGGAGCAGTCACGCCGCCGGTGGTGAAAATCGAATCGGTCACGGCGCGGATTTTATCCGGGATGGGAATGTAGATGTCCAGGCCTTCCGGTGAAATGCCTTGGGTTAATTGCCCGGGCCCGATGGATGCTCTTGTAATCTTGCTGGAGTCGAGTTGTAGTGCTATTTGACCCAGTGACAAGACCTGGTCAAACGTAAGGTTGGTTTTAACACCACTCTGGATATCCTGATATATTGCAGGCGCTTTGAGCAGCAACGAAGGAAGTTCGTTGTATTTTAAGATGCGTGACTTTAAAGCCATGATCACATCTTGTTGATTCGCGGAGCGGTCAAAATCGCTGCCGGGAAGCGAATCGCGGTTGCGCACATACGAAAGCGCCAAATCACCGGGAAGCGTAACCGGCACACCCGCTTTCAAGGTTTGCTGATCGTTCGGATTGCCGATGGGCTCAACGACCGTGTCTACTTTGGGGGTAACGGTAACTCCACCGATATCATTGACGATCTTAACAAAAGAATCAAAATCCAAGACTACGTAATAATTAATCGGAACGCCGAGCAAATTCTCGACGGTCTGCATGGCTAATCCTGCACCACCGCCAGGCAGGTGATAAAGCTCGCCGTAGTAAAAAGCGGTGTTGATTTTGTTATAGCCGTTATCATTTCCGTAGTTGTCAATTTGCACCCAAAGATCACGCGGGATTGAAAGCATCCCGGCCGTAGCAGTTGAAGGATCGATGGTGAGAAGGATCATCGTATCTGTGCGTGGCGGCCAGTTACCGCTTTCATAATCGCGATAGTCGTAGCCCATCAACAAGATGTTGACGCGACTTTTACCATCCCAAGGCACCGGGGTTGGGCCAGCTTCTGATTGAAGAACCTGGTTGGGGGAGACGGTGGAAGAGCCAGTGCTGGTGGTGGGAACGGCAACACCCGGGAGGCTATTACTACCACCGGTCATGTTCCAAGAAGAGACCAGGTTGCGGACAACGATAAACCCGATGATGGCCGTGGCGATCGCCAGGACGATAAAAATGCCCAAGACGATCATGGATGTTTTATCGGGACGAGCGGTTCTGCGAGCCATTGTTTTGTTAATGCGAGCCATACCTTTTTCCTGTTATACGCCAGAGCGTGTCGATTTCAACCTAGGTTGCAAGGTTAGTGCCAGATTAAATGATCAAAGAATACAGTGAAGCAACCGATTGATAAAATTTAACTAATCTTGGGCGGAGGAACTGGGAGCTGTTCAACCGGCGTGTCGATCCACTTATCACCTTCATCGATCAACATCACCGGGATATCTTCCACGATGGGATATTTTCGGCCACACTCATTGCAGACGAGCCAGCTTTCCTTGTAGAAATCCAGCCGGCCTTCTTTTTCATGAACGCAGACGGGGCAACGCAATATCTCGATCAGGTCAGGATGGACCATGGTTCCTCCAAAAAAGCAATACCTCGATTCCAATTTTACCACAGGGGAAAGGTGGCAACCTGTGAGATGCCTTTTGAGGCGGCATGATGATGCGCTGCCGGGGCGGTGCTGCAGTGTGCCTATTTTGACTTGGGAATGTCCGTTCCGGGGCCGTATTCGTAGGCGTTTGCCCACGGGATGTAGTGCGTCGTATACGTATCACTGAAATAAACCGAACCGTTGCGGCTGACCGTACGGTTGACCGTCACGTCAGCACCCTGAACAGCCCATTCGACCTGATTGATAGTACCCTTTGGCAGATCAGGATTCTCGGTGTAGACATCCGGCGGCGGATCGACCAAATTGGTAGGGCCGGTTGTATGCCAATCGACCGTGCGGCCATCCGAGGTAGAGTAGAACTTCCAGGTGAGTGAGTATTTGGAAGCGTTGAAATAAGTTTCCATCAATAACCAGTAAGGCGTATCGTTGGTAAATTGGAGATCGACCAGCGGGAAGAAAACCGTGGCATCCAGGCCGGCCAGTGTGGGGTCATGAGTGCCGGTGGAAGTCTGTTCGTAGTAGCCCACACGGTAGGCATGTGGCGTGCGATCGACGATGGGGTAGCCGGCAAAGAAAGCGGTGCGGAATAACGTGGTGCTGACCTGGCAAACCCCGCCGCCAACGCCATTGATGGTACGGTCGCCGACGATGATGGGCGCTTCGGCGTATCCGTTATCCAGGCTGATGTCGCCGATTTGCTGCGCCATCGAAAAAGTGGCGCCCGGCGGCACCAACAAGCCATGGAAGCGACTGGCCGCGATCTGGATGTTTTGCATGCGGGCGTCCGGTGAGCCAAAAAAATAAGTTGTTTCAGAATAGATAAGCTGAGTAATGCCAAGCTGAGCAGCGGTCATGTTGTCAGTCACTTGCGGCGCGGCGAAGTCAAATTCCAGTGCGATTGTATGGTTTCCTTGCGCCACTTGTTGTTGAATGGAGGTAATGCTCTTATCTATATTAAGCGTGCGGCCGATGACGGCAGATTGGATCACATCAAGTTGATGCGTGTCATCATTGAAAGTGAAGCGGGTATTTTGCGGGTCGAGTGCCACCGCCGATGACAAACTGACAAGGTAGTTGCGCAGTGCATCGCTGTTGATGGTGGCCTGGTAAGAGGTTGTGGAATTGCTGTTGTTGACGCGCTCGAAATTGAGCATTGTCGCCAGCTCAGCCGGCTGGATGATCCAGGGGCCCAGCGTGCTTTTATCGGGCTGGCCATCCGGCAAGATGAGGGTGAGCGGCTGGGAAAGGATCTGACGCGCCAGGTTGGCCTGTGCGGTGACATCCAATACCTGGGGTTGGACCTCATGTATTACCAGGGGAAGGGTACTGTCTTGAAAAGAGTTCAGTAATGGCGTCAGGAGCGACAGCGTGGCATCGACATCCAGACTGTGACCTATCTGACCGTTGGTGACTACTACATTGGTGCCTTGCAGGCTGATGCTGGCTTCGACGGCGGGCGAATCGATCTGTTTCTTCAGATTGGACAAATATTGATACGCGGTGCGCTGGTCAAAGATGAGGGCTAATGAAGCTGGGTGACCGTAATACACGGCACCAAATTGTTCGGCCATGGCTTTGACCAGATTGCCCTCACGCCCTACTGAAAAAGCGGACTTGGCAGAAGCGTTGGGGTCGAGGAACAGGCCCAGGTCAGCCGGGGTGACCACCCAGGTCCGATCACCATCCTGCAGGGTGATGTGGCCGGAGCCGGGAAACGTGATAGCGGCGTTGACCTTGCTGGCGGCACCCGTAACGGTCATTCCTCCAACATCGATGCCGGCGATGCTGACACCCGGTAAAATGCGGCCGATGAATACCAATTGGAAACCGAGGGAAAGCAGCAGGAGGACGAACAGAAATACACAGACTCCGAAGAAAAGCGCCAGAAGAACCTGCCGCACCAACGACTCTGGAGAAATATAGGAACGGCTTGCGACTTGCATACCGAAATTATAGCATTGTGCCGCAGGGCGGGCGGTTGCATGTAAAATCCCGAAGGTAAATGCAATAGCAGAAGATTAAACCTTAAATTTTGTCAAAACCCTTGACACCGGGATGGCTCGCGGTATAATCCAGCCCGTTGTCAGGAACAAGATCAATAAGCAAGACTGATCGATAAAAACCGAATATCGCCAAAGCCCTGAAGGAACTCAAAAGAGGCAGCGCCGATGTAGAAATTGGACATCGGCGAAGTTTTGTGGGAATGACCCTTGACAGTCTTGAGGGAAGTGCTTAAAATAAGAGTCCCGATTTGGGAGTTGAGATCTTGCTGAAAAAGCAGATCGCTAACAACTGAAAGTGGCTGGCGAGACAGCCCCGACGACATCGCTGAGACGGCCGATGTGATCCCGGAAAGATAGCAAGAGTGGAAAACATCGGCGTTTTGTCCCCTGTCCCTAACGGGATAGACCCTTGACAGGGTGAGAGAAGACAAGTAGAATCTCGCCCTCGGTGCTTGCGCTCGGAGAAAGCACGAAGAAACCAGCATCTAACGATGCAGGCGGAACCTTAATAATTGAATAGTGATAGGAAGCGAGAACCTGATCAATCCAGTAAAAATCCGTAACTTACACCAAGCAATTGGTGAAAAAATATTTTGCGGAGAGTTTGATCCTGGCTCAGGATGAACGCTGGCGGCGTGCTTAATACATGCAAGTCGAACGAAGTTATTGTAGCAATACGGTGACTTAGTGGCGAACGGGTGAGTAACGCGTTGGTGACCTGCCCCAAAGTGTGGGATAACAGTCCGAAAGGATTGCTAATACCGCATGTGGTCTTTTGGATTAGAAGCCTTTTGACTAAAGCAGCAATGCGCTTTGGGAGGGACCTGCGTCCCATCAGCTAGTTGGTAAGGTAACGGCCTACCAAGGCGATGACGGGTAGGGGACCTGAGAGGGTGGACCCCCACAATGGCACTGAAACACGGGCCATACACCTACGGGTGGCAGCAGTAGGGAATATTGGTAATCTGCGAAAGCGGGAACCAGCAACGCCGCGTGTGCGATGAAGGCCTTCGGGTCGTAAAGCACTTTTTAGAGGGATGAGGAAGGACAGTACCTCTAGAATAAGCCTCGGCTAACTACGTGCCAGCAGCCGCGGTAAAACGTAGGAGGCAAGCGTTATCCGGATTTACTGGGCGTAAAGCGTGTGCAGGCGGTTCGGTAAGTTGGATGTGAAAGCTCCCGGCTTAACTGGGAGAGGTCGTTCAATACTACCGGGCTAGAGAGTGGTAGAGGGAGGTGGAATTCCGGGTGTAGTGGTGAAATGCGTAGATATCCGGAGGAACACCAGTGGCGAAAGCGGCCTCCTGGACCATCTCTGACGCTCATACACGAAAGCTAGGGGAGCAAACGGGATTAGAGACCCCGGTAGTCCTAGCTGTAAACTATGTGAACTTGGCGTCAGTGGCTTCAAAACCATTGGTGCCGCAGCTAACGCGATAAGTTCACCGCCTGGGGACTACGGCCGCAAGGTTAAAACTCAAAGGAATTGACGGGTCCCCGCACAAGCAGCGGAGCG
>Ga0335069_10004597_pt1 | contig 20367 bp, 17 predicted proteins | sample Lox_Sample_11_FD_206714 | JGI IMG/M metagenome (GOLD analysis project Ga0335069, IMG submission 206714) | Soil microbial communities from Loxahatchee National Wildlife Refuge, Florida, United States - Lox_Sample_1.1 | ecosystem: Environmental > Terrestrial > Soil > Wetlands | place: USA... | reverse complement strand
ACCGACTCGTGCGAGGTCAGCACCTCGATCTCGTACTTCGGCCGCACCTCGGGCCGGTACAGGTTGACGTAGAAGTAGCCGGCACGGCGGCCGTCGGCCGACGGACCGCTGTAGTAGGCGGTGGTCGTGTTCGGCGCCGAGATCGCCGGGATCGGCCGCACGCCGAACGGCGTGCGGTAGAGGTGGCCGAACAGCTTCGGCAGCTCCGGCTCGATCTGCTTGGCGGTCACGATGTAGGCGCGGTACAGCTCGTCCGGCGTCGCGTAGTAGAACTGCGGGTCGGTGCGCAGCTTCTGGAAGAACTCCTGCAGCGTGCCCTTGAACCCGACCTCGTCCATGACCTTCTGCATCTCGGCGCGGTTGCGCGCGACTTCCCGCAGGCCGATCGCGTGGATCTCGTCGGCGCCGAGGCGGGTGGTCGTGTGATACCGGATCCGGTTGCGGTAATAGGCGTCACCGTCCGGCGTGTCCCAGATGCCGACGCTGTCGCGGCAGGCGGGCAGGTACTCTTCGCGGAAGAAACGGTCGAAGCGCTGGTAGGCCGGCAGCACGCCGCCCGCGATCGCGGCGCGCGCCGCGGCGGCGAGCCGCTCGCGCTCGGCCGCCGGGATCCGCTCGGGAAAGCGGCGGAACGGCTGGTAGAAGGGGCTGTCCTCCGGCGTGGCGACCAGCTGCTGCGCCAGCTGCGGCACGACGCGCTCCATCAGCACGCGCGGCTGCGTGCGCCGGTCGCGGGCCGAGTCGCGCAGCAGCGCCGCAGTCTGGTCGAGGAACTGCGGCAGCGAGCCGAGGCGCTTCAGCCAGGCCTCGTAGTCGGCGACCGTCTCGAAGGGCATGATCTCGGTGAGCTCGCTCAGCGTCTGCACGCCGCCCGAGGCGCTGATGCCGTAGGCCTCGGTGTGGAACGGCCACTCGGCATTGCGCTCCTCGTACTCGCGCTCAAACAGGTCGTAGCTCAGCTGCTCGGCCGGCACCAGTGCCGAGCGCCGGATCCTGCGCAGCTCGCCGAGCACCTCGAGGTCGTGGCCGTGCGAGCGCTCGAGGCTCGCGCGCGTCAGGTCCGGCCAGCGGTCGTTGAAGCGCGTCTCGCCGTAGTAGGTCGCGGCCAGCGGGTTGTCGACGAGGTCCTGCTCCCAGGCGCGGTCGAACAGTTGGTGCAGCGCGGTGACCGGCGCCGGCGCGGCGCACGCGGGGCCCGTGCCGAGCGGCAGGAGGAGGGCGAGCGCGACGAGCAGGCGGCGGACCATGGGGACTCCGGTTCGAGTGCGGCGGTGGCGGAATATTGCCGGCGCCGGCGGGCGCCGACAATTAATGTTGGGCGCCGGCCCCGCGCCCCGCTATGATGGGCGCTTCGCGACAAGATCTGTCCGGAGAGACCGTGGCACCCCGGGGCGGGCGATGGCCCGTCGCGGCACCGCGGCGCCGAAGGCGCAACCCGCCCGGAAACGCTCAGGCACCAGTACGGCAGGATCTCGCGAGCTCTGGAGAGCGGCCGGCGCGCAGGCGCCCGGCCCACCGAAGGGGTGCGGCGCAGCACGAGCGGCGCTTGATCTCTCAGGTCACAGGACAGAGGGGCGACAGGCGGTGGCCTGTCGCCCTTTTTTATGGGGTGGCAGTCCGCCGGAAGCGTCCGAAGCGGAGACCCTGATGACCCAGCAGACACCGTTGCACGCCCGGCACGTCGAGCTTGGCGCGCGGCTCGTCGATTTCGGCGGCTGGGACATGCCGCTGCAGTACGGCTCGCAGCTCGAGGAGCACCACGCGGTGCGCCGCGACGCCGGGATGTTCGACGTCTCGCACATGCGGGCAGTCGACATCGAGGGTCCGCGCGCCGAGGAATTCCTGCGCCGGCTGCTGGCCAACGACGTCGCGCGGCTGAGCGAGCGCGGCAAGGCGCTCTACAGCTGCATGCTGAACGAGGCCGGCGGCGTCATCGACGACCTGATCGTGTACTTCCTGGAGCCCGGCCGGTACCGGCTGGTCGTCAATGCCGGCACCGCCGACAGCGACCTCGCCTGGATCGGCCGGCAGGCGGGCCCGCTCGGCGTTGCGCTGCGCCCGCGCGGCGACCTCGCGATGATCGCGGTGCAGGGACCGAACGCGCGCGCCCGGGCCGCGGGTCTCCTGCCGGCCGCCGACGAGGCGCGCGCGCTGGCGCTCGGGCCGTTCTTCGGCGGCCCGCTCTCGATCCTCGACGGCAACGTGTTCGTGGCCCGCACCGGCTACACCGGCGAGGACGGCTTCGAGATCATGCTGCCCGCGGAGCACGCGGTGGCGCTCTGGGACCGGTTGCTCGGCGCCGGCGTGCGGCCCTGCGGGCTTGGCGCACGCGACACGCTGCGGCTCGAGGCCGGCATGAATCTCTACGGCAACGACATGGACGCGACCACGACGCCGCTCGAGTCCGGCCTCGCCTGGACGGTCGCCTTCGGCGCCGGCCGCGACTTCGTCGGCCGGGCCGCGCTCGAGGCGCAACGCGCCGCCGGCGTGCCGCGCAAGCTCGTCGGCCTGCTGCTCGAGGACAAGGGCATCCTGCGCAGCCACCAGAAGGTGCACGCCGGCGCCGCGGGCGACGGCGAGACGACGAGCGGCAGCTATTCACCGACGCTCGAGCGCTCGATCGCGCTCGCGCGGGTGCCGGCGGCCACCGGCGCCGGCGTCGAGGTCGAGATCCGCGGCAAGCGCCTCAGGGCGCGCGTGGTGCGCCCGCCCTTCGTGCGCCACGGCCGCGCGCAGATCGCGCTCTGAGCGCGGCGCACCGACCGCTACCGGCTTCAGTCAACGACACCCCGGCGAGGACCTGCGACCATGAGCGAAAACATCCCGGCCGAACTGCGCTACACGAAGTCCCACGAGTGGGTCCGCCGCAACCCGGACGGCACGCTGACCGTCGGCATCACTGATCACGCGCAGCACGCGCTCGGCGACCTCGTGTTCGCCGAGACGCCGGAGGCCGGCCGCACGGTCGCGACCGGCGAGGCCTGCGCGGTGGTCGAGTCGGTCAAGGCCGCCTCGGACGTCTATGCGCCGCTGGCCGGCACGATCCTCGAGGGCAACGGCGGCCTGGCGGACGCACCCGAGAAGATCAACACCGACCCCTACGGCGAGGGCTGGCTGTGGAAGCTCAAGCCGGCCGACGGGAAGGAGCTCGACGCGCTGCTCGACGCCGGTGCCTACGGCCGGTTCCTGGCCGAGTCCGCCGAGTAGCGTCAGCCCGCGCCGCGACGCGTCCACCTGGAGAGACCATGGCCTTCATTCCGCACACCGACGACGACGTCCGGCAGATGCTCGCGACGATCGGCGTCGCCAGCATCGAGGACCTGTTCGACGAGATCCCGCCGGCGCTGCGCGCCGCGCCGCTGACCGGCATCCCGCCGGCGGCCTCCGAGATGGAGATCGGCCGCCTGATGTCGGAGCGCGCGGCGCGCGACGGCCGGCCGCTCAGCTTCATCGGCGCCGGCGCCTACGAGCACCACATCCCGGCGGCGGTCTGGGCGATCGTGACGCGCGGCGAGATCTACTCGGCCTACACGCCGTACCAGGCGGAGGCGAGCCAGGGCACGCTGCAGACCATCTACGAATACCAGACGATGATCGCGAGCCTCACCGGCATGGAGGTCTCGAACGCGTCGCTGTACGACGGCGCCTCCGGCCTCGCCGAGGCGTGCCTGATGGCGGTGCGGGCCAACCGCCGCTCGAAGTCGCTGCGCATCCTGATGCCGCGCGCGGTCCACCCGACCTACCGCAAGTGCGCGCAGGCGATCGCGGGCAACCAGAACCTGCGCTTCGAGGAGGTCGGCTTCGACCCGGCGACCGGCCAGACCGCGTTCGACGCGGTGGCGCGCCATGCCGGCGAGGACATCACCGCGCTCGTCATCCAGCAGCCGAACTTCTTCGGCACCCTGGAGGAGGTCGACCGGCTCACGGACTGGGCCCACAGGCAGGGCGCGCTCGCGATCGCGGTCGTCAACCCGACCTCGCTGGCGCTCCTCAAGCCGCCCGGCGAGTGGGGCGAACACGGCGTCGACATCGTCGTCGGCGAGGGCCAGCCGCTCGGCGTGCCGCTCGCGGCCGGCGGCCCGTACTTCGGCTTCATGACGACCCGCATGGAGCACGTGCGGCAGATGCCGGGCCGGATCGTCGGCCGTACGCTGGATCTCGACGGCCGGCCCGGATTCACGCTGACGCTGCAGGCGCGCGAGCAGCACATCCGCCGCGGCAAGGCGACCTCGAACATCTGCACCAACCAGGGCCTACTGATGAGCGCGGCTACCGTCTACCTCGCGATCGTCGGCCCCGAGGGGCTCGAGCGCGTCGCCGCCGCATCGATGGCGCGCACCGCGGAGCTGGTCGCGGAGCTGACCAAGATCAAGGGCGTGCGGCAGGCCTTCGCGACGCCGCGCTTCCACGAAGCGCTGCTGCAGCTCGAGCGACCGGTCGGCCCGGTGCTCGATGAGCTCGCGCGCCGCGGCATCGCCGGCGGCTACGACGCCTCGGCCGACTACCCGGAGCTCGGCAATGCGCTGCTGGTGTGCGCCACCGAGACCAAGACCAGCGGCGACATCGCCAGCTACGCGGCGGCGCTGCGCGCGGTGCTCGGCACCGCGCGCGCGGCCTGAGGAGGCACCCCGATGAGCGACAAGAACCCCGCCGCCACCCCGCGCGAAGCGACGATCTTCGAGCTGTCGCGGACCGGTCGCGCCGCGACCGCGCAGATGCCGCCGCCGATGACGGCCCACGTGCCGCCGGAGCTGCGCCGCCGCCGCCGGCCGCTGCTGCCGGAGGTGTCCGAGCTGCAGGCGGTACGCCACTACACGCGCCTGTCGCAGATGAACTTCTCGATCGACACGCAGTTCTATCCGCTCGGCTCGTGCACGATGAAGTACAACCCCCGCGGCTGCAACCAGTACGCGATGCTGCCGGAGTTCCTCGGCCGCCATCCGCTCGCGCCGGCCGCGCTCGGGCAGGGCGTGCTCGCCTGCCTGTACGAGCTGCAGGACATGCTGAAGGAGGTCACCGGCATGCAGGGCGTGTCGCTGACGCCGATGGCCGGCGCCCAGGGCGAGTTCGCCGGCGTCGCGATGATCCGCGCCTACCATCGCGCGCGCGGCGACCTGGCGCGCAACGAGATCATCGTGCCGGAGGCCGCGCACGGCACCAACCCGGCGACCGCGTCGATGTGCGGCATGAAGGTCATCGAGATCCCGTGCAACGCCGAGGGTGACTGCGACCTCGAGGCGCTCGGCAGGGTGGTCGGGCCGAACACCGCCGGCATCATGCTGACCAATCCGTCGACGCTCGGGGTCTTCGAGCGCACGATCGCCGACATCGAGAAGCTGGTGCACGCGGCCGGCGGCCTGCTCTACTACGACGGCGCGAACCTGAACGCGATCCTCGGCAAGGTGCGCCCCGGCGACATGGGCTTCGACGTCATCCACATGAACCTGCACAAGACCTTCTCGACGCCGCACGGCGGCGGCGGCCCGGGCGCGGGCGCGGTCGGCGTCGGCGCGCGGCTGCTGCCGTACCTGCCGATCCCGGTCGTCGGCCGCGACGCCGACGGCTACCGCTGGCTCGACGAGCGCGACCTGCCGGCGTCGATCGGCCGGCTGTCGGGGTTCATGGGCAACGCCGGCGTGCTGCTGCGCGCCTACATCTACATGCGCATGGTCGGTCGCGAGGGCATGCGGCGCATCGGCGAGTACGCGACGCTGAACGCGAACTACCTGCTGGCGCGGTTCCGGCAGGCCGGTTTCGAGCCGGCCTACCCGAGCCGGCGCGCCACCCACGAGTTCATCCTGACGATGAAGCACGAGGCCCGCGAGCACGGCGCGACCGCGATGGACTTCGCCAAGCGGCTGCTCGACTTCGGCTACCACGCGCCGACGACCTATTTCCCGCTGCTGGTGCCGGAGTGCCTGCTGATCGAGCCGACCGAGACGGAGGCCAAGGAGACGCTCGACGGCTTCGTCGACGCGATGGTGGCGATCCGGCGCGAGGCGGCCGAGGACGCGGGGCGGCTGAAGGGCGCGCCGTACACGCTGCCGGTCCGCCGCCTCGACGACGTGCGCGCCGCGAAGCAGCTGGATCTGACCTGGAAGCCCGCCGCATGAGCGCACCCGAGACCACCGGCGGCGCGGTGCGCCCGGGCGCGAAGCCGCAGGGCCTGGGGCGGCTGCTGAAGGCGTTCGGCAACACCGCCAAGGGCCTGGCCGGCTGCTGGCGCGAGGAGGCGGCGTTCCGCCAGGAGTGCCTGCTCGCGCTGGTGGTGATACCCGCGGGACTGTGGCTGGGCGCGAGCGGCGTCGAGCGCGCCGCGCTGATCGGCCCGATGCTGCTGATCCTGGTCGTCGAGCTCCTGAACAGTGCCGTCGAGACCGCCATCGACCGCATCGGCACCGAGCGCCACGCGCTGTCGGGCCTCGCCAAGGACCTCGGCTCGGCGGCGGTGTTCGTCGCCTTCGTGCTGCTCGCGAGCTGCTGGGGCCTCGTGCTGCTCGGCCGCTGAGGCGCGCCGGGCGCGGCGCGGTCGCCGCCGCGCCGTGCCGGTGGCGGGGCACGCCGCCGGCCGGTATGGTGGCCGCTTTCGCCGGAGGCCCAAGTCGATGACAGCGATGATCTGCGGCTCGCTCGCCTACGACACCGTCATGGTGTTCGACGGCCGCTTCAAGGAGCACATCCTCGCCGACCGCATCCACATGCTGTCGGTGTCGTTCCTGGTTCCGCAGCTGCGCCGCAACTACGGCGGCTGCGCCGGCAACATCGCCTACAACCTCGGCCTGCTCGGCGTCCGGGGCCACGTGCTGGCGACGGTCGGCGACGATTTCGGGCCGTACGAAACTTGGATGCAGCGGCACGGTCTCAGTCTCGAGTACGTGCGCCGCATCCCCGACACCTACACCGCGCAGGCCTTCATCACGACCGACCTCGATGACAACCAGATCACCGCCTTCCACCCGGGCGCCATGCAGCACTCGGGCGAGCTCGACGTGCCGGCGGGTGCCGGCATCTCGCTCGGCCTGGTGGGCCCCGACAGCCGCGACGGCATGATCCGCCATGCCCAGCAGTTCGCCGACGCCGGCATCCCGTTCATCTTCGACGTCGGCCAGGGCCTGCCGATGTTCGGCGGCCAGGACCTCGAGGTCTTCCTCGACCAGGCGAGCTGGGTGATCGTCAACGACTACGAGGGCCAGCTGATCCAGGAGCGTACCGGGCTCGCGCCGGCGGCGATCGCGGCGCGCTGCCGCGCCTACGTCGTGACCGGCGGCGCCGAGGGCTCGCGGATCTACGCCGAGGGCCGCGTCGTCGACATCCCGCCGGTGCGCGCCGAGCGCGTCGTCGACCCGACCGGCTGCGGCGATGCCTACCGCGCCGGCTTCATCTTCGGGCTGAGCCGCGGCTTCGACTGGCCGACCACCGGCCGGCTTGCCTCGCTGATGGGCGCGATCAAGGTGGCGCACCACGGCACGCAGACGCACCAGCTGGCCGCGGCCGAGATCGGCGAGCGTTTCCACGGCGCCTTCGGCTACCGGTTCTGACGCGGGCGTAGGGAGTACACGCACATGCTGATCGACCTGCGCGCGCGCGCCGCCGCGGCGCTCCTGCTCGGCCTCGTCGCCGGCGGGACGCCCGCCGAGACGCCCGGCGCCGCCACCCCGGTCGCCGCGGACGTGCTCGAGGAGCGGCCGGAGTGGGCGCGCACGCTCGAGCGGATCGCGGTCGGCGTGGTCGCGATCCAGATCGACGAGACCCGCGCCTTCGACACCGAGTGGAACTCCTCCGCCCAGGCCACCGGCTTCGTCGTCGACGCCAAGCGCGGTCTGATACTCACCAACCGGCACGTGGTCACGCCGGGACCGGTCACGGCGCAGGCGGTGTTCATGAACCGCGAGGAGGTGCAGCTCTACCCGGTGTACCGCGACCCGGTGCACGACTTCGGCGTCTACCGCTACGACCCCGCCAAGCTGCGCTTCATCCAGCCGCAGCAGATCCCGCTCGCGCCCGAGGGCGCCAAGATCGGCACCGAAATCCGGGTCGTCGGCAACGACGCCGGCGAGCAGCTGTCGATCCTCGCCGGCACGCTCGCGCGGCTCGACCGCGACGCGCCGGCCTACGGCGTCGGCAAGTACAACGACTTCAACACCTTCTACTACCAGGCCGCCTCGAGCACCTCCGGCGGCTCGTCCGGCTCGCCGGTGCTCGACGTCAAGGGGCGCGCGGTCGCGCTCAACGCCGGCGGCTCGAGCCAGGCGGCCTCGAGCTTCTACCTGCCGCTCGACCGCGTGGTGCGTGCGCTCAGGCTGATCCAGGAAGGCAAGCCCGTGCCGCGCGGCACGCTCGAGATCGTGTTCGAGTACACGCCCTACGACGAGCTCAGGCGGCTCGGCCTCAGGCCCGCCACCGAGGCCGAGGTGCGGCGCGCGTTCCCGAAGCAGGTCGGCATGCTGGTCGTCAAGGAGGTGCAGCCGGGATCGCCGAGCGACGGCGTGCTCGAGCCCGGCGACGTGCTGGTGCGGCTCGACGGTCACTACGTGACCGAGTTCCTGAGCCTCGAGAGCGCGCTCGACGACTCGGTCGGGCGCACCGTCCGGCTCGAGGTGCAGCGCGGCGGCGAACTCCTGAGCCGCGAGATCCCGGTCGAGGACCTGCACGCGATCACGCCGGACGAGTACGTCGAGTTCGGCGACGCGGTCGTCAACCGGCTCTCGTACCAGATGGCGCGCCACATGAACGTGCCGATCCGCGGCGTCTACGTCGCCAACCCCGGCTACATGTTCGGTGCGGCCGGCGTGCCGCGCGGCGCGGTGCTGACCGCCTTCAACGGCAAGCCGCTGCGCGACGTCGACGACTACGAGCAGGCGCTTGCCGACCTCGCCCAGGGCGACCGGGCGACGGTGCGCTTCTTCACGCTCGACGACACGCGCTCGCAGCAGGTGCGCGTGATCAGGATCGACCGGCAGTGGTTTCCGGCGCGGCGCTGCAAGCGCGACGACGCGCTCGGCTACTGGCCGTGCCGCGCGCTCGCGGCCGGGCCGCCGCCGGGCGCGCCGCAGCCCGCCAGCACCACCTTCGGCGGCAGCGGCGACGCGCGCGCCGACCGGCTCGCGCCGTCGCTGGTCGTCATCAACTTCGACATGCCGTACTCGGTGTCGGGCGTGACCGAGCGCAGCTACCGCGGCACCGGCGTGATCGTCGATGCCGCGCGCGGCCTCGTGGTCACCGACCGCAACACCGTGCCGGTCGCGCTCGGCGACGTGCGCCTGACCTTCGCCGGGACGATCGAGGTGCCGGGACGGGTCGAGTACATCCACCCGCTGCACAACCTCGCGGTGATCTCCTACGACCCGAGGCTGATCGGCACGACGCCGGTGCGCGCGGCGCACTTCTCGACCAAGGAGCTCGTCCCGGGCGACAGCGTCTGGGTCGTCGGGCTGCGCGCCGACCAGCGCCTGGCCTCGCTCGAGAGCCGGGTCGCCGCGGTCGAGGCCGCGCAGTTCCCGCTGTCGCGGACGCTGGCGTTTCGCGACTCGAACCTCGAGGTCGTGACGCTGGTCAACGGCCCGACCGACTTCGACGGCGTGGTCACCGACAAGGCCGGCGACGTGCGGGCGCTATGGTCGAGCTTCGCCTTCGACAGCGGCCGCGAGCTGCAGCAGCAGAACCTCGGCGTGCCGGCCGAGGTGGTGACGGCGATGCTCGACGTGGTGAGGAGCGGCCGGCCGATGCGCTCGCTCGAGGCGGAGCTGCAGCCGGTGCCGCTGTCGGTGGCGCGCAAGCTCGGGCTCGACGAGGACTGGGTGCGGCGCGTCGAGGCGCACAGCCCGGGGCGCCGCCAGGTGCTCGGCATCGGCAGGCTGGTGGCCGGCTCGCCGGCGGCGGAGCTGCTGCAGAGCGGCGACCTGCTGCTCGCGATCGACGGCCGGGTCGTGAACCGCTTCCGCGAGGTCGACCAGGCGGTGCAGCAGGCGCACGCGCGCGTCACCGTCTGGCGCAACGGCGCGGAGCTGAACTTCGAGCTCGCCACCGCCGCGCTGCAGGGCGCCGACATCGACCGCGTGCTGGTGTGGGCCGGCGCCGTGCTGCAGGCGCCGCACCGGGCGCTCGCGGCGCAGCGGGGCGTGGCGCCGAACGGCGTGTTCGTCGCCTTCTTCCTGTACGGCTCGCCGGCCACCCGCTACGGACTCTGGGCCGGACGGCGCATCGTCGAGGTGGACGGCAAGCCGACTCCGGACCTGGACGCCTTCCTCGCCGCGGTCGGCGGCAAGGAGGACCGTGCCTCGCTGCGTCTCAAGACCGTCACCTGGAACAACTCGGCGGACGTGATCACGCTCAAGCTCGACAAGAAGTACTGGCCGACCTACGAGCTGCGGCGCACGGGCGACGCCTGGGAGCGGCGCGCGCTCGAGTGAGCGCGCCGCCGGCCGCGGCCGGCGTGCCGCGGACCGTGACGCCGTCGGTTGCCGGGCGGCGCGCCATTCTTTAACTTGCAGGCCCCAGCGCACGGATTCTCGCGGTGATCCCCGATCCCTCCACGCAGTTCGAGCTGTTCACGGCCGGCGGGTCCGACGCCGAGCTGATCGGCACCGCGCCGCTGCCGGCGGAGCTCGAGGCCGCCGCCCGGGGGCTGCCGCAGGGGCTGCGGCTCGGGACCTCGAGCTGGTCATTCCCGGGCTGGGCCGGCATCGTCTACGCGCACCGCGTCGGCGAGCAGCTGCTCGCCCGCCAGGGGCTCGCGGCCTATTCGCACCATCCGCTGCTGGGCGCGGTCGGCGTCGACCGCAGCTTCTACGCGCCGCTCGGCGCGGACGAGTTCCGCCACTACGCGCGCATGGTGCCGCCGCAGTTCCGCTTCGTCGTCAAGGCGCACGCCGCGCTGACGACGCCGATCGACCGGCAGGCGCGCAACGTCGCGGTCACGCCCGACGTCGACCGCTTCCTCGACCTGCGCTATGCGATCGAGCGCGTCGTGACGCCGGTCGTCGACGGCCTCGGCGAGCGGCTGGGCGCGCTGCTGTTCCAGTTCCCGCCGTTCGGGCTGCCGTACGCGCGCGAGCCGCAGCTGTTCGTCGACGCCCTCGGCGCCTTCCTGGACGCGCTGCCGCGCGGGCCGCAGTACGCGGTCGAGCTGCGCAACCGCGAGGTGCTGGGTCCGGCGTACGCCGACGCACTCGCGCGCAACGGTGCGACGCACTGCTTCAACGTCCACCCGCGCATGCCGGGCGTGCTCGAGCAGGCGGCGGTACTCGGCGAGAACGCATGGCTGTCCGGGACGGTGGTCGTGCGCTGGATGCTGCATCCGCAGCAGGACTACGAGGCGGCGCGCGAACGCTACTTCCCGTTCGACCGCATCGTCGATCCGGATCCCGCCAACCGGGCGGCGGTGGCGACGCTGCTGGGGCGCATCCTCGGCCGCGGCAACGAGGCGATCGCGATCGCCAACAACAAGGCCGAGGGCTGCGCGCCGCTGACGCTGTTCGGCCTGGCGCGCGAGCTCGAGCGCCGCACGCGCGAGCCGACGCCGCCGGCATGACCAGCGCCGCGGACATCGCCCGCGCCGTCGCGCTGCTGCGCGCCGGCGAGCTGGTGGCGTTTCCGACCGAGACCGTCTACGGGCTCGGCGCCGATGCGCGCAACGCCGCCGCGGTCGGCAGGATCTACGCGCTCAAGCGCCGCCCGGCCGGCCACCCGCTGATCGTGCACCTCGCCGCGGCGGGGGCGCTGGCCGACTGGGCGGCCGTCGTGCCGTCGGCGGCGCAACGGCTGGCGGCGCGCTTCTGGCCGGGGCCGCTGACGCTGATCCTGCCGCGCGCCGCCGGCGTCTCCGACCTGCTGACCGGGGGCCAGGACAGCATCGGCCTGCGCGTCCCGGCGCACCCGCTGGCGCGGCAGCTGCTCGAGGCCTTCGGCGGCGGCATCGCCGCGCCCTCGGCCAACCGCTACGGCCGCGTCAGCCCGACCAGCGCCGCGCACGTGCGCGAGGAGTTCGGCGCCGATGCGCCGTTCGTGCTCGACGGCGGCGACTCGAGCGTCGGACTCGAGTCGACGATCGTGAGCCTGGTCGGCGAGCCGCTGCTGGTGCGGCCGGGCGCCATCGCGGCGGCGGAGCTCGAGGCGCTCATCGGGCCGCTCAGGCGTGCCGCTGCGGGCGAGGGGCCGCGCGCGCCGGGCACGACGCGCGCCCACTACGCACCGGCCACGCCGCTGGTGCTGGTCGCGAGCGGGGGGCTGCCCGCGGCAGCCGCAGCCGACGCGGCGGTGCTCGCGCGGCAGCCGCCGCCCGCGGCGTTTCGCGGCGTGCTGTGGCTCACGGCCGCCGCGGACCCCGCCGCCTACGCGCACGACCTGTACGCCAACCTGCGGCGCCTCGACCGGGCCGGCGCGCGGCGCATCGTGGTCGAGGCCGTGCCGACCGGCGCGGCGTGGGAGGCGGTGCGTGACCGGCTCGGGCGCGCGGCGGCTGCTTGCGGTGCGGAGGATTCGGCCTAGAATCCGCGCCTCTTGCCGAGGAGCCACCGCGTGCCGAAGACCGCCACCACCGTCCGCCACCGCGACCCGACGCCGTCCGCGCGGCTGACCGCGCCGTACACGCGCGCCGCGATCGAGGCGCTGGTCGCACGCTACGGCTCGCCGCTGCTGATCGTCGACTGCGACGTGATCCGCGACCGCTACCGGCGCCTGCAGGCGGCGCTGCCCGGCGTCGCGCTGCACTACGCGCTCAAGCCGCTGCCGGACGCCGCGGTGGTCGCGGCGCTAGAGGCCATCGGCGGCTGCTTCGACCTCGCGAGCGGCGGCGAGGTGGAGCTGGTGCGGGCGGCCGGCGTCGCGCCCGAGCGCTGCATCCATACCCACCCGATCAAGCGCGACGCCGACATCCGCGACGCGCTGCGCTTCGGCGTGCGCACCTTCGTCGCCGACAACGTCGACGAGCTCGGCAAGTTCGTGCGCCACCGGCGCCGGGTCGGCGTCTTGCTGCGGGTCGCGTTCAGCGCCGAGGACGCGGTCGTCGACCTGTCGCGCAAGTTCGGCTGCGAGCCCGGCGCCGTGCCCCAGCTGCTCGCGGTGGCGCGGCGCCTCGGCGTGCCGGTCACTGGCCTGTCGTTCCACGTCGGCTCGCAGACGCCGACGCCGGCGATGCACGTGCGCGCGATCGAGGCCTGCGGCGAGCTGATCGCCGCGGCCCGCGCCGGCGGCCACGAGGGCCTGACGACCCTCGACATCGGCGGCGGCTTCCCGGCGGACTACCGCGAGCGCTCGATGCCGATCGAGGCGTTCTGCGCGCCGATCCGCGCCGCGCTCGGCGCGCTGCCGGCGGGGCTCAGGATCATCGCCGAGCCCGGCCGCTACATCGCCGCGCCCGCCGGCACCGCGGTCGCGACCGTCATGGGGCGGGCGCTGCGCGACGGGCGCTGGTGGTTCTACCTCGACGACGGGATCTACGGCTCCTACAGCGGCCAGCTGTTCGACCACATGCGCTATCCGGTGGCGGCGCTGCGCGAGGGCGGACCGCTCGTGCCCGCGGTGCTCGCCGGGCCGACCTGCGACAGCATCGACGTCATCGACGACCACCTCGAGCTGCCGCTGCTCGAGGCCGGCGACCTCGTCGTCGGCCGGCAGATGGGCGCCTACACCGCCGCCTGCGCCACCGACTTCAACTTCTTCCGCCGCGCACGCCTGGTGGCGGTGAACCTCGACGAGGCGGACGCGACCTCCGTCACAGACGGCGCGTGCTGAGCGCTGATTCTGCTTGAGTTTTTCAGGCTCCTCGGTCATACTGGACAGATGTCCAATCACCCCTTTGCCGCCGGCCCGCGGCGGCCGGCCCTGACCCGGCGCACGGCGCTGCGCACGCTCGCGCTCGGCGGTGCCGGCGCGCTCGCCGCGCTCGCCGCGCCGCGCCCGGCCGTGGCGCTCGCGCCGACGCGCAGCCTCGTACTCCACAACACCCATACCCTCGAGTCGCTGTCGGTGCAGTACTGCGAGGGCGGCAGCTACCCGGCGCCCGCGCTCGCGGCCGTGAACCAGGTGCTGCGCGACCACCGCAATGGCGCCGTGCACGCGATCGATCCGGCGCTGCTCGACCTGCTGCACGCCGCGGCGGGGCGCCTCGACCAGGATCCCGAGTTCGAGGTGATCTCCGGCTACCGCTCGCCCGAGAGCAACGCCGCGATGCACGCCCGCTCGAGCGGCGTCGCCGCCCACAGCCTGCACATGGAGGGCCGGGCGATCGACGTGCGCCTCGTCGGCTGCGACCTGGCGCGGCTGCGCGATGCGGGCCTCGCGCTCGGCCTCGGCGGCGTCGGCTACTACCGCGGCCCGCAGTTCGTGCACCTCGACACCGGGCGCGTCCGCACCTGGGCCGGTTGAGGCGCCGACCGCCGCGGCGCGCCACGGACACCCTGCGATGCTGCCCCTGCGTCCCGGCTGCGCCGCGTCCCTGGCCGCGGTCGCGCTCGTCGCCTGCGGTCCGGCCGGGCCACCGCCGGCGCCGTCGAGCGCGGGCGCACGCCTCTACGCCAGCAACTGCCTCGCCTGCCACCAGCGGGACGGCTCGGGGATCGCCGGGGTCCAGCCGCCGCTCGCGCGCACGCCCGTGCCGCTCGGCGGCGCCGACGAGCTGCTGCGCTGGGTGATGTACGGCGAGCGCCCGGCGACGCTGCCGCGCGGGGGCTACGCCGGCGTCATGCCGCAGTTCGGCTACCTGTCCGACGAGGACCTGGCGACGCTCCTGAGCTACGTGCGCTCGAGCTTCGGCAACGACGCCGCGCCGATCACGCCCGCGATGGTCGCCGCGGCGCGCGCGGCGCACCGCGACCGCTGAGCGCCGTGCACGTCGAGATCCTGGACTTCGTCGCCGGTGCCCGCGCCGCACGCGGCAGCACCGTCGTGATCGACGTGTTCCGGGCCTTCAGCACCGCCTGCTACGCGGCCGCCGGCGGCGCGCGCGTGGTGCCGGTGGCGGACCTCGAGGCGGCGCGCGCGCTCGGCGCGCGCCACCCGGACTGGCTGCTCGCCGGCGAGCGCCACGGCCGCGACCTGCCGGGCTTCCACTTCGGCAACTCGCCGGCGCGGATCGCGGCGGCGGCGCTTGGCGGGCGCACGCTCGTGCACACGACGCACGCCGGCACGCAGGGCCTGACCCAGGCGGACGCGGCCGACGAGGTGCTGACCGGCAGCCTCGTCAACGCCGCGGCGATCGTCCGCCACCTCAGGCGCCGCGCGCCGGCGGTGGTGTCGATCGTGCGCATGGGGCACGAGGCGCGCGAGCGCTCGGTGGAGGACGACCTGTGCGCCGAGCTGCTGGTCGCGCGCCTCGCCGGCCGCGACTACGACACGAGCGGGATCGCCGCGCGGCTGCGGGCGGCGCCCGCGGCCGCGAAGTTCTTCGATCCGGCGGCCAGCTGGGCGCCGGAGGCGGACTTCGAGCTGTGCGCCGCCGTCGACCGCTTCGACTTCGTGCTGCGGCTCGCCGCCGCGGACGGCGACGGCGTGCGCGCGCTCGAGCGGGTCGCGGCCTGAGGGCGCGGGCAGGCGCGCGGGAGAGACGATGTCGCCGATGCTGCAAACGATCCTGCTGCTCGCGCTGTCGAACGTCTTCATGACCTTCGCCTGGTACGCGCACCTCAAGACGCTCAACCACCGCGCCTGGTGGATCGCGGCGCTGGTCTCGTGGGGCATCGCGCTGTTCGAGTACCTGCTGCAGGTGCCGGCCAACCGGATCGGCTACGCGGTGCTGACCGTGCCGCAGCTCAAGATCCTGCAGGAGCTGATCACGCTCACGGTGTTCGTGCCGTTCGTGCTGCTCTACCTCAGGCAGGGCCTCAAGCTCGACTACCTGTGGGCCTCGCTGTGCATGCTGGGGGCGGTCTATTTCATGTTCCGGAGCCACGGATGAGCGGGCCCGGGCCGACCGCGATCCACCGGCGCGTCGCGGCGCTCTCGGCCGGCACCGACCCGACCGCGATCGCGCGCCTGCCGAGCGGCTGGCTGGTGCTCGGCGACCCGCAGGTGATCCCGGGCTACTGCCTGCTGCTGCCCGACCCGGTGGTGCCAGACCTCAATGCGCTGCCGCCCGGCCCGCGCGCGGCGTTCCTGGCCGACATGGCGGCCGCCGGCGACGTGCTCAGGGACGCCCTCGGGGCGCTCAGGATCAACTACGCGATCTACGGCAACCTCGAGCCTGCGCTGCACGCGCACCTCTTTCCACGCCGTGGCGACGAGCCGCCGGCGCTCGCGACCGCGCAGCCGTGGGCCTGGGACTGGGGCGCGGCGCCGCGCTTCGAGACCGCCGCGCATGGCGGGCTCATCGAGCGGCTGCGACAGCAGGTCGTCGCGCGGATCGCCGGCGCGCGGCGGCCCTAGGCGGCGCCGATGCCGTCGCGCAGCCGGCGGACCAGCGCCGGCAGCGACGTGAGCGGCGCCTCGCAGGCGCTGCCGGCGCAGACGTAGGCGATGCCGCCGGCGGCGGCGGGCTTCGTTGCCAGCGCCGGCGGCAGGCCCGCGGCTGATTCCGGAACGGCGAGCAGCAGCCGGCCCGGCGCGTACAGGCGCGCGAGGTCGCGGTGCCAGGCCGCGACCACCGCCTCCGGGCCGCGCAGGATCACGATCTCGGTCGGCTGCAGCCGCTCCTCGAGCGCGTCGAGCAGCGCGCCGTGTGCCGGCGGGTAGCGGCCGATCGCGCTCCAGGCGGCGAGCAGCGTGCGCTCAGCCGCCGCGAGATAGCGCGGCTCGCCGAGCAGGTAGCCGAGCCGCGTGTAGAGCCGCGCGGCGACCCCGTTGCCGGCGGGCAGCGCCTCGTCGGCGAAGGACTTGGAGCGCGTGATCAGGGGCTCGGCGTCGTCGGCCGTGAACCAGAAGCCGCCGGCCACCGGGTCCTCGAAGTGCGACAGCGCCGCCTCGGCGAGCTCGACCGCGAACTCGAGGTCGACCGCCCGCCAGCGCGTCGCGAGCAGCTCGAGCAGCGCCTCGGCCAGGAACACGTAGTCGTCGAGGTAGGCCGCGAGGTGCGAGCGCCCGTCCTTGTGGGTCGCGTACAGCCGGCCGCCCTGCCACAGCTCGCGGCGCAGGAAGTCGACCGCGCGGGTCGCGGCGGTCGCGAGCTCCGGGCGCTCGAGCGCGCGCGCTGCAATCGCGAGGCCGCGGATCATCAGGCCGTTCCACGAGGTCAGGATCTTGTCGTCGCGGCCCGGCCGCACGCGCCGCGCGCGCGCCGCCCCGAGCTTGCCGAGCGCGCGCGCCAGCGCGGCCTCGGCCGCCGGCCCGTCGAGGCCGAGGCCCGCGGCCGCCTCCGCGAGCGGGCGGAACGCGTGCAGGTGCCAGTGCCGGCCCTCGAAGTTCGGCGCGCGGTCGAGGCCGTAGCGCCGCGCGAGCAGGGCGTACTCGGCAGGCTCGAGGAGCGTGCGCACCTCGGGCTCGTCCCAGACGTAGAACCGGCCTTCCTCGCCCTCGGAGTCGGCGTCGATGCTCGAGTAGAAGCCGCCCGACGGCGCCTGCATCTCGGCGAGCGCCCAGTCGGCGGTGCCGCTGGCAGCCGCGCGGTAGCAGGGGTCGCCGGTCGCGAGCGCGGCCTCGGCGTACAGCGCGAGCAGCGGGCCGTTGTCGTACAGCATCTTCTCGAAGTGCGGGATCATCCACCAGGCGTCGACCGAGTAGCGTGCGAAGCCGCCGCCGACGTGGTCGTACAGCCCGCCCTCGGCCATGCGCGTCAGCGTCAGGCTCGCCATGTAGAGCGCCCTGAGGTCCGGCTCCGGCCGGCGCTGGCTCGCCGCCCAGTGCCTGAGCAGCCGCTCGATGAAGCCGGCGTGCGGGAACTTCGGCGCGCCGCCGAAGCCGCCGAACTCGGCGTCGAAGTCCGCCTCGAGCCGCGCGCGCGCCGCGGCGAGCGGCTCGGGGCCGAGCACCGTGCCGGGCGCCGGCGGGTCGGGCACGAGCCCGGCGAACACGCCCGCCAGCCGGCCGTTCTGCTCGCGGATCGCGGCGCGGTTGTCGCGGAAGTAGGCGGCGACCCGGCCGAGGAGCTCCGCGAACGAGGGCATGCCGTAGCGCGCCTCGCGCGGGAAGTAGGTGCCGCCGAAGAACGGCATCCGGTCCTCCGGCGACAGGAACATCGTCAGCGGCCAGCCGCCGCCGCGCTGCGTCAGGAGCTGCTGCGCGATCTGGTAGATCCGGTCGATGTCCGGGCGCTCCTCGCGGTCGACCTTGATGTTGACGAACAGCTCGTTCATCAGCGCCGCGGTCGGCTCGTGCTCGAAGGACTCGTGCGCCATCACGTGGCACCAGTGACAGGCCGAGTAGCCGATCGACAGCAGGATCGGCTTGTCCTCGCGGCGCGCGCGCTCGAGCGCCTCCTCCGACCACGGCTGCCAGTCGACCGGATTGGCGGCGTGCTGCAGCAGGTACGGGCTCGTCTCGGCCGCGAGCCGGTTGCGCGGGGAGGCGGGCGGGGCGTGCATCGTGGAAAGTCGCGGGCGGCCGGGGCGCGTCGGCTAGAATGCCGGCCCCGCGACTATACGCGACCGCCGCCGCCGCGCGCCGGGCGCACCCCGAGAGCCGATGAGCCAGGAACACGAGGTCGACAGCGAGCAGCCGCAGGCCGCGGCCGCGGCGGCGGAGTATCCGGTGCTGCGCCTGAAGCGCCACGAGGAGCGCCGCGTCGCGGCCGGGCACCTGTGGATCTTCTCCAACGAGGTCGACACCACGGCGACGCCGCTCACGGCGCTGGCCGCCGGCAGCATCGTCAGCGTGCGCTCCGACCGTGACCGCTTCCTCGGCTACGCGTACGTGAACCCGCACTCGCTGATCGCGGCGCGCCTCCTGAGCCGGCAGGCGGGCTTCGCGCCCGGGCCGTCGCTGCTCGTGCACCGGCTGCGGGTCGCGCTGGCGCTGCGCGAGCGGCTGTACGAGGCACCCTACTACCGGCTGGTGCACGGCGAGTCGGACCTGCTGCCCGGGCTGGTGGTCGACCGCTACGGCGACGTGCTGGTCGCGCAGATCGCGACCGCCGGCATGGAGGCGCAGAAGGCGGCGATCGTCGCGGCGCTCGACAAGGTCGTGAAGCCGGCGGTGGTGGTCTTCAAGAACGACTCCGGCGCGCGCGAGCTGGAGGGCCTGCCGAAGTACCTCGAGGTCGCACACGGCGAGCTGCCGGCTTCCCTGACGGTAGTCGAGGCCGGCCTCGAGTTCAGGGCGCCGCTCGAGGGCGGGCAGAAGACCGGCTGGTTCTACGACCAGGCCGCCAACCGGCGCCAGTTCCTGCCGCTGACCCGCGGCGCGGCGCGCGTGCTCGACGTCTTCAGCTACGTCGGCGCCTGGGGCGTGCCGGCGGCGCGCAGCGGGGCCGAGGTCACCTGCGTCGACTCGTCCGCCGGCGCGCTCGAGGCGGCCGCGCGCAATGCCGCGGCGAACGGCGTGGCGCTGCGCACCATCAGGGCCGACGCCTTCGACGCGCTCGAGGAGCTGCACGCGGCGCGCGAGAAGTTCGACGTCGTCATCGTCGACCCGCCGGCCTTCATCAAGCGGCGCAAGGATGCCGGCAAGGGCGAGGCCGCCTACCGGCGCCTCAACCAGCTGGCGATGCAGCTGCTGCCGCGCGACGGGCTGCTGGTGTCGTGCTCGTGCTCGTACCACCTCGAGCCCGCGGCGCTGCTGGGCGCGATCCAGACGGGCGGCCGCCACCTCGGGCGGCTGGTGCAGGTGATCGCGAGCGGCGGCCAGGCGCCGGACCACCCGGTGCACCCGGCGATCCCGGAGACCCGCTACCTGAAGGCCTTCCTGTGCCGCGTGACGCACGACTGAGCGCCGGCCGTGGACGCTGAGCTCGCCTGGCGGGCGGTGGCGCGCGCGCTGGTGCTGCCGCCGGGCGGCCCGCTGCTGCTCGGCGTGCTCGGCCTCGCGCTGCTGCGGGCCTGGCCGCGGGTCGGCCGCGCGCTGCTCGCGACCGCGCTCGCGCTGCTGCTCGTGTTGTCGCTGCCGCTCGTCGGCGACCTCCTGTCGCTGGCGGTCGAGGAGTACCCGCCGCTCGGCGCTTCGCAGCCGGTGCCGGTGGGCGCGATCGTGGTGCTCGGCGGCGGCGTGCGCCGCAACGGCGCGGCGCCGGGCGGCGCGGCGCTGACCGCGGCGAGCCTCGAGCGCCTCGCCGGCGGCGCGGCGCTCGCGCGCCGCACCGGGCTGCCGCTGGTGCTGTCCGGCGGCAGCGTCGAGGCGGGGGCCGCCGAGGCCGAGGTGATGCAGGCGGTGCTGCGCCGCGACTTCGGCCTCGAGGCGCGCTGGCTCGAGCGGCGCTCGCGCACCACGCGCGAGAACGCGCGCGAGACCGCGGCGCTGCTCGCGCCGCTGTGGATCAAGAACGTGGTGCTGGTGACCTCCGCGGTG
>Ga0335069_10004592_pt1 | contig 20380 bp, 16 predicted proteins | sample Lox_Sample_11_FD_206714 | JGI IMG/M metagenome (GOLD analysis project Ga0335069, IMG submission 206714) | Soil microbial communities from Loxahatchee National Wildlife Refuge, Florida, United States - Lox_Sample_1.1 | ecosystem: Environmental > Terrestrial > Soil > Wetlands | place: USA... | reverse complement strand
AGAACAATGCCAGTCTACGAATATTTCTGCAGGGATTGTAAGCATTCGTTCGAAGCCATTTTCACCATCAAGGAACACGATCAGACGGAAGTCCGATGCCCGCGGTGCAATAGCCGCAATGTGCAGCAAGACGTCGCCGAGTTCTTTGCAGTGACTTCGCGCAAGAGCTGACATCAGTCCGCAACCTGAAGTTTGCGCCTCCTTTCGCGAGGCCAGTGTTGTTGTGTGCTCTTCCCGAGCGGCGCCAAATGGACGCACCATCCAAGGTAGGCGCGGCTGCTTTAAACTCTTGGCATGGCCCCACCACAAGAGATCGAGATCAAATTCCGCGTCGATGATCTGCAAGAACTGGAAACAAAACTAGAGCAGCTCGGCTTTCACTGCGAGACGCCCTCCACGCACGAAGTCAACACGCTGTACGACCTTCCCGGGCAGAAGCTGCGCCGCAAAGGAGAGCTGCTGCGCCTGCGCGACTATGGAGGCAAATGGAAGCTCACGCATAAAGCCAAAGGCGTGGCGGGAAAACACAAGTCACGTGGCGAGCTCGAAACCGGCGTCTCCAATGGCAAAGCGATGGACGCGCTCTTGCGCACGCTGGGGTTCTCGCCTGCGTTTGCGTATGAGAAGTTTCGTGCCGAGTGGACCGACGACGAAGGCAAGGTGGTACTCGACCGCACACCGATCGGCAACATCGCCGAGATCGAAGGCAAGTCGCGCTGGATCGATCGCACCGCGCGCGCGTTGAGAATCTCGCCGGAAAGCTACATCACGAAGTCGTATGCGGAACTTTTCTTCGAGTGGAAGCGTAAGACGAAGTGTGATGCAGAGAACATGACATTCCGCGAGTGCAAGGCATGCGCTTCGCGGGAGGCGCGGAAATAGCGGCGATTGTGATAGGAACACGAGTTTCAGCTTTCCGCGGAAGCCTGCACCGGCTCTGGGGTTCTAGACCTCGCCGGGCCTGAACCGGAGCCGGTAGCAAGGTGCAGCCGTCTTAGCGCTGAGAACGAAATTAGTGAGTAGCCAGGAAATAGAGATCGTCCTGTCCGCTGGGGCGGGCATAGACGATTAGCGAAAGATCCTCGGCGACCGCGGCAGCGTTGCCGGAGAAGTCTTCGCGGACGGCAAACGGAAAGACGAGCACCGGAACGGGCTCGCCCTTGGCCTCGCCATTTTGCCACGCCTGGCGGAAGATCGTGGTTCGCCCGTGGATGGTATTTTCGAAGAAGAACGACTTGCCGTCCCGGCCATACATGGCGAAATAGCTGGCAAGACCGGGCTTTAGTGCCGTGCACTTCTTATCGCGCAGCGAGTATTGATAGATACCGGGATTGTTCCCCCAGACCACCGGCCCAATGATGTAGTTCCCGTCGGCTGAGACATCCAACGCTCCGTTGCAGCCTACGTACAACTCCTCCGGCTTCGCGTTGGGATCGTTCAGGTCGATCTTCCAACTGTGCGTGCTTTCCGGGTTCATCGCAACATAATTGGAGACGATCATGGAGGACGAGCCGCGAACCGCGGCAGAGAACTCGGCCAGTCCGGATGGGGATGGCAGTTGACGTAGCTGGCTACCATCGGCATTCACAACGTAAACACGGCCTGATTCCCCATTTGCTGCCGCTTCGGAAAAAGTAAACTTTGAGTCGTCCGAAGACCATGCGAGGGTCGCAAGGTTAGTGGTAGTGGAATAAACTTTGCGGGCGTTGCTGCCGTCGATATCGGCGAGCCAAAGCTCCTCGCGGCCGCCTGGTTGCGCCGCCAGATAGGCGACCTGCCGGGCGGAGTGAGAGATAATCGGCTGCGTTGCCAACTGTCCCACAATGTCGGACGACTGCTTGCTCGCTGCCCGGTACAGGGTGAGAACACCGGAGGCACGGCCGTTGACGAAGTAAAGGCCCTTCCCCGATGGATCTCCGAGCGGGTCGTAATCGGGACCAGGGCCGAAGGTGACCTGGCGCAACGAACCATCGCCCAGCGAATACTCCCAGATATTGCTTATGCCTTTCACAGTGCGGCTGAGGTAAAGGCTCTTGCCTGGTTGCGCCCAGGAAGCGCGGACGAGACCATCGGGAACCTCGCCGGCGGGCGCAGCTTTGGGCGCGCCAAAATCCACCTTGTGCAGCACCAACCTGTCCCCGCCGAGAGAAAGCACCAGAACGCTCTTGCCATCCGGATAGGCAAGCAACTGGACGATTCGTTCGGTCTGTGGAAGCGAGACCAGCAGCTCGGGGGTAGAGCCGCTGTTGTCCGAACGATAGACTCTGTGATTAAACGTCGCGATCAGCAGCGAGTGCCCGTCCACGGTAGGCGTCACCGCCAGCCCGTTGCCAACGTGGTTCGCAGCGCCGCCCAGTGTTGGAATCTCCCAGATTTCGTTGTTGCCAATGCTCGCCCCGAATAGAATCTCCGTGCCGTCGCTGGAAAAAGTCAGCGCTTGCTTATTGCCTTCATCCTTGGTCAGCTGTAATGGCTGTCCGCCGGAGGTGAGCATCACAAATAGCTGGTCATAGCCATCGGCGGGTGATGTGAACGCCACTGTGCGGCCATCGGGAGATAGAATCGGCCCCTGGATCGGGCGATTCCACTCGCTGATCCTGGTGATCTTCGCAGGAGTAGCGTTTTCCGCCGCCTTTTGCGGCCAGAAGTGATAGGCGCCGATGGCGATCGCGAGAAGCGCGATGGCGGCGACCAGATACACGATCGGGCTCCGGCGTGAAACCGCTGCAGGGTGCGCACCACTGCTTGGGTGCGCCGCTTGTGGCGCAGACGCGTGTGAGGCGAGTGCATCGCTGACATGGGCTGCCGAAATGTGTTTGGAGCTGCTGGTGTCGCGCGCAAGACGCTTCAAATCCGCACGCAACTCAGCGGCCGACTGGTAGCGTAAGTCACGGTCCTTCTCAAGTGACTTGTTGATGATGCGCTCGAGCTCGGCAGGGGCGTCCGGGTTCAGGCGCACTGCTGGAATAGGCGCAGCGTCGAGAATAGCCTTACAGATGACTCCGGAGGTTTCGCCGCGGAAGGGCAGCGTGCCCGTCGCCATCTCATACAACACGGCGCCGAGGGAAAACAGGTCGGTGCGGGCGTCGAGTTCCCTTCCCCGCACTTGCTCCGGCGACATGTAAGCGACGGTGCCGAGCGTCGTCCCGGGGCTGGTGAGGTGAGGCTCTTGTTCCATGCGGGTCACTGTATTCGCCGAGGCAGCGGTGCTGACGTGGCCGGCCCTTACCTCCACAACCTTGGCCAGGCCGAAATCCAAAACCTTGGCATGGCCGCGATCGGTGACGAAGATGTTCGCGGGCTTGATGTCGCGATGGACGATGCCTTTAGCGTGGGCAGCGTCGAGCGCGTCGGCTATCTCGATGGCGAGCGAGAGCAACGTCTCCAGCTCCATCGCCACGTCAGAAATGCGATGCTTGAGCGTTACGCCCTCGAGATACTCCATGGCGATGAAGGCTTCGTTGTCCTGCTCGCCGATGTCGTAAATGGTGCAGATGTTGGGATGGTTCAATGCAGAGGCGGCCTGCGCTTCCCGCTCGAAACGCGCCAGTGCCTGGGGGTCGCGGGCCACCTGCTCGGGCAGAAATTTAAGCGCAACGAAGCGATGCAGGCGAGTGTCCTCGGCCTTGTAGACGACGCCCATCCCGCCGCCACCGAGCTTTTCTAAAACGAGGTAATGTGAGATCTTCTGGCCGAGCACGTGAGGCGAATCCTACGTTTGCCGCGCAATGAAGTCAACGAGCCTGAACGCTCCTGGTCGCAGGAACCATCACCCGACGGCAAAGGCGACTGCTAATCCATCGCTTCGACGTCATCGCTCGCCGGGCGGACAAAGTAGGAGTTGACGGCGGCCAGCAATGCGTCCCGATCAAGGATGGGCGCCGTGTCTTTATAGCGGGCCTTCCAGCAGATCTGGTTCACCAGGTCGCGGGGATGGCATGCCCGCAGCGGTTCCTTCAGGTCCTTGCGGATCACACGGATCAGTTCCGTGACGGTGTCCGGCTGGCATTCCAGGCCGCTGGTGGCGCAAATATTCTGGAAGATGAGATGGAAATGCTCCTCGGTAACGGCATCCATTCTGATCTTGGTCTGGATCCTTCGCAGAAATGCCTCGTCGGCGAGACTGGCCGGGTCCAGATTGGTAGCAAACACTACGCAGGGATCGAACGGAACCTCGACCTTCTTTCCGCCGGCGAACGTGAGGAAGTCAATTCGGCGATCCAGAGGAACAACCCAGCGGTTGAGCAGTTCTTCCGGGCGCAGCCGCTGACGTCCGAAGTCGTCGATCACCAGGACGCCGTTGTTGGCTTTCATCTGCACCGGAGCCGTGTAGTACTTCGCATACGGATTGAACTGCAGCTCCAGCATCTCGGCAGTGAGTTCGCCCCCCACGACGACGGTGGGGCGATGACACAGCACCCAGCGCGCATCGCCGGTCTGCGAAGTGGGTTCGCCGAGTTTGTGGTGCGTATGGGGATCGTAGACGCAGATGATCTGACCGTCGACTTCGACGGCGTACGGTATCCAGACCTCGTCGTTGGCAAGCACTTCCGCCAGCGCACTCGCCACCGTGGTCTTTCCCGTGCCGCTGGGCCCATAGAGAAAAATGGAGGTGCCCGAGTTCAGTGCGGTCCCGATCTGTTCCAAAACCGTGCCGTCGAGGACAAGGTGGGAGAAAGCCCGCTCCACTTCAGGCGGATGCACGACGACATGGCTGACGCTCTGCTCTCGAACCTGCTGAACGTAACTCGCAAGAGAAACGGGAGCCGGACCCGTGTAGTGGGTCAACGTCAACAGCTCCGCGCCACGCGCTCTGCCTTGGTTGGTAATGGCGATATTGGGAATGTTTCCGGTCATTCCCTTGATTTCGCAGAGCTGCTCGGCGCGCATGCGGCGAAGCAGTTCGTTGATCACGCCGAAACTCAGTCGGGTTTGCTCCGACAGGTCGCGCAGCGACAAGGGGCTGGACATGTACAAGACCCGGATTAACAGGTCCTCCAGGATGGCTTGGCGTATGCCAAGTTCGGCGACCGAGTCGGGCGTGTGGAGTGGGCCACGCCAGAGATCCGGTCTGGCTGCCGCCGAACCGGGGATGCGACTCGGCTGCGCGGCAACCGATCCGGAAGTATGCAGGGGGCTGCGCCGCACATCGCTCCGGAAGACGCCAGAATCCTGTTGGCGGGCCTGCTGCGTGGACACTGAACCGGAGGTTTGAAGCGGACTACGCCGGGCATCGCTGCGGAACGCGCCAGAATCCTGTTGGCGGGCCGGCTGCGAGGGAACCGATCCGGAGCTGCGCAGCGGATTACGCGGAACGCTGCCGCTCCTGAAGGCGCCCGAATCCTGCGTGCCTGGGGACTGTGAGGGAACCGTGCCGGAGCTCCGCAGCGGGTTACGTGGGACGTCACTCTTGAACGCGCCAGAGTCCTGCGAGCCCGCCGGCCGTGAGGCAGACGAGTCGGAAGAATCCAGCGGGCTGCGCCAGACATCGCTTTTGACCTTCGGCGTGTCCATGTGCACTCCTGTGAGCTAATTCCCTACCAACATGAACCTTAGACTGAATTAAATGATTGCGGTGAGCTCTATAATAACGGGCTCCCTCCTTAATAACGAGATAATAACGTAGTCACTTTCAAAAAAATTACCCCTCCGGCACGAAGCATTACCATAGCCGATTACCCCCCACTGGCCTGCAGAGGGTAGCTAATCGGCTCCAGGCAAGTCGCGAATCGCCTCCGCGAGGGCTTCCATGCTTCGCAGGAAGGGCGCCCAGCGGGGGTCCGAGCGGAAGGGATCAAGCGCAGGATTCACCGCTGCGGTAGCCAGGACTACAAAGCCGGCATCTCGAGCGCGTTCAAGCTCCGCAAAGCCGTGATCGAGCTCGCCCAATGCGCCGTAGATCGTGGCGGCAAGATAAGCGCCCTCCGCAACCGGCGCGGAATCCACCTGGGCGAGAACGCTCTCTGCCTTCTCGCGCTCCCCTGCCAGAGCAGCAACGTATCCCAGCAGCAGGTCCCACCGCACATCCGCCTGTTTGCGCGACAACGAATCCAGCTCAGCCATGGCTTCAGGAAAGCGCTCCGAGCGACCTAAAACAATCCCTAACGACGCATGCGCCATCACGAAATTCGGATTGAGATCCAGGGTCCGAAGCAGTTGGGTCTCCGCCTCGTACCAGTTGCGCTGAAAATACAGAAGCTGCCCGTAACAATAGTTGATAGGAGCCATCAGCGGATCGGCTTCGCAACCCAGCCTGGCATCTTCCACCGCATCGTCGAGCCGATCGCAGGCGGCCAGCGCCTGGGCGTGCGCGTAGCGCGCGATCGCGGAATCAGGGTTCAGCTCCACTGCCCTCTCTGCTTCCCAGAGTGCCTGGGTGAGATTGAAATCAGCGAACAAGTCGGTGAGACTCAAGGCCGCATGCGCCTCTGAGATCGTCTCATCCAACTCTATGGCCCGCCGCCCGGAAACTCTGGCCCGGCCCAAAGTCTCCAGCACATCAACCCGGTCAACTACGGTCAGCAGTGCATACGCAATAGCCATGCACGCAAATGCCATAGCATGCCGCGGGTCGGCATCGACGGTCTGCTGGTAGAGTTCAACGGCGCTCTGCAATCCTTCTGCAGTCCATTCGATGGCGCGCTCATTGGCGCGCGCAAAAAGCTCTTCGGCGTTATTAGCCCCGCGGGCGTGGTTTTGCACGTGCGCACGGGCCGGTTTGCGCGCCGGCTTCCTGCTGTTGCCCGAAGAGGGCGCGCGCAGTTTATCGATCACTCCGCGACAGATCTCCTCTTGTACCTGCGGGGTCTCATCCACACCGCAGCTGAACTGCGAACCCCACAGCTGAGTGTCCTTTGCGACGTCAATCAATTCCGCTCGAACCGACAGCATTTCGTTGCGAACACTGAGGCGGCCGCCTAAGACGGCACGGACCTCCAACTTGCGCCCAACCATGAGTGGATCGTCCGCCTGCTCGCGGTAGCGAAAGGATTTGGTGCTTGGCACAACCCGAAGCCGGTTGACATGAGAAAGCGCGTCGATCGCACCTTCTGCGATCACTTCGCCGAGGTAGTCGAGCTTTGGGTCGCCAGTCGCATTGATGAACGGCAACACCGCAATGGAGTCGATGGTCTTGCCGGCCTTGCGCGTGCCGGCGGAAGCCGTCGGCACTGCACGGACCGAACTGGCGTCGCGCTGCAATCGTCGCAAGTCGGCCAGCACATCCGATGCGCTCTGGTAGCGGAGCCGTGCGTCCTTTTCCAGCAGCTTGCTGACGATGTTCCCGAAGCCGTGCGGGAGATCCGAATGGTGGTGCGATAGAGGAGCGGGATCGCGATTCAGAATCGCATCAAACATCAGCGCCGTGGTGCTGCCGGCGAAGGGCAGCGCCCCGGTCGCCATCTCGTACAGCACGACGCCCAGGGAAAAAAGATCGCTTCGCGCGTCCAGCATCTGACCACGGGCCTGTTCCGGGGACATGTAGGCGATGGTTCCGACGGTTTGGCCCGGACTGGTCAAAAGAGAAGGCTTGCCAACCGCTACTACCGCGACCCCGGTTGCCGCCGTAACTCCGAGTGCCGTAGGCATGGAGTGCTTCTGGCCGTCCGTCTTCGCCAAACCAAAGTCCAGGACCTTCGCCTCGCCGCGGCCGGTCAGAAACACGTTGGCCGGCTTGATGTCGCGATGAACGATGCCCTTCTTGTGCGCGGCGTCGAGGGCATCAGCAACCTGGATGCCGATGCGGATAAGTTCCTTCGAGGGGATCGGCCCCTCGGCGATGCGCTCCCGCAAGGTCTGGCCCTGCAGCAATTCCATGGTGATGAAGTGGTGCCCGTCGGCTTCATCGACTTCATGGATCGTGCAGATGTTCGGATGGTTCAACGATGACGCCGATCGCGCTTCCCGCACCAGGCGTTCCACCATCTGCGGATCTTTGGCGACTTCCGGCGGCAGCGTCTTGAGCGCGACTTCGCGGCCCAGACGGAGGTCCTCGGCGCGATACACCACGCCCATACCGCCCGATCCGAGCCGGTCAAGCACTCTGTAATGGGAAATCTTCGTTCCGAGCATGCAATTACACGACCGCCGGGGTTTTATTGCTGTACGAGCATTTCAGCTCGTGAAATTGATGTAAAAGGAGCGGATGACAAAGATACACGTCACTATACACCCAATCGGTTCGCCCGCCTAAGCGTTTTTGGCCTCATAAACTTAGGCGCGATCCGGCCTAAACTTTCGAGTCGTTGTTTCGCGCTTAAGGGACAGGAAATCCGGCCTAGTGACTGTCACGAATGGGACACCGCGGAGTAGGCCGGAAAAGACCAGATGGGGTAGGATGCCCGGCGGGAGAGATGTAACGTTCCTCTCCCGCCGAGCCTATGTGGCGCTCACGCCCAGGGTGGGCCCGATCTCGACTTCGCCTCAGTTTCGCGGCGTCGCAATGAAGCCGCTGCACACTCCGTTCGCGATGTGGGCTGCGACGTAGCTGTTGAAGTCTGACGCCTGCAGCGGACCGTTCGAGTTACTGACCACGAAGGTGAACAGGTTCTGGCATCCCGTGCCGTCGGGCGCGCAGCCGCTGCCGCCGTTCAGACCGGTGGACAGCGTGTGCTGGAACCTGCCGAAGCCGTCCTCCTGCATTGATCCGCCCAGGGACGCTCCACCTACGCCGGAGCTGCAGCCGGATCCGAAGTTAAAGCAGGCCAGAGAGAACCCGGAGTTGATGTCGCTATTGAATCCCATGCGATCCGTCTGGAAGGCATTGCCCGGTCCACCCAACTGAACGGTCACGACCAAGTCGCCGCTGAAGGGACCTGAGCCCGTTGCGACATCAATCGAGCCGCAAGGATTCCCAGCCGTGCACGGAATCTGACTCGGATTGTTGGTTTGCGTAAAGAACGCCATCAAGTCGGGAGAGAAGACCTGCGGCAGGCCATTTTGGTAGCGGCGCAACTGATCCATCCCCTGGCAGGCGGCGTTCGCAACGATGGTTCCGCTCTGAAACTCCACCACAGCCAGGGCGTGCTGAGTGATCGGAAAGTACTGCAGCGGGAAGCCAAGGCCGAGGCTGATGCTCACCGCGCCACCAGTGGGAAAGAACTGCGCGAAGCTTCCTCCAGTTGCCTGGAAAGTCCCCATCATCGTGGAGTTGAAACCTGTAGTAGGCGACACGGTGGTAAAGGTCAGAAGGCCAGTTAGCGTTCCGCTTGCTGAGGAGTAGGTGAAGGTGATCGGCGCGGTCTGCGTCACGACCGAAGTGCCGCTCGGCTGTACGGTCAGCGAGAACGGACCGGCGAAGCCACCCTGAACGGGGGCGCCTGCCGGCGCGGTGATCGAATAATTCCCCGTGCCCGCCAGATCTCCGGTTCCGGTTGCGCCGGCTTGAGCAAGGACACAAGTCCCAACCGAGCAGTTGCCCGACGGCATTGTCAGGCTGATGTGACTGCTGCCTCCTCCGAAGAAGAAGGAGTTAACGATTCCGTCGTTAAGGCTGATTTGATCCTGAGCTAGCGCGGTTCCACCACAGATCGCCAGCAAGGCGCTAAGGCTGACGGCGAAGACAATCAATTTGCTCATGCTGCAATCCTCCTGTAAAAAAATCGCGAATTTTGGGGGATGCCTGGGCCGGCGACTCACATCAAGACGAAAGAAAGCCGTGCCACCCGAGGATATTTAGCGAGACCAAATGTCAAACTGAGGGCTTTCTTCGAGTGCGGGATTTATACCCGTATTCGGTGCGGCAACGAAAGATGCAAAGGTGGCGATTTATCAACCACATAGGGAGGCACTAGAAGACCGTGATAGGTGGGGGTCCCTGGTGGCGTAAGCTACCTGCAACGTGCCTGCCAGGGTGCGACAGTTGATAGCATTTAAGTGCTGGGGCGGCTGTAGACATCCGGCAGTTCTGATCCGGAATTTTTCCTGTCATTCCAACGAGGAAGAGATAGCTGTTTGCGCACCGGCTTGCTACACTTGCGGCGCAAGTTGACACAACGCAACTTTCAAAAGGGTTATATCGGCCTATAGCTGATCCCGCGGATTCCTGCTCAGGAGGAACCCCTTGCCACTTCCCGCCCCCGCTGTCCGTCTCGTGTCCTGCAGAAACATCGTGATCCTGGTGCTGATCTCGGCCCTGACTGGGATTGCCGCTTCTGCGCAGACATTCACGTCGCTGTATAGCTTCTGCTCGCAGTCCAACTGCGCAGACGGCTCGGCACCGTACGCCGGGCTGGTACAAGCAATTGATGGCAACTTCTATGGGACAACCTTTCGCGGCGGCGTAAGCGGGGTTGGGACGGCCTTCAACATCAGCGCCAGCGGAACTCTGACTTCATTGCACAGCTTCAATGGGTCGGACGGCTTGAATCCGTCCGCTGGGCTCGTGCAAGCAAGCGACGGCAGCTTCTATGGGACAACGGTAACCGGTGGGTTCATCAACAACGGCAATGCATTCCAGATGACTCCCAGCGGCATGGTGAGCCAGGTTTATAGCTTTTGTTCGCAACAGGGCTGTGTTGGCAGGGTTGCCTGGGCCGGACTGGTGCAGGGTGCCGACGGCAATTTCTACGGCGCAACGCAACAGGGGGGCAATGGCAGCTGCAGCGGGCTTGGCGTCGGCTGCGGCGTGATCTTCAAGCTCACCCCCGGCGGCACCCTGACCGCGTTGCACGCCTTCTCCGGTCCGGATGGCGTGGCGCCTTACGCCGGCCTGGTGCAGGGCGCCGATGGAAACTTCTACGGCACAACCCAGTACGGAGGGACCGGGAACAACAACGTTTGTATTGAGAACAGTAACCTGGGCTGCGGCACGGTCTTCAAGATCACGCCGAGCGGCACGCTGACCACGCTGTACAACTTCTGCTCGCAACCCAACTGCGCTGATGGCTACAGTCCTCAAGCCGTACTGGTGCAGGCTGCCGATGGAAACTTCTATGGGACAACCCAGTGGGGCGGGACTACCCAGGGGAACGGCAACGGCACGATCTTCAGGATCACACCCAGCGGCGCGTACACCTCATTGCACAGCTTCGCTGGCTATCCCACTGACGGCGCCCACCCGATCGGCGGACTGATACAAGCTACCGACGGGAACTTCTATGGCACGACGCCAGCAGGCGGCGCCAATTTTCTTGGCGGGACCATCTACCGGATGACCCCCAACGGTACGGTGACCACGCTTTACAGTTTTTGTGCGCTCTCGCAATGCGCTGACGGCTCCGACTCTTACGCTACCCTGCTGCAAGGCACCGACGGGAACCTGTACGGAACCACCACCGATGGCGGCACCAGCTGTAACGGCGGTTTTTGCGGCTTCGGCACGGTCTTCAAGTTATCGGTGGGGCTTGCGCCATTCCTGAAGCTACAGCCTGGGTCGGGAGGAGTGGGAACGCCGGTCACCATCCTTGGCACCAATCTCAGCGGCGCCACCAGCGTCACCTTCAACGGCACGCCTGCCGCCTTCCATGTGGTTTCGAGCGGCGCGATCACTACTACGGTACCAGCGGGCGCGACCACCGGAACCGTGCAGGTCAGCACGCCCTCCGGGACAGTGAACAGCCCTACCGACTTCCTGGTGACGGGAGCGCTGCAATTCGTTGCCGTGGCGCCGTGTCGCCTCGTCGATACGCGTGGAACCGGAGGTCCGATTGCAGGCGGAACCTCGCGCAACTTCACGGTTCCCCAACTCGGAGGCTGCAATATCCCTCTTACCGCCGCTGCGTATTCGCTGAATGTGACGGCGGTGCCGCATGGAGCGCTGGGCTATCTGACGATATGGCCTGAGGGTGAGAATCAGCCGCTCGTGTCTACGTTGAACTCATCCGACGGCCGCGCCAAGGCGAATGCGGCGATCGTCCCCGCGGGCAACAATGCGGTGAGCGTCTATGTGACCAACACCAGCGATGTCATTCTCGACATCGACGGCTACCTGGCCCCCGCTGGGCAAAGCACGTTGCAGTTTTATCCGCTGACGCCGTGCCGGGTGGTGGACACGCGGCAGACGAATTTCGCGCAAGGGCTGGGCGCGCCGTCGTTCGGAAACATGGAGTCTCGCGAATTACCTGTGCTCCGCAACAGCCCCTGTCTGCAAGGACTGCCGAATACGCCGCAGGCGTACTCGTTCAATGTGACCGTAGTGCCGCATCCGGCGGGCCATCCCTTGAATTACCTGACCATCTGGCCGAGTAATCAATCCCAGCCGCTGGTTTCAACTCTGAACAATCCGACAGCAACGGTCGTGGCCAACGCGGCGATCGTCCCCGCCGATCCGGCAAACGGCGATGTGAGCGTCTACACCTACGACAGTACCGACGTTATTATCGACATCAATGGATATTTCGCCGCGGCGGGAACGGGCGGCTACTCGTTCTATTCCGTAGCTCCGTGCCGCGTGCTGGACACGCGAAACATCGGCAGCGGACAGCCGTTTAGCGGGACCTTAAGCCCGCCAGTGGACGTTCCATCCAGCCCCTGCGCGCCGCCGTTAGCTCAGGGCTACGTCTTCAATGCGACCGTGGTGCCGAGTCCCACATTGGGGTATCTCACCTTGTGGCCGGACAGCGAGATGATCCCCATCGTGTCGACGTTGAACGCCTATGACGGGCTCGTCACCTCGAACATGGCCATCGTTCCCAGCGTCAACGGCAAGATTGACGCCTACGCCGACGGCACCACGCAGTTGATCCTGGACATTTCCGGATACTTCGCGCCGTAGCGCTTTCTGCCTCAAATACGGCGACGTGCACCTGTATTGTTCAGCCCAGAAGCGCGGGTTAGCGCGAATAAGAGAGGAAGTCCGACCCCAGCCTGATTAGAGGATCTGGCTTAATGACTGCGAACTGCTCAGCGCGTCACGACATCGCTTAGCGCCTGCTCAATGCTATCGACCTCTTCCCGGATGACGCGGACGGCCTGCTGATTGGCCGGAATCGCCAGCGGCGCGATCGCCTCCACCGCGTGCCGAATCTTATTGCTGCGGTGCCAAACGACGTTCATTCGCACCGAGGTCTCCGTTCGCTCGCGATAAATCTCACCTACCAGCTTGACGGTCAGCCAGGCAAACCCTAAGCCGAACGCGACCTCAATCGGTAGCCGGTCGGTTGCGCCTTCGAATTGCAGGAACGCCAGCCGGTAAACCGCTTCGCCTGCTCCCAGGGCTGCGAAAATCACGCCAATGCCAATTGCCGCCAGTGCAATGCGCTCGGCGCGGCGCAGCTGAACCGATGGACTTTGAAACCTGGACTCGTGCTGTGGATCCTTCATGACCCCCTCCGAACTGATCATTGTCCGAGGATGCCACGAATTGCGCTGTGATGTACAGCACAACGGAGGTTTATTGCAAATCAGGCGTATCGCGGTTGATTCCTAACGACAAGCCGAACCGCATTGCCGCGTACTAACCCCGCGAATCACCGTAGCTCCCCGCCGCGGCGCCTTGTGGCATTCATCGGCCGTATACCGGCGCCGGTGCTAGATACGAAGGCAATAGAGGCACTAACCACCGTCGCACCTCGTAACAGAGATGACATTCGTCAACATAGCCCTGCGCCGCAGGGAAGGCGAACCGCTCGGCGAGTCGGGCGGGGCCGCCTCCAATCAGGGGGCCTAGGATCGGGTGATTGGCTGGATCATATTGCTGCATTATTTCGGCTAGCGGCTTGCGCCAGATATTGCCGATGCTTATCCCTTGGCAGACATGCACGTTTCCGAAAGCATCGACATGAACCCGTTCCGGAGATGCCAGCTCCTCATGCGGACATGTGGTCAGCTCCCGCCAAGATTTAACCGGCAGCCCAGCGGTAAGCTTCTCGGCTGCACGACCACGAAAACGAACTGCACCACCTGTTACGGGCTTTCCCTTGCCGCTGCTCGACGCGCTGCTGGTCTCGACACATGGCGCAACAATACAAATTCGGTCACACGGGAAGCCCATGCCCTTTGCTGCACGATATGCAATCGCACCCGGACTGGCATCCCCCTTGCTGCTATGAAACTCATCGTCACTCACACTGAAATCCACGATATCAAGATCAAGCATCGGTTCTAGCCATCGCTCCGCGTCTGCGGCCGATGTGGCCCAGTAGCCGTTGGTCACAATGCCCGACTGCAAGCCCATCTCCTTTGCCATTCGCAACCCCGCAAGAAGGATCGGATAGAACAAGAAGGGCTCACCGCCCTCGAAGTAGACGGTCCGGATGGCCGCTATCTGCTTGATCTGTTCCAGCAGTTCGCGTAACTGCTGCAGCGTGAAGGTGCCCTCACATTTCGGAGTGCAACACAGAAAACAGTGGTCGCACTCATTCGTGCATTGGTAGGTAACCAGGATGTGGACGGCCGTCAACATTGGGGTGACGAGGGGCGAAAGGCTTGTCCCTGCAATTTCCTGCAATTGTTTCATTGAGCCGTTTCGGCTGTCTGTGACCCGTGCACCCAGCGATTGGTCGCGCCATGCAAATGAGGTCGCCAGCCGCACCCGCCAAATGCGGCGCCGGGGATCACATCGTAGACGCGCAACGGGGCTACTGGGTACTGCACTCGGTGTGCTTGTTCATTTCGTCGCGCAATTTGCTCACGTCGAAGACCGCGGTGACGCGCGACCCGGTGAGGAACGGTTTGAACTCGATGGCTACCGTGCCGGAGCTGAACAAGGTTTGCAGGAATTGCAAGCGCTCGGGCTCGGTTTTGCCGTAGTAAGCGAAGGTCTGGGTGTCGCCGTACGGCACCCAGGTCGTCGTCTGCTTGGTACCGTTGATGGTCATTAGTAGAGTTTCTTCGGCGTTCTTGGCGTTGGCGGCTTCGGGATTGGCCTCGAACAGTTCGCCTCCCGAAACGAAGAGCAGAATATGCACGCTCTTCTTGCCCTTGTGCAGGCACTCCAGACTCAGCTGCGGATGTTTCTCTTCACTGGCCATCATTTTGTACGACTGCCGCGCCGGAAGAGTTAGAAGAATGCCGTTTTTAACGGCGGAGATGTCCACCTCCTGGGCTACGAGTGGAAGCGAACACGCGAGAAGGAGGAGAGCGCCAAAGAGCTTCGTGGTCATGGGGAGGATTCCGTTGGAAGCTTACCAGAACAGGCGACACGATTCGAGCGCGCTCTGTACGAGGAGACGAGGCCTGCGCGTAGGCCCTCGTGCGAGTACTCGCCTCAAATGAACGGCGCTGAGGGCGGAACCCTCAGCGCCTGGGAACTGCTTGAGACGTAACCGGTTTTACTGCGAAAGGCGCAGCAGAACTTTCGCGGCGATCGTCTGAAACGCCTGGGTTAACTGCGCCGTGCAATACGCCCCCGGACAGGACGGTACCGCCAAGAACAAGCCTTGCGGTTGACTGGAAAAGAAGGTCGCGGGGTGCGCGGGACAACTGTACTGGGAGCCGGTAGGATCGTTGGCCATTGATGCAAGAAACGCTTCCGTGCACTGGTCGCCGGTTACGCCACTACCCAAACCAATCACGTAGATGTAAGTCGGATTAGGAGTCTCAGTCCGCATCACGTTGGCCGTGTACTTGGCACGATATTGTGCCTCCTCCGTAACGTTGGCCCGCGTAATCGGCTGGTTTGGTCCAAATTCTTGGGAGGGAAACGTTGTCACATTGTGTCCGGCATTCTTGCACAAGTCGCCCCTGGAATCATATGCGAGACCCTGTGAATTTGTGCAATCGTTGCCGGATGGATCATAGCAGTACCAGGGGTTTCCGTTATCCTCGTTGAGAGGGTCGAGAGTGTAAACAATTTCGCATGGGTCGCCCCTCCCGCACTGCGACTTATCTACTCCTCCGTAATTGAGAAGCACCTGTTGAGGGCAAGAAAAGTAGTCCTGAAGCGAATTCATCAACCCGTCTGTGAAATAGATCGCTACCTTGGTTACGGGCTGCGTTGGCGGGAGGACCACACTGTTGTTCTGGGTATCTGCCATATTCAACGGTGGACCATTTGTCGTACTGTCGACGGAACCGCTGCCGGCACCAGTGCCGAACGTCGCCCCCTCAAAATTAAAGGCGCTCACTGCGTTATTGATTTGATTGGTTGGCGCCCCCCAAGCCTGTGTCATTGGCACGTCTATGGAGGAGTGGCTGGCAAAACTGATCATCGACATGAAGTCGGTGCCGGGAATGAAGTCACTGATGAACTGGGGAACCGCGCTCTGCAAGGCCGTACCCCCGCCGTCGCTTTGCATTGAGCCCGAGCGGTCCAGAATGAGTGTCATGATCAGAGTACTGCGTGTCGCCTGCGCATTAGCGCCTATGCTCCACACTCTCAAAGCAGGCAAGTAGCCAAGAAATACGGTATTTATGGTTGTCGTAGCCTTCAGGCCTGCAGCAACAGCGCTTCCGCAGCCCACGGCCGGCCCCGGGCACCATGTCCAGACTCGGCTTGGCGTAGTAGAGCCGAAATTCGCCCAGAACATATGATCGCCCAAATCCTGCGCCGCAGCCTGCCCCAAGTTGAAGTTCTTGGCCGCCATCAGCACGGCGGAGTCTACCGAGTTGGACAATCGGGCCTTGGTCATGTAGATCACACCCATGTCCACAGCGATCCCTGTGAACAGTATGAGCATGACAAGAGCCAGGCTCAACCAAAGCATCATTTGCCCGTCTTCGTTGCGCAGGAATCCTTTTCTCATACTGTCGCCCTCTCAGTAGTATGCGACGCTATATAACCGCGGCGGCAAGATGTTGCTGTTCTTTAGCCAGAAACCAATCGCAGTAAGATAGTTGAACTTGTAATAGACCTCGGTCACATAAACCGTTGTGTTCGTGCTGTGGGCAAACACGTACTGAACATAGGTCGGAATGGTTGCGCTGCCCGTACAATTGCCCGAACCATCCGGTGAGCAAGCGCCGATTTGACTGGCTCCCGTATTGCATGGAGAGGAGATCGCCTGTCCGGATATCTTGTACGTGCCGGCTGTAGGACTGCTGACGGAGGTTACAATGACGCAACCCAACCCGCTCATGTTGATATCAGACTGGGTCATGATGGTGGACGCCGTGGTAATCAGACTAGCGCCGCGGAGAGCCAGGCTGGACCCTTCTCCCGCCAGATTCATCGTGACTTCCCGGTAATAGATCGCGCGGCTAAAATCGGTGATTCCAAGCAGAAAGACGACCATGATCGGCAGTATTAATGCCATTTCCAGCAGGGCTTGACCAGATTGATCTCGCTTTCTCATCATCATTGCGCCCTCCTTAGCTTGCCGGCGGCTGGAATATTTCGTTCTTATAAGTGGCGCTCACGGAATACGTATAGCTCCCGCCAGTGAAAAACCTGTAGAGAATGATCGGGTGCCACGTATACGTAGCAGAGACTTTAACAACATCGCCTGGACCGCCGGCGTTATTGGATCCGTAGCCGGAATAGGTCGGACAAGTCCCTTGAACGCAGGTCACGGTAACGCTTGAGTTCGTGATCAGCCCGAACGAAAACTTCACGACGGTGTTGATGATCGTGTTGAGCCGGTCTCCGGAGCCGTTACCCGGGTCGAAACACGTGCCCGAACTGCAATTTCCGGTAACGGCGTACCTGGCGCCCTGACGCACCGCGTTCTGCAGGGTGACCTCAGAGTAAAAAAGAAACCCGAGGTCGATAATGCCGAACAGCAGGAGAAGAAATGTGCCGAGGACGAACGCGGTCTCAAGCATTGTCCCGCCAGAATCATGAGACCTGAGGGGTCTAAGAGCCTTCCACCTTAGGCGGAGCATAACGCCTCCACAGCCCGCAAGGGCAAACAGCGATGAATGGTCAAGCGTCACACCAGGTGCGACACCAAGCTTCAGCTTCCGACGCCATTGCTCGCCGGGACAACGTAAGTCGCCGACGCGCGGACGTCAGATCCTAACCAATTCGAAGGGGTTCAAAAATTACCCGAGTGATCTCGGTTGAGAATCGCGAGGGAAAAATCGCAGCGTACGACTGCGATCAGATCGAAACCGACAGCTGTGGTCCGCACCTGACCCTCATGCTGCGCATACTTCCCCTTGGTTCCAAACCTTGAGTGAAGCGCCTTACCAGCGCAAACATGGCCCCAAACTGCCGATTGGGATGCCACAGAACCTGAATAAACGTAAGAAACCTAGCAACAGTCTATCACAAAATCTTGATTTTCGGCAACGTGTCTGTGGAATTTTGGCACGGGGCGACTACTTTAAGGCCCTAAAACTTCGGTGGAATGGTGACTACACCAAATGGACAAATGCTATATCCCGTTTTAGGGGGCTACGGAATAGACAATTGGTCGCCTACCTCAGTCGACGTTTTGGCTATGGTGCCCTCCGGCAGCTCAATTACGCAGCGCGCCTTCCAGTGGATCCCGGTCATACGGTATGGGACCATGGACGGCCGCGCATGGACCACTTTCCACTTGCGGTCGACGAACAATACGTCAATAGGAAACCGCATGGCGACGGTGTGTATCGCCTGGGAAGGGAAAATCAGGAGGCCGGTACCGGGCTCAAGGTGTTGTTTGCCCAGTAAGCCGACCATTCGGCTAATACTGGTCTCAGCGACACCGATGCGTTCACCCAACACGGTGTTCTTGGTCGTGTTGAGGACAGCAACAGTGTCGCTTGTCATACTTATCTTTTCAGGCCGGGACGCTTCGTAGACACGCGCTTGCGCCTTGCGATGATGATGAACAGGACACACACCGCTAAGATCCCTGAAACCACCCGAATCATCGTTACATTGTCCATGAGTCGCACCCACTCCTTGTTGTTTGTTGTCTACGCGCCGCTGTTCTCCAACACCTTGATTGCGGTAAGAATCCCAGGCCCTAACAATACAATAAAGAGAGCCGGGAAGATAAAAAGTGCAAGCGGAAAGATAAGCTTTACCGTCGTCTTGGCAGCTTGCTCTTCGGCCTTCAGCAGCCGCTTCGATCGCAGCGCATCAGCGAAATTCCCCAGAGATTGGGCGATGGGCGTACCCAGTCGCTCCGTCTGAGTTAACATAGCCACAAATTGGCGAACGGTATCGACGTCGACGCGATCAGACATGCTGCGCCACGCTTCCAGGCGAGGCTTGCCGGCGCGCTGCTCATACGAAGTAATAAACAGTTCTTCGCTCAGTTCCGGATAAACATGTTGCACCTCGCCGGCGATTCTCAATGTAGCTTGGTCGATACCCAGTCCTGCCTCCATGCAGATTACTAACAAATCCAGAACGTCCGGCAGCGATTTGTTGATTTTGTCCTTCCGCTTAGCGATGGCACGGAAGAGATAGATGTCAGGAGCAAAAAACCCAAACACGCCTAATACCAGAGCGGCAAAGAAAAAATTGTCCGATCCGGCAAACGTTGCCAGCAGAATTCCGATGATAGGCCCAAGCAGCTTGCAGCTCAGGAATGTATCTGCATCTTGCGGGTTACGAAACCCAGCCAAACTCAATCGATACGAAAGGTCCTCATCCCGGGCTCGCAACCAATCGCGGAAGGGAGCTAAAGGCGCCGTAACGGTGGCGAGCATATCTTGGGGTCGATAGCCCGGCGCACTCACTTCGCCGACCCCAACTTCCACTTCATGTCGCAATTCCGCCAGCCGGGACTCGGCGACTGACCTTTCGCCAATAACGGCGTAGATCAGCAGTCCTACCATGGCGAATATCGCGAGAGCTACAAATACCGCAATGAGTACTAGGGTCATTTCAGTACTTTATCTTGATGATCTTACTGATCCAGTATGTACCAAATGTCATGCTTAGCAGAGTTCCGTAGACTAGCTTATGGCCAGTCGGCGTCTCAAATAAGGGGGCGGTATAGCCAGGTCGCAAGATATTTAGTAACACGAATGCCACAAAGGGTAAGGCTATCAGCACAGCGCCGGTCATCCGTCCCTGAGCGGTATGGACTCTCACCTTTTGCTGCAACGTGATTCTGGAACGCAAGACAGCTGCCGTCTTGTCGAGAAGCTGGGGAAGATTACCGCCGGTTTCCCGCTGGATGAGTATCGCAGAAATTAAAAACTGCAGGTCCTGTATGGGAAAACGCAGATACAGATTGTGCATGGCATCGCGAAACGGCAGTCCGTAATTCATTTCGTCTGCGCAAATCTTGAATTCAGGCCCCAGCGGATCCGGTATCTCATCGGAGACAATTGCCAGTGCGCTCGTCAGCGACTGCCCCGCGCGAAGGGAGCGTGAAATCAGATCAATCGCCTCCGGAAGCAGATCATTGAAGCGGCGGAAACGCAGCTGCCGCCGATATGCCAGATAAATGAAAGGCACCAGACCTAATGCGACTCCGGGAATCCAGCCAATAAATCCAACAGGTATCCACCAGGTACCGACAATCACGCCGACCAGCATGCAACACGCCGAATAAAAGAAAAATCGGCCAACTGTCCAGGGACCTCTCGCTTGTTGTAACCACGATTGGAGTGGTAACGC
>Ga0335069_10004590_pt1 | contig 20383 bp, 19 predicted proteins | sample Lox_Sample_11_FD_206714 | JGI IMG/M metagenome (GOLD analysis project Ga0335069, IMG submission 206714) | Soil microbial communities from Loxahatchee National Wildlife Refuge, Florida, United States - Lox_Sample_1.1 | ecosystem: Environmental > Terrestrial > Soil > Wetlands | place: USA... | reverse complement strand
CAGGCGGCTGGGGGAAATTTGCGGGCTGATGAATTCGAGCGCGGCCTGGCCGCCGTGGGTGTGGCCGGCGAGGCTGAGGTCAATGCCGAGCTCGGCGGCGCGGTCAAAGGTGTTGGGGTTGTGGCTGAGCAGAATATTGACGCGATCCGGCGCGACCATGGCGCCGACGCCTTCCAGGTAGCGGCGCACGACGCCTTCGGGGCGGCGGCCCATGGGTTGGATGGTCATGTAATCCACGCCCATGAGGTTGAGCGAATCGGCGCCGATGTTGAGCGGCGCGCTCTCACCACGGAGGACGCGGATGCGGGCATGGCGGAAGAGTTCGGTGATGGAATCCTGCACGCCGGCCCAGGCGTCGTGATTCCCCAGACTGCCAAACACGCCGAAGGGGGCTTTGAGGGGCGTGAGCGCGGCCACGACGGCGTTCTGCGTGGAAGGGTCCCAGGTGACGTAATCGCCGGTGAGCACCACGAGGTCGGGTTTGAGCGAGTTGGCGAGTTCCACGTACTTGCCGATTTGCCGCTCCGTCATGAAGGGGCCGATGTGGATGTCGGAGAGCTGGGCGATGCGAAACCCGTGGAAGGCGGCGGGCAGGCGCGCCAGATGGACCGGCTGCCGCGTGACTTCGAGATCGAGGCGGCCCTGGAACGCGCCGTAGATGCCGGCGGCGAAGGGAGCAGCGCTGACGGTATTGGCGGCAAGGCGCAAGAAATCCCGGCGCTCCGGCGAGGGGATTTCCGCGGGCGGCGCGCCCTGCGGAGGATGAGTGCGGCGCGGCTTCCGCGCGGCGCGGAAGGCCGCCCGGACCGGGCCCGCCACCATCCAAAACAGCCCCAGCAAAAGCGCCGAGATCAAGGAGGAGGCGGCCCACACGGTGAATGGCGCGCCCAGCAGCGCGTCCGCCGCGGTGAGAGTGACGGCCGTGTGCTTATCGAACCACAGGGCGTTGTAGGCGAGCATGAGGAAGAACAACGCCACAAGGGCGCCGCAGGCCGCCAGCGCGCGCGACGTGCTCCCCAGCGTCCGGCGAAAGAAACGAAAGGCGCGCCACAGCCAATAGAGTTGCACGGCGCTTAGAAGGATAACGATGAGCTGAAAGATATTGACCCTCACAGGAGTGCTGTTTCCACTGTAACGCGAAGGCGCCGGGATTCGCGAACTTCGCCCATGCCGCGCGCGGAGCGCAACAGAAGGATTCACACCGGTGGCTCCGAAACCCGCGCGTGGAGTTAGAATGAAACCATGGCCAGAGGTTGGGAACGTGAGCCGGATGGCGCGACGGGCGCCGGCTTGGCCAAGGCCCATCATTTCTCCGCCGCCGAGAACAGCCCAGACGCCGAGACGCTTCAGTTGATCCGCAAGAAGGAATCCATCGAGCTCTCGAAAGTGAGAGTCGAGCGCGAGATCCATACCGCGAAGAACCCGCGGTACAAAGCGATATTGGAAAAGGCGCTTACGGATTTGGACGCCCAATTGAAGGAAATCACGGCGCAATAGTCATTTCGCCTGGTCTCCCGAGGGAACGCAATGCGCGGCCGAATGAGCGCGCAACGCTGTTTCGCGCTCTACCGGCGCGCGGTTTCGCGGGTTGGCCCCGGTACGCCCGTTTAACGGGATGGCTCCGGCACATAGGTGCGGAGCAGGCGCGCGGGCGTTTCCGCCTTAATCTCCGGGGGCGGCCCGGCGTGCGGGAGCAGCCAGACCTGGCCGGGCGAGAAGGCCTCGGCGCCGATCGTCCCATGGCCCGAGACAACCAGCCACATTTGGCAGTTCCGTGGAGCGGCGTCGACGCGCTGGGCGGCTTCCAGGTGAACCAACTCGGTGACGAAGTACGGGCAGCGGGCCAACTCCCAGCGGTTGCGCGCGAGAGGCTTGGGCCGCGAGAGGCCCTGGTGCACGCCGAGATCGGCGACGGCCGCGCCCTTCTCTATGTGCATCTCGCGCCCGCGGCCGTAGTCCCACAGGCGGTAGGTGATGTCGCTGTTCTGCTGGATTTCGAAGAACACGACCCCGGCTCCGATGGCGTGCACGCTGTGGGCGGCGTTGAAGATGGTGTCGCCCGGCTTGACGGGGGTCCACTGCACAAGCTGTTCGATTTCGCCGGTGCGGCAGGATTCGATGAGGCGCTCCCGCGTGATGGCCTCGCGAAAGCCCAGCGCGACCGCGGCGCCGGGCTCGGCCTCCAGCACGTGCCACATTTCCGTTTTGCCGTGCGGCCCATCTTCGCCATCGGCGGGATGCACCTGGACGGAGAGGCGCTCGCTGGTGAACAGCATCTTCACCAGAATCGGCAGCGGTTCGGGACCCAGATACCAGACCTCGCCGATGGGCGTCGCGGAATCGGGATGCCAGGGCGAGAGGCGGGTCTTGCCCCAGACTTTTTCCCGGTACGACGGCGTGAGGCGGATGGGCTTCGTCATCGAATCGCTGGAGGGCGGCGCGGACAATTAGCCAGTATAGCGCGGGGGTAAGAGGGCGCCGTATGGGAGAGCCGAGGCAACCACCCGCTTCCATGCCGCGCACCCAGCCGAGGCGCGATGGGGAGCGACGGAGCGGGTTGCCGGGTATGGGCTACGCTCCCTTAGGGCCGCGGCTCGGAAGGCGTGAGGTTAGCGGTTGAATTGGTCGGCGCCTTGGCGGATCAGCTCCCAGGCTTGCGCGACGTGTTCCTGGGTGGTGGCGCGGTTGCCGATGGCCACCCGCAGCGTGAAGCGGTTGTTGAGAACGGTTCCGGAGATGAAGATCGCTCCGGTCTTGTTCACGTAGTCCTGGATGCGGCGGTTCTGCTCATCGCTGCCCTGGAAGCGCAGGCAGACCACGGAGAACGGGCTTGGGGCAGTGCGTTCGAAGCGCGGGTCGGCGTCCACTTCGCGGGCCAGCCATTGCGCCATGGCGACGTGCCCGCGGAGGATTTCGGCGATTCCTTCGCGGCCATAGTAGCGCATGACGAACCAGAGCTTGAGGGCGCGGAAGCGGCGGCCGAGCGGGACGCCATAATCCATGAGGTTGAGGGCGCGGGGATCGTCGGCGGTGCGCAGGTATTCGGGAATCAGCGAGAAGGCTTCGCGGAGGACGTCCGGGCGGCGGGTGTAGAAGACGCTGCAATCGGTAGGCGTGAGGAGCCACTTGTGGGGATTGGTGACGAGGGAATCGGCGCGCTCACAGCCGGCGAAGGCCCAGCGGAACTCGGGCGCCACCATGAGGGATCCGGCGTAGGCGGCGTCCACGTGCAGCCAGATGCCGCGGGCGGCGCAAATCTCGGCGATAGCGGGCACGGGGTCGACGCTGGTGGTGGAGGTAGTGCCGACGGTGGCGCAGACGCAGCAGGGGCGCAGGCCGGCGGCAAGATCGCGCTCCACGGCCTCCGCCAGAGCGCCGGGGATCATGCGGAACTCGGCGTCCACGGGGATCTTGCGAACGTGGTCCTGGCCGATGCCCAGGGCGATGGCGCCCTTCTCGATGGAGGAGTGCGCCTGCTCGGAGGTGTAGACGACGAGGCCGGGCGAGGTTCCGCGGGTGCGGCATTGCGGGTCGGCGGCCTGGCGCGCGGCGGCGATGGCGTGCATGCTGGCCACCGAAGCGGTATCGAAGATCTGGCCGAACCAATCGGCGGGCAGGGCGGTCCATTGGCGCAGCCAGCGCAGGGCTACCTGTTCGAGCTCCACCACCGCGGGGCCGCTTTTCCACAGCATGCCGTTCATATTGAGGGCGGAGGCCAGGAGTTCGCCGAGGATGCCGGGCTCGGAAGCGGAGATTCCGAAGTAGGCCATGAAGCCGGGGTGGTTCCAGTGGGTGACGGCGGGGAGCACAAGCCGCTCGAAATCGTCGAGGATGGCGCTCATGGGCTCGCCGGACTCGGGACCGGTGGCGGGCAGGGAATCGGTCAATTCTCCGGGCTTGAGCGGCGCAAGCACGGGAAAACGCTCAGGGCGAGCAAGGTAGTCGGCGACCCAGTCGATCGCGCGATAGCCGTGACGGCGGAATTCTTCAGGGGTCATGGACGGATGGCTACGGCGCCAGTGGCCAGCAGTTGGGAGGCGGACGCATCGGGCCGTACCTTCCAGTTTCTCTCGAAATAGCCTTCGGAAACCACATGGTCCAGGGAACCGCGAAACAGGATGAAGTCCTGGAAGGTACTGAGGAGGCGGAAGGCGGGCGGGGCGAAGGGGTCGCCGCCGCGGTTGGCTTCGGTGGCGCCGGCCCACCAAGGGAGGCCGGAACTCACCAGGGCGTAGCGATTTCCGATGGGCGCGATGAAGAGCAATCCGTAATCGGCGGCGCTGGGGTTGAGTTCGAGGACGAATTGCGGCGTGAGACGCGCGATGAGGGAATTGGTTTGGCGGGAGCCGAAGAGCACCAGATTGTTGGCGGCGATTTCGGCGTCTGTGACGTCGGCATCGGCCTTGACCTCAAAGCTGACGGCGGGGTGGGCGTAGGGCGGGGAGGACCAATCGGCGGCCTGAGCGGCGACAGCGCGGCGGGCGGCAATGACGTCCGGCGGCGGATTGTCGGCCGTGCCGTAAACGTAGATGTGCGGGCCGGAGACGGCGGCGGCGATGGGGCCTTCCGACCCGGCGCGTTTGCCTTCCGGCGGCTGGAAACCCTGGCGCCAGCGGCCGGCGGCCTTGTGGAACGAAAGGGCGCCGGAGCGGACGGAAACGGGCTGGCCGTCAATGGTGACGAGGGCCGGGAGCCGCAGGTCGTCACGGAGGACGGTGAAGGCATCGAGCGCGCTGGTATCCACGCGCAAGGCGTTGGGGGCCGTGAGGCGGGCGTCGATGGAGGCCAGGGTTCCCGGCATGAGGCCGTCGATACGCAGCCAATAGGCGGAGGCGTAGCGGTAGAAGCGGGCGACCAGATGGACGCGTTCGGGCTTGGCGTCGCGCTTGTGCTGGGCGAACCAATCGAAGACGCCGGGCGGACGGTAGGCGCGGTCCCAGGCGTTGTGGAGCGCGCCGGGGTATTCGATGTACTCGGCGGGGGCGGAGGCATCCAGGAGGCGGCGCTGCCAATCGCGGGACGATGCGGCGGGAACGGCTGGGTCTAGCGCGCCGTGGAAGAGGCGGATGGGAAGGTTGAGGGCGTTGGGGGCGAGCTCCTCCGTGCCTGGAATGGTGAAAGCGGAGACGGGAGCGACGGCGGCCCAAACGTCAGGGCGGGTGACGGCGAGCCAGAGAGCGCCGCCGCCGCCCATGGAGATGCCGGTGAGGTAGACGCGGTCTCGGTCGACGGGGTAGCGGCGCTCCACGTCGTCGAGCATGTCATAAACATCCTGCTCCGCGATGCCCTGGTAGCCCATAGTGCCGCGGGCGAAGGGGCAGGCGATGAGGAACTCGACGCCGCGGAGGCGCGGGAACGGGCCGTTGAAGCCCACGCTCAAGCCGATTTCGGCCGGCGTGCGGGAGGAGCCGAGGAGCTGAATGAGGTTGACGCGGTGGTTGGTCTCCTCGGCGTGCAGGCTGACGACCAGCGGGTAGGTATGGGAGGCGTCAAAGGCCGGCGGGAGATAGAGGGCGTAGGGCTGATCGGTTCCGTCCACGGTGGAGCGGAAGGTGACGATGCGCGCGGTGGCTTGGGCGGGCGGGGCGGGCGAGGCCGGTTGCGCGGCGGCGATGACCGGGAGGAGGGCAAGCAGCGCGGCGCGGAGCATGCGGCGGGCTCGGGCGGTCATGCGGATTTCAAGGTAGCACATGGGCTCATGCGGAGGCGGCCGCGGGCGGGGCGGCGGCGGAAGTTGGGGGACGGTGAGTTCGCTCGCTTACGGTCGGGGCTCGGAGGGTTGCATTTTCGCGCGGGGCGGTTAGGCGGCGTCGGTGTGGGCGGTGTGGTGAGCGCTGCCATCCAGGCCACTGTAGTGGATGACTCCCTTGAGGCAGGCTCGCGCCAGGAGGAAGGAGAGCGGGAAGGTGATGGCGACCGTGAGGATCCAGCCGAGCAAGGTGAACATAGCGTCTATATCGTCCTTTCCTGGGAACCGCTGTACGCCCGGAGGGGTGCAATTCGGAGGCCAATGCGGAAGTGCCTGTGAATCGGCCTCCAGACCCACTCCGGGCGCGTGTCAATTCTTCCATGCGTGTCTTTCCGGCGTGTAAATCCGGACGCGTTTACGGCCTAGCGGCTGGCCAAGGCCGCAACTGTAATTACGCCGGAGCTAAAAATGCGGTCCGTCTCTTCGGTGCGCTCGGCAAGGAGATCAACTTGGTCGCCGACGGAGACCATTTCGAAGAGCTGCTCGATATCGGCATTGCGCAGGCGGATGCAGCCGTGGGAGGCGTTGTGGCCGATGGACGCGGGGGCGTTGGTGCCGTGGATGCCGTAGCCTTTTTTGCTGAGGCCAATCCAGCGGGGGCCGAGGGGGTTGTTCTTTCCGGCGGGAACAACTTTGCCGGGGTGGTACCAGGCGGGGTCCTGGATGCGCTGCACGATGGTGAACGAACCGGCGGGGCTGGGCGTGGCGCCGGCGCCGGTGGCGACGTCGAACACGCGCACCACGCGGTCGCCATCCAGAACCGCGAGCTTGTGGTCCGGCATATCGACGACAATGCGGCGCGAGGGGCGCGCGATGTTCTCCTGCGCCATGGCCTCGGCGGTGGCCCACAGGACGGCGCTGACCATGGCCAGCGTTCTCTGAAGTTCGTTTCGTTCTTTGCGCATCTGTTTGTTCCTCCGAACGCACAGGCAGAGTGCAAGGGCGGGCCCGAAATATAAGTTGTTGAGTTCGTGGTGAATTCGCGGGATTGCGGGCCGTGTCAGGGATTCCACGCGTGAAGGTGGGACGCGGGAAGAGCGGTGGGCGGGAACGGCTGGCGCGCTCCCGATTCGACGGAGGTCAGGCGGGGACAGGGCGGCGGCGGACCTGACGCTTGCTTGTGCTGAGCGCCGTTCGCGCTAGATCCTAAACAGAAGCGCCCAAACGCTTATGGCCATGGCGAAAAGGCCAGCGGCCAGTAGGAACCAGCCAGGCGGCTTCTTAAAGATCTGGCTCGTATCACTCCTGCCGAGCACTGGTCTTACTTGCCTTCCGCCGCGTTGATTCTTGCGGTGGCGCGGTCTTGGGCGGCCGCGGCGGCTTCGGCTTCGGGGCCTCCGGCGGCGGCCTGTTGGGCGAGGACCTGCTGCGCCTTGGCCAAGGCGGCTTTGGCGCGGTTGAGGTCGATTTCCTCGGCCAGTTCCGCTACGTCGGCGAGGATGCGGACGTGGCCTTCCTGGACTTCGAGAAAGCCTCCGGAGACCGCCACGCCACGGCGTTTGCCGGCGGCGGCGTAGTGCAGGACTCCGGTTCCCATCTCACCCACCAAGGCGGCGTGTCCGGGCAGGATGCCCAGATAGCCAGCCTTGCCGGGAACATCCACGGACTCGACGTCTTCGTGGACCAGCGGGCGCTCCGGCGTCACTACTTCGAGTTCGATGGTTTCCGCCATCCTACGCCTTCTTCAGAGCCTCGGCCTTTTCGAGCACCTCTTCGATGGCGCCCTGCATGTAGAAGGCCTGCTCGGGGATATCGTCGTGCTTGCCGTCGGCGATTTCCTTGAAGCCCTTGATGGTGTCGGCAAGCTTCACGTACTTACCCTTGTAGCCGGTGAACTGTTCGGCCACGTGGAAGGGCTGGGAGAGGAAGCGCTGGATCTTGCGGGCGCGGGCGACGGTGAGCTTGTCCTCGTCGGAAAGCTCGTCGATGCCGAGGATGGCGATGATGTCCTGGAGGTCCTTGTAGCGCTGGAGGATTCCCTTCACCTGCTGGGCGACGTCGTAATGCTCCTGGCCCACGATGAGCGGGTCCAGAATGCGGGAGGTGGAAGCCAGCGGGTCCACGGCGGGGTAGATGCCGATGGCCACGATGTCGCGCGAGAGGTTGGTGGTGGCGTCCAAGTGGGCGAAAGCCGTGGCGGGCGCGGGGTCGGTGTAATCGTCGGCGGGGACGTAGATGGCCTGCACGGAGGTGATGGAGCCCTTCTTGGTGGAAGTGATGCGCTCCTGCAACTCGCCCATTTCGGTGGCGAGGTTGGGCTGATAACCGACGGCGGACGGCATGCGGCCAAGCAGAGCGGAAACTTCCGAGCCGGCCTGGGTGAAACGGAAAATGTTGTCGATGAAGAGGAGCACATCCTGGCCTTCCTCATCGCGGAAGTACTCGGCCGCCGTGAGACCGGTGAGGCCCACGCGGAGACGGGCCCCGGGCGGCTCGGTCATCTGGCCGTAGATCATGGCGCACTTGGACTTGGTGAAGTCATGCGGGTCGATCACGCCGGACTCCTGCATTTCGAGCCACAGGTCATTGCCCTCGCGGGTGCGTTCCCCCACGCCCGCGAACACGGAGACGCCGCCATGCCGCTGGGCGATGTTGTTGATCAGCTCCATGATGATGACGGTCTTGCCGACGCCGGCGCCGCCGAACAAGCCGATCTTGCCGCCGCGGAGGTAGGGCTCCAGAAGGTCAATGACCTTGATGCCGGTCTCGAACATTTCCAGGCGCGTGGACTGGTCCTCGAAAGCGGGCGCGGGGCGGTGAATGGGGAAGTGGGTCTTGGCGTTGACGGGGCCCATCTCATCCACCGGCTGGCCGATGACGTTGAGCACGCGGCCGAGCGTTTCGGGCCCGACCGGCACTTCCACCGGCTTGCCGAGGCTGATGGCCTTCATGCCGCGGACCAGGCCGTCGGTGGGCTGAAGGGCGATGGTGCGCACGCGGCCTTCGCCGATGTGCTGCTGCACTTCGCAGATGATCTCGATGGGCTGGGGGGTGTCGAAGCCCTCGCTGATGACGCGAATCGCGGTGTAGATGACCGGGATATTCGCTTCGGGGAATTCGCAATCCACGGCCGGCCCGGCCACTTGCACGACTTTCCCGACCACGGTTTCGTTGGTGGTTACCATAATCAAATCCTTAAGAGGGGCAAAAAGGGGATAGACAGCCAATTCCAAAGGAGGGAATCGGCGTCAGGCCCCGTTTTGCGGCGTTCTGCATTATTCGGCTCCGGCGGCGCCGCTTACTACTTCGATAATCTCCTTGGTGATGCTGGCTTGCCGCACGCGGTTCATGTACAAAGTCAACTTGTCGATCATCTCCGTGGCGTTGGTGGTGGCGGCGTCCATGGCGGTCATGCGCGCGCCGTGCTCGGCCGCGGTGGATTCCAGGAGCGCGCCGAAGAAGGCGGTCTCCACGTACTTGGGAAGCATCTGGTCCAGGATTTCTTCCGCGGGTTGATCGAAGATATAGTCCATGGGCGCGGCGGCGCGGGGCGTTTCCGCCGGCAGCACGCGCTTGACGGTGAGGGTCTGGGACATGACGCTCTTGAAGCCGTTGAAGATGAGGTAGACCGCGTCGGTTTCGGCGGCGCGGAAGAGGTTCATGGCCTTCTGGGCGATGGCGGCGACATCGGCGTAAGGAGCCTTGGCCATGCCGGTGTGTTCCCCGGAGATGCGGGCGCCGCGCTTGCGGAAGAAGTCGCGGCCCTTGCGGCCCACGGCTTCCAGGGTGACTTCCACGCCGGGGCGTTCCGCCATGAAGCGCTGTGCGGCCTTGATGAGGTTGGTATTGAAGGCGCCGGCCTTGCCCGTATCGCTGGTCACGAGGACGAGCAGGACGCGGTTCTCGGGGCGGCGGGCCAGGAGGGGGTTGGCCTCGGCCTTCCCGGAAGCCTCCACGGCCGAAGCGACGTTGGCGAGCAACTTGCCGAGCTGCGCCACGTAAGGGCGCGAGGCGATGACGCGATCCTGCGCGCGCCGCAGCTTGGCCGCCGAGACCATTTTCAAGGCCTTGGTGATCTGCTGCGTGTTCTTGACCGAGCGGATTCGCCGCCGGATGTCGATCAGGCTTGGCATGCAACTAGGCCCGCGGGGCGGGCTTTCCCTGTTCGGCTACGAACCGGGCTTTGAACTCCTTGATGGCGTCCACGACTTTGACCTTGAGGTCATCGCCCAAAGCCTTCTTGGTGCGGATCTCCTCCCACAACTGCGGGCGGGTATGATCCACGAAGGCGTAGAGCTCCTCTTCGAACTTGCGGCACTGTTCCACCGGGAGATCGTCCAGGAAGCCCTGGGTGCCGGCGAAGATGATGACGATTTGTTTCTCCACTGGCAGCGGTTTGTACTGGCCCTGCTTGAGAATCTCCACGAGGTGCTTGCCGCGGTTGAGCTGATCGAGCGAAGCCTTATCGAGATCCGAGCCGAACTGAGCGAAGGCCGCGAGCGCGCGATACTGAGCGAGGTCCAGGCGGAGACCGCCGGCGATGGACTTCATGGCCTTGATCTGCGCGTTGCCGCCGACGCGGCTGACCGAGATGCCGACGTTGATGGCGGGGCGGACGTTGGAGTTGAACAGATCCGACTCGAGAAAGATCTGGCCGTCGGTAATGGAGATGACGTTGGTCGGGATGTAGGCGGAAATATCGCCCGCCTGGGTTTCGATGAAGGGCAGGGCGGTGAGCGAACCGGCGCCGAGCTCATCGTTGAGCTTCGCGGCGCGCTCCAGCAAGCGGCTGTGGAGATAGAAGACGTCTCCGGGGAAGGCTTCGCGGCCGGGCGGACGGCGCAGAAGGAGCGAGATCTCGCGGTAGGCGGCGGCGTGCTTGGAAAGATCGTCGTAGATGCAGAGAGCGTGGCGCTTGGAATCGCGGAAATACTCGCCCATGGCGCATCCGGCGAAGGGGGCGATGTACTGCATGGGGGCCGGGTCGGAGGCGGTGGCGGCGACGACGATGGTGTAGTCCATGGCGCCGTAGTCTTCCAGGGTCTTCACCACCTGGGCGACGGTGGAGCGCTTCTGGCCGATGGCGACGTAGATGCAAATCATGTCGCCGCCCTTCTGGTTGAGGATCGTGTCCAGGGCCAGGGCTGTCTTGCCGGTTTGGCGGTCGCCGATGATCAGCTCGCGCTGTCCGCGACCGATGGGAATCATGGCGTCGATGGCTTTGACGCCGGTCTGCATGGGTTCGCGAACGGGCTGGCGCGCGATGACGCCGGGCGCGAGACGCTCCACCGGGCTGAAGGCGGTGGTGGCCACGGGTCCTTTGCCGTCGATGGGACGGCCGAGAGCGTCCACGACGCGGCCGATGAGGGCTTCGCCGACGGGGACGGACATGATGCGCCCGGTGCGGCGGACCTCGTCGCCTTCCTTGATCTCCGTGTAGTCGCCGAGGAGAACCGCGCCCACCTGATCCTCTTCCAGGTTCATGGCGATGCCGGCGACGTCGTGCGGAAACTCGATGAGTTCGCCGGCCATGACTTTGTCGAGGCCGTGGATGCGGGCGATGCCGTCGCCCACCGAGATGACGGCGCCGACTTCGGAGACGTCAATGACGCGCTCGTAGTTTTCAATCTCCTGGCGGAGTATTCCGGTAATTTCGTCCGCTCGAATTTGAGCCATAATTCCTTCCGATTAACCTTCCGCGGCCAGGCGCCGCTTGAGCGAGAGCAACTCGCCGCGCACGGATCCGTCATAGACGGTGGAACCGATGCGGGCCACCGCGCCGCCCAGCAGGGATGCGTCGGTGGCCAGGCGCATGCGAATGCGCTTGCCGGTGAGGCGGTTCAATTCCGCGTTCAAGGCGGCGCTTTGCGCGGCGCTGAGCTCGCGGGGCGCGGTCACGTCCGCGCGGGCAAACCCCAGGCGTTCGTCCACGGTTTCTTCTAACTTCTGTACGATTTCGGGTAAAACTTCCACGCGCCGGTGGTCCATCAAGACGAAGAGGAAATTGCGCGTGATGCGGGATAGCTTGAGGATGGCCGCGATGCGCTCGACCACGGCGCGCTTGCGGGCCGGCGGGACGGCGGGGGTGGAGAGGACCTCGCGGAGTTCGCGCGAGCCGGTCAGCGTCTGTTCAAAGGCGCGCAATTCGGGGACGGCGTCCTCGGGGCGCAAGGGGGAGCCAGGAGCGGTGACCACTTCGGCCAGCGCGTTTGCGTATCGGGTGGCTACGGCGGAAAGCGTCATGGTCGTCTTAGGAAGAGCGTCGCTCCGAGGTGCGGTCCAGGTTGCGCACAAAATCCTGGACCAGGGCGTCCTGGGATTCGGGCGTCATGCGGGCGCGGATAAGCCCTTCGGCGAGGTCCACGGCGAGTTCGGCGGCGTGGCGCTTCAGATCGGCGCGCGCGGCCTTTACGGCGGCTTCGATATCCTGCTCGGCCTGGGCCTGAATCTTGACGGCTTCGGCGGCGCTTTCCCTGGCCACGCGCTCGGCTTCGGCCTGGGCTTCCTGGCGAGCCTCGGCGCGGAGCTCTCCAATGCGGGACTCGATGCCGGCCATGCGCTTCTCCACTTCGGCGGCGCGGGCTTCAGCCTGCTCGCGCAGGCTGGCGGCTTCGGCGAGATCCTGGGCGATTTTCCTGGACCGCGCGGCCAGGAAGGGGCCGCCCTGCTTGCCGGCGACGTAGCCCAACCCGCCGGCGAGGATCAGGAAGTTGACCCACTCCCAGGTTTTGAGGCCGCTTTCCTCGCCGCCGGAGGACTTCGCCGGCTCGTTGCAGAAGGCCGGGGCCAGAGCCAGGGCGGCCAGGAGGAGGATGGATGCGGCGCGCTTCATGCGGCGCTCCGGCGGAGGATGGAATCCGCGATCTCGCCGGCCAGGGACTCGACGTCCGTGGAAAGACGCGTCTTGGCGGCTTCGGCTTCGGCCGCGAGCTGGATCTTGGCGTCGCGGATGAGGGAAGCGGCGCGCTCGCGCGCGGCGGCCGTATCGGCGGCGCGCTTGTCTTCGAGCTCCTTGAAAGTGCGCTCCTGCGCCTGGTAAATCTCCACGGTGGCGGCGCGGATGGCGCGATCATACTCGCCGGCTTTCGCCGAGGCGCGCTCCATGGTATCCGCGGCGGCCTTCTTCGCGCCGCCGGTGGCGTCGTAGCGCTGCTTGAGGATCTTTTCCAAAGGCTTGAAGAATACGTTCTTCAGGTAGATGCAAAGCAGGAATACCAGCAGGAAAGTCGGTATGGCCCGTAGCAGTATCCCGCCCAGCGAGTGAAGGGTTTGGCTCATTGCGAGTAATAGGGAAATCGACCAGGCTGACTATAGAAGGCATAGGCTAACATTGGGCGAAAATGCACGTCAACCACCGAACTGGGGTGTCGAGCGGGAATTCGCGGCCGCAACGGGTAGCGGCGTGGTTTCTTCATGGTTGGATCGTGGCGCGCGGGCAAGTAGGGTGAATCTACCGGGGTGGGGCACGGACCCCGAGATGGCGGCCACCGCGATATCCAACGGCCACCGGCTGCCAGCCAGGATGGCGCCGACAGGGCGTATGTGGCGGAGGTTGCGAAAAAAGCTGGAGCGATGGCCGAAGCGGTGGCGCCAGCGTGAGGCTGTAGTTGCGGCCGGCGATGAGGATGGCGTCGCCGGGCTGCAATGCGATCTGCGGATGCGCGGCGCTGACTTAATGGCGCCGCCGGAATCGAGTTCTCTCACTGCATGATTCGCGGTCGCGGCGTCGTGGTTTCGGTACGAGGTAACGGATAGCGGCACGAGCTTCGGCTGTCGTCATCGGGTGACCGCAGTTTCGGGCTTGGCTCGGACAGACACTTAGAAAAGTGGATTCTCCTTAAACGTGCATCCATTAGTGATTGTGATTAGAAACACGTTTCTGTAGCATATTCCGTTGACAAAAGTACGTTCCTAGGCCATATTTCTATCAAATCCTAGTTTGAGGGGGGATTTTCAATTGTTCAACTTCACACGCACTACGCACATATGCCTGCTAACGTTGGTCTCTTCCGTAACAACCGGCCTGTGGGCAGGCCAGGCAGGACGTGCGGCTCCGGCTGCGCCGGGGACTCCGACTCCGCCCGCAGGCAATTCTCCGGCTTCGGCGGACCTGTCAGTCGTCTTCACGCCGGCCCCGAAAGAAACGGACACCATCATCAAGGGATCGCTCAGCGGCAGTACGGCAGATATTTCCAGAGTGACATCTGTGTTCGTCGACGTATTGAACGGCAGCGATGTGGCGCAAGGCCCGTTCGACGGGGCCTACAGCGCCTCTGACCAGACGTTCAGCGTGACGGGCCTGAATCCGCTTGCCGAAGGCCAGACTGTGCTCGTAAGGGCGTGCGGTTCCCCGTCGGGGGCGGTGAGAACGGGTACGATCGCAGCCGCCGACTTGAAAACGATCCAGAATGTACCCGGCGACCTAACCTCGCTAGTGGTTGGATGGCCAGTAAATAGCGACGCCCTGATTCCAGCGGGTACGACGATCACGAAAGTCGATACTGCGGGCAAAACGGTGACAATCTCCCAAAGTGGTGTGGCGACTCCCGTTGCGACGTTTGAATTCGGCGACACCGCCGGGGGTTCTTGTGTGCAGACTCATTCCAACAATACAAAACCGCTGGAGGCAATACCGACCAAAAGCCGTCTCAGCGCAGAGGTAGATTCGCAGTATGATCTCGGACGATTTCGGGCCTATTTCAGTGTTGGCGCTGAACTCGAAGGCTCGCAGGGCTCACTCGGGACCACCTCCGGATTCCTGGCTTTGAATTTGGATGACAATTGGTATGCCAGCAATACCAAGAGCAAGCTGAATAAGAATGAGTCTACTGATTCGGTATGCTATTCCCCTAGGGATAGCCCCGAGTACAAGGCTGCCGTTCTGACACTGATGAACGGCGAGGAGCAAGACCCGGATCAAGTGCGCGCTGCCCCTGACCGGGGCTGCGCGCCCTTTGTCCATCATTGGATGCTCAATACATATGTCCAAGGGGAAGCGCTTCAGTTGCCGGTGACGACGACCTCAGGGACCAGCTCGATCAGTGGGCTTTCGAGCGCCAAGGGAGCCTCCGTGGAGGGTGGCGTCTACGCGCCGCTAATGTTCGGCTGGACGCAATGGCGCTTTCATGGGCAAGCCAACGCCCTCTTCGTTGCGCCTCTAGGCAAGTACGGCTTTCTGGTTCCGGGGGCCACCCCGGCCGGCGCACCGAACCTAAACGCCTACAGGGCATGGAGCTTCGGCGTCCGACTGGGACATTTCCGTTTGCCTGCGCATCTCGACCGGCACCAGCCGGAGTTGCTTACTTATCTGGATTTGACCGGTGGCGAATGGGAGAATTTTCGGGACCAGGGTGGTAAGCCTGGGGTCCGGTTTGATGCAACCGGACGGTTCAAGCTGCCGTTCACACCTTTCTTTATTGGATTCGACTCCAACGTAGGCGCCGGTGCGAACAGCTTCGGCATTTTTGCGGGGCTTCGGGTGGACGGCAGTAAGCTACTCGCGAAGTTCATCCCATCCACGCCAACAGGGAATTAGCCGCTGGACTCTTCCAGCCGGGCCGCCTGGGCCATCAGGTAGTTGCGCTCGGGGAGGCTGTTGGTTCGGGCGGCGGCGGCGCGGTAGTGTTCGATGGCGTTCTGCCGGTCGCCGAGCATTTCGAGGAGGTGGGCGCGGACGGCGTCGGGGCGGTGGTGTTCGGCTAGCGAGCCTTCGCGCTCCAGGGCATCGAGGAGTTCTATGCCCTTGGCCGGTCCATGCACCATGGCGGCCGCCACGGCGTAGTTGAGGGCGACCACCGGGCCGGGCGAAACGCGCTTCAGCAGGTCGTAGAGCGCCAGAATCTGCCGCCAGTCGGTGTCCTCGGGGCGCGGCGCCTCGTCATGAACGGCGGCGATGGCGGCTTGCAACTGGTACGTTCCCACCGCGCCTTGGGCCAGCGCCGCGGAAAGCAGGGCCAGGCCTTCGGCGATCTCGGCGTGATCCCAGAGCGCGCGGTCCTGCTTGTTCAAGGGGATGAGCTCTTCGCCCGGACCGGTACGCGCGGCGCGGCGGGCGTCGGTGAGCAGCATGAGCGCCAGAAGACCGGCGGCCTCGGGATGGCCGGGCAGGGCGTCCTTGGCGCAGCGCGCCAGGCGGATGGCTTCTTGCGCCAGGTCCAGGCGTTGGAGGCGCTTGCCCGCGCTGCTGGCGTAGCCTTCGTTGAAGATCAGGTAGAGCACGTGCAGCACGGCGGGCAGACGTTCGGCGCGCTCGGCGGGCGAAGGCAGGCGGAACGGCGCGCCGGATGCCCTGATGCTCTGTTTGGCGCGGCTGATGCGCTGCGCCATGGTTGCTTCCGGAACCAGATAGGCCGCGGCGATTTCGGCCGTCGTCAGGCCGCCCACCGCGCGGAGGGTCAGCGCAATCGCCGAAGAGGTCGTGAGCGCGGGGTGGCAGCACATGAAGAGCAGAATGAGCGTGTCGTCCGTCTCCGAGGGAGGGGCTTCGGGGAACCACGAAGCAGCCGGGTTGAAGCGGGCCGCTTCCGCCTCCCGCTCGCGGCGGGCGGCATCGCCGCGAATGCCGTCGGTGATTCGGCGGGAGGCCACCTGGATGAGCCAGGCCAGGGGATGCTCGGGAGAGCCTTCGCCGGGCCATTGCGTGAAGGCGGCCAGCAGGGCTTCCTGAACGGCGTCCTCGGCCGCGGCGAAGTCATGAAAACGCCGGGCGACGGCGCCGAGCGCCCGCGGCGCAAGTTCGCGCAGCAGGCGTTCGGAGGCGTCATCCCAAGGCTTGGGCATGGAGGTGGCCGCCTAGAGCATTTCGGGCGGCGGGGCGCTCATCACCGGGCGCGCTTCGATGGGCATGTTCAAGGGCTCACCGCCGGGGCCGGGAGCAGCGGAAGCGCGGGCGGCGATGGCATAGGCGCGCTCGGGAGTTTCCACGTCGACAATCCAGAAGCCGGCGAGAAACTCCTTGGTTTCCGGGAAAACGCCGTCGGTGATGGGAATGCCTCCGGCGCCGGCGCGGACGAGTTTGGCCTGGTCCGGGAAGGCGAGGCCTTCGGCGGCGACCAGTTCGCCGGATTCGCGCAGGTCGCCGCGAAGGCTCTTCATGTAGGCGATGTGCGCCTGGAGGTCCTTTTGGGGCCAGTTGGGAACGCCTTGCCCGGCGCGCATGGTGTTCATCATCAGCATGTACTTCACGCGGCGCCTCCGTGCGACGCGAAGGGGCGGACCTCAATGGCCATGTTGGTGGGAACGCCGCCGGGTCCGGGCGCGGACGAGATTTTGCCCGCAATGGCGCAGGCGCGTTCGGGCGTGGCGACATCCACAATCCAATAGCCGAGGAGGAACTCCTTTGCTTCGGGGAAGACGCCGTCGGTGATGGGGAGGCCGTTGCTTTCGCCGCGGACCAACAGGGCGCGGGCGGGTTCGGCGAGGGGCTGCGTGCCCACGAATTCGCCGGAGGCGCTGAGTTCCTTGGCGAGGCCGGTGAGAACGGCCATGTGCGTTTCGCGGTCTTTCTGGCTCCAGGCCTTGTACGTTTCGACGCCGGACTTGGTACCGGACATCATCAGAATATATTTCATCATTTGGCTCCTCGGTTGCGTATTCGCCTTATTGCCTCGGGCCTTGCGGGGGTTTGAAGCGTTTCGGCGGTTTCATGGAGTAGTCGGAGCCGTGGGCGGCTTTTCGACATCGGGTTAAGGATATTTTTGCATGGCGGGTGGATGAGGGGTTCGGGCTCGGGCGCTCGGGGGGAGCGAGATTCAGTTAGCCCGGAAAGCAGGCCAGGAGGCCCGCTCCACCGCCGGGGGTGCGGAGCGCTTGTGGGGAAGCGCTCCGTTGCGAATGATGGCCGGGCGATCCGGCGCCTTGTGAGATGATGATGCCGGCCGGCGCGGGGCCTCTCCTCTTAGAGCGTTTGCGAAGCGGGCAGGGTGATGGTCTTGCCGGCGGCTTTATCTTCGACGATGAGTTTGCCGTTTTCCAGCCGGACGCTATCCACGTGCGTCATGCCCTCGGGGCTCTTCACCCAGAAGAGCAGAAAGCGGGAGCCGATCTTGGACTTGGCGGGCAGCCAGCGATACACCGGGGTATCGAACATCTTGCCCAGTTCCACCATGTCGCGGTGCGGCAGGTCGAAGGGCTGGGTGGCGAACTCCAGGCCGCGGCCCATCCAGCCGTCGGTCGAGTACTGCATGTAGTTCTGCACCCAGGGGAACTCCTCGCGGCGGAACACATAGCCGAGCAGATAATGCCGGCCGGTGTTCATGATGGTCACCCAGCCGTACTTGCCGGCGGGGTCCATGAGGGTTGTGGTGTGGGCGGACCACGCCACGCCGGACGGAACCACGCGCACGTCCACCGGTTTGCCGTCCGTTCCAGGCGCCATGGGCCAGGTGAAATCCGTGCCCTGCGTGAAGGGGATGCGCCCGCCGCCGCGGCCGCCGGGATAGGTACGGGTCTTGGAGCGGGTTCCGCCCATATCGACCACGGTCTTTTCCGGCTCGATGAACGGCGAGAAGAGGAAGGGGTGCTCGCCCCAATTGGCGGTCCGGTCAAAGGCAACCTGGCTCTCGAGTTCGCTATCGACGTAGATGATGTTCTCGCCGTCCACCATCTGGAGCTGGCGGGTGAAGTTCTCCTCGCGCAGCGGAAGGTTCACGGTGAACTTGACGGTGGTGGTGGCGCCTTGCTTTTCGGCGGAGACCAGCTTCCATGGTTGGAGGTAGGCTTCACCGTGCATGTTGAGGCCGGCGCGGCGCTCCTCTGGGCTGGGGTTGCCGAATCCATCGATGCAGACGAAGTGGCCCACCATGGTTCCCTGAAGCTTGCGGTTGGCGGGGACCTGGGGAACCATTTCGGGATTGCCGTAGGGGCTGAGGCCGTCGGAATCGCCCTGCAGGAGGATGCGCAACATGGAGCCGCCTTGTTTGACGAGAGAGACCTCCAGCTTGTCGTTGGAGATGAAGTACACGGGACGGTTATAGACCGTGCCTTCCTTCAGGGTGAGGGACGGCTGCGCCTGAGCGGCGGCCGTGGCGCAGCATAGCGCCGCGACGATAGACATCACGAAGCGCCGGCGGCTTAAGCAACCGCGCCGCACGATTGGTGTTCGGCAAGAATCGATCATAGGTGTTGGCCTTAGCTACTCCATTGTAGACGGACGATGGGGCCTGCGGCGTCATAAGAATAGAGCGAAGCAGAGGGCCGGCCGGGCGAAACGCCATTGCCACCAGGGGCCGTGGATAGCAACGAAAGTTCACTCAACTAATTCCTTAATAATAGGATTCCAAAGCCTTAATAATAGGAAGTTTTGGTTGCAAGCGAGGCGGGTATTTCCCTAGCCGCAGCGCGCAAGTGTAATGAAGCCAGACGCCCGATACAATGGCGGCGGAATTGCTCACACGGTGCCCGTCGTATGTTCCCGGGAGTGTGCAACAAGCTCCGCGTCAGGTAGGTTCCGGCAGCTAGAAGGGAAAACCTGGCCGGGGCGAATTTGAAAGAAAAGGGGGATTCCATGCGAAGGATCTTACTCACGATCGTGATGATGATGGTGATCGGCTGCTTCGGGTTGATCCACGCTACCGTTTGTCCGGCCCTGGGCGATGCCACGGATTGCAACGTGGTCTTTACGTTCAACTCGGACGGCACGGTATCGACAGCCTTCCCCGCGGGTGGGGTGACTCCGTATGATGGCAGCGACGATGCCATGATCGGTGTGATCAACAACTCGGGCAGCACGATTCTCAATGTGCAGTTCAGCGGGAGCGGCAATGGCGGCGGCGCCTTCGAGTTCGACGACGACGGCGCGTGCTCGTACGTTAGTCCCGATCCCTGCAACCACGTGCCCCTGGGCGCCTATGTCAGCGTATGGGGCGACAACGGATACTGGGACCAAGGTTCCGGTGTTTGGTTCACCAATGTCAATGCGGCTGAAGACACCGGCACGGTGTGGTTCGCCGGAGGGCTGGCAAACGGCTCAACGGCATGGTGGAGTATGGAATCGGCAGTCGGCGCCAACGGGTATACTCCCGCGCCGCCGACTCCGAATGTGCCAGAGCCCGGCATTATCACGCTGCTCTGCGTGAGCCTGGTGGGAACGGGCGCCTGGAAGCGTTGGGTGACCAGGTAGGGCGTCCGAACTCAGTTTGAACACGGGAAGCATCCTAGGCGGCCCCGCGAAAGCGGGGCCGTTCTTTGTTTTAGGAGAAGCGGCGGGGCGCAGCCGCATCGAGGTGGGTGAGAATGGCGCGAAGAAACCGCGATTAAGCGGCGTAGGCCGCGGGGATTTGCTTTTTGAGGAAGGCGAGGTCCTTTTGGATGGCGGCGACGTCGTTGGCAGGGTGGTAGTCCATGTGAAGAGAGACGGGGCCCAGGAACCTCGCGCCGGCGAGGGTCCCGAAGAAGCGCGGCCAATCCACCATGCCTTCGCCCAGCGGGCAGGCGGTGACCTTCCATGCGCCACCGGCCTTCTCCCAATAAAAGTCCGAGGCCGTGACCATCTTGATGCGCGGCAGGGCTAGGCGAAGTGCGGCGAACCAGCCTCCGGCCGCCGCCTGGGCAGTGGCGGCGCCAATGTCGAAATCGTAGCCCACGGCTTGGGGATCGAAGGCGCGAATGACGGCGTCGGTGTCCCAGATGGAGGCGCCCACGGTGTCCGCCGCTTCGTTGTGGAGCGTCATCACGACGCCGGCGGCGTGGGCCAGC
>Ga0335069_10004589_pt1 | contig 20384 bp, 18 predicted proteins | sample Lox_Sample_11_FD_206714 | JGI IMG/M metagenome (GOLD analysis project Ga0335069, IMG submission 206714) | Soil microbial communities from Loxahatchee National Wildlife Refuge, Florida, United States - Lox_Sample_1.1 | ecosystem: Environmental > Terrestrial > Soil > Wetlands | place: USA... | reverse complement strand
TCGTTATGACTTGCCAGTTCCAGTCCACCTTGGGCAGGCCCAGGTAAGGCAGACCACCCGGAACGGCTCCAACCACATGCACTTGCTTGTCGAGTCCGAACGCCCAACTCGCGACGATGGCGCCGATCGCTGCGATCAAGGCCCCTGGAATCTTCTTGGATACCTTCTTGCATCCGACGATGACCACCAGCACGCTGAGCGCGATCATCAACTCGTGACGATTGACCTGTCCGAGTTGCTGCAAGTCGTTCCAAAGCTTCCCCAAAGTGCCGTGGCCTCCTCCTTTAAGGCCCAGCATGCCGGCGATCTGCCCAACCGCGACTTGGACGCCGACCCCGGTCAGGAACCCGATCAACACCGTTCGCGAGAGAAAGTCGGACAGGAATCCCAGGCGCATGACGCGCGCCAGAATCAGGAAGACCGCGGCCATCAGCGCCAGCACGCCGGCCAATGCCACGTATTGCTCCGAGCCGACGGCGGCGATCCCCACGAGACCGGCGGCGAGGATGGCCGCCGTCGCCGAATCGGCGCCCACCACCAGGTGCCGTGAGGAACCGAACAAGGCGAACAGCGCCGTGGGGATGAGCATGGTGTAGAGACCGGTGATCACCGGCGTGCCGGAGATCTTGGTGTAGCCCATCACCTCGGGGACGGCGATTGCGGCAAGCGTGATACCGGCAACTATTTCGGCCGGGATTTGAGCGGCCGCGATCGGTAGCACCCCTTGCAGGATGGAGAAGCGGGTGGGCGCGGCGTGATTGTGCGTCGACATCATGGTTCCCCTAGTGAAGCGACCCTTCCATGCAGCAGCGTAAAAGCGGGCTTGCCCGCCATGCGCGCATATCCGTCAGCCGCGCCTGTCACCACGTTTTCTCCCAAGTAGAAAACGGCACGTGTGTCTTTGGTCCGCCCAATTTCGTAGATGAACTGCATCTGTGATGCCCATCATGGATATAGGCTATCACCTGTAACAGAAGCTATCTACTGCCCTTTAGGGAAGGTAGATTGAGAAGGGGCAAGTGACAAGGGGCAAAGGGGTCAACGATGCGCCAGTTTCGGAATTGTTGCGCTCAAGATGCGATTGATTTCTTCGGCAAGCCCGATGCGCTGTTCGACAACCTCAGGTGGCAACCAGTGCCGCAGTCAATGATAACGGCCTTGCGTTTCACGCAATGATCCTCGCGCGATGATTAGGAAGCGGCGGTATTCCACTGTGCTTTCACGGCCATAGCCTTCTTCGATGTTCGCGCAAATCGAGTCCGCGCTGGCGAGCTGCTGGCTGACGAGCCTCTCCAGCTTTCGGTCGCCGAGATAGCGAGCCACATCTGCGACCACCAGGTCAAAAAGATCAAGCGCTTTTTGATACGCCACAAACTGGTGCAGGTTTCCGCTCTTCATAGATCCACGCCACTGGTCACTCGCCACTTGCCCCTTTTTCCCATCACTCACTGACCTCTATCCACAACTTCGTGATCTCGGCGGTCGAGTCCACATTAAGCTTGGTCTTGATGGCGGTGCGATGGAGTTTTACCGTGCGTTCGTGGATGCCGAGGTCGTAGGCGATTTCCTTGTTCAGCTTTCCCTGCACAACGTGCTCAACTATCTCACGTTCGCGCGGGGTGAGCGTGGCGAAGCGCGAACGCAACGCTTCCTGCCGTGCACGCCCGGCACGCTCGCGGGCATCACGGTCGATCGCGCGGTTCACTGCGTCAAGCAAATCCTTCTTTGGTGCACGCTTCGTCAGAAAATCTTCCGCACCCCGCCGCATCGCTTGGACGGTGGTCGGAATATCTCCCTGACCGCTGAGGAAGATGACGGGCAACTTGTGCCCTTCCTTCGCGAGTGCTTCCTGCAAGTCCAGCCCGCTCAAGCCGGGCATCCGCAAATCCACAAGGACGCACCCCGGCAGATCAAGTTCCGGTCGGGCCAGAAACTCCGCCGCCGAAGCAAATGTCTTCACCTCGAAACCGGATGCGCGCAACATGCGTGCGACCGCGTTCAGAAAAGAGGCATCGTCGTCCACAATCCGGACGAGAGGAACGGGTGCATTCACTTCGTGTCACCTCCTAAAGCTGCAGGCAGGGTTATGGTGAACGTCGCCCCACCTCCTTCGTTGTTTTTCGCCCACAACCGCCCGCCGTGCGCCTCGATGATCTCGTGGGAGATAGCCAGCCCCATCCCCAGGCCGTCCGGCTTGGTGGTGAAGAATGGGTCGAAGACGCGAGCGAGATTGTCTTCCGGAATGCCGCGGCCGGTGTCGCTCACGGCGACCTCGACCTGAGGACCCGCAGTCTGTACGCTCACGATCACCCGGCGGCCATCCGGCGCGGAGTCATTCACCGCGTCCATCGCGTTGAGCAGAAGATTCAGCAACACCTGAGCCAATTGAACCCGGTCGCCGCGCACAGCCGGATGCGAGGAACCGGTTTTGAGCGCCAGACTGATTTTGCGTGAGTCGGCCTCCGGGCGCACAAGTTTGAGAATTTCACCGGTGAGCAGATTCAAATCAAGCAGCTTGAGTTCAACTTCGTGTCCCTTCAGTTGGGAGCGCATCCGATCAATCACCTCGCCGGCTCGCTGATCATCCTTGCGAATATCCGATAGGATGGCGCGTACTTCCTCCAGGTCCGGTGAAGGGGCTTGCAGAAACATCTCTGCCGCCTCAGCATTGCGGAGGATGGCGCCCAGCGGCTGGTTCAACTCGTGGGCCAGCGAGCTCGACAACGTATTGAGGGTCGCGACGCGCGAAAGATGGGACAGTTGGTTGCGCTGCTGGGTGAGTTCCTGCTCCGCCTTTTTGCGCAGGGAGATATCGATGGCGATACCGACCATGTGAGGTTTCCCATCAATCATCACCCTTGACCCAGTGGCGAAAAGCGGCAATCCCTCCCCATTCTTGCGTTTCAGCGTGATCTCGGTCTCTCCATAGCCCTCGGAGAAGATCTTGGCGAAAACCTCCGACGCCTGGGCCCAATTCTTTTCGTCAAACCACTCCTGAATGCGAAAACCAAGAAGTTCCTCAGACGTATATCCCGTCATCTCCTCATGTTGCCTATTCCATTGGATCAGCCGCCCGTCTTCAGTATAAAGATAGAGCAAACCCGGGACGCTGTTGAACACCGCCGCCATCATTTCCTGCGCGTTACGGGCGCTTTCTTCCGATCTCTTGCGTTCAGTGACGTCAACCGAAACTCCGCGCATCCGGAGCGGCTTGCTATGGGCGTCACGTTCCAGTTGTCCGCGAGCCGCAACCCAGCGTGCTACGCCGTCCGGGGCCATCACACGATATTCTGCTATGAATTCACCCCCGACCTCCAGCGCATGCCTCACCGCCCGCTGAGTTGATTCACGGTCGTCGGGATGAAGCGTTTGGAGGTAGCGGGCGAAATCGATACGTTCGGATGGGTCGACCCCTGCGCGCTCCCGGCCTTTCTCGGTAGTCCAAATATCGTCCCTCACGATATCCCACTCCCATAGGCTGAGGTCTGCGGCGCTGGCTGCCAAGGTGATTCGCACTTTGCTCTCGCGCAGAGACCGTTCGGCCTTCCTGCGCCTTCGAAGATTGATCACGAGACCAAGGATGAGGAGGCCCTCGAAGATTACAAGAAAGAGTGCTCCTAGAATGCCGCTCCGGTGATCCTCCCAGAGGGAATGCTGACGGTAGAGTATTACCCCCCCCGCGGGCACTGCTGTTTCGGGAATTCCCCAGCGCTTGAGTTCCCGCCAGTCGTATAGATTGACGTATGCCTGTTCTCCACCAAAGGGGATGGCTCCCGGAGACTCACCGGAAAGGATACGAAGCGCAAGTGTGGCTGCTTCCCTCCCATTATGCTCGATACTCGCCAGCCGGCCGCCGACGATGCCATAGCCCATGAACGCGTCATAGAGGCTGAAGACTGGCGCATTCGCCGCACGAGCAATGAGCGAAAGCGCCTCCCGCGGCACAAAACTCTTCCCTGTCCCGTCCCTGAAGATGGACGTATATAAGACGATGGTGTCCGGGGGGAGGGACCGCACCCGCGACAGTGTTTCCTCCATCGAAAGCTTCGTCAGGTCGATGAGCTCGAGAGTTCCCGCGTAGGGCCTGAGACCCTGACGGAAGACTTGCTCGCTGTAGGCGTCGTTGGGCGCTGTCCCCGCCACCAGCGCAACGTGCTTTGTGGCAGGTCTCATGCGAAGTGCAGCAGCCATCACGCCGGCGATATTGTCTCCCAAAATGATGCCGGTCATAAAGCGACGCGCCGGGGAATGTTCCAGTTTCTCAGCCTGGCTCCTGGTAACTCCAGAGGCTATGATCGGTACCCCGGGGAAAAGTGTGGGACTATTGGCCACCAGGAAGTCTGCAGCATACGGGTAGATGGGGATGATGGCATTGATTTCTGTTCCGTCGTACTTGCGCCGCAGGTAATCAGCCACTGTCGACATATGGCCGGGGCTGTGGAATCGGCCTGCGTCCAGGTACTCGACATAGAGTTGGATATCAAAAGATGAGGACTCCCTGAAGACCGCACGAAGACCCTGCTCGGTCAGTTCATGGACCGAAGGCCACTTCTCCTCGCTGTAGAGAATGAGGACCCGTTTGGTTTCTTTAGCTGCCACGGATGGGCTGACCACTCCCAATACGAATAGCAGGGCGACCAGGAAGATAACAAAATTGCTAAAAAACCGTCTCATGGAATACGTTAATTTTAACACACTCAATGCTGTTTACAATCAGAAACAATAAGGATTTACGCGATTTGGTTAATCTACAATCGAAGCAAAAATACACTTTTTCCGAATACACGAAGCACCCTACTTTTAGATAATCGTTCTTATGTAATGATATAATTGTGGCAATCATAAATAAGTGGAGGTGAATCATGAGCCCAATTACAATTTCTTTGATCGCTTTTACCTGCGTCCTCAGTGGCGCTCTCCTCGGCAATTTCATTCGCAATCTCCTGCCCGGACATCATCTGAGTGGTGATTCAAAGGATGTGATAAGGCAGGTGAACGCTATGCTGGCAACGATGGCCGCTCTTGTCCTCGGTCTGCTGATCGCATCGGCGAAGGGTACATTTGACACGATGAACAGCGAGCTCAGGCAGATTAGTTCGAATATAATCCTGCTTGACCGAAACTTGGCCCACTACGGGCCAGAGGCGAGGGAAGCCCGCGACATTCTGCGCCGCGCTGTCACTACCGCATTCAGGCGGATCTGGCCGGACGGGAACGACACAATGGCTATCGAGAAGTTGGGCGAGTTAGATACTGGCTTCGAAGATCTTCAGGAGAAACTTCGGCTAATGACTCCGCAGAACGACGACCAACGCCTGCTTCAGGCTCGATCCATCCAGATCGGAAGTGAAATTGCGTCAGCACGGTGGCTCGTTATCGACCAGACTAGTTATAGCTCAATCCCGTTGGCATTCACGCTGTTGTTGATTTGCTGGCTCACTATTATCTTTTTGAGCTTTGGCCTGTTCTGCGCTCGCAATGCAACGGTAATTGCTGTCCTGTTGGTCGGCGCGTTGTCAGCTGCGAGTGCACTTTTCTTGATTCTAGAGCTGGACAAACCATTCGGGGGGTTCATCAAGCTTTCCAGTGCTCCATGGCTGAATGCCCTCTCATATCTCGGTCGGTAGCTCCGGGTCGCTCCCGAGATGGCAGAGGCCAAAGGGTTGTCCATCCTCGATGGCACGCTGGCACGAGTAGGACCTCAGCGTTAAAGCACGTGGCTTGTCAATAGCTTTGTTAAGTATTACACGTTTCCGCATCTGAGAAAGAACACGTATGCAGCAAGAAAATCATAGTAATTCGTCCAGGGAATTGCTAAACTTTTCGCATGAGACGCGTAGGTAGCCGCACCCAAAGCATTATATCAGCTGTGTTCCTGATAGTACTCGTTATGACCGGATGCGCCCATTACCCTGTTAACCAACCCCTGAGTCAGTATGATCCGGGGAGTGGCTATCGGGAAACTTTCATGGGCGCCCCCGGCAACTCTGATGAGCTGCTCCTGTATCTTACTTTTTCTGGCGGCGGGACCCGTGCGGCGGCCTTTTCCTACGGGGTGCTGGAAGAGCTGAGAAGGACGGAGGTCACCATAAAGGGCAAGAAGCGCCGGCTCCTGGACGAAGTAGACGTCATATCATCGGTGTCCGGGGGAAGCTTCACCGCAGGCTACTACGGACTTTACGGCGAACGCATCTTCGAAGACTTCGAGCAGAAGTTCTTGAGAAAGAATATCCAGGGCATTCTCTTTGCCAACATGATGTTCAATCCCTACAACTGGGTGCGCCTCTCCTCTCCCTATTTTGGCCTGAGCGACCTTGCTGCAGAGTACTATGATAACCACGTCTTTGACCACGGCACCTTCCAGGACATTCTTGCACGCAAGGGGCCCATGATAAATATCAACACGACCGACATGGTAGAGGGTGTACGGCTCTCCTTTAATCAGGACAGCTTCGATATACTATGCTCAGACGTCTCAAAATTTCCCGTAGCCCGCGCCGCGGCAGCATCTTCGGCCGTCCCGATGGTACTGACGCCGGTGTCGCTCCGCAACTACGCGGGCACCTGCGGCTTCACCCTCCCCGAGCACTTGAAAACGGCGCTCACGGAGGGCTCGCAGTTCTCAGCACAGTATCAGCTTGGGAGCCATATAACTCACTATCTGGATGCAAAGCAGACACCTTACATCCATCTGGTGGACGGCGGCGTTTCCGACAACCTTGGCATTTGGGCTGTCTTCGTCAGGAACGCAGCATTAGGAGGCATTTGGGGTGCGCTCAAGTCTACCCATGCGGAAAATGCACACAAGGTGGCTTTCATCGTTGTCGATGCGGAGAAAGAGGTGCCCCGCAGTATGTATCTGTCCGCTAAGCCTCCGGGATTTTGGTCGATGCTCGACTCGTATTCTTCGATTGGCATCGAACGCACCAATCTTGACTCAATCAGGATGTTATATGAGAGCTTCGGCAGATGGAAAAAGGAGATCCAGCAGAAGAGGTGCGGAGATAATCCCGTCTCCACAGAGCCCGGGGCATGCGGAGACATAACGTTTTATCTCATTCTCGTACAATTCAACGCCCTGAGGGATGAGTCAGAACAGCACTATTTCCAAACCCTGCCCACCTCGTTCACACTGTCTGACGAGCAGGTTGACAAGTTGAGGGATGCCGCTCACCGGATCCTGTCGGACTCTCAGGAGTTCCAGCAGTTCCTGCACGACCTGAAATAGCGGAAAGGCGGGTAAATTATTAGCCCAATTGGCAATCAAAGATTATCTTGCTTGATCACACTTTGGTCCGATACGGGCACGTGTAAGACCTCGGCGTTAAAGCACGTGGCCCGTCAATAACTTTGTTGAGCACCGACAACACAACAGCGGCGCTATTTAGACAGGGTTATGATTGCTGTTCAAACCTAGCATCCGTCAGATGGGGCTGTGTTTAGGGAGTACATGTCGAACTGTGCAAATGTAAGCCACAACTTCAATTCCGCTAATCATTCCGCTGCAGTAGCACGTTTATGAACTTGAATTTATTCCGAAAGTGTATTACTATTAACCAGAAGAATAGGAGTGGTGAAAGCACATCATGAAATGTCCGGTTTGTGGAAAGGTTATTCTCTTTGCGATCGTTGTGGTTCTCTTTTGTGTTGCTGGTATGTGGGGTTGCAGGAAAATCGGCTCTTCCTCAAAAGTACCGAAGATCGCCATAGTCGAAGACAAGCCGGTCGAATGGGCTAACCAGATCAAGGAGGGCTTTGAATTTCGGATGTCCGCGCATGGCGTCTCTGTCGAGAAGATTTCTCGCTCCGCAGAGGGCAATCCCAAGGGCCTCAGCGCTATCGCAGATGAAGTGACTAAAGGTGACTACCAGTTGATCTTTAGTCTTGGCACACAGGCCACAGAAGCGGTATTTCAAAAATTAAAGAACACACCGTTAATTTTTGGAGCAGTCACCGACCCGGTGGGGGCAGGATTTTTTCAGAAAGATTTGCAGCACCCCTTAGGCAATATCACGGGCACGCTCTCCCTTTGGCCTTACGAAGCTCAGTTTGATATGATGAGAACCCTTTTCCCCAAGATGAAGAAGATAGGAATTGTCTTTAACCCTAATGAGTCAAACTCCCGGATGTCGGTGAAATACATAAAGGCACAGTGCAGAAAGAGGAGTATCAAATTCGCGGAGAGGTCCGCAACAATGTCTTCGGAGATTCGGGCGGCAGTGAGTGCCCTGCTTAACGAAAAGATCGACTTGTTATTTATCCCTCAAGACAACACCGTTCAGGCATCTTCGAGTGATATCATAGATCTATGCCAGAAAAAGAAGGTGCCGGTGTTTACGGGGAACTGCGAGATCGTGGAACTGGGAGCGCTGGCAGCTGTAGGGGTTGATTATTTTCAATTGGGAATGGAAAACGCCGATCAGGCGGTTGAAATTCTCGTTCATGGTAAGAAAGCAGCAAATGTGCCTGTCGTTGTTCCAGAGAAAGGCCAATTCTGTTTCAATCAGACGGCGGCGAAAAACTTAGGCATAGTGTTGCCGAAAGATATTACGGAGAGGGCCTCTAAGATATACGGGTATCAATAAGACCATCCCGCGTTCGCACATTTGCAATTCTTCCTCCGCGTAACACAGCAGAATCATATCTCATCACGTATGCCTACTGGGAGGTGTACTTCGTAAGTCTATTGTTTTATTCTCCAAAGACTGTGGGTCACGGACCATGCTCCCGTTAGTGTGAACTGAATAGAGCTCTGCAACGTTTCCTATTGCATGACCTTCAATATCGTCTATATTCTAATGAGTCTTTTGCATATACTATACGTTACCATCATCTCCCCGATGCCCGATTACTATCTATTTCCAAAAAAATCTCTCACATGTGGAAGAAAAGCGACAGTGTCGATAACAGCCGCAAAGCGAGATTTTTAGATGGGCGAAAGGATTCACAATTTTTGGCAGTACTCTGCACTCAAAGGGGCGAGATATTGACCTCGCTCCTCTGACTTCTGAGGTCCTTTTTGTTTCTTTCGGTTCACTTCACCTTCTCAATGTTCGGCATCTTCCAGACCTTGTCGAAGAGCGCCTTCTCCGGGACAGAGAAGCGGGAACCACTTCTTCCCGGCCTGAGCCGATTACTTAGCTGAATTTCCATATGCTGCAATTGCTGTGGCAGAGATAGATAACCCCAAAGCGTTACTTCAGAAACCATATGAGGGAGGGTTTAGGTATCCAAGCCGTGGAGCTTTACTGCCACGACTGCAAGCACCGCCTTCGACCATCCAAACATCAGCATCGCTGCCATTGCCTCAAATCCCCTAAGCCCCGCCAGTGGTCCGGCAGTGTTACGATGCTGGAGCCTAGAGTGGTGTAGCTGTAGATGGAGAAATAGATTGCCGACACGAGGTCTGGAAGAATACCTAGCAGCAGGTAGAACCAGGCCCATATGAGAACCTCGATAAAATGCGCACCCATCATGATTGCGACGAGACCGGGCATGAGTACGCGGTCTTTCTTTAAAGGCTTGCCGTCCTTTACGAACGAGTGGAAGCGTTTACGATAACGCCACACCCAGCTCATACCCATCGAGTGGATGAATACTGTGAGGCTGGTCAGAACCAGGGCGACGAGGAACTGTTCAGCGTAGCGAAAGTCTGAGTTCAACACCGGCGGGATTCCTTACAAAATGGACCCACTTCACAATTGATAGACAATTGTTCATAATTTTCATTTCATTATAGGCCAGGCATTGATAAGAGAGGCTGCAAAAAAGAAGTAGCCTCCCTGTCAATACCCGGCGTGAATGACTGATACCTGATTTATTGTGCGGCGGGCTCCTTCTTCTTCACTCCTGTCAGGTGTTCAACAAAGTCTTCAGCAGTCTTTTCGGCAGCAAATGCCATTTCTTCTTTAAGGAGCTTGTAGTCATCAGCTTCCAGTTCGTCGAGGCTCTTTTCCCTGCCGAAATTATCAGAAAGATAGATATAGCTCTTCTCCCAGATGACCTCTCCTTCGGAGTCCTTCATGGTCACCATAGTCTTGCTGAGAAAGCCATTGGTCACAAGCCCTTTATCCAGGCCCCTCTCGAAGACAATGCCCCCCTTGGTGAGATCCAGGGAGCCATAGGCCACTCTGCTGACTTTGAATTCTATCACCATGCATTTCTCCGAAAAATCCTCCTGCAGGGGCGTGAGAATTACGGACAACTGGGGCCAGTCGGGCTTTGCGACCTTCACTTGTTCCACGAATTTGTCCATGACGAGGGAGCCGAAGTCAGGGATCTTGCTTTGTGTGCCGGAACCTCGCGCCCTGTTATACTCGTCACCCAGAACAAGTAAGGCACTTCCCCCAGGGGCACCCATTTCGATTGCCGCCATAAGGAAGGTCTCTGTCCCCGTGCTTTTCATGATCCCTGGAGTCTCATACCGGCAGACCTTTATGGGTTCGGCTGATGGTATGCTTTTTACAAGTTTCTTATCACTGGACGCGCATGCGTTAAGAAAGAGCGGGGAACAAGACAAGACAATGATCGTAGCCAATACACGTATTCTTTTCATCTAAGGCCTCCTTCTGGATCTCCCCATCAGTGTGATGCGGAGAAAAGGGATAAACTCGGTTAATCCTCCCCGTACCCATACCATTAACTTCCCCGCGGGATTACGGGAGCCATTTATCGCTCTCTTTTCTGATCGGAAATTAAACCAAAGCCAACAAATGTCGCCTGTCCCAATATCCTCCGGATGGTGTAAACACCAAGGATACCTTTATTTTTTTATCCGTCTCGCCACAGGCTTTATCGAATCAGCGACATCCTTGCTGAGCATCTCAAGGGCACGGCTCATGGCAGAGACTTTCCCGCCGTAGCCTTTGTCCTGTGCTTCTACAGTATATCCCGATTCACGCGTGACAATCACGGTCCTGCCCTCCCTCTTAATGATACTCCACTGAGCTCTCAATGCGACATTTCCATCAGGCATGATATCAAAACGGCTGATATCTATTATCACCCTGTAATCAAATGACACGCCCGAGAGAGACGGCACGACAGAGACGCGGTTCTGAGAGAGGAGAATTGAGAGGTTTTCGGCGAGAACCCGATTGATATCTTCCTTCAAAGAACCGGCCCACCTGCCATATTCGTCAATCTTCATCTCATTATCGCTGTTCCGCGTCACAATCTGAGGTCGGTCCAGATAATCGGGGATTTCAATCGGTCCTAGACCGACAGTGATGCGCTGTTCCGAGGCAGCCACCCGCTGAACGCCGGCAGGGTTCTTGATGGTGTTCAGTGTATAAAAACGAGATGACTCAGTACTCGCACAGCCGGAGAGAATGGGCAGCGCAAGAATGGAAAACATAAAGATGCATTGCACACGATAGATATTCTTCATTTCATTCTCCTTTAGGACTCGCCTTGCCTCTCAGCAACGCGTCCGGATGACGTTCAAGGTAATCGGAAAGATAGTGAATGGAACGGGTTGCCGCTGAAAGCTCCCTGAGCATGCTGCTAAGCTCAAATCTTAGATCTGAATAATCGTTGAGCGATTCTTTTGTCTGCAGCATGGTATCATTAAAAGAACCTAATGCATTGTGTGCCCCCGGAGCATTCACCATCTTGTTTATACCGTCCATTGCATGATCCACTTTCGCGAAGATTTCCTTGAGCGGCAGATTCTCGATTGTTTTCGCCAGTTCATCCATAGGAGCCTCAACCGTTGGAATCTCCAGGTATTTCTTCTCAATCCCTGTTAATTTGATCGGTTTATCGGGATAGAAGTCCAGATTGATCATCAACTGTCCCGTGACAAAGCTTTGCATTTGAAGTTGGCCCTTCAGACCCTTTGCGATCAGGGGTTTAAGAAGGGCACGTTTTCTCATTATTGCCTGGCCCTCTTCTGAAACATGAAGTGTTCTTGTATCGATTTCAACATAGACGGGAATGACGGCGGTCAGATCCTGTGTATTGAGGCGCAGCTGGAGACCGGTCACCTCTCCTATTTTCACCCCTCGGAAGATGACCGGCGAACCCACATTGAGCCCTTTCACAGAGCCATCGAAGACCATCACGAATTTACTCAAGGAAGTAAATAATTTCCCTGAGCCGAAAATGACCACTCCCGCTACGATCAGGGCTATGGCACCGATGACGAATGCGCCGATAAGCGTCTTGTTTGCTTTTTTACTCATGGTCCTTCACCTCACTTAGTGATATCTCGTTCTGCGCTGAAGTAGAAATCATGGTTGTTTCATACCTTCTCCCCGGGTGAGGAAGCTGATGACTTTGGGGTCTTTTGACTCGGCAAGGAGTTTCTTCGGATCCCCCTGCGCGATCATCGTTTTCGTATCCGGATCAAGAAAGACCGAGTTATTGCCTACGGCAAAGATACTTGCGAGCTCATGGGTCACAATGACCACGGTAGCACCGAGACTCTCCCTGAGTTCAAGGATCAGCTCATCGAGCAAATGCGCGCTGATCGGATCGAGCCCGGCCGACGGCTCGTCAAAGAAAAGGATATCGGGGTCCAATGCCATGGCGCGGGCGAGTCCTGCACGTTTCTTCATCCCTCCGCTGATTTCCGATGGATAATAATCATCGAACCCGGAGAGCCCCACAAGGGCCAACTTCAGCGAGATGATCTCTTTGATCTGCCCCGGTTTGAGATCCGTATACTGCTGAAGGGGTAATGCTATGTTTTCGCCCAGAGTCAGGGAACTCCAGAGGGCACCACTCTGATAGAGTATCCCAAATGACCTCATGATGCGTTCCTGCTCCTTCGGCTCTGCATCCCAGAAGCTGACATCCCCATAGAGGACCCTGCCTTTCGCGGGCGTCTGAAGCCCCACAAGGTGGCGAAGCAGGGTGCTCTTTCCACAACCGCTTCCGCCCATGACGATGAAGATGTCTCCCTTGTTGATGGTGAACGAAAGATCCCTCTGGATCAGAAAATCACCATAGGCCATGGTGAGTCCTTCCACAATGATGTGGGGCTCTTTCTTCTCTACGGTTTTCTTCACCAGCTCATCCATGTTCACCTATATATGTAACACGTTGCACACCACAGTGATTAGCGCCATTGCGACTACGATGCTGACAATGCTGGTGACCGCCGCAGAGGTGGTCGCTTCACCCACTGCAGAGGCACTTCGTCCGCACTGCATCCCCCGCATGCAACCTGCCAATGCTACGAGCACGCCAAAGACCGCGGCACTGAAGACCCCTACCCATAAGTCGTTCATGCTCACTGATTCCCTTGTCTTAATGAAGTATTCCATGAAATTGAGGTCAAGCATGGAGACCCCGATTATCAGGCCGCCCAGAACGCCCATCAGGTCGGCATAAAGGCTCAACAGAGGCATCATGAAAAAAAGGGCGAGCATCCTCGGAAGAACCAGAAATTCCATGGGCGAGACACCAAGGGTCTTCAGGGCATCAATCTCTTCGTTCACCTGCATCGTGCCAAGCTGGGCGGCAAAGGCGGCTCCGGTCCTTCCTGCCATGATGATCCCGGTCATGACTGCTGCAAGCGCCCGGACCATCCCTATGCCCACCAGGCTCGCGACATAGATCTGTGCTCCGAAGATCTTCAGCTGAATTGCCCCGATAAAGGCAAGTATCAACCCAACAAGAAGACTGATGAGGGATACAATGGGAAGTGCCTGTGCACCACATTCCTGGATAGTAAGAAAAAGGTCAGAGGGACGGAACTTGGCCTTTCCTGTAAACACTCTCACGAAGGCGACGGAGGCTTCTCCGATGAATTCCAGCATTTCGAGAATAGACCTCCAGAAAGCGATGGCAGAGTCCCCTACCTTCTCGACAAAAGATATCCTTTCCGCCTCCCTACGAGCACCCTTCCTTTCAGGAACGGCAGTAGCAAGGGAGAGAAGCCGTTGCACCCCTTTGGGAAGGCCATCTTTTTCCACCGCAATATCAGCAGCAGAACAGAGATCCATCACCCTGATAAGGAATGTCAATAAACCGCTGTCCCACCCCTTGAGATCCCCAGCGTCAAAGGCTATCTGCCGCACCTTCTGCCCTGCCCTCATCTCCTTCATCACCTCATCAGCAGTCGGGAGAGAATTCTTGAGCTTCCACTCCCCAGTTATGCGGACAAGGACCCTGTTTTCGGAGGGGCGCTCGAAGGTCAGACTTCTCACTGTGCTCACGGATTTATCTGTGGACATGCTCTCCTTTCAAATAGCTTGTTAACCATTGCCTTACCACTGATCTTTCTCAACCATCTCCCCGGAGGCGAGATTTCTCCGACCCCTTTTTTGAGAGCCGCCTGCAGGGATTTCTCTGCCTTCTCGTTCTCACCCAGAGCATAAGCAATGGATGAGTTCACCATTGCCATGACAGCCTGAGGCTCGATATAGATGGTTCGGCTGACGCCCATATGGATATAGGGTATCACCTTCGACGGGAGCTATCTACTGCCCTTTAGGGTACCTGCCCTTTAGGGAAGGTAGGGAAGGTGTCGAGACGCAGAGGGAAAGTCGTAGCAACACTGGTTAACCTACAAGTGCAATCTGGATTTTTATCGGATCGAATTGGTGCAGGAAGACTTTCAGATCACCTCTTGCATGTTTCCGAACTTAATCTATTTCTTTGCGACGACGAGATTGCCGATGACTATAGGGAATACATATTAACCAGATCGCCTTATAAAATCTGTTTGTTATTTACCGTACTTCGCAAACGAGGGTAATCATTATTGTTTGTACTCTGCACACAGTTGCGGCAATCTGAACCTATCGACTCCTGTGAGCAGTTCTTTCAGCGCCTTTGATCACAAAACCGTTTGTTTGCGGGCTGAAGTCCGGTCACGTTGCCCGAAGCGCTTCGACGATGCTCATCCGGGAAGCCCTCACTGCGGGCAGCAGGCCTCCGGCAAAGCCCATGATGAGGGAAAAGGCCAGGGACTTCCCTGTGATATCCGGAGTCAGGGTAAAGCTGAAGGCAAGCTCTGCAAAAGTCTGCCAGTTCATTGTGGAGATGGTGATAAGCTGCATGAAGGATGCGAAGAAGATCCCTATACATCCTCCTATAAATCCAAGGAAAAGGGACTCCAGGACAAAGGTGGCGAGGATGCTCCCCTTCTGGAAACCGAGTGCGCGGAGGGTGCCTATTTCGGTGACACGGTTCGCCACGGCAGCGTACATGGTAATCATGGCGCCGATCACCGCGCCCAGGGAAAATATGACGGTGAGCGTCATGCCCAGTATGTTGAGGAACTTGGCCATGCCCTCTGACTGCTCAGCATAAAATATTTTCTCCCGCTTCGCCTCGAGGCTGAGTCGGGGATCACCCTCAATGCGCGTCTTAAACCCTTCAAATTCAGTGGAGTCCCTCAGCCTGAATATGACGGATGAATAGACCGGACGGCGGAAGGCCTGCATGAGCTGATCTACATCTCCCCATATTTCAGAACTGAATCCTGTGTTGCCTGCATCAAAAATCCCCACCACGGTCCAGTCACGCATACCAAACCTCACGGTTTCCCCGATGCCCCCTCCCTGAAAACGCTTTGCGATACTACCCCCTGCGATCACCTCGGCAGAACCCGGCTTTGGCATGCGGCCCTCAACCAGTCTCACCTGGGGTCTCAGGAGAAGGGAACCAGCCCCAATGCCCCTGATCACCACATTCGCAGGCTTGCTGCTTCCCCTTTTGGGAAGATTGATGAGCACCACCAGTTCTTTTGCGAGGAGTGGCTCACCGTTTTCCCCTATGGCAACTTCAGGCTGGGTTTCGATGATCGAGGCCTTGAGCCGTTCAACCCCGCTCTGCACCTCTGAATTGGCTGCCTTGCGGATTACCACCACATTGTCGTAAGAGCCTGTATCCACCAATGTCTTCCTGAGCCCCTCTGACAACATGAGGGTAGCAGCGAAGACAAAGACCACCAGGGCCATACCCAACGCAGTGAGGACTGTGGTAAGTTTGCGGGTAAGGAGGTTTCTGATGCTGTAGGAATAGGGGATACCCATCTAACCTATCCTCCGGAGACCTTCCACGATACGGATAGTCGCACTCCGCCACGTGGGAAAGACCGCTGCCACCACACCTATTCCCATGGCAGCAAGGAGGTCCAGGTATATGGTAAAGGGTGACACGCTGAATACGGGGAAGTACTGGCTCAGTTCAACCTCGAACCAGCGGGCTGCAGGAAAGGTGAGGAGCGCCCCTATGATTCCTCCTGTCATGGCGATCACGAGAGACTCCCCAAATACAATCCCCCCAATGTGCCATTTCCCGAAGCCGATGGTCTTGAAGGTAGCATACTCGGATATCCTCTCCCTCGCAGTCATCGCCATGGTGTTTGCTGCCACAACCATGATAATGACAATGACCACATACGATACGATCTGAATGGCAATCAGGATGGCCTCGGTCATCGAGATAAACCCGAGTTGAAAGGCCCGCTCGGTCTCGGTCATGGTCTCTGCCAGAGAATTTTTAAAGGTCCTGTCTATTTCCACCGCTACCTCTGGAGCGAGATCCTTATTCGTCACCCCGATCATATAGAAGCCGACCTGATCAGCCCGCCGGGGCACGGTCTTCTTCATCGTCTCATTCAGATAGTCCCAGTGGAACATGAGGGCACGCTCTTCGGTGCTCTTATCCGCACCTTTATAAATAGCGCGCAAAACGAATTCCCACTGGCCCGGGAAAATGGTCCCCTTCAGGGTAATGATATCGCCGAGTTTCCATTTGTGCAGCTCCGCCAGCTTGGCGCCCACAATGCAGCCCTTACGGTCCCTGAGAAATGCCGCCTTCTGATCCGGCGGGAGCACAAATTCCGGGTAGAGCTCCAAATAGCTTCTGGGTTCCACTGCGTAGTTGGCGAAGAAGTGTTTCTCGTCAGCATAGATACCGCCAAACCAGTTCCCGTAGGAGATGCTCTTCACTCCCCGTATCTGGAGGATCCTGTCCTTGTATGAAATGGGGAGTGTGAAGACAAGGGAAATGGCGTTCCGGGTGACGAGCCGGGTGGCGGAAGATCGCTCCACCCCGAGATACCAGAGGCCCACAAGGGTGCGGAGCAGACCAAAGGCGAGGATAGCTATGGCGACGCCCACCACAGTAAGGGTAGTGCGGAGCTTGTGGCGAAAGGCGTTCCGGAAGAGAAGCTTAAGAAAGAACATTGTTCAACACACCCTTATCGAGGTTCCTCACCATATGGGCCTTTTCTGCTGCGCGGGGGTCGTGGGTCACCATGATGATAGTCTTGCCTAACTCATGCACAAGGCGTTCCATGAGGTCCAGAATCTCACGGGCAGAGACCCTGTCGAGGTCACCAGTGGGTTCATCAGCCACCAGTATCGTCGGATCCGCCACAACAGCCCGGGCAATGGCAACCCGCTGCTGCTGCCCTCCCGAAAGTTGGGAGGGATAATGGTCCATCCGGTCCGACAGGTTCACCGCATAAAGGGCTGTCTCCACGTGCTCCCGTCTCTCTCTCCTCGAAAGCCCTGTGAGGAGGAGAGGGAGTTCAACATTTTCAAACGCGGTCAGTACCGGGATAAGATTATAGAACTGGAAGATAAAGCCTACGTGGGAGGCGCGCCAACGGGCGAGTTCCGTCTCCGAGAGGGAAGTGATCTCGACCTCGCCCACCCTGACACTGCCGCTGTCCGGCTTGTCAATGCCGGCGATGAGATTCAGCAGCGTCGTCTTCCCTGAACCTGACGGCCCCATGAGGGCCAGGAATTCCCCTTCCTCAATATCAAAGGTGATATCATTAAGTACGCTGATGACCTGGCTTCCGCGACGGTAGGTTTTGTTCAGGTTTTTGATCTCGACAATGGGCTGCCTTGGCACTTCCATCTACTTCTCTGCTACCTTCACCTTGTCTCCGCCCTTCACCTTATTCAAGGGCTTTAGCACCACTTTTTCACCTGCCTTCACCCCTCCAAGCACCTCCACCATGTCGCCGATCTGGGACCCGAGGGTGACAGGTGTCTCCACCGCCCGCCCGTCCTTAATGAGAAATACCGCCTTCTTTCCGTTGCGGTTCAGTACCGCCGCAGGATTGATGGCAGTGCGTGGTTTCTGCTCTTCGGCAGTAACCGGCCTCTGGAGAAAGGCGACCTTTGCACTCATCTCCGGCAATATGCGGGGATCCTTTTCCAGAAAGCGGACTTTGACCATTACCGTCGCCTTGGAACGGTCAGCAGTGGGCACGATCATATGCACCTCACCGCGGAACCGCGATTCAGGAAGGGCATCAAGCTGTATCTCACACGGCTGTCCCGGTTTCACCTGCTCAAGGTCAGATTCAGAGACGTCAGCCTCGACCTGGAGGGAGTTCATGTCAGCGATGGTGACCACCGCTGCCTTTGCATTTGCAGCTGCGCCAAACGGGGTGATGACGTCTCCCACGTCCGCATTCTTTGTCAGCACCACTGCATCAAAGGGGGCGCGTATCAGGGTATATTCAATGGCCACTTCTGCCGCCCGAAGCGCGGCGACATTTGCCTTTACCCCGGCTTCACTTGCCGCAACACCCGCAACGGCCTTTTGGTACCGAGCCTCCGCAGTATCATAGTCAGCCTTCGCGATAAACCCTTTGGCAACCAAATCCCTGGCCCGGTCATATGCAAGAGTGGCATCATGGAGTTCAGCCCGCGCCTGTTCCAGACTGGAACGGGCAAGATTGAGGTTTGCCACTGCCTGGTCTCGCGAAGCGACCACATCCCTGTTTTCGAGGCGGGCGATGATCGCGTTCTTTTCCACCCGGCTCCCTTCCTCCACATAAAGGGCTTCGAGGTTCCCGGTCGCTTTGGATGCTACAGAAGCCTTGCGCTGCGCCACCACGTACCCACTCGCATTCAGAAGGGTGAATGTCCGTGAGGGATACACCTGCGTCACAGTGGCTACCTCGACCTGAACAGCAGGAGAGAACGCTCCCTTAACAAAAAGCAGGGCAATGAGGGCAACAAGGAGCATTGCCCCTATTTTATGGAACGGTTTCCCCCTCTTGAGATGACGTGCAGCGGGAGATTTGTCTATCTTCAATTTTGAAAGGTCTTCGCCTGCCATCAATCAAAGCCCCTGGGTTCAATTACTCCGGGGAAAATACGTCTCATTATAACAGATTTCCCCATGTGCACATGCCGACTAAGAAAATGAGGAGGTAAGAATAATTCCAGGGTTAAGGAAGTAGTTTATCCTTCCGCGACACACAGGGGTCTTCACCGGAGGGGTGTATGTCTTACTTCTCGGGGAATTCGGCGACACCGTATTTCTTCAGCTTCAGATAAAGGGTCTTCCTGTCTATGCCGAGGAGCTGGCTCGCCTTTGACTGGTTGCCGCGGCTTTCCCTGAGCACTTTGAGGATATGCTCCTTCTCCATATGCTCCAGTGAAGCATGCATCCCCGTTTCTTTGACTGAAGAGAGGAGGGGAATCGAGAGGTCATGGGAATGTATGGTATCGGTATCGCACAGGGTCACCGCCCGTTCGACCACATTTTCCAGTTCTCTCACGTTGCCGGGCCAGTGATAGCTGTGGAGCCCCTCCAATGCCTCAGGGCTAAACCCCGAAATGGTTTTTGAGAGTTTCCGGCTGTATCTTTTCAGAAAGTGGCGAGAAAGTTCGGCAATGTCTTCCCTCCTCTCCCTGAGAGGGGGGATGGTGATGTTGATCACATTCAGGCGGTAATACAGGTCCTGCCTGAACCCTCCTGCAGCAACACTTTCCGCAAGATTCTTGTTGGTAGCGGTAATGACCCTTACGTCAACCTTGAGCGTCTTGTTCCCTCCTAGTCTTCTGAACTCCCCCGAATCGAGGAACCGTAGGAGCTTTGCCTGGAGACCCCGCGGTATCTCACCGATTTCATCGAGAAAAAGCGTCCCCTTGTCTGCCACTTCAAAGAGGCCGTACTTTGCCTGGTACGCAGTGGAGTGGGAGCCTTTTTCGTACCCAAAGAGCTCTGACTCGAGAAAGTTCTCTGACAGTGTCGCACAGTTCAGTGCGATAAGGGGAAACATGCTTCGCTTGCTGTGCTGCCATATGGTATTCGCAACGAGCTCCTTTCCGGTTCCGCTCTCCCCCTGAATGAAGACCGTGGAATCCGTGGGCGCGATCTTCCTGATAAGCGCAAGAATATGGGTGACCTGGCTGCTCCCGCCAACAAAATCAACCGCTGTTTCTTTTCTGAGGAGCTCCTGCTGGAACTGCTCGTTCTTTATCTTGAGCTTCCCGTATTCATAGGCCCTGTTGATAAGAATCACGAGCTCATCAAGCTTATAGGGTTTTGTGAGGTAATCATAGGCGCCGTGTTTCATTGCTTCCACCGCGGTCTCTACAGTCGCTTTGCCTGTCAATACGATGATAACCGGGGGAGCAGGATCAGCCTTTAATTTCTTCATGAGTGAAATG
>Ga0335069_10004588_pt1 | contig 20385 bp, 20 predicted proteins | sample Lox_Sample_11_FD_206714 | JGI IMG/M metagenome (GOLD analysis project Ga0335069, IMG submission 206714) | Soil microbial communities from Loxahatchee National Wildlife Refuge, Florida, United States - Lox_Sample_1.1 | ecosystem: Environmental > Terrestrial > Soil > Wetlands | place: USA... | reverse complement strand
CGCACGTTCTTCTGCACGCCTTCCATCGCGATGATGCGCGACAGACCGACGATGCCCATCTTCGCCGCGGCGTAGTTCGCCTGACCGACATTGCCGATAAGGCCCGATGTCGACGTGAACAGCACGAAGGATCCCTCGTTCTGCTCGCGGAAATGGTTCACGGCGGCGCGGCAGATATTGTAGCTGCCCTGCAGGTGCACCTCGATGACCTGATCCCAATCGGCGTCGGTCATCTTGTGGAACATGGTGTCGCGCAGGATTCCCGCGGGGCTGATGATCGCGTGCAGGCCTTTGAAGCTGTCCATCGCCTGCTCGATCATGCGCTTGACGCCGTCGCGGCTGGTCACGCTCTCCGAATTGGAGACGGCCTTGCCGCCGGCTTTGCGGATGTCCTGCGCCACCAGTTCGGCAGGGCCGGCCGAGCCTTCGTCACCGCCCGCGACGCCGCCGCCCAGATCGTTGACGACGACGCTCGCGCCTTCGCGGCCCGCCAGCAGCGCGCATTCCTTGCCGATGCCGTTCGCGGCGCCTGTTACAAGAACGACCTTGCCATCCAAGACACCCATGGGGTTTTCTCCTTTTCAATTTGGCCGGCGGCGATGCTAGCGGCGGGCCGTCCGGCATAACAAGAGGCGGAAACGCGACATGTGGGAAATCCGCGAGGAGCGGGCAGAAGATCGCGCCGCCATCGATGCGCTGGTCGAGAAAAGCTTCGGGCCGGGCCGCTTTGCCAAGTCGGCCTATCGCCTGCGCGAAGGCGTCGATCCGGAGGCGGATTTGAGTTTCGTCGCCATCGAAGACGGCGCGCTGCGCGGCTCGAACCGTTTCTGGCCGGTGATCGTCGGCGATATGCCGGCGCTATTGTTGGGGCCTCTGGCGGTCGAAACCGAACGGCGTGGCCGCGGCATGGGCATTCAATTGATGCAGCGGGGCATTGACGAAGCCCGCGCCAAAGGCCATCGCGCCATCATCCTCGTCGGCGATCTTCCCTATTACAGCCGCGTGGGTTTTGTGCCCGTGAAACGCGGCCGCGTGAAGCTGCCGGGCCCGGTCGATCTTGCGCGGCTGCTCGGACTGTCACTGGTCGAAGGCGCACTGGAAGCGCTCGAAGGCCCGGTCAAGCGCGCGCGCATCGATCATCCGGTGTGTGCAGACGGCGCGGCGCTGGGGAAATCTCGACCAGTTTGAAGACTCCACCGGGACCGCGGACAGGATGCCCGCGGTGCCAGTGACGTCGTGCTCATTCGTCATCACCGCGCAAACTCCTTCGACCACTGCGCCACCGCGCGGACGAGATCGCGAAAGTTCTGGCGGATCTGTTCGAGCGCAAAGCCGACGGCGAAAAGCTGTTCGGCGTCGTTTTCCGACAAAGGTAGCGTGAGCCCTTCGCGGCGCAACGCGGCGACTTCGGCGACATAGGCATCGATGGCAGCCTCGAGCTTCGTGCTGTCCGGAACGGCCGAGCGCGAGGTGAGCGCCAGGGAGCAGGTGCGCAATTCCTGCTCGATGCTTGCGGCAACGGCCGACAGATGCGGCTCCAGTCGCGGGACCATCATCTGCGGCAACGGCTTCGCCGCGGCACGCCCGAGAATGACGAGATCGTGCCGGAGGCGCAGCAGGGTGCGTGACAACGGTCCGGGATCGGGGTGGAGCGGCAGACCGATGAACTGCTCCCGGCGGGTTTCATCGACCAGATTTTGAAAGGTCGCCACCGCCGCGCCGACGCTGTCCTGCATCGCATGGATGTCGTCCGCGGCAATCGGAGTCACGAGTCCGGCGAGCAGCCGCGGCAGCACGGCCGCCAATTGATAGAGCGCGCGCTGCGCCGCCGTGACACCGTAGCCGTGGGCGCGGTCCGGAAAGACCAGCACGGACACCAGCATGGCGACCACGCCGCCGAGCAGCACTTCGCCGAACCGCGTCAGCGCCGAAATGATCGGACTTTCGTTGAATTGCGGCGCCAGGATGATGACGAGAATGGCGGTGAATGGCGCCACGCGGAAGCTGGGGCTTAGGGCCGCGAGATAGGCGAGCGGAGCGACCGCCAGCGCCAGCGTCGCCGTCATCCAGAGTGTCGTCGTGTGCGGAATGACGATGCCGATGATGCTGGCGTAAAGCGCACCCGCCAGAGTGCCGACGACATATTCCGATGTGGCGCGTACTGAGGCGCCGATGCTCGTCTGCATGAGGACGACGGCGGTCAAGACGGCCCAAAGCCCGCGCAATGGCAGCGTCCAGAACTGCATCAGCGTGAAAGCGAGAATCGCGGCGATGGTCAGCCGGAGGCAAAATCGGATCTGGGCCTTGCGCGCGAGAAGCGCCCCGTTCAGCCGGCCGCGAAGTCCCATTACCGGCCTTCTCTCCGCCACGCGAAGAGAAACGTCCCGACCACAAGTAGAAGCGCAAGCCATGGCGGGAAGAGCGGGGTCTGTTCGACCGACGTGACGCGATAGGCGCCGTTCTTCTTGAGGCCAATCCAGGAATCGCCCGCGGCGGAGCTGCCGGGCGACACGCGCCGGATCTTCGGGATGCCGCCATCGGAAAGCCAGCGCACCGAGCCGCCGGTCGCGTTCGCAACCGGCTTCAGGACCGCGTCCGTCGCGCGCATGTCGGCGACCTCTTTGGGGTTCAGCGGGCCGGTGGCCGTCACCGTGTTGAGCGTACCGTCGGTCAGACGATAAAGACCGAGTTCGTCGGCCTTCGCCGTGCCGCGCCACATGCCGGGCTCGACTTTGACGAGCTGCATCGTCACATGCTTGCCGGAGGGATAGGTGAGCATCACGGGCTTGGGCTGCTCGGCCATGGTCTGCCGCTCGACGGTGATCAATCCGGAATCGATCGAAGCGGAGAGACGCTCCTCTTCCAGCTCCGGCTCCTTCATCAGCCAATGCGCGAATTTGCGCAAAAGCTCGGCCTGTGGTCCGCCGCCTTCGAAGCCGCGCGCCCACAACCAGATCTGATCGGAGAGCAATTCCGCAACACGGCCCTTGCCGACGCGATCGAGCACCAGGAGCGGGCGATCGTTCGGACCGGACATCAGCGTTTCGCCGGAAATCTTGTCCGCACCGATGATCCGGAACCAGCGTCCCCAGCTGGGCGGTTTTCCGTCCGTATTCGAGCCCGTCAGATCGCGCGTGACCGGATGAGCGAGGCCCTGCGGCGTGACGACGGGCTTGAAGCCGCCGGTGACCACATCGCCGGTCGGCCGCGCGGGCAACACCGACGCAAGCGGCGTGTGGAAGATACTCGCGGGGCCGGCAAATTCCGGACCGCCCGAGACGAGCAGCGCGCCGCCGTTCTGTACGTAACGCACGATGTTCTCGTAATAGCCGAGCAGCAGGATGCCGCGCTCGCTGTAGCGGTCGAAGATCACGAGATCGAAGCTGTCGAGCTTGGGACCGAACAGTTCCGGCGTCGGAAAGACGATCAGCGACAGCTCGTTGAGCGGCGTCGGATCCTCCGCCTGCTTTTGCGGCGGTCGCAGGATCGTGAAATGCACGAGATCGACGGACGGATCGGACTTCAAAAGATCGCGCCATACGCGTTCGCTGGCATTGGGCTCGCCGGAGATCAGCAGCACGCGCAGGCGATCGCGCACGCCGTTCACCACGACGACGGCGCGGTTGTTCTCGAGTGTCAGCTCGGCGGGCCCGGGCCGCGCCGAGAGTTCGACGACATTTTCGCCCGCATGCGTGATCGGAATTTCAAGATGGGCGGGTCGTCCCACCGGCACCATGCGCGTCGTCGCAGTATGGCCGTCGACCTCGATATCGACTGCAGCACTGCCACCCGGAGATGAGCCGAAATCGTCAACCCTCAGCGTCACATCGGCCGTCTGGCCGACGATTGCATAGCGCGTGGCGCTGACGACGGTGAGTTTCCTGTCGCGCTCGTTTTTCTGGTCGACGATCAGGGCGTGGAAGGGCGCCTTGATCGGAGCCTGCGCCGGTACGTCATGCACCTGGCCGTCGGTGACCGCGATGGCGCCAGCAAGTCGGTCGGGCGGTGCATCGGCGAGCGCGGATCTCAACGTCGCAAACAGTTGCGTACCGGTGTCCTCGCCGGCACGCGGCGGCTGGACGACCGCCTCGCGGATTTCGAGAGTCTTGTCGCGCTGGAGTGCTGCTTTGAGCTCTGCCGCCGCCTTGTCGGCTTCCTCTTTTCGCCCGCGGATGTCCATGCTGGGCGAATGATCGACGAGAAGCGCGACGATGTCGGGCAGCGGCTCGCGCGTTTCGTGCACAAATAACGGATTGGCGAGCGCCAACAACAGGAACGCGAAGGCCAAGAGGCGCATTAGGCCGCCGCGCGCGCCGGTGAAAATCGCGTAGAGGCAGATTGCCAGCGCAGCCACGGAGGCCGTCCACAGAAGCGCCATCGGCAGATGCGGCGCGAAATCGATCGCGTAGCTCATGCGCTAACGGCCCTGTCCCAAGCGTTCGAGCAATGCCGGCACGTGGACTTGATCGGTCTTGTAGTTGCCGGTCAGCGCATACATCACGACATTGATGCCGAAGCGCACGGCGAATTCGCGCTGCTCTTCCCCGCCGGGCGAGACGTCGACCAGCGGTCGCCCCGACGAATCGACGGCCCATGCCGCGGCCCAATCATTGCTGCCGATGATGACCGGCGACACGCCGTCGCCGCCGCGCGCTGGCTCTGGCCCTGCATCCGGATCGGGCGGCGGCAAAGATTCCACCCAGACTCTTCCGCCGTCCCAGCGTCCGGGAAAGTTCTGCAGCAGATAAAACGCCTTCGTGAGCACATGCGCGGGCGGGATCGGCTGCAGCGGCGGCAGATCGAGCTTCGATGTAAGACGCCGCAGCGTGATTTCGCCGGGCGAATTCGCTCCCCGCAGGGGACCCAAGGTCTGATCTCGCGTATCGAAGAGAATGGTGCCGCCGTTTTTCATGTAGTTGATGAGCTTGCTGACGGCCTGCGGCGAAAGATCGGGCTCGCGCGGGTCCATCGGCCAGTAGAGCAGCGGAAAGAAGCTGAGGTCGTCGCGATTGATGTCGACGCCCATCGGATCCTGCGGCTCGTAGGACGTGCGCGCCTTGAGCCGCAGACCGAGGCCGTAGAGTCCGGCCTTGCTCATATTGTCGACTTCGGGAATGCCGGTGATGACGTAGGCGAGACGCGTGTCCAGCGCGGCCTTCATGTCGAATGCGTCGTCGGCGCGCGATGTGCCGTGCGCCACAAGAAGGATGCCGAGCACCAGCGCCGCGCCGCGCATCGCCGCGACCCGTTTCCAGCGCGGCAAATGTCCGCGCAGCCACAGCGAGATCAGCGCATCGAGCAGCAGGAGGACCAACGCGAGCGTCAGCAGCATGGATTTCAAAGCCAGCGCGCCGATGCCCGAATAGATCTCGGTAGCGATGTCGATCGGCGTGAGGTTCGTCGCGCGGCTCGCGGCATTGACCGCGAGCTGCGCACCCTGGCTTCCGTAAAGGCCCGCAGGATGCAGCGCCGAAGCGGTGATCCGGCCGATATCGGATCCGCGAATGGGCAGGACTTCCGGCGACGGCTTCTGCGCGTGGCCGAATCCGTCAAGCGTTTCGAGCGCAGGAAACACCGCCGAGGCATCGGTCCCGAGATCCGACGGCCGCGCGCCGTTGGCGAGATCGAGCACACGCCGCAGCATGTCGACATAGAGTCCTGACAGCGGCAGCGACGACCAGGCCGGACTCGCGGTCACGTGAAAGAGCACGATCCAGCCCTTGTCGCGCGGCGCGGCAGTCACGAGCGGCGTACCGTCGGCGAGCCGCGCCCAGGTACGTTCGCCAAGCTCGACGGAGGGCTCCGCCAATACCTGGCGCGAAACCGTGACTTCGGGCGGAATCGAAAGTCCGCGGAACGGGCTCGTGTCCGGAAACGGCGCCAAGTGCTGTGGCGCGGACCAGGCAAGGGCCCCGCCCAGATAACGTCCGCCGATCCGGAGCTTGACCGGGATCAGATCGTCGACCGTTGTCGTCATGCGTGCGCCCGCGAAGCGGAGCAGCACACCGCCATTGGCTACGAAATTGGCGACACGGGCATGATCCTCGCCCGCGATATTGCCGACATCCGACAGCACCAGCACCGAGACATTGCGGGCCAGCTCGTCGGCGATCGTGCCTTCGCGCACGTCGGCAAATGGCGCCAGCGCGCGCTTCAGGTAGAAGCTACCCGACAATAGCGGTTGCCGGTTCTCGAGATTGCTGGCCGAAACGAGTCCCACCGCGAGGCGGCGCGCATTGGCGCCAAGAAGCCGGACCGTACCGGCGGAATCGACTCCATCGATCGCAAGGCGTCGGGTTTCGTTGCGTACTTCCAGAGGCAACACGACATTCGCGGAGGCTTCGCTCTGGCCCGGCCCGAAGCGGAACGGTGCGCTCGCGAGGCTCTCGCCGTGTTCGCCCAGCGCCGCCACCATGCCACCGCGCGGGCCTTCGCTGCCTGAACGAGCGATATCGATCTTGAAGCCGTTCGCCATGTTGCGTTCGCCCGTCAGCGCCAGCGGCGACAGGGCTGCCGGATCGGCCAGGACCCGCAAGTTGCCGACGGATGAAAGGACATTCGCGATCCTGGCAGAATCCCCGTGGTCAAGATCATCGCTCAGCCAGAGAATGTCGGGGCGGCTTTCGAAATGCGCGTGCGCCACAGCCTCCGCCGCGCGCGAGCGATCGGGCTCGAACGCCTGCGGTGCCAGCGCGCGCGCGTCGCGTTCGGCCTGGCCGGCGTCGAGCAGCGACACCAGCGGTCGCTGGGCGCTCGCCGTCGGCACGATGGCGACAGGGCGCCCCGCATTCGCGGCATCGGCCAGTGCTTCGGAGATCGCCGCATCGCGATTGCGCCAAACCTGCGCGGCCGCCCAGTCATTGTCGATGAACAGCACCAAGGGTCCGTGCGAAATCGCCTTGCCGGCACGCCCGATCATGGGCTCCGCGAAGGCGATGATGATGATTGCGGCCGCGATCAGCCGCAGAAGCAATAGCCACCACGGGGTGCGCGCCGGAGTTTCCTGCGGCGCCACCAATCCCAACAGCAGGCGGAACGGCGGAAAAACCACGCGCTTCGGTGCCGGCGGCGTGACGCGCAACAGCCACCAGATCACCGGCAAGACGACAAGCGCCGCCAGGAGCCACGGAACACCGAAGCTCAGTCCGGCGAAGAGATTCATGCGATTTGCCCGATCGCGCGCTTGGCGTTCGGTCCGGCCAGATCAATGAACAGCGAGATGAGCGCCGTTTCGGGCCGCCTGTCCGTGCGATGGATGAGGCAGGTCCAGCCGAGACGCCGGGCCAATTCCGCGACGGCGTCCTGATGGGCGCGGAAGCGCTTCTGGTAGGACTCGCGTACGGTCTCCGCGCGGCCGAAGATTTCGCTTTCATCGCCGCGCGAGGATTCGAAACGCGTGCGGCCCTCGAACGGAAAATCCTCTTCCGCCGGATCGACGATGCGCACCAGATGGCCGGTCAGCCCTTCGCGGGCGAAGCGCCGCATCGCGGTCTCGAGCTCGTTGAGCGGAGACAGGAAATCGCTCAGCCAGACAATCTGCGCGTTGCGGCCGATCGGCGCTTCCGGCGGAAGATTGAGATCGGAGGGTCGCGTCAGTTCATGCGCGATGCGCGTCAGTGCCACCCGGCTCGATGACGGCGGGCGGCCGTCGCCGATAAGTCCGATCCGTTCGCCGCCGCGGATCAGCAGCGATGCCAGCGCCATGGCGATCAGGCTGGCACGCTCGATCTTCGTGACGCTGCCCGAGGCGTAGCGCATGGTCGGTCCGCCGTCGCGCCAGAACCAGACGGCTTCGGCTGCTTCCCATTCGCGCTCGCGCACGAAGAGATGCTGCGACTTGGCCGATTGGCGCCAGTCGATGGCGGTCGTCGGATCTTCCGCCTGATAGCGGCGGAACTGCCAGAAGGTCTCGCCAATTCCCGCTTTGCGGCGTCCGTGCACGCCAAGGCTGACGGCCGATGCCAGGCGCTCCGCAGCCACGAGCAGCGGCGGCAACGCCGCGGCCAGAGTTTCCGCCTGTTCGCGGAGCGGAGACCAGGTCAAAGAGTGCTCCGGCAAAGCCTGTCTATCACGTCGGAGATGGTGGTGCCCTCGGCGCGCGCCGAGAAATTGAGCGCCATGCGATGGCGCAAGACCGGATGCGCAAGCGCCGCAACGTCGTCGACGGACGGCGCCAGGCGTCCCTCGATCAGCGCCTTGGCGCGCACTGCCAGCATGAAAGCCTGGCTGGCACGCGGTCCCGGTCCCCAGGCAATATAGCCTTTGAGTTCGGAGGCGCCTTCTTCGTTCGGACGCGCCGCGCGAACGAGGCGCAGGATCGCCTCAACGACTTTCTCGCCGACCGGCAAATGGCGCACGATGTGATGCGCCGCCATCAGCGAGTCCGGCGTCGCGATCGCTTTCGGCGTGGCTTCTTCACCGAAAGTGGTGGCCACCAGCATGCGCCGCTCGGCTTCGATATCGGGATAGCCGACGTCGATCTGCAAAAGGAAGCGATCGAGCTGTGCTTCCGGCAAAGGATAGGTGCCTTCCTGCTCGAGCGGGTTTTGCGTCGCGAGCACATGGAAAGGGCGCGGCAAGTCGTAACGCTGACCCGCAACCGTCACATGCTTCTCCTGCATCGCCTGCAGAAGCGCCGATTGCGTGCGGGGGCTGGCGCGGTTTATTTCGTCCGCCATCAAAAGCTGCGCGAACACCGGACCCTGGATGAAGCGGAACGAGCGCACGCGGCTGTCGCTCTCTTCGAGGACTTCCGAGCCGATGATATCGGCCGGCATCAGGTCGGGCGTGAACTGGATGCGCTTCCAGTCGAGCCCCAGGACCACGCCGAGCGTCTCGACCAGACGTGTCTTGGCAAGCCCTGGCACGCCGATCAGAAGACCGTGGCCGCCGGCGAGCAGCGTGATCAGCACCTGATCGATCACGTCGCGCTGGCCGAAGATCACGCGGCCGATGCCCTCGCGGACTTTCGCGAACAGCTGGGCGGCCGCTTCGGCATGCGCAACCGCGGCGCTGTTGGAAGACGCTTCGGCAATCGTGTTGGTGTTGCTCATGATGTTCCTGTCGGCGGGCCAGACTATCGAGAGACCTAATTCGAACGGCCTCTCCGCGGTTGCCGGTACCGGACCCGGGGCCTATGTTTGCGGCTCGGTTGCGCCGCCAATCGGGCCGTATGTTGCACCCCGCAAGGGCGCGCGCAACTGCCAATGTCGGGCCGCGGGCAGGCGCATTCCGCACGTCGCCGTGAAGGTCATTGGCGAAGTTTAACGGCCGGGTTCAGCGGGCATATCCATGGCGAATACGGACGGGTTTTCCATCGGCCTCGCGAGCCTGCAGCGCGATGCGGCGGCCGGTCGCGCCCTGCCGCCGGTCGAGCGATGGAACCCGGCCCATTGCGGCGACATCGACATCCGGATCGGCCGCGACGGGACGTGGTATCACGAAGGCACGCCCTTCGGCCGCCGCGAGCTCGTGCGGCTGTTCTCCACGATCCTGCGGAAGGACCCGGACGGTTACCATCTCGTGACGCCAGCTGAGAAGATGCGCATCCGCGTCGACGACGCGCCGTTCGTCGCCGTGCTGCTGGCCGTTCATGGCGAAAGAACGACGCAGCGACTCGTCTTCACCACCAATGTCGGCGATGAGACGATTGCCGGACCCGGCAATCCGATTCGTGTTGTGACGAACCCCGAGACGGGGGAGCCGTCGCCCTATGTGCATGTGCGCCGCGGGCTGGAGGCCTTGATTGCGCGGAGCGTCTTCTATCAGTTGGCGGAGCTCGCCGTGCCGGGCGCCGACGGCACGCTCGGCGTCTTTAGCGACGGCGTCTTCTTTCCTCTGGGTTCTCCCGAATGAATGCGTTTCCGGCCGGTTTTGCAAAGGCGATCGTTGCGGACGGGGTTGCGGCGCTGAAGCCGCGGCTGCTGTCGGAGCCGCCGTCCCTGCCGCTGATGCCTTCGCGCGGCGATTTCGACCTCAACCCGGACTTGCGGCCCGAAGGAGCTCGCACGCTGGCGCCGGCCGCCGTGCTGCTGCCGATCGTGCAGCGCGACGAACCGACGATCCTTTTCACGCGCCGCACCGCGCATCTTTCTCGCCATGCGGGACAGGTGAGCTTTCCCGGCGGCCGCGCGCAGGACGACGACAAGACGCTGGTCGACACGGCTCTGCGCGAAACCCACGAAGAGATTGGCGTGACGCGCGAATTTATTTCCGTGGCGGGCTTTCTCGATCCCTATGAGACGGGCACCGGCTACGCGATCCTGCCTGTCGTCGGCCTTTTGCGGAAAGGCTTCGCGGTGGTGCCGGAAGTCAACGAAGTGGCCGAGATCTTCGAAGTGCCGCTCGCCTTCCTGCTCGATCCCGCCAATCGCGAAAGGCGCAGCGGCGAGTGGCAGGGCAAAAAGCGCGATTTCTACGCCTTTGAATATAACGGCCATTACATCTGGGGCGCGACGGCGGCGATTCTGGTCAATTTTCGCGATAGATTTGCGCCATGACGCGACTCGATCCCCAGCGCACGGCATGGATGCAGGCGAAGCCTTTGGCGAAAGTGATGGCGGCGCTGGGGGGCGAAGCGCGCTATGTCGGCGGTGCAGTGCGCAACACGCTGATGGGCCGCCAGGTGAAGGACATCGACATTGCAACGCCGCTCGTGCCGCAGGAAGTCGTGCGGCGGCTCGAAGCGGCGGGGCTAAAAGCCGTGCCGACCGGCATCGAGCACGGCACGATCACCGCTGTGGCTGACAGGCAACCTTACGAAGTGACGACACTGCGCCGCGATGTCGAGACGGATGGACGCCGCGCCGTGGTGGCCTTCGCAACAGACTGGAAGGAAGACGCCGCACGACGCGACTTCACCATCAACGCGCTTTATGCATCGGCCGACGGCGCGATTTTCGATTATCACAACGGCCTCGCCGACCTGAAAGATGGCCGCGTGCGTTTCATCGGCGACGCGGTGACACGCATCCGCGAAGATTATCTGCGCATTTTGCGGCTGTTCCGCTTCCATGCCTGGTACGGCAAAGGTGAGATTGATTCCGTTGCGCTGAAATCCGCCGCCGCTGAAAAGTCCGGCCTTCAAAAACTGTCGGGCGAACGTATCGCGCGGGAATTCCTGCGGCTGCTGGAAGCCGACAATCCGCTCCCCGTGCTGCGCACCATGGCTGCCACGGGCATCCTCTCAGAGATCATCCCGGCCACGCTCGACATGACGCGGCTCGAACGCCTATGCGCCATCGATGGGAACAACTTCTTCACGCCCGATCCCGTGCTGCGGCTGGCGGCGCTCCTGGGCGCCGACGAAAAACTCTCAGCGTCCGTTGCCGAACGCTTCCGGCTTTCGAACAAGGATCGCGCGCGCATCGAAGATCTTGCCGGCGCAAAGGAGAAGATCGTCTCCTACATGACGCCGCACGAGGTGCGAAAATTCGTCTATCGCCTCGGAATCGACCGCTTCAGCGATCGCGTATTCCTGCGCTGGGCTGGCGATCCGAAGGCCTCGAACGCCATCCAATGGCGGGCGCTGCGCGAGGTCGCGAAGACCTGGCCGCGTCCGGTTTTTCCGCTGACGGGCCGCGACGTGATGAACGCCGGCGTTCCCGAAGGCCCGCTCGTGGGGCAAATCCTCAACGAAGTCGAAGAATGGTGGATCGACGCCGATTTTACCGACGACGAATTCTCGCTCGCGGAACGCTTAAAGGCCGTTGTGCAGGCGACCGCGTATTAGGAAACGTCGCGCAATTTCGAGAGGGTGAGCGGATCGGGATTGAGCACGCGTCCGTCCTTCAACGCGCCAAGCCAGTCAAGACCTTCGCGCAGCCGGACGTTTTCGCCGATGACGATGAGCGCGGGCGCATCGACGGTTTTGGCTTCGTCGCCGAGATGCGCCAGCGCCGTCACGCGCACGTCCTGCTCAGCGCCGGTGGCGTTGCTGATGATCGCCGCAGGCTCATCGGCTTTGCGTCCCGCATCCGTCAGCTTCCGCGCGATCTCGTCCGCATGCGCGAGCGCCATATAGAAGACGAGCGTCGGTGAGCCTTTCGCGACCGCCGCCCAGTCGAGCGTGGGCAATCCTCCATCAGCGCCGTGCCCGGTGATGAAAGTCACCGTGTGGTTGGTGTCGCGATGCGTGACCGGAATACCCGCATAGGTGAGGCCGCCAATGCCGGCCGTCACGCCCGGTACGATGCGGAACGGCACGCCTGCGCACGTCAGCGCCAGCGCTTCCTCGCCGCCGCGGCCGAATACGAACGGATCGCCACCTTTGAGCCGCAGCACGCGCGCGCCCTTGCGCGCCAGCGACACCAGCGTCCGGGAAATGTCGCTCTGCCTGGCCGAGACCTTGCCGCGCCGCTTGCCGGCGTAGACCAGCTCGGCATTGGGTCGGGCCAGCTTCAGCAGCGCCTCGTTGACCAAGGCGTCGTAGAGGATGAAATCCGCCTCGGCGATGGCATGCGCCCCCAGAAGCGTCACGAGGCCCGGGTCGCCGGGCCCGGCGCCCGCGAGCCATACCCAGCCCGGTGCGAAGGCAGGCACCCCCAGCGCCTCTGCGAGCCGTCGGGCCGCAAGATGCTCGGGGGAATGGAGAGGAACGGGACCTTTGCTCATTTCACACCGGAATTCTGTAATTCTATTATAAGGGACGTCGACTTGATGTGAAATAGGCATCGGGGAGGGAACGACAAAGCGCGTCGAACCTTCCTGAGACAGTCGCCCGCCCAAGCGGCTATAGACGCCCAACCCAAACGCCGGAAACGATTCATGTCCCAGCCGCCCAAGAGCGACCTCAAAGCCAACACCTATGCCTATGAGACGGAGGCCCTGGTCACGCCCAATGGCTTCCGCGAATACGACGCACGCTGGCTGTTTGGCAAAGAGATCAATCTTCTGGGCGTCGAAGCTCTGGGCCTCGGACTCGGCACCTATTTCCACGAGATCGGCGTACAGCCGAAAGTCGTCGTCGGCCACGACTACCGTTCCTATTCGCTCTCCATCAAGCAGGCGCTGATCCTCGGATTGATGCGCGCGGGCTGCGAAGTGATCGACATCGGGCTGGCGACGACGCCCATGTGTTACTTCGCGCAATTCGCGCTCGATGTGCCGTGCGTCGCGATGGTGACTGCGAGCCACAACGAGAATGGCTGGACCGGCGTGAAGATGGGCGCCAAACGTCCACTGACTTTCGGTCCGGACGAAATGAATCAGCTGAAGGCGATCGTGCTCGGCGGTAAAGGCAATCAGCGCGCTGGCGGAAGCCTGATGCATGTTGCGAATTTCACCGATCGCTACCTCGAAAGCGTAACCAAGGGCCATCGCCTGTCGCGTCCGATCAAGGTGATCGCGGCCTGCGGCAACGGCACGGCGAGCATCGTGGCGCCAGAAGCGCTGCGTCGTATCGGCGCCGACGTGATTCCGATGGACAGCCAGCTCGATTACACCTTCCCCAAATACAATCCCAATCCAGAAGATCTCGAGATGCTGCACGCAATGGCGGCGGCGGTGCGCGAAAAAGCCGCCGACATCTGCTTAGGCTTCGATGGCGACGGCGATCGCTGCGGCGTCGTCGACGACAAGGGACACGAGATCTTCGCCGACAAGATCGGAGTTCTCGTCGCGCGCGATCTGTCTTCGCGCCAGAGCCGCGCGAAGTTCGTTGTCGACGTGAAGTCGACGGGTTTGTTCGAGACCGATCCCGTGCTCAAGAAAAACGGCGTCGAAGTCGATTACTGGAAAACCGGACATTCCTACATCAAGCGGCGCACGGCGGAACTCGGCGCCCTCGCGGGCTTCGAGAAGAGCGGCCACTATTTCTTCAATCCGCCGATCGGCTACGGCTTCGACGACGGCGTGATCGCCGCCATCGCCATCCTCGAGATGCTCGACCGCGCGGGCGGCCGGAAGATGTCGGAGCTGGTCGACGATCTGCCCAAGACCTGGAGCTCGCCGACCATGGCGCCGTTCTGCCCGGACGAAAAAAAATACGCCATCGTGGAGGCGCTGACGAAATCGTTCGAAGAGGCGAAGGCGCGCGGGGACAAGCTGCTCGGGCAATCCATCATGCGCCTCGTCACCGTGAACGGCGTACGCGTGGTGCTGGAGGACGGGACCTGGGGTCTGGTGCGCGCATCCTCCAATAAGCCGTCGCTGGTCGTCGTGGTGGAAAGCCCGACGTCGGAAGCCAATATGCGGGCGATTTTCCAGGAGATCGATACGCGCCTCGGCAAGCACCCCGAAGTCGGCGAATACGACCAGCGGATCTGAAATCCGCGGTCATTGCGCCGTTGCGGCCGCCGTAATATCCTTCGCCAAACGGGTGGGGATTTCGCGATGCCGAAGCGGGTGATTGGCATCCTGATTGTTGCAGGAATGGCGGCGCTTATGGGCGGCGCCGGTGCATCGCAGCAAAGTCACGATACCAGCAAAAGCACTCAGCCGGCTCAGCCGCAGCCCATCGCCGTGCGCACGATCACGAACACAACGGCCGGCAAGGTCTCGACCATCAGCCGCGACGTCTGCGCCAAGCATCCAAATCTCAAGCAGTGTTCGTGACATGGGTGACAACAGCCCGTCGGCAGTCGTCACCGCCTGGGTCGCGCTTGCAGCATTCGTTCTGTTCGCACTCGGTCTGCTTGTGCACAGCGAAATGGAGCGCCACAAGGACAAGAAGCTGCGCGTATTCGAGATGGCGAAGGAATATCGCCTCAGCCTGCGCGCCACCAACGGGCAATTCTCCGACCGCTGGAACGAATATCTGAACGACTCCGTCGATCCCTATAATGGCGGCAATCTCGATGAGCAGGCCTATACCGATCTCGTCGGGCGTTTCCTGTCCGCCGATTCCAATCGGGACAATTACGAAGCGCTGGCGGGCTTCTACGATTCGGTCGGCGAATGCGTGTACGAAGGGCTCTGCGATTTCTGGTACGCGCGCACGATCTTCGGCAATGACATTGTGACCTTCTATCACAATTTCTATCCCGAGCTCGATGCCGAAAGCCGGCAGGGCCAGAGCGACGCGGGCATTATCGACTTCGTCAACCGCATGCGCGACGCCGACAGGGGCAAGCTGCAACAGGGCTGGGAAGACCGCGCCATCGCGGCGACCTATTAGTTCCTTCTCCGTAGGACCAAAGTCCAATTGAGTCGTCCGCACCTCCATCGGGAGGATCGGGCTCTGTCTCGCACGCGACAACCGGCGAGATCGGTGGGAGCTGCGCGATGAAGTGGACGATCCTTATGATGGCGATTCTGATGACTGCGCTTGCGACCAGCGACGCGAATGCACGGTCGCGTTCCGTGCGATGCCGCGAATGGGCGCATGAACAGGTCCGCAACGAGCCGCGGCCGGCTGGCGGCGCCGTGCGCGGCGCAGCTTTGGGCGCCGTCGGCGGCGCGATCCTGGGCAATGCCGGCGTGGGCGCAGCAGCCGGCGCCGGCATCGGTGCCGCACACGCCGCGAGCCGCAGACGTTCGTTCGGTTACTATTACGACCGTTGCATGCGGCACTGGCGGTGAACTCGCCAAAGCGCCGGGGTCGTCAGTTCTTTTCCTGCATCGACGCCTCACGATCGTCCAAGTCGGCCCCGTCCATATTGTTGCAACCACGAAACCACGGACGCGCCGGGTTTACCGGAACGAATCCACGCGCATAATCGCTGTGCGAATGGGGGAAGCAACGAGGACCGATGGATCGTCGTCGCCTGATGGGCTGGGCCGCCCTTGCGCTGACCGGCCTGCCGGTGCGAGCCGCTGCAGCGGCGTTTCAGCCGGAAGAACCCATACCGCTCTGGCCGGCCGGACCGCCGGGTCGCGATGTCCCGCCACTGTCGCTGAAGACCGAGGAGCGCGGCGCAACGCCTGAGCTGCACGACCGTCTGATCTCGTCCATTGCCTATCCCGTGCTGACGCCCATTCGCCCGCAGACTCCCGACGGCTCGGCGCTCCTGATCATCCCCGGCGGCGGCTATCTCTACGAAGCCATCGACATCGAAGGCTTCGCGCCGGCCGCGCTCTTCGCTGCGCACGGGATCACGTCCTTCGTGCTCACCTATCGTCTGCCGTCCGAAGGTTGGACGCATCGGCCCAATGTGCCGCTCGAAGACGCGCAGCGCGCCATGCGCATCATCCGCGCGCACGTGCAGGACTACGGTCTCCAGCCGACACGCGTCGGCGCTCTGGGCTTCTCCGCCGGCGGCCATCTCGCGGCCTCGCTCGCGACGAATCTCACCAAGCCCATGTATTCGTCGATGGATGCGATCGACGGCTACGACGCAAAACCCTCCTTCGCGGCACTGCTTTATCCGGTGGTCACCATGCTGCCGCCTTTCGCACACGAGGCCTCGCGCGAGCGACTGCTCGGCCTGAACGCAACAACGGCCATGCGCACCGCCTATTCGGTGGAGCGCGCCGTCAGCGAAGCCACACCGCCCTGTTTTCTCTGCGCCACGGACGATGATCCCGACGTGCCTGTCGACAACACGCTGATGATGTTCCAGAGCCTCAGGACCGCCAAAGTGCCGAGCGAGATGCATATCTTCGAGAAAGGCGGCCACGGCTTCGGGCTGGCGTTGCCGTCCGAGCCGGTCTCACAATGGCCGGAACTGTTCCTGCGCTGGGGCGCCGCCCAGGGTTATTTCCGCAACCCGGCCTGATCAGGCCGCGCGCCGCTCGCCGCGCGACAGGAACGACAACGCCGTCCTGAACGTCTCGACATCGGCGCCAGGCCTTGTCGCGTGTTCGCTCAAGTGCCGGCGGAAGTGCCGCGCGCCGGGACGTCCGTTGAAGAGGCCGAGCGTGTGCCGCGTCATGGCGTTGAGCGGAACACCGCGCTGCAATTGCGCATCCATATAGGCGATGTAGGCTTCAACTGCGTCCTCGACCATGCGCGCCTCGCCGCCGAAAATCCTTGCGTCGACATCCGCGAGCAACGCCGGCGTTTGATACGCCGCGCGGCCCATCATCGCGCCATCAAGGTGGCGAAGATGCGTTTCGACATCGTCGAGCGACGCGATGCCGCCGTTCAGCACGATCGTCAGCTGCGGTCTGGCACGCTTCAGGCTATAGACGAGATCGTAATCGAGCGGCGGGACTTCGCGGTTCTCCTTCGGCGACAGCCCCTCGAGCCAGGCCTTGCGCGCGTGCACGGCGAAAATCGTCACACCGGCGGCCGCACAAACGTCGATGAGCGTCGGCAGCGCGACTTCGGGATCCTGGTCGTCGACACCGATGCGGCATTTCACGGTGACGGGAATCGAAACCGCGGCACGCATCGCCGCCACGCAGTCGCCGACGAGTTGAGGCTCGCGCATCAGACAGGCGCCGAAGCGTCCCGACTGCACGCGATCGGACGGGCAGCCTACATTGAGATTGATTTCGTCATAGCCCATGTCGGCGCCGATGCGCGCGGCTTCCGCGAGACGGAGTGGCTCTGAGCCCCCCAATTGCAGCGCCACCGGATGCTCGGCCGGATCGAAGGCGAGAAGGCGCGCGCGATCGCCGCGAATGACCGCTTCCGCGGTGACCATCTCGGTGTAGAGCAGCGCCTGCCGCGTCAGCGCGCGATGGAGAAACCGGCAATGCCGGTCCGTCCATTCCATCATCGGCGCGATGGCAAACCTGTGCGAACGGTCGGGCTGCATGAATTTCGGCATTTCCGGGACTTGCGAAGCTGGCGCCTGCTTATCGCAAAGCAGCCCCATTCGCCAAGTTTCGGCCCTCTCATATGATGAATGGCCGGAAAGACAGCGGCTATGGCTCAGCCAACAGCCGCAGGGCCTCGAGGATCGCCGCACGGCGCAGCACATCGTCGCCCTGGGCGCCAAAATCGCGCCGTTCGACCCGTAGTTCTCCGTGACGGCTGCAACAGCAGAAATAAACCAGCCCGACCGGATTTCCGTCTTCGTCCGGCTTGGGCCCGAGAACGCCACTGACGGCAATGGCGAGATCCGCTGGCGATCGCTCCAGCGCGCCACGGGCCAGCTGCCGCACAACTTCGGCATTGACGCTGCCGGCCCGACGAAGCAATTCGGGATCGACCCCCAGGGCCGCGCTCTTGTTGGCCTTGCTGTAGGTCACGAAGCTTCCATGCAGCACATCGCCGGCGCCTTCCACATGCGAAAGGACCGCGGCGAGAAGCCCGGCCGTGCAGGATTCGGCGGTGACGACGGTGGAGCCGGCCTGCTTCAACGCAGCCACGACATGTTCCGCATGCGCGATCAATTCGGGGTCGATGCAGGGCGCCGCCATCTCAGCGATATTCGTCCGAGCCCTGCACCCACAAGAACGACTGGATGTCGATCATGTCGCGCGGTCGCATATCGCGGATTTCAGACCGCACCCTTTTTGCGAGGGCGAGATATGCGGCGTAGGCCCGTCCATTAGGCCGCGATTGATAGTCGAATGACAGGCCCAAGACGCGCGCGGCGTCCTTGATGGTGTTCGGCTTCAGAAAAATGTGTACCCGCGGCTGGGCGATGAAGCCGAACACCGTCGCGAGGGGCCATGTCAGAACACGGGTCTGTTTGCGCGGCAGCGCGGCGACTGTTTCGCACCAGGCATCGAACCTTGCTTCGAGCGGCTCTTTTCCGTGAAGAAAGGCGAACAATCCTTCGGCGAACAGACGGGCGCCGTGGGTTTCGCGAACGGCGTCGCGCAAAGCCATCTTCTCGAAGGAGAATAGGAGGCTGCGGCCCGACTCGATTCGGACGGCGCGCGCAGCGATATCCAGATAGCGCTCCTCCTCGAGGGCCTTGCGGAAAGTCTTCGCGTTGAGATCCGCCTCCCACTCCCTATGCGCTTCCCACTTATAGTCGCGTTCCCACGCCAGGTAGGTCTCGTCGCGAAAGCCCCCGGGAAACAAGCGAAGAAACTTCTTCCTGGCGCGCGACAGCGGGCCCGTTGGCGCTTTACGGATGTGAGCATGTCCTGCACGCAGTGGTAGCGATCGTGGCACGCGCGAACTCTCGAACGTCTTGAAAGTGCAACGCGCCGCCGGAATGCTGCGTTCCTCAGCGTCGCCGCGTGTCGCCTGTGCCGTCACCTCAAACTAAGCCGCGCGCATCATAGCCTTTTGATCGGCATGGACCGGATCACGAGCTCTTTCTGATGGAGTTCGGCCTCGACACGCGCGCGAAAGCTGCGCCACCATGCCACTTCCACCGTCTCGACCATCACCTCGAGGATCACGACTTCGTCTCTGTGCTGGCTTTCGCCATGCCGCCACACACCTTTCGCCGGTGCACGCTCATATGCCGTCAGCCCGCCGAAACGGTCCGAGAGTTCGTGCTGGATCCTGCGAAGAACATCTTCGGGAAAGGGCTTTCCGTCATTGTCTTCAATCGGCAGGAGAATTTGCACAAGTTCCATGTTCATCCGCGCCTGGTTGTCCGCAGCTTCCGCTTTTCCGGACGAAGTTCGACCCAGGCGGGAGCATGATCGCTGCTCTTTTCCCATCCGCGGACCTCGCGGTCTACGCCTGCCGCCGCCAGACGCGGCTTCAGCTGGGGGCTGAGCAGGAGATGGTCCATGCGCAGGCCCGCGTTGCGGGCGAAGGCGTTCCGGAAATAGTCCCAGTAGGTATAGATCGTCTCGTCCGGATGGGTTTCGCGCAGCGCATCCATCCATCCCTGCATGATGAGTTTGCGATACGCCTCGCGGGTCTCCGGGAAGAATACGGCATCCCCGACCCAGCGCTCCGGCTTGTAGGCATCGCGTTCGGTCGGCACCGCATTGAAATCTCCGCACAGAATCACCGCGCGCTCCGATTTCAACAACGTGCGGGCATAAGCGTTCAGACGCCTGAACCACGCCAGCTTGTAATCGAATTTCGGTCCGGGCGCAGGATTGCCGTTCGGCAGATAGATGCAGCCGACCGTCAGGCCGTCGATATCGCCTTCGATGTAGCGGCTGTGCAGGTCGTCGGGATCGCCCGGCAATCCGCGTCTCGTCTCGATGGGCTGGGAGCCTTGCGAAAGGATCGCGACGCCGTTCCAGCTCTTCTGTCCGTGCCAGACCGCGCTGTAGCCCGCCTTCCGGATGGCTTCGATGGGAAACTTTTCTTGCGGCGCCCGCAATTCCTGAAGGCACGCAATGTCCGGCGAAAATTTCTCCAGCCAGCGCAGCACGACCGCCAGCCGGCCATTGATACCATTCACATTATACGTCGCGATCCGCACGTTCAGTTCCTGTCAAGGCTCCGCACCGCCACCATCCCGCGTGGGCCATGGCGCGGCGGCCTGCACAACAACGCCGCGTCAAAGCGCCGGGTTCATAGCCTTAACCTCTCCGTTCCTGAATCGCGCCCGCATCAGAAGCGTTCGCCAACCATTTCCTCGCTTTTCGCCCACAAGGCCCTGGCCGTGTCGGGATTGAGCGCATAAGGCC
>Ga0335069_10004587_pt1 | contig 20385 bp, 19 predicted proteins | sample Lox_Sample_11_FD_206714 | JGI IMG/M metagenome (GOLD analysis project Ga0335069, IMG submission 206714) | Soil microbial communities from Loxahatchee National Wildlife Refuge, Florida, United States - Lox_Sample_1.1 | ecosystem: Environmental > Terrestrial > Soil > Wetlands | place: USA... | reverse complement strand
AGATCACTGGTTCAAGAGCGACGAGTCGCCCGGCCCCATCCACATGCCCTTGCACCACATGACCGCCCAGCGGGCTCCCCGCCGCGGTCGGCAGTTCCAGATTCACCTTGGACCCCGGCTCGAGCGCGCCCAGCGATGTCTTGTCCAGCGTCTCCTGCGCCAGGTCCGCATGAAAATACTTCGGGTCCGGATCGAGCGCCGTCAAACACACACCGCTGATCGCCAGCGAATCGCCTTCGCGCAACCGTTGCGCAATCCCCGGAGCCTCCACCGTGATCCGTTTCACGCCGCCGCGATCCATCAGGCTGACCAGGGTTCCCGTCTGCTCCACAATCCCGGTAAACATGGTTCTATTTTACGAGCGGCGTATGCATTTCGCCTGTCCGACTGAGTCTGCCGCCATCCTTGCCGCGTTCCCCTTGCTTGGGTTGCAAGAGTGGAAACGCGAGCGCACGTCAGGGATGGCTAGCGGCACTTTTGGGGTGCTCCGGCTGAGGATCAACAGATACGAGGTGGCGCGCACCTTTGGCGTCAACCACGGCCGCCATCACAGGCAGTACATTGAGGTAATAAGTGCCATAGGTCGGCTCAAACAACATAGACCAGAGCCAGGTACGGCCGCTCTGATCGAGCGACTCCCGAAGGAGATCCCTTGCCGCCACATTGCTACCGCCAATCGTCACGATCGTCTGCAGGAACTGCGGCGTAGGCCCAGAGCCAATTTGGGCGTGGATGTTCGCTGTCTCAGTGACGGCGCTAAGGATTGCTTGAATGGTCGCATCAAGCGTCCGCGGAGCGGTGGGAAGAGATATTCTTGTGCTCAGAAACGCATTCCTCTGAGTTTCCGGTGTAACTCCTGGAACCCTAGAGACTCCCACGACAGCAACCCGCCCCCCGGGCTCATTCTCCAGGAAAAAGCGGCCAGGATTTGCGGTCTGGTTGTAAGCTGCAACGACGGACTGCAAAACACGCGATTCACTGACCTCGCGGTTTGATCCAGTTGGCTCTGTGTAGTTCGCCCGGAACGCGCTGCCGTTTGGGAGCATGATCCGTGGTCGGTCGAGATGTAAAGCTCTCGTCTCCGGGTCGTCGGCGTCCGTGATCTCGGAGCCTGGATCGTAGATTGGATCCTCGTAATCAACCTGCCACCCGTACTCCTCACTCAAAGCCAAAATTGTCTCTTCCAATGGGCGAGGATTGGAAGCAGTGGACTGCGCCGTCGTTCCAGAGTGGATTATTTCCGCCCGGTCGCGGAAGGTCGCCCTGGCTGGCTCAACCTGGGCCTGCAGCACGATTGCAGAAGACACGGCGAGCAAAGTAGCAAAAACATGCCCGCTGACACCCAAAGAACAATGCACGATCGATTTCATTGCGGCCCTCCCTCTCAAACTAAAAACTGGAACAGGCAATCTGCCCAGCCGGTGTTCCATTAGACGTAACCTTGCCACAACCGCACACGACCGCTCCGGTCGATTGGTTGTTTCTGCAACTCTTATAAGAATTGCGAAAACTGTTGCCTGCCTTCGTCTCTGTGCGGTACTCTGCAGCCTCCATTCCCCAATCCAGTGGTACGAAGGACAAACCATGCGAACTCGTGTGCTGAGCTTTGCCGTCTGCTGTCTTCTCGCTGCCCCTTGCGCCGCCGTGCTGCACGCTCAGGCCGGCAAAGCCATCACCTCGCACGACGGAAGCTGCCAGGTCACCGTCCCTGCGGACTGGACCTCGGACCTCCCGTTCGGCGTTGCCGGCGCGCCCGACAAATCGATGGGCGTCACCGTCACCTCGCCCAGGATGAGCCCCACACTCGCGTCGGTGAAGCAGAACGCTCCGATGCTCTATCCCAACGACAAAGTTGTAAAAGACTCGCCGGCGGAGTTTCAGATGGAGGGGCAGGGCATGAACGGAAAGCCCAATGTCTATCGCGGTATTCAGATTCCCGGGAAAGTCTGTCTTGTCGAGGTCAACTACACCGGCGACGACATCGACGCTGCGCGCAAAATCGCCTTGACCCTCAAGTCAGCGAAATAACAGGGCCGCCGCCCGGGCGTCTGACCAATGCCTTTCTCATTGCTTTGCCGGTTAGGTACATGCGTCATAAGGGCGGGTGGCCGACCCTTCGAAGCCGAACACCTCCGGGTGCCATGAAGCGTCGCCTGCCTCATGGGTGGGAAAGCACAGACCCTGACCATCCTCACCTCTGCCGGGTGTACCCCTGGTCCGTGCGTTTGGACCTAGGAAACCACGAGCCTTGGGGCGCTCTCCGTTCGTCCACAAACACGCGCCGTAGGCGCAGCGTTCGTTAGCCCCGCGCTTTCAGCGTGGGGAAACAAGCCACAACAGAAGACAGAGTCCCGTAGGGACGGCGGCCGGTTGCCCACCCTTCGCCGCCGGACACCTGCGGGTGCCCCATCCATGAGGCGTAGTTTGCCTCATGGGTGGGAAAGCACAGACCCCGACCATCCTCACCTCTGCACCACGCAGCAGCTCTATCACCCGACCGCACTGGGCCGCTTAAAGCGAAATCCACTGCATCCGCAGCGCATCGAAATCTCTCCGTTGACCTTGCTTAACCATCGGGTTACGGAAGGATCGGCCACGACACACTCGCAACCCTCAAGTATGCTGAAGAAACGCTGCCGTCATCTCTAGTTTCTGGTGATTCGAGTGCCTCTCCCGAACCTGTTCTCAGGTCCTCTGAAATCGAAAGATTCCCGGCGACTGTACGAGTTGTTCCTCGCTCGTTTGAGTCAGGCTGGCCAAGGTTACCGCATCGTGACAGCCTGTCGCATTATTCGTCGAATGGCTCGACGAGCCGGGAGACCTCAAGCGGCTGCATTTACCTTCTTCTGGGAGATCGAAGGACACGGCGTCAATCGCGACTTCGAGGCGATGTGGCGCACGCTGAGGGCATGGGAGATCGCGAGCACAGGACGGCGACTCAACATCAGGACGCACCGATGGACCCAGAAGGAACATCATCAACTGATATTCCGCTATGCTCCTCTGTTGTACATGAGGGGCCGCTATCGGCTGGGATGCCGACTTATGGAAACTGCTTTGGAGATGGCTTCCCATCGTAAGGGATGGTCGTTTGATTGGCTCTGGCACGTCTACAAGCCCATGAACAAGCCTGCATCCACGTACGACGTGACTCTTTCGCATTTCTATAGGGCCTTAGGCCGTGACCTTACCGAATGGAAGCTCTGGGCAGAGTTTCTCGATGATCTCGACCCAAGGCTCTTCCGGCTCAGCGACGTTGCGCAGGAAGCTACGCTTGTAAACCCGCGCCTGCTGAAGAAACTTTTCGAGTGGATCACTCTCGAACGGCGGAAACGGCTATTCACGGGCACTACAGATGGTCTACGCGATCTCATTGAGGCCCCCGGCAAAGTGCAACGCCGTCAGTCGGCGCGTGGTCGCCAAATCATGCGAGTCGTCGAGCAGCCGGGACTTGATGCCTTCGAGCAGCGTTTCCGCGAATTGTTCCCTGAACTGAATGAGCTACCGAGGCAACTCTCCCCTCGGAGCTATTTCCGAAGACGGCTGCGTGGACACGCCTGAACTTGGCCGTCATCGAAACCGTTCTGGTTGGATAACCCCCTACCCGTAAGTTACAAATCAAGCAACATCCGCCGCATTCCCCCACCAGGTACTTGGAGAATCGTATGCCCGAAACACTGCACAATGCCCCCGCCTGCACCAACCCCGCCGTCGCCCGCTGCTGCGCCGCCTGGAATCACGCCTTCCAACAAGCCCGCGCCCAAGGCAAAGGCGAAATCTTCTCCGCGATGGACGCAGCCAGGGCATACCGTCACAATTTCCCCACTCTCGACTGTGCGGAATCCGTATGCAACTTCATCGCGTGTGTCGCGCAAGGCATTCTGCTGGGCGCCATCACCGGCCCTGACGGTTCTCGCCTCCTCTATGCCGCCCAGCTGGCCGGCGTCGCCCTTCGCGCCCAGAACCAGCAACAGCCCGCCCGTGCCGCCTGCCCCCCGACCCGCCCTGCCTCGCCTCCCCCCCACCCCGGGGGGGTCGATTCACCTTCTCTTCGCCTTCATCGCATGCGCACAAAACGTCGCTTCTTCGAACCTCTGGCGGGACGCCCCAATCACTCCTTTGCCGGCCACGGATCGCGCAGCAGCGAGCCCAGCCCCAGGTCGTTGCCGTCTCGCTCCACCTCGACCGCAGCCATGCGCACAAACTGCGGCAGGTTCTTGAAGGCTGGCACCGCATCCGATCCCATGATCTGCGGAGACACAAACAGGTGCACCCGATCAACCAGTCCGCCCGCCGGCATGGCCGTGTTCAGGCGGGTGGCCCACCTTCGTCGCCGAACACCTCCGGGTGCCCCGGGTGCCTCAATCCATGAAGCGTCGCCTGCTTCAGGCGTGGGAGAGCACAAACCCGGCCATCCCCACCTCTGCACCACGCAGCAGCGCTGTCACCCGACCACCCTGGGCCGCTCAAGGCGAAATCCGCTGCATCCGCAGCGCATCGAGATATCTCAGTTGACCTTGTTTAACCGTCGGGTTATTGAAGGATGGGCCACCAACCAGTCGTCGCCGGTTTTTTAGACTGCAAACGGTGTCAACGATTGCGGATGGCCCAAACAATGCTGTACTGTTTCGAATGATTCGATTCATGTTTTGGTCTCGCTGGATTGGATTGGCACTAGTGTGTCTCCTGCTAGGAACTTGGATGTGGGCTGAGGCGGAGCAATGGCTTCTGCGGCGAAGGGCAGCCACGCTGCTCTCGGACTTGCAGTCCATTCAAGTTGGGAGCAGCACAGACGAGGAAGCTCGATCCATTCTGGGTAGATGGGGAAAGCTGGATCGCAATTGCTCTGAAAATGGCGATTCAAGGTGTGCTTCTTCGGTGAGGCTCCAGTTCTATCTTCCAAGGTTTTTGCGGGGGCAGCCCGACCAGCAGACGAAGAACAAATTGGTCTCACTGATTGATGACGTCGGACTTCGAAGCTCAGCGGTGGGTGCACAAGTCATCACAGAGCGGGGTGTAGTCGTCTCCAAGTCGTATTTTGCGGAGGTCGATCTGCCCGTTAGGGATTGGTTCCTGCGTGCCAGTGCGTTCGTCCCGAGCCTGGCGGTATCGTCTGATGAAACTGAGAAGTTCCGAGACTATGAACAGCAGCTTGCCACCTCGGCCCACCCGAATCGACTCGCGCACAGGTCCAAAGGGCCATACGGCGTTGACGTCCGTTTCAAGCCTCAGGAATCACAGACGCAGAAGAAGCTCTTGATGGATTTCAAATTCTCCTGCATCACGCAATTCTTTCCCTGTCGCAACGAACGCGAAATCCTTGCGGCAGGCTCAGAGCTGCTCGATCAAGAGAGCCATGAGATTTCCGGAGGCGGATAACCCTCTAGCCATCACCCACAAATCAAGCAACATCCGCCGCATTCCCGCACAAGGTACGTCCGTGCATCGGTCTCCCGCCCGCCCTTTGCGAAGAATTTCCCCTAAAAAGCGCACACTATTCTCAGAGTCAATTCTCCTTGGAGAATCGTATGTCCACAACACAACAAAACTCGCCTGCCCACGCCAACCCCGCCGTCGCCCGCTGCTGCGCCGCCTGGAATCACGCCTTCCAACAAGCCCGCGCCCAGGGCAAAGGCGATACCTTCGCGGCGATGGACGCCGGCCAGATCTACCGCCGGAACCTGCCCGCTCTCGACAGCCTTGAGGCCGTGCGCGATTTCATCGCCTGTGTTGCGCAGGGCATGCTTCTTGGCGCCATCACCGGTGCCGACGGCACTCGTCTCCTTTACGCCGCTCAAGTCGCCAACACCAGCCTGCCCAGCCAGAACAGAAGGCGACCCGCTGCCTGAAAGATGCCCCCCCCGGGGGTCCGATTCACCCTCTCTTCGCCTTCTTCATTTAATGCGCAAAAAACATCACAACCTTGATTACGAATGGCGCAACAGCCTGGCCATAGAGCAACCTCGCCGACTAGCTAATCGCGCCGCGGCGTATCCACGCTGAAAAGCCGCTTCTGCCCTCCAATGCCGCTGCTTGCCGATCCGGATACGATAGACACATGCAAGTGCTGTCGGCCGCCGAGATGCAGGCCTGCGATCGCCTCACCACCGAACGCTACGGTGTGCCCTCGCTCAAATTGATGCGCGCCGCTTCCACCGCCGTGGCAAGCTTCGCGCGCGAGCAGTTTCCGCACGCGCAGCGCGTCACCGTCCTGTGCGGCCGTGGCAACAACGGCGGCGACGGCATGATGACCGCGCGCATGCTCGCTACTGCGGGCCTCAAAGTCACCACCATCCTGCTCGGCTCGCCCGAAGGCATGGCCGGCGACGCCGCCGCAGCCTGGCGCGAACTGGCCAGCCCGGCCAATGGCCTCATTCACATCGTCAAGACCGAATCCGAACTCGCCCAATACAAAGCCGCGCTCGACACAGACCTCATCATCGATGCCATCGTCGGCACCGGCTTCACACCGCCTCTGCGCGGCCTGCCGCTCGCCGCGCTTCACTGGATCAAAGACTGCATCGCGCCGATCCTCGCAATCGATCTCCCGTCCGGTTGGCCCGCCGATTTCTCCGCCGGCTCCTTCGACGGCCCGGTCTTTCCCGCCGACGCTGTTCTCACTTTCACCGCACCCAAGCCCGCCCACGTCTTCGCACAGCTCACGCGCCGCTGGGATCAGCCAGTCGTCGTCGCGCCCATCGGCTCGCCCGACGCCGCCATTCGCTCCGATCTGACGCTCACATGGGCCGGCAGCTCGCATACTCTGCTCCACACGCCGCGCCCGGCCGACTCCAACAAAGGCCGCTTCGGTCATGTGCTCGTCATCGGCGGGTCGATAGGGAAGTCGGGCGCGCCCGCCATGACCTCGCTTGCCGCACTGCGCGTCGGGGCCGGCCTTGTCACCGCAGCCGCGCCCGAACCGATCCTCCCGCAAGTCGCAGGCATCGCGCCCGAACTGATGACCGTGCCTCTTCCCGCCAATCCCGCCGGTCAGCTCTCCGCCCGCGCCATCACCTCGGAGCTCATCGACTCTCTCACCGCCGGCAGAACCGTTCTCGCTGTCGGTCCTGGTCTTGGTCAGGCGCCAGGCGCCGTCAAGCTGCTCACCCATCTCATCGCGCACGCCAATCTGCCCACAGTCATCGACGCCGATGCACTCAACCTCCTCGCCGCCCATCCCGATCTGCTCGCCAGGCTCACGCAATCGGGCAAGGCCGGTCGCACCATCGTCCTCACACCGCATCCCGGCGAGATGGCCCGTCTCACCGGCAACACCGTCGCCGGCATCCAGGCCGATCGCCTCTCCAGCGCGCGCAGCTTCGCCGAAAAGCACGCGGTGACACTGGTACTCAAAGGAGCACGCACACTCATCGCTCATCCCGACGGCCGCGTCGCTGTCAACACAACAGGCAATCCTGCGATGGCGAAAGGCGGCAGCGGTGATCTGCTCACCGGCATCGTTGCCGGCTTTCTCGGGCAGTATCAAAATGAGACAGCCCGCGCCGTTGAAGCCGCTGTCTACTTTCACGGACTCGCCGCGGATCTTGCGGTGCGTGAAGTGGATGAGCGCACACTTCTGGCTACCGACACAGTCCGGGAATTTTCCCGAGCTTTTCGCTTCCGCTCACGGCGCCCCAACGGTTATGTTTGGTTGCAGGGATTGTTCCTTACATCCCCGTGAGGGGACGGAGGAGTGATCTACGCCACTCCTGTTCCGCTTCCGAGCAGCTATCTTGAGTTCGGAGACAAAATCTCTCGAGGGACCGAGGCATGACAAGCGCAGTGCCCGCCGCCGAAGGCAAAATCCACGAGTTCACGACGCAAAGCGGTGCGGACACGATTGAAGTTGGTCGCAAGCTGGCCCGGCTCTTGAAGCCGCCGCAATTGCTGTTGTTGCGTGGCGACCTTGGCACCGGCAAGACCACGCTGGTCAAAGGTATCGCCCAGGCGATTGATGCTGCCGAGCCCGACGAAGTCACCAGCCCTACCTTCACACTTCTCCATGAGTACGACGGTACCCTCCATGGGAAGCCCGTCAAGCTCTACCACATCGACGTTTACCGGCTCGAAGGAGAGCGCCAGCTCGAGACGCTGGGCCTCGATGAGCTTCTAACCCCCGACGCCCTAGTCCTCGTCGAATGGGGCGAAAAGTTCAAAAGCATCCGCAAGAAGGCCACCGGCGAGATCGCCATCTCATCCACCGGGGGCGACGCCCGCAAAATCACAGTGACCCTGAAAGAATAGGCGCCCGCGTCTCGACGGCCAACCAAGCCTAGACTCGGACGAGGCTCGGAGTCTTCCTTGGGTCCACTTCCGGCACTTTATAGGCACTTTCGTTTCCTAGACGATCTCCAGAACCCCGGCTATACTCATGCGCACAGGGAACCCTCATGCGCACCTTTCTCTTCGCGGCCTGCTGCGCGTCGTTGCTGATTGTCTCGGCTTCGTCCGTTGCCGAGCATGCGCCGAAGTCCCATCGTCACTCGAAGGCGAGCGCCTCCCGAAAAATCGCCGTCTCAGGCCCCTCGAAGCGGGGCGAGTACCTGAGCCCGATGCTCGATGCCGAGCAGCCTCCGGCCAACGGAGTCGTAATCTACAACGGCAATCAGAAGCAGACTCGAATCTTCAATACTTCGACCGACCCGGGCGCTCCGGTTCAGAACCTGCCTCCCGCAGTGATTGCGATCGTGACGCCTGAGTCCATCGCCCAATCCAACAACCCCGTCGTAGTCGACATTTCATCGAGCGCCCCCAACCCGCAACCCGTCGTGGTGAACATCGCTTCCACCGGATCGAGCACTCAACCCGTCGTCATCGGCGTTGCCTCGAGCGGATTCCAAACGGCAGGCGTAGTCGAGCCGGTTGCCGTCGGCGTTTCCCCCCGTCCTGCAAAACGCGCGCCCTACCGACCTGCCGGGCTCGATCGCCAATAGCCATCGCCAGGTACCCGACAATTCGCGAAAACTAGCAGCCTCGTCGGAGCTATGCTGGTGCCATGGCCATCGACGAAGTGCGTATCCGTGAGCAACTCGTGCGGCAGTATCTTGCAGCTCTTGCCATGTTGCGGCAGGCCATCGAGTCCTGTCCCGACGCTCTCTGGCTCGACACAAAATACGCCAATCGCTTCTGGCACATCGCCTACCACACCGTGTTCTATACACACTTCTACGTTCAGGCGTCCGAGGAGGATTTTCATCCCTGGGAGCATCATCAGAAGGGTTCGAACTATCTGGGCGCACGAACGCCCGCATCCGCAGGTGAGCCCGCATTGGAGCTCATGCCCTATACGCGGAGCGATGTGCTCGAGTATTGGATTCTCTGCCGCGATCAGGTAGCGAAGCGCGTGCTCCTGGATAGGCTGGATGCGGAATCGGGTTTCTCATGGCTCCCATTCCGCCGCTTCGAGACGCACTTGTACAATCTGCGCCATCTAGCACATCACACCGGACAACTGGCCATTCGTCTCCGCACCGGAGCGAACGTTGGCGTGCCATGGATCGCCAAGGCTGCGGCGAGCTAGAACCCCATGATGTTGTAGCCGCAGTCGACGTAGATCGTCTCGCCGGTAATTGCCCCCGAGAGTTCACTGGCCAGGAACACCGCCAATCCGCCTACCTCGAGCTGATCGACATTGCGATGCAGCGGAGCGCGCTCCATGTGGCTCTTCATCATCTCGCTCAGGTCGCCGACGCCGCGCGCAGCCAGCGTCTTGATTGGCCCGGCCGAGATGGCATTGGCACGGATGTTCTTCGGTCCGAGACTCCATGCCAGATAGCGCACTGCCGACTCCAGTCCAGCCTTCGCAATCGCCATCACGTTGTAATTGGGCACGACCTTTTCGGCGGCGAAGTAGGTCAGGGTCATGATGCTTCCGCCGTCGGTCATCAGCGGAACGGCGCCGCGGCTTACCGCAATCAGCGAGTACACGCTGACATCCATCGCCACGCGGAAACCCTCACGGCTCGTGTTGATGAAGTCGCCCTTCAGGTCGGCGGCCGGCGCAAACGCCACGGCATGCACCACAACGTCGAGCTTGCCGTACTTGTCTTTCAATGCTCCAAACAGCGCATCGATCTCCGCGTCGACTGAAACATCGCACTGGAACCCGCTCGCTCCGGGCAGTTCCGCGATCAGGCTCTCCGCCTCAAGCCTCATGCGCTCGTTTTGATAGCAGATGGCCAGAGTGGCTCCGGCAGCGTGCAGCTTTTGAGCAATGCCCCAGGCAATCGACCGCTTGTTGGCAAGCCCAAATATGACTGCCGTTTTCCCCTTCAGGTCAATCATGCGTACGCGTTTCCTCCATGGAGCTCAAGCCCTCGTCAGGCGACGCTCCAGACCGTTTCCTAGAATATCAGCCGCCCAGGTCCACTAGACCTACGTGTCCCACCGGCTGGCCGAGGAAGCGCGAGCCGAGCCGTTCGAACTTCTCTACTGAATCGGTGGCGAAGCACTTGATGGCAGTTGTCCCCTGGCCTTTGCCGGCCGCCCCTTGCGCGCGATGATTGATCATGCGGACTGCAGCATCGGCTGCGGCCTCCGCCGAGTCGATCACCCGCATTCCAGCCGGTACCGCACGCTCAATCAGGGGCCGCAGCAGCGGATAGTGCGTGCATCCCAGAACCAGCGTGTCGGGTTTCATGCCTTCGTCTGCGGCCGCCCTTAACAATTCGTCCAGATAAATACGAAATACCTGATCCGTCACCGCCTCCTGCGGTCCGGCAGACGCGGTCTCCACCGCAGTGAGGTCAGGAACGACCGCGGGGAACTCTCGAGGCCCGGTCCAACCCTCTTCGACTAGGGGCACCAGCAGTGGGCAGGATTTCTCCAGCGCACGCAGCCCGACGGCCTTACATGCGGCGGCGTATGCATGGCTTTGTACTGTGGCATCGGTTGCAATTACCAGCACGTCGCTGCTGTGCGAGGCTGCACGCGCCGTCGCTGCACCCGGCTCGATCACACCCAGCACCGGCACGGGCACCGCTTCTTGAATCGCATCCAGCGCCAGGGCACTGGCTGTGTTGCAGGCGATCACCAGATACTCCGCGCCCTGTTCACGCACCAGAAACTGCGCGCTTTCCACGGCATAACGTGCGATCGTTCGCCGCGACTTGGACCCATACGGCAACCGTGCCGTATCGCCGATGAAGGCATAATGCGCATGCGGCAGGCGGGCAACCAGCGCTCGTAGCACGGTCAGCCCGCCAAAACCAGAATCGAACACGCCGATGGTCGGACCTACTGTACTCGAAGGGCTTTGCGCTTCACTCACTGATCGCTTCCTCCTGTCGTCGGCGCAGCATCGCTCGTCAGATAGGTGCGCGTTAGGTCGGCATGCCCGGCGAGGTTGGGCCGCTCCTGTCCATCCACCAGAAAGCGCACCTGCTTGATCTGAGGCAGATTCGCGTGCAGAGTTCCGCAGATCGACAGCACCGTGAGCGTCTCCGTCTCCAGCCCCGAGGGATGGCTGGCCACGAAGCCGCTGCTCAGATTCACAACCGCCAACTCATCGTTGGAACCGCTCTTTGCTCCCGCAGCCGGCATCAGAAACACCTGCGCGATACCAGCTGCCCCTCCCGCTACGGGATGCGCCGCATCGGGCACGGCGTACACATCCAGCAGGTTGCCCAGAATCACACGGGCACGGGCTCCCGGATCGGCAGGCAAGGGCAGGGAACGCGCCTGCGTCAGCAGGGAACCGTCGGCGTCGTTGGCCACCAGCAGGACTGCCTGCTCCGTGGGAGCAATCTGCGGGGCCTTGGTGGGCGCCGAGTCCTGGCCTTCCAGCAGACGCTCGTGGGCGCGCTGCCGCAGATGCCAGAGCACTCCGGCCATCGCCAGCGCCGCCACCAGCAGCACCGCAAACAGAATCTTCTGGTAGCGCGGAATCACGGGTGCGCCTCCAGCCTCCACGCCAGCAATGCCGTTGCCAGCGTGTTCGCTACGTGCGCCTGGTAGTCCGCATCGTCAGCTTCGGCCGTCACTTTGCCATCCGCACTGCGCAACGGCGCAATCTCGATAGCCAGCGCCGGGCAGGTCATGTTGTCCACGCCGATCAGATCTGTACGGCTCAGCGTAATGTTGAATCCTTCTTTCAGCAATGCCGAGTTCAAAGCCCCAGCCAGGGCCAGGCTGCGTGTGATCCAGCCGGCCTGTGCGGTCTTCCAGGGAATGAACCGCCCCGGCTCCGTCGGAGGCAGCGAGGACGTGAAGATATGAAGGCCCGATCCGCTCTCGGTCGCGTGCAGGCTCAGGCAGGCCGCTGCTTTGGCATGGTTGGCGATCTCCGCCCGCCTTTCAGGATCGACGGTTGCATCGGACTCCCGCGTCGTCACAACTGTCATGCCGCGCGCGGCAAGCAGGGACCGGAGCCGCACACTGAGGGCGAGTGTGGCTGTCTTCTCCATCTGGCCGCTGGCCAGCCGTCCCCCTGCGTCATCTCCACCATGGGCGGCATCCAGCACAACAGTGAATCGTGTCGGCGGCGGTTGGCTGGGAGGACTCTGCGCCCCGGCAACCGAACAGGAGAGGAGTGCCGCGAGTATTGCAATCGAGGGAGTAACTCTGAGCCCCGACGGGACTCTAATCCAACGCATAGATGGCCAGACCGCTCAACAGCTTCGGATAAAAGTCAGTGGACTTTTGTGGCATCACCGATCCGGCAAAGGCCACTTCGCGCAACTGCTCCATGGTGACCGGATTGATCAGGAATGCAACGTCCGCCGAACCTTGCAGCACCTGTTCGACTGCTTCACCGGCATCACGCAGGTAGCGAATGTTCGTCTGCTCGCGCACTTTCTCTGCATCGAGACCCAGAAGTTTGTCCAGCACGATCGTGTGCAGCGCACTCAAATCCAGTTGCCGCTGGTGCTCCGGCAACGCTGCCAATGCCGCAGCTACCGGTTCTGCTTTCGCTCGCAACAGGGATGCCCCCGCTCTTGTCGCCGCTACAAACGCTGTATTCTTCTCCGCTCTCAGCCTGCCGATGAGGGCTGATGGGTCTGCTTCATGCAATGGCTCGATGGCAAAGAACTCCTCTGCAGCTTTCAGGAAAGCCTTCGCGTCAAATCCTGCCAGATCGTGCACCACGCGATGGGTCGGCAGAATCACCAGCCCGTCCGAGTCCATGTTCACGAACGTCATCATCACCGCACCTTCGGGATAGGCCGGCTGCGGCAGTTGCGTCGTGCTGGATTCGGTTCTGAGCGGTGCTGCGTGCGCATGCTCCCTTGCGTAATTCAACGCCGTCTCGTAGCGATGATGTCCGTCTGCAATGACCAGTTTCTTGTCGGCCATCGCCGCGGCCAGCAGGCGGATCGCCGCCGGATCGCTCACCCGCCAAAGCCGGTGCAGCACGCCGTACTCGTCCGTCACCTCGGCGTCCGGCGACCCATTGCCGTCGTACAAGATCTGCTCGACACTACCGGCGGGGTCGGAATACAGCATGAAGATCTGCCCGAAATGCGCATGCGTCGCCTTCAGCAGGTTCAGCCGGTCGCTCTTCGGCTTCGACAGTGTGTACTCATGCCGGAAGACAACCTGCTCGGCGTAGTCATGCACCTTGCCGAGAGCGATAAATCCGCGCCGCTCCTTGACCTCATTCGATCCCGGCACCTGAAAACGCTGCGCGTAGGCAAACACACACGGCGTCTTCTCCTGCGCCAGTACGCCTTGCTCGCGCCACGCCCTGAAGTCCCGCGCCGCTCGGGTGTAGACACTCTCGCCCCGTTCGGCATCGAATAGTTCGGGCAGACCCAGGATGATCCGCACCAGATTGTAGGGGCTGCGCTGATAGTAAGCCTGCTGCATCGCGGGCGAAATCTTGTCGTACGGTTGGGTAACAACATCGTCGAGCCGGACAGTGGAAGGGTTGTAGCGCCAGGCTCGAAATGGATAGATCGTTGCCATCGGATCGGTCTTGCTCCGCCTTGAATCGGCTGGATTTGCGCTCGATCCCAGGCCGCATCAACCACGCCGGTATCGCCCGCGCACAGGCTCGATTGTATCCCAGTGACTTATGCGAATCCGGCCCGTCTCACCGAAGGGTGACGTGTTGACAAACGGATGACACGGTCGTGACGCAAGCGGGTTGCCAACCGTGCTAAGATCGCGTTCAATCTCAGGTGCCTCCCAATGGGTACGAAACTCGATCGGCGCAGTGATTCTTACCGCAGGCGCCGGCTGTCAGGCGGGCTCAGACTCGCCCCTTTTGTTTTCGCTCTCATCGTGCTCTTCTCGGCAGCCCCCGTCCGTCCTCAGGACGACCCCCTGAACAAAGTCCACGTCACTCCTCCGTCGGCGACGACAGCTCCCAACTCTGCCCCGGCCGGGGCGCAGCCCGCTGCCGTAACCGGGCCAGCGTCGGCCAAGGCGCGTCCGGGCGCGTTGATTCGAATGAATGTGGATATGGTCCTGGTCCCCGTGACGGTTACCGATCCGATGAATCGGCTCGTCACAGGGCTCGAGAAAGAGGATTTCCAGATCTACGAGAACAATGGCGAACAGAAGATAGCCAGCTTCGCCAGCGAAGATGCCCCTGTCTCCATCGGCATTATCTTCGATCTCTCCGGCTCCATGACCTCTAAGCTCATGCGCGCGCGGGATGCGATCCTGCAGTTCATCAAAACGGCTAATCCCGAAGATGAGTTCTTCGTCATCGGATTCAACGACCGCCCCGAACTCATCGAGGATTTCACCAACTCCGTGGAGGACATCGAGGCCCGGCTTGCTACGGTGCATAGCGGTCACCGCACTGCCTTGCTCGACGCCATCTACTATGGTGTCGAAAAGATGCGCGAAGCCAAGCACCAGCGCAAGGCCTTGCTTGTCGTCTCCGATGGCGGCGACAACCGCTCGCGCTACACCGAAGGCGAAGTGAGGGCCCAGGTTAAGGAGTCAGACACCGAGATCTACTCGATCGGCATCTTTGACCCCTACGCCGCCACGCCCGAGGAGCGTACCGGCCCGCAACTGCTGAACGAGATCTCTGAAGAAACCGGCGGCCGCCTCTATCGGGTCGACGATGTGGCCGAAATGGGCGACATCGCTGAGAAGATATCCACCGAGCTTCGCAACCAATACGTCATCGGATACACGCCCAAGGACATGAATCGTGACGGCAAGTGGCGTAAAGTGAAGGTAAAGCTCAATCCTCCGCCGGGATTGCCGCAGCTCACGGTTCATGCTCGTACCGGCTATTATGCGCCCTTGCAATAAAGCTCTTGCCGCACTCTCACTTCTATTAGCCACTTTGCCGGCCCGGGCTCAACAGTCCACCGCGCCTGCGGCCCCTGCGCGACCGACGCAGTCCTCTGCGCCTTCTTTGACAGAAGATCGCGACCCTGTTCGCTCACCCGACCCTGAAGCCGTTCCGGGCGCGCCCGCCGCTGGCACCCTCAAGAAAGAGGGGGAAGGCTACATCCTGCGCCGGGACGTCGAAGAGGTCGTCCTCAACGCTTCGGTCCTCGAAGGTACACGTCTGGTGCAGGACCTGAAGAAGGACGACTTCACCGTCTACGAGGACGGCGTGAAGCAGAGCATCATCAGCTTCCAGCACACCGATCTGCCGGTCTCGATCGGCCTGATTGTCGACAACTCCGGCTCCATGGCCAAGAAGCGGCCGGCGGTCAACAAGAGCGCTCTGGATCTGATTGAAGCCTCGAATCCCCAGGACGAGGCCTTTGTCGTCAACTTTTCCGACGAGGCGTTCATCGACACCGAGTTCACCTCCGATATCCCCAAGCTCCGCGAGGGTCTGTCCCACATCGAATCGCGCGGCGGAACAGCGCTCTACGATGCCGTCGTTGCGTCGGCCGATAAGCTCGTTGCCGATGCCAAGCGCCCCAAGCAGGTTTTGGTCATCATCACGGACGGTGAAGACAATGCGTCCACTCTATCGCTCGAGCAGACGATTCGCCGCGTACAGCAGCTTTCCGGGCCGGTGATTTATTCCATCGGCCTGCTCTTCGGCGACGAGATGACTCACTCGGAAGTGCGCCACGCGCGGCGCGCCTTGGAGATGCTTTCGGGCGAGACCGGAGGAATCGCCTTTTTCCCCAAGTCCATCGAGCAGGTGGATCAGATTGCGGCTGAAGTGGCGCACGACATTCGCAGCCAGTACACCATCGGATATCACTCCACCAAGCCTTCGAGCGAGCCCGGATTCCGCCGTGTGCAGGTGACGGCGCAGGCTGCCGGGATGGGCAAGCTCGACGTGCGCACCCGCACCGGCTATTTCCCGTCGGTGCGCGTCCCCAAAAAGACGACCTCCAAGCCCTCCGGCGACTAGATTCTGCTGTCTGGGCAGTCCTTTTTCAAATCCGCGTTTGCGCGACAATTCCAACGCAAGCGAGTAGCACTTGCGCCCGCATAGTCCAGCCTCTGGCACCCGGATCACACACGTAACACGCGAGATGCGGCCGAGACTTCATTCCGGAAATATGTTCAGAATAGAAAAATATCGCTCGTCCATTGCGCGCCGAACCCACTATACTTCCCGCGGCAACCAGAACTAGAGAATCCGCTCCAGACCGGCTTATGCCTGCGCGCCATGCGTCAAGCGAGTGAAGTGCCGGGGCGCATCGCGGTTCCGGTTGCGAAGGAGCGTAGATGAAGGCCGGGATGAAACAACGGTACGTACTGATGCAGCTGGCGGCGCTGCTCACCGCCGGGTGGGGATGGGAATCGCTTCGAGCGGAGTCTCCAGCAGGGCCCGGGGCACCTGACACTCTGCGTTGCGAGTACCTCAAAGACCCGCTGGGTGTAGACACGCCGGCACCGCGCTTTGCCTGGGTCCTGGAACACAGCCAGCGTGCCGAGAAGCAGACTGCTTACCAGGTCCTGGTGGCTACGCGCGCCGAGTTGCTTGATCAGGATCGGGCCGACCAATGGGATTCGGGCAAGGTAATGAACGACGATTCCACGCAGGTGGCGTACGCGGGAAAGGCTCTCGAAAGCGGCAAGGACTACTTCTGGAAGGTGCGCTACTGGGATAAAGAGGGCCGGCTAAGTGAGTACAGCAAGCCAGCGCGATTTGGCACTGCACTGCTGACGCCCTCGGAGTGGAAGGCCTCCTGGATCAACGGCGGAGTTGCCAAGGGGAACGAATTCCGCAAGGAGTTCACATTGCAGGGCAGCGTCGCTCATGCCCGCCTCTACATCGCCGCGCTCGGGTACTACGAACTGCGGGTGAACGGGCATCGGATTGGCCACAAGGTGCTTGACCCGGCCTGGACGACGTACCCGAAGCGCGTTCTGTATTCCACCTATGATGTGGGGCCTTTCCTGAAGGAAGGGGTGAATGCGATTGCCGTGATGCTGGCCGGCGGATGGGCCACGCAGGAAGTCGACGGGTCCCAGGTCTATTACAAGGAGCCGGCGCTGCTGGTGCAGATGCAGGCCACGCTCGAAGGAGGCAAATCGGTCGAGATCGTCTCCGACGCGTCGTGGAAGACCATCGCAGGGCCGGTAGTCGAGTCGAGCGTCTACGGCGGCGAGGTGTATGACGCGCGGAAGGAGACTCCGGGCTGGGATCAGGCGCGATTTGGGGAAACCGGATGGGTTCCTGCGCAGGTAGTGGAAGGATCACTCGGGGCGCGGTCGTCGGAGATGATGCCGCCCATTGAGGTGGTCGATGAGATCTTGCCAGTGAAAATGACCTCTCCGGCCCCGGGTGTCTATGTCTTCGACATGGGACAGAACATGAGTGGCTGGGCGCGCCTTCGCGTGGAGGGCCCCACTGGAACCAGGGTCACGATGCGCTATTCCGAACTGCTTTATGACAACGGGATGATCAACCGGGAGAATATCCGCGCAGCCAAGTCGCGCGATATCTATGTGCTTCGCGGCGAAGGCGGAGAGGAAACGTATGAAGCGCGGTTCACCTACCACGGTTTCCGATACGTAGAGGTGACCGGATTCCCGGGTACGCCGAGTCTCGATACGATTCGGGGGCGAGTGGTGCACTCCGCTGTGGATACGGTCGGGAGTTTCTCGGCCTCCACCCAGATCCTGAATGATATCCAGCGTGTGATCCGGTGGTCGCAACTCACGAACCTGATGGGTTTGCCTACCGACTGCGACCAGCGGGACGAGCGTCAGGGCTGGATGGGCGATGCGCAGATCACCGCCGAAGAAGCCATGATGAACTTCGACATGGCAGCGCTCTATACAAACTTCATCCGCAACATCGCCGATGCGCAGCGGGGCGACGGCGCTGTGCCGGACACGGTCCCGCTGAAATATGGCAGCTACGATGCCGATCTTGGCTGGCAGACAGCCTATCCACTGCTGGTTAAGTACATGTGGGAGCAATACGGCGATCGGCGGATCGTTGAGCAGAACGAGGCAGGGCTGAAGAAGTACGTTGAATACCTTCGCCGCAATGCGAAGGAGGATGTCTTTGCGGCGAAGCTGGGCCACGAAGGCGACTGGGTGGAGCTAGAGCACACGCCGCACGACTACATGTCGGACTTCTGGTACCTCTACGATGTGCAGGTCATGGCCGGATTGGAGAAGACGCTGGGCCACGACGCGGATGCGCAGATGTACGCGAAGCTGGCGCAGAATATCGCCGAAGCCTTCAACCGCACCTACTTTCATCCAGACACAGCGCAGTATGCCAACGGCACGCAGGCAGCCAACGCCATGGCGCTGTTCCTGAACCTGCCGCCGGCGGACCGTAGAGACGAGGTGGCCGACAACCTGGGCAATAACGTCCTATACGCGCACGACACGCACGTGACGACCGGATTCATCGGGGTGAGGTTCCTGATGCCGGCGTTGACCGCAACGGGTCGCGCGGATCTGGCGTACGACCTGGCGGTGCAGACAACGTATCCGAGTTGGGGATACATGATCTCGCGTGGCGCCACAACGTTATGGGAACTGTGGCAGGAGAAGAGCGGGCCCAGTATGAACTCGCAAGATCACATCATGTTCGGGAGTGTGGGAGCGTGGTTCTATCAGGCGCTTGCGGGGGTGAACCAGGCTGCGGATTCGGCCGGATACCGGCAGCTGCGGATTCAGCCGCAAGCCGCGCATGGCCTGCGTTGGGCCAGCGGCACGGTGAAGACGATTCGGGGCAAGGTGGAGTCGACCTGGGCGCGCACGGAGGATGGAATCACGTTGAAGGTGAGCATTCCAGTCGGGTCCGAAGGACATGTGACTGTGCCGCGGTTCGAGGAATTGAACGGTGTGACGGTGGAGGAGAACGGCCGCGTTGTCTGGGAGAACGGCGGATATGTTCCGGGCGATCCGGGGATCAGCGGAGCCGCGCGTGAGGACAACGGCATCGGCTTCGATGTGGGATCGGGCGAGTACAACTTCCGCCTGCGCGGCCAATAGGCGGACTGGCCGTCCAGGCCAGCTGTGCTAAATCGCACAATTGTTCCACGTGGAACATTTGTGCGGTTTGGCACACGTGTTTCGAGGAGTTTGCGAAGAATTCGGCCGGAGTGTGAAGGGAAGCAGCGGGATGCGCGAGCGTGAAACGCACGTCACCGGCTGGGCGAGTTGTCACGTGGTGTGACGGGAGACGTGTGCTAATCGACACACGGTGTGATCAGTGCGTTGTGGAGATCGAGCGCATTTTCCACAGCGAGAAGGCGACCAGCGCCACTCCCGCAACGGTGAGGACGGCGCCGGCGCGGGCGACCAGCGAGGCCAGCTGCGAGTCGAAGGCGAAGGCATCGATGGACATGGCGCCACCGAGGAGCGCCAGACATCCGCTCATTACAGCATTGACCACCCAAAGCAACTGGGTGACCCGGCTCTTGAGACTGAGGGCAACGGCAGCACGCATGCGGAACCTCGCGTTCAAAGAGCAGCCGATTGGAGCTGGTCTGCTCTCAAGGAATGGAGCGATCTTAGCCCGGCCGTCGGCGGCAACTCCATCCAACAAAGGGGCTTTTGGGCTGCCCGTTCGGGAACCGCAGGGTTGATTACCGGTATGCGTTCTTTGAGTGACTCGGTCTGTGTTTCGGAATCATTGCGCACGGTGCAAATTCGATTTACACGCGGTTATGGGGCTGCGGGTGGTTTTTTGCAGATTTATTGAAGAAGGCGAAGAGAGGGTGAATCGGACCCCGGGGGGGGGTATTTTTTTCAGGCAGCGGGCTGCCTTCTGTTCTGGCTGGGCAGGCTGGTGTTGGCGACTTGAGCGGCGTGGAGGAGACGCGCGCCGTCGGCACCGGTGATGGCGCCAAGAAGCATGCCCTGCGCAACACAGGCGATGAAATCGCGCACGGCCTCGAGGCTGTCGAGAGCGGGCAGGTTCCGGCGGTAGATCTGCCCGGCGTCCATCGCCGCGAAGGTATCGCCTTTGCCCTGGGCGCGGGCTTGTTGGAAGGCGTGATTCCAGGCGGCGCAGCAGCGAGCGACGGCGGGGTT
>Ga0335069_10004586_pt1 | contig 20385 bp, 13 predicted proteins | sample Lox_Sample_11_FD_206714 | JGI IMG/M metagenome (GOLD analysis project Ga0335069, IMG submission 206714) | Soil microbial communities from Loxahatchee National Wildlife Refuge, Florida, United States - Lox_Sample_1.1 | ecosystem: Environmental > Terrestrial > Soil > Wetlands | place: USA... | reverse complement strand
GTCGTATCCAATCCAACCTGACCTTTCGTCTCCCATCTCAAGATCCTGCGGTGGGAGACGACGGTCTGCGCTTGCACCTCTGTTGAATAACCGTCCGATTGATCTGTTTCGAAGAGCGCAGGGTGTCCCCAGCCCCTGTTTTGGGACCAGGAACCAAGAACTCAGCTGGCTCCGCTGGCTTTTTTCAGATCATTTCGCCGAAATCCGTATCCTTGAGAAAGGCACAAGAAAGGACCCTGACACCCGACACCTGATCACGTGCCAAACCCTCCGGAAGCGCGCTTTAAGCTGCCAATTTGCGCCAGAATCTGCCAAATCTGGTCACTCAGAATCATCTAACATTTGTTTTATCAACGAGATGACTCGCAACCCTCCCAAAAACCATAAAGGCAGCCTCCACAACCCGACCGAAAGCTGACGGCTGATGGCTAACGGCTAAGAGCTAACAGCTAAAGGCTAATAGCTGACGTTAGTCTAGCTGCCTCCCGCTCCGAGCCTCGAAACTCCGGCATCGACCGCATCCTTCAGGGAGCCCGGCGAATTCTTCAGATCCTTCTGCAGGGTGCGAAACTGCGCGAGGGCCTCCGGTCGCTTGCCGCTGACCTCCATCAGATTCGCCTGGATGAATCGGTGTGTCACCGAGTCTTCGCCGGACTTCCTCGTATCGCTGCTCAGCCACAGGTAGGTGCTCCAGACCTCGTCAGGCGGAGCTGCCGTGAGAACCCTCCGAAGGGCCTCATGATCTCTCATCATCTCCCCATCGGCAAAGCAGAAATTGGAAATGCGGGCCTTTTCGCCGTTATCCAATGCCTCACCGGACTTGCGCATGTCATTCGCGACCTTCACAAGTTCGGCCGGAGCGCCGGGCTCTTCGCTGCTCATCAGCCCGCCGATCTGTAGCCGTCTCACAAAAGACCGTGCCTTGCCGCTGGAAACAGCAACGTTCAGTTGCTTGACTGCCTCGTCGAAGTTTCCATGGTTTTGCAGTTCGAGGTTGGCTGACATGGCGTTCGCGTAGACATTGGATGGATCGGCAGCCAATGCGGCGCTCAGGTTCCTGGCAGCCGCGTCTCCAAACTCGCGCTCGGCAATGTGCTGGTTGAGCCAGTGAGCCCAGCCGATGTGAGCCTGGATATCCGCCGCGCGCCCGCCTTTGCTTCGTGTCAGCCCGGCATCAAGAATCGACATGATCGTGTCGATCTGGGGACCGGCGACATTGCCAATGTCCTGCCCCTCGCGGCCCAGCGCGTGGAAGTCCTCCACCCACTCCATCGCAGTGTCCAACTGCTTCTCGAGCGCCGGCCCAAACAGCGGATCCGTCTTCAGGAGATCCGCATAACTGGCCACCGCGGCCTGGTACTCTCCCTGATTCGCCTGTGCCTCGGCCAGCGCCATCTTGGAGCTTCGCTCCGCATCCCGCCGATGGTGGTTAATCAGCCACGTAACACCGCCCGCCAGCGTCACAAAAAGCCCGATGAGAGCCGACGTACGGCCAACCCAGCTCATCACGAACGGCCACGCGGCCGCGCCGCTCTGATCTGTCTTTCGAGTCCCGTCTCCCATCACGCACTCACTCTCTTGAAGGTGCGTACAAGATACAACCCACGCCGGTGCGCCAACAATGGTTGCGGTGCAGAACGAACACGCAACCGAAACACTCTCATCCCCGACTACAACGAGAGCAGAGTGCGAAAGTACGGGTTCAGCAGTCGATTCTGCGGATCGTACTGTTTTTGCAATGCGGCGAGCGTATTCAGCTTGTCGCCAAATGCCTTCTGCAGAATCGCCGGACTCAGATTCGGCGTCTGGTTCATGAGCGGCTTTCCATCGCGGTCAATGCAGAACTGGTTGTAGGCATTGAGGAAGTCGTCCCATCCAGGATTCGCAGTGGATACCGGATCGATCGTCAGCACGGGACCGTCGTAGGAGTAGGAAAGCAACGCCTTCTGGTCCTTCGCGATCCGGTAACCCACGTAGAGTAGATTCGAGCGGTACCCCTTCTGTGCGTAATAGTCATTACAGAACTTGAAGAAGTCTGTCAGAGCCGCCGGGAACTTTTCCTCTGCAAATGCGAACAGGCTGAATGTGTACCGGCTGTCGCCGGCGACTGGCGGATAGTGAATGATCTGATCTCCGGGAATCGTGTAATCGCTGCAAACGATGGTTTCGAGCGTAAGCCTCCACGACGCGTTGAACGCGTCGATGATACCGTAGCGGATCGCCGGTACCGAGATGTTCTGCTCCATATCGGCACCAAACTTTGGACCGGACGTTCCCCAGATATGATTCCTGATCGCCCATGCGGCGTGATTCGGCTCTCCGGTGGCGCCGGGATTGTATTTCCGCAACTCGACTGTCACCTTGTCCGCGAATGGAAAGAGGTAATACATGATCGAGTATCCCTGTGCGGTCAGTTCGGGAAGAGCCCCAAGAAAGTCCTGAAGGCTGAATGTCTGATGATGCACGTGCATTGGCGTAAGCGGGCGGATCTTGTACGTGACCTCGTAGACAATGCCAAACAGTCCGTAGCTTGACCGCACCTTCTGCATCAGATCAGGCTGCGCACTCTCTGTCACTTCCAGCAGATCGCCACTGGGCAATACCATCTTCACGCCTGTGACATATGAACCAACCTGGCCGAATTCCCCGTCGAAGGAAGCGTCTTTTGTTCCCGCGCATGCTGCGCTTCCTGCCGAAAGGCCTCCGATCTCGGTATTGACGTAAAACTGCAGATTCTTCGCCTCGAGGGCCTTCGCCATGTCCAGATGCACTGCGCCGGCCTCAACCGTGAGGCTGTCCGGCGTAATGGCGAGGATCTTGCTCATCTTCATCCGGATCAGCGTGCCTCCATCCGCCACGCCGCAAGGTGCGGTGGAGTGATTGGAACCGACGGCGCGAACCGGCGCGGGATACGTTGCCGGGTCTTTGAGGACTGCAATGATGTCCTCTTTCGAGTTGGCGTCAACGATGACGGCAGGGTGGGAGACGATGTTGCCAAACCAGTTTGTGACGGTATTGGAAGCCATAGGTGCTCCTCAGGGGGTGGGGAATCGAAGCTTCGGTGCAATCGGCCGGTGATTCTTCGAGCAGGACCACAACAAGGCAAGAAATCAAACCGCAAAAGTAGAAAGGCAGAGATTGAGTGGTAGCGACAGATGAGGAAGCAGTTCGCCCAAGGATATAGCGCCGTGCCTTAAGCAGTGTCAAGACCGAATTCGACCTGGAGGCGGTACAGCTCGGGAACGCTGTTTCAAAGCTGAAGCATTCATATTGCACCCAATCCGCAGCAGGTGTTAACATTCGGCTCACTTTTCCGCCTGGTGCGGCGAAGCGTGCAGTATCAAGTAGACAATTGGCTGGCTCTGTATTTCGACGGCACATAACCCTGCCGTAGAGCCGGTAGAGCGGTCCCTTCTTCCCTGCTGCGTTAACAATTGGCGTATTTTCAGCACCGCACAAGCCAGACTTTCGCACACCGCAAGAGTGCCATCGCACCTGCGAGACTGCGATAGAAAAAGCGCCGTTCCCCGTATGTCTTGGCAGTGGCGCCCGGAGCGCAGGCGCTCAGACAGAGCAGCGGCTCGGGAGACATCAAACGAGAGAATGTAGCCCGCACCGAACCGAAGCAGGATCGGCTGATAGACGAGAGGAGATCTCAAATGAATCGTAAGAGCATTGCAGTGCTGGCGCTTGCCGCTGGTTGCCTCCTCCAGGCTCAAACGAACGGCACGCAGGGTGCTGCGACAGCCACCTCGGGAAAGCAGGAAGAGGTCAAGGCACTTAACGCGTGTGCCCAGATGGTGGTGGACCAATTGCATACCCTCAAGATTCCGAATACGCGCGGCCTTCGATTCCAGGGAAAGGTGTCAGAGGCGACAGACCTCTGCCGCGGTGGCGAGCAGGCGCTGCAGTTTCGCGGGAGCCCGTGGGTGGATTGGTCAAACTATTGGGGAACGGGAGACCTGTCCTCGCTGCCAAAGGGATTCATTTCCACAAAGCTTCCGGCAAATCGCGGCGTTGCCGGTGCTCTGGTAGATCTGGAGCTTCAACGGGTGGAGCTAATCAAGTTCAACCTCTTCGATAACTCCGGAACCTACTCTCGCTACGTTGAGGGAGAGAATGGCGTGGGCGGCGGCGCGTTGAAGGTGTGGCCCGAGATGCGCCTGCCTTCGTCAAACCCCTTCTACGGTGCCGTCGGCGGTGACGGCACCCAGGTGTGCAAGGGTGACCTCATCCGTTGGCGAACCGTCACCGGCATCTGCAACGACGAGCTCAATCCGGCCATGGGCTCGTCGGGCATGCTCTTTGCTCGCAACGTGGAGTTCGAAGCCTCATTTCCTGATCTCGGGATGAATGAACTTGCCCGAAACCGGCACGCAAATCGCCTCTCACTGCTGCAGCCCGATCCGCAAGTCATCAGCCGCCGGCTTTTCACGCGTGTTCAGTCCAGTCCCGACAAATGTAATCAGGGACTTGGCCTCCCCGACGACTCAAAGGATGCGAGGTGTGACTACCTGAAGGCGCCTTTCTTTAATGTGCTTGCCGCCTACTGGATTCAGTTCATGACTCACGATTGGTTCTCTCATCTCGAAGAAGGACACAACGCGCCTGATTACATGAAGACGGGATGCGAGACAAAACTGGTCAACAACGTTGCACAACCGTTGACACCGGAGGATGTCGCAGAGCTTGGCTGCCGGCCAGATGACCGCATGGACAAGGGATACGTGGCGCAGGATTCGGCACCCGACACGTTCACCAGCAAGGGCGTGACTTATATGGCGCGCGCACCCAAAACGATGCGCAACACGAACACAGCGTGGTGGGACGGCTCGATGCTATACGGGTACGATGACACCTCCCAAAAACGCGTGAAGCGTGATCCAGATGACCCGGCGAAGTTGCTGCTCGTGAAAGAGGGCACCCAGTCGGGCCCTGGATACTTGCCGGTGTTTGGGCCGGGCGATCCGATCAACCCGGAATGGGCCGGGCAGGAAGCCGCAGGATTTCCGGATAACTGGACAGTGGGATTGAGCTTTCTCCACAATCTCTTCGCGCGAGAACACAACTCATTCGTGACGGAGTTCCGGCGCGTTGCTGCGAAGAAGCCCGATGCGGATTGCGGGCTCCGGGATCCGGCTGACCCAAAGAAGGTGATCCGATACCGCGACGTCACCCCGGACCAGCTCTTCGAGATTGCTCGGCTGGTTGTGGCGGCCGAGATTGCCAAGGTCCACACCATCGAGTGGACGCCGCAACTCCTCTATAACGAGCCTCTAAATTTGGGGATGAACGGAAACTGGAATGGCCTGCTGGGTCCCAACGGTGGCGAGCTTTCAAAGGCGCTCAGCGAAGTTGTGACGCAGAACTTCGGCAAGTCAGAGGACGTGGCAAAGGCGACCTCATGGTATTCCGTGTTTGCATCAGGGCCGGGCATCTTTGGCATCGGCAGCAAGGTGCACGGCTACGACATTAGCGACCCCAAGTACACCAACGGCGGCGTCAATCACTTCGGTTCCCCGTTCAACTTTCCCGAAGAGTTCGTTTCTGTGTACCGCCTGCATCCGCTCGTGCCGGACCTGTTGGAGTATCGCGATCTGAGCGCCGATCCGAACAAGATTGCTAAGCGGATTCCGGTTGCAGAGACATTTCAAGGCAAAGCAACCCCTTTCATGCACACTCTGGGCATGCCGAACTGGGGGTTGACTCTGGGGCGGCAGCGCCTGGGACTGCTGACTCTGCACAATTCGCCCATGTTTCTGCAGAACCTGAAAATGGGCCGTCTCGACAGCAAGACCCAGCAGATTGACGTGGTCGCACTGGATATTATTCGCGACCGGGAACGCGGTGACCCGCGTTTCAACGAGTTCAGGCGGCAGTACGGCCTTCGCCAACTCACCAGCTTCGATGACTTTATCGATCCGGGAACTGCACCAGGGTCGCCTGAGCGAGCCTATCAGCAAGCCACGGTCGATACAATGCGCGAGCTATATGGCCAGCACGTCTGCGATGCCTCAAAGGTCATCACCGATGCACAGGTCAATGATGACGGAACACCCATCAATGACTGCCTGGGCCATCCGAATGGATCGCTCGTCGATAACATCGAGGATGTAGACACAACGGTTGGGTATTTGGCGGAGTTCCGGCGACCGCATGGATTCGCCATCTCCGAGACTCAGTTTGTCGTGTTCATTCTCAACGCATCTCGCAGACTGTTCAGTGACCGGTTCTTCACCTCTTGCTTCCGCCCGGAGTTCTATACGACTCTTGGGGTTGATTGGGTCAACAACAATGGGCCGGGTCCCGCAATGATGGAGAAAGGAACGCCCAACGGGCATAAGCAGCCGGTTTCACCAATGAAGCGCATCCTCATGCGCAACATTCCCGAACTAAGACCAGAGCTGGAAAATGTGGTGAACGCATTCGATCCCTGGGCACGTGACCGTGGTCAATACTACAGTCTGGCGTGGAAGCCACGCCCTGGCGCCGAGTCCGACGAGTCTTTTAAGGATCAGTAGCTTCGGGAGATTGCCGCTCGCGTCCGACAACGACGCTCCCGAATTCATCGGCACAGGGGCGCTCATTGCCGCTGTTTCTGCTGCCAAAACTGCGCCATGTGTAGTAAAAGGGTTTACCGGGGTGGAGCACACATCGCCAGTCTTCCTTTGCTATTTTTGTACTTCCGCCTGGCGCTGTAGCTCACGCCTTCGCTCGCGGACCAGTCTCGTCTCAACACTCGCATCACTGGTGGATGAGACAGTCAAGGAGAATACATGATTAAACGCAGAGATATGGTCGTTGCTCTTGCCTCCGCAAGCTTGATGGCAGCCGCATTCGCTTTAGCAGACAAGCCGAGTGTGCTGGGTTCCACTGCATTCGATTGGAATAGCCTTCCTGTGAAGACAACGGAAGTCGGGTCGGTGAGGCAAGTAGTGAATCAGCCCACACCCACTCTGGAGAACCTGGAAGTGCACATTACAACGCTGAACCCAGGTAAGTCACCGCACCCCCCGCACCGCCATCCGAATGAAGAAATGCTGATCATCCGGCAAGGCACCTTGGAGGCGCTTATCAATGGCGAGTGGAAACGCGTTGGTCCCGGTTCGGTAGTTTTCTTCGCGTCAAATCAGCTTCACGGAGTAAGAAACGTCGGGGACGATCCCGCAATCTATCACGTGATCAACTGGAAGACCGCGGCTACACCGGACGCCGCGCATCCATGATTCCTTAAACGCGAGTCACGGTCGACAGGCGCACATATTGGCAAGGAGAACGAGATGGAGATCGAGGCTGTTGGACGGAGATCCTTTCTGAAAACGATGGGAGCGGCGGGAATGCTCTCTGCACTTCCGGAATCAGCGTTCGGCCTGCAGGCGGGAGGTGGACAGGTCACTCATGAGGTCGCGGGACCTGGCTACGAAGCGAATGTTAAGCCAGGGCAGTTGATCAAGTTCGCAGTGATTGGCCTTGATCACAACCACATCCTGGGCATCACTGCGGCCGTTATTCGTGGCGGTGGAAAGCTCGTCGCATTTTATTCGACATTGCCGAAAGCGATAGCGAGCTTCAAGAAAATCTATCCCGATGCTCGACTTGCGCAAAGCGAAGATGAAATCCTGAACGACTCCTCGATTCAATTGATAGCGAGCGCCTCGATTCCCAATTTGCGAGCGCCCCTCGGGATCCGCGCCATGCGGCATGGTAAAGACTTTCTGAGCGACAAGCCCGCGATGACCACGCTAGAACAGCTGGCAGAAGTACGAAAGGTCTCGACGGAGACGGGCAGAATGTTCGCCATCATGTACTCCGAGCGTCTCGAGGTCAAGGCGGCTGTTCAGGCAGGTTATCTGATCAGGGATGGCGCGATCGGCAAGGTAGTGCAAACCGTCAACATTGCGCCACACCAGGTGAACGCTCCCAGCAGACCGGAGTGGTTTTGGGATCCGGAGCAGTATGGAGGGATCCTCTGTGACATCGGTTCGCATCAGGCGGACCAGTTCGTCTACTACACAGGATCAACGGAGGCTGATGTGGCTGCATCGCAGATCGCCAACGTGAGTCATACTGACCACCCAAAGTTCCAGGACTTTGGAGACATGATGCTCCACGGAAATGGGGGCGCAGGTTATGTCCGCGTTGATTGGTTCACTCCCGATGGACTTGGAGTCTGGGGAGATGGCCGGCTCTTCATTCTGGGGACTGAAGGATATATCGAACTGCGCAAGTACATAGATATCGCCGGCCGGCCAGGGGGCAATCATCTCTTCATCGTCGACAAGAAGGGAACGCGATACATTGATTGCAACCAGGTCGTGTTGCCCTTTGGACCGCAGTTTGTATCCGATATTCTGAATCGCACGCACACGGCGCAAAATCAACAACAGGCCCTGCTCGCAACAGAGCTGGTGCTAAAGGCACAAAAGAACGCGAAGGTGCTGACATTCTCTGTATAGTCAGCGAAGAAAGAGGAGGCAAGGGGCACATGCACGGAAACAATGATTCGATTGCCGTGAACTCCAGGCGGACATTTCTCAAGGCGTCTGTCTGCGCTGCGGCCGCTGCCGGTTTTCCATCGATCGTGCCCGTATCTGTCTTTGGCAAGACCGCTCCCAGCAATCGCATTAATGTCGGGGCTATCGGCGTCGGGCGGATCTCTCGCGTCCACGACCTGCCGGGAATCTGGCAATTCGATCAAGCGCGCATCGTGGCAGTGTGTGATCTTGACTCCAATCGCGTGGAGCAAGGCAAGGCATTGATCAACGGCCATTATGCCCAAAAAACTGGAACGAACTACGACGGTGTGACGGGCTACAGCAACTATCATGAGTTGCTTGCAAACAAGGACATTGATGCGGTGGTCATCAGCACGCCTGATCATCAACATGCGATCGTCGCCGTAGATGCCGTTCATGCAGGCAAGGACGTGTATCTGCAGAAGCCGGCATCCTTGACTATCGCCGAGGGCCGGGCGATGAGCAATGCGGTAAATGCTTCTGGACGGATTCTTCAGATCGGATCTCAACAACGCTCGTGGAAGCAATTCCACCGTGCGTGTGAACTGGTGCGCAATGGCAGGATAGGAGATATCAAGCATGTGGAAATAGGGCTGCCGGGAGATCCGAGCGGGCCCGACGCGCCACCGATGCCCGTGCCACCCAACCTGAATTACGATGCATGGCTGGGATCGACGCCGGAGGTGTATTACACCGAGATGAGGGTGCATCCCCAGAAGGACTTTAGCCGGCCGGGATGGCTGCGCTGCGAGCAGTTTGGCGCGGGAATGATCACGGGGTGGGGCGCGCATCACGTCGATACTGCCCACTGGGGAATGAACACGGAATATACCGGGCCGGTGGAAGTTTGGGGAACGGCAGAGTTCCCGACGCACGGGCTCTGGGATGTGCACGGGAAGTTTCTGACGCATGCGATCTACGCAAACGGCGTAACGATGGATATCAGCGGCGACTTTCCCAACGGGATCAAGTTCTACGGGACAGAAGGATGGATCTTCGTTACGCGCGACTCTGAAGTGACAGCGTCCGATCCGAGCGGGAAGAAGCTGGAGCCGCTGATGGCAAGCGATCCGAAGATCCTCGACAGCGTGATCGGACCCGATGAGGTTCACCTTTACGAGAGCTCCGATCAGCATGGCAACTGGCTGGATTGCATCAAGAGCAGACAAGCTCCAATTGCCCCTGCCGAGGTTGGACATCGTGCCTGCTCGACATGCCTGCTTCACCACATCGCGATGAAGACGAAGCGAAGACTCCATTGGGACCCCGTCAAAGAGCGGTTCCTCAACGACGAAGCGGCAAACGCTATGCTGTCGCGGCCACAGCGAGCGCCTTACAAGATGGTTGTGTAAAGTGACGACCTGATCGGACCGCAGACAAAGGCGGAACTGAAACGGAGGAATGCCAGTGTTTGCAAGATGCGCTAGCCTGTTCGTGGCGCTTGGTTGTTCCGCAATATTGAACTTTGGGACATCCGAACTCAGGGCCCAAGGTCGATCCAATCAACTCGGCATCTTTGAGGCGCAAACCGACGTCGGGATCGTAACGCCGCCGGGAACGCTTGCTTATGATCCGGCCAAAGGCATCTATACGATCAGCTCTGCCGGCGAGAACCTCTGGTCGACAGTCGATGCGTTTCATTTTGTCTGGAAGAAAGTCTCGGGCGATGTCGCTTTGACCGCGGAGATGAATTTTCCGGATTCTTCCGGCAACCCCAATCCTCACCGTAAGACACTTTTGATGTTCCGTCAGACGCTGGACGCGGATGGAGTCTATGCCGATGCCGCGCAGCATGGATCGGGGCTGATGGGACTGCAGTACCGAACTGCAAAGGGCGCGACCACACAGGATATTGAATTGACTCTCGAAGCATCGCCGCGACGCGTTCGTCTCGAGAAGCGCGGCGACATCATCACCATGTTTCTCAGTATGGGCACGGAGCCCCTGCATCAGGTTGGAGCGTCCATCCGGATGCATCTTGACGAGCCTTTTTACGCGGGAATCGGCGTCTGTTCGCACAACAAGGACGTGGTGGAAAGGGCGACGTTTGCGCACGTTGAATTGACGCCTCTCACCGCGCCGTCCGCCTCCTCGCAAAAGGTTCTTTACACCACACTGCAAACCGTTGGGATTGAAGACAACTTCCGGCGGGCGCTGGTGGTCGCTAGCGAACGCGGCCGGATGGAGGCTCCCAACTGGAGCCGGGACGGCAAAACACTTATTTTCAACCGCGACGGACACATCTGGACTATCGGAGCCGAGGGCGGTAAGGCCACGATGGTAGAGACGGGCGCCGCAACCAAGTGCACCGGAAGCCACGGCCTTTCGACGGATGGAAAGCTGCTGGCTATCAGTTGCAGCATGCCGGGCAAGCCGGAGACACGAGTGTATATCATCCCGTCAGGCGGAGGCGAGCCGCGCTTGCTGACCGAGAACCCCTGGTCGTACTTTCACAGCTGGTCTCCTGACGGAAAGACGATTGCATTCACGCGGCCCGACTTCAAGGGCGGTGGAAACATCCTCACGATTCCCGTTGCAGGTGGTACTGAGACGGCGCTGACGACGGGCAGCGGCGTCAGCGACGATCCCGACTACTCCGCCGACGGCAAGTACATCTACTTCAATTCAGACCGCGGCGGCTCGATGCAGATCTGGCGGATGAGGCCGGATGGGAGCGAGCCGGAACAGATCACCAATGACGCCTACAGCAACTGGACGCCGCATCCCTCGCCGGACGGCAAGTCGATCCTGATCCTCAGCTACGAGAACGGCGAAACAAGCCGTACTGCTGACCATCCTGCAGATAAGAACATCTCGTTTCGCATCCTCAACGTTGCGGATGCGAAGATTCGCGTGCTGGTGCGCATAACCGGCGGCGCAGGGAGCGACAATGTACCCAACTGGGCCCCGGATGGACTGCACTTTGCCTTCGTCAGTTCGCAGATGCTGCCCGCCGAAGAGAACGGGTCGACGGAGTAGTGTCGGGCTTCGAAAGACGCTTCAATCATTGCTAGACGCGGATTGCCTCTTCGATTGCCGCGATCTCCTCTGCGCTGAGATTCAGGGCTGACGAAGCGACATTTTCCTCAAGATGCGCCACCTGGGAGGTACCGGGGATCGGGATCATCACCGGCGACCTGTGGAGGAGCCACGCAAGCGTAAGCTGCGCAGGGGTCGCCGAGCGACGCCGGGCGATCGCTGCGAGGCCATCGAGCGAAGGGTGATCGACCTTCAAAATTCTTCCCGCGGCCATGGGATACCAGGGAAGGAAGCCGATACTTCGCTTCTCGCACCATGCGAGAGTCTGGTCGTGCCGGCGGTCGGCGATCGAGTAACGATTTTGGATCGTTACGATCGGGACGATCTTGCGGGCCTCGTCAATTTCTGCCGGGGTGACCTCACTTAGGCCAATGTGGCGGATCTTCCCCTGCTCCTGCATGCGGCGGAGCGCACCCAGGCTCTCTTCGAGAGGCGTGCGCGAATCGATGCGATGAAGCTGATAGAGGTCGATGCGCTCAAGCCGGAGGCGGCGGAGGCTCATCTCGACGCACTGGATCAAGTATCCGGCTCGACCCACATATTCAGTTTTGGCCGGGCCCTGGCGGGTGACGCCGCCTTTGGTGGCAATCACCAGGCCTGCAGGATAGGGATACAGAGCTTCAGCGATGAGCCGCTCGGCAATTTCAGGACCGTAGGCGTCCGCCGTGTCGATGAGGTTGACACCAAGCTCGACGGCTCGGCGCAGAACTCGCCGGGCTTCTTCAGGATCGCGCGGTTCGCCCCATGCGCCATCGCCGACGAGGCGCGCAGTTCCATAGCCGAGACGGTGGACGGGCAGGTCGCCACCGATGAGAAAGGTTCCGCCGGGAGAGGCCAAAGTCATGATAGTTCTGATGCTACGCCGCGTACCCGCCCCAAAGGAAAGATGACTATCAGTTCCGTTTCCCGCAAAGTGGGATTCCAGGTCGCCTCCCGTTCTTCGTACCATTACAGCAAAACCAGAGTTACTGTATCCAAGGCTGGACAGCCTCGTTGACGCGACCATCAGGGAGCGGCAACCTCCCAGAAGTCTCCTCTCGGGCTATACCAACTCTCGTTTTGCTCTGGACTTATGGGCACAGTCTCACTGAGAAAGGGCTCGGGCGCAAGCGATTTGAAATCCGGATTTAGTGCGGCTTGGGTGACGACCCTCTCGCTGCCACGCTGGCCACAACGCGAATGACGAAAGGCCGGAGCGCGTAGAAGAGAACCACGAGGAACATCACCTCGATCCCCTCGCCGAATGCCCACATGCCGGACGAAGCGTTCTGGACACTTATGATCTGCGCGGTTGAAACTCCGGTAGTGGCGGCCTCATACGCAACCATCAGGTTGCGCTTGAGCACCATGGCCTGGTAGGCGAGCACCCATATAACCACGAAGCAGCCTAGCTCATATGCGATGCGCATAGGCCCGTTCATGCTGCGCATGAACCGGGTGTATCGGTCAGTCTCCACGGGTTCCCGGTCGCCGAGCATCGCCAGGACCGCGAACCCGATGGGCCCCAAAGCCGCCAGGATCAGCCACAGGTACGACCGCTTCTTGGAGCGAATCACCAGAAGACATGCAAGGATCCATAACGCGGCCGCACATGCGAAGGATGCCCAGAAGAGCGAGAGTCTCAACAGATTGAGCAGGTGGTAGTTGCGCACGTAGTTCGGATGGCCTGCGGCAATTTCAGGATTGATCAGGCTGAACAGCATTCCGCCCACCATGACGACCACCGGAATGAGCAGGAGAAGGACAAGTGCCGCCACCCATTGCTTCTTGATCATCCCAACCTTCCGGGAACGGTGTTAGCTGAATACAGCATGCCCTCACGGCGCGATGAACGGCGACGTGAGGGCAGACGGTTTGAAGTCGACCAGCGCGCGGTTCAGAAGTTCATCTTGAGCGCGAGCTGGATGATGCGTGAATCCGCTGTTGTGCCGACGTTGCCGGTGGCCGTGCCGATGGTCGAACGCGTGCTACCGAAGGCGCCATTGGCGAAGGTCACGTTTGGATCGGACAGTTGTGGGTGGTTGAAGATGTTAAAGAACTCGCTCCGGAACTGGAAGTTGAAGCTCTCGTGAGACGGCATCGGATAGAAGTTCTTGAGCAGGCCGGTGTCCGCTGTCCAGACATTCGGGCCGCGCCAGGTGCCTTTGCCGGCATTTCCGTAGGTTCCCACCGCCGGTTTTGCGAAGAGGGTTGGGTCGAGCCACGACACGCAGTGCTTGACCCCGGTGCACCCGCCGGGACTGCTCGAAGGCGACTTGCCGTGCTGGCCTGCAGGTCCAATGTAATCGGCACGATCGAGATTGTTGCCGGTCTGGGATTGGTCGGTTCCAGCCAGGATGGTGAGCGGATCGCCGGATGTGAAGGTGTAAATGCCGGTCCACTGCCATCCACCAACCACGTTGCGTACAAACGCGTTGGAACCGTTCATTTTGGGTAGGTTCCACACGAACGAGACCACGAAGTGATGCCTGCGGTCAAAGGTCGCTGGTCCGGTTTCGAAATCATGCTGCCTCGGATCGTAGAAGGACATGCCAGAGCCGATGCTTGATCCGATATCGGTGATTCCGCCATTCTCGGCCAAGCCGTAATCGTTGGCATGGGCATAGGTGTAATTGGCGAGCAATGTGATCTGGTTGAGGACGCCATTTCCGCCCGTCGGCCGCTTTTCGATACCAGCCTGAAGACCGTTATACGCGTTGGCGCCGGTGTTCCTGTTCTGGTAGATGATGCCAAACGGCTGATAGGGCCGCCGCGCCTGCAATGACGCGGAGCTGCCAGCCGTGTAAACGCCGGGGTTTAAATTCACGTCCTGACGGAGATGGGTTCCTCGCGTTCCCACGTAGGAGCCGCGAAGCACGGTATCCGCCCGCATCTGATACTCGTAGGTGACATTCCAATCGTAGATTTCAGGCGTAGTCCACTTGACGCCCGGCTGCAAACCGAAGACAGTCGGGTTCGCCACGAAGGTTGCGTTCTTCGGAACGTTCTCGAGCGTATAGCGTTGCGGGAAGCCGCTCGTGAAGTTCGGATAGTTCACGAGGGGATTCGAAAGGGGACCAATCTGCGAGGCTCCGGTGGTTGAATCGTTCAGGTCAATGCGGAGGCTGAAGGGAGCGGAAATCGCCGCATCGTTCAGAAACAGACCGGGCAGGCGCGAGTAATAGAACAGGCCGCCTCCGGCGCGGAGAGACATCTTTCCCGAGCCGGTAGGATCCCACGCCAGACCGACGCGAGGAGCAAAGTTGTTGAAGTCTCCGGTCTGACCACGATCAGGCACGGTGATGTTGTTGTATTTGTCGCCGACAAAGAAGAGGCCAGCCGGCGCGCTGGGAACGATCGACGAGTGAACACCGGCAGCCCAGGCATCCGGACGGAACTGCTCGATGCGTCCCCAGATTTCTTTCATGACCAGCTGAGGTTCCCAACGTAGTCCATAGTTGATCGTGAGCCGCGGCGAGATCTTCCACTTGTCATTGGCGAAGAGAGCGAACGGGTTCTCGCGTGAATCAGAGAAGTCTCCCGATGTCTGGCTGAATGTGTGCTGATAGCCCAGCACAAAGCTCGCCATCGCAAGGCCTGTCACGTCGTTCGTGAAGTTGAAGCTGCCATTCTCCAGGTCGGTGTTGCGGATGTTCGACTGGTCGACCTCGATGGAGCCGCCGAAACTGACCGAGTGCTTGCCTTTGGTCCAGTTCAGCAGTTCACGAAGGTCATAGGTGTTGCGGATGAATTTGGCGTTCGTGAAGCTGCCTAGGGTAAAGCCGCCGGAGACAGCGAAGTTTCGAATGCCGCTTTGCTCCACGGGCAACTGCCAGAGACTTGAACCGAAGGAAGTCATATCCGGCACGTTTCCGCCCGGGCCTCCCTGCTGACCACGGTCAGAGGCCGCACGTACAAAATCGATGGTGGTGGTATTGACCAACTGAGGCGAAATGACCCAGGTGTAGCCAACGGCCCAGTTCTGCGTCGTCACCGTCGAGCCCGGTCCCGCTGTCAGCAGGTTCTTGCCGTCATAGGTCTGCCCGTGACGGTACTTGTTGAGATAGAACCGCCCAAAGAGCCGGTCCTGGCCGCGGAACATCTGATCGAACCGCGCAATGTACTCGTCGAAATTTTGCTGGAGCGGTGTACCGAAGGTCACCGATCCATTCGTAGAACCTGCCGGGAGGATGGGCAGCAGCTTTGCCATGTTTACGGCCACAGGATCAATGGGACCGATCGCCGCGTTGCTCGGATAGGCAACGTGCGTGAAGGGATTCGTGATGGTTTTGCCGGGATTTGTGAGCGAGAAATTCCCGTTCATGTTGTCGGCAGTGGGAACGATTGCGTTGGTGGCATTGTTGACGCTGCGAATAATCGTCTTCTGCCATCCAGCAAAGATGAAGCTGGTGTTCCTGTGAATTGGGCCCCCGGCTGTGACGCCGAACTGATTGCGCTTGAGAGGATCCACTGCGTCGGCGAAGTAATTGCGCGCGTTAAACACCTTATTGCGAACGAATTCAAACGCGTCGCCGTGCCACTGGTTCGTGCCGGATTTCGTCACCACGTTGACCACCGCGCCAGCGTTGTTGCCGTACTGGGCATCGAAGCTGTTGGTCTGGACGCTGAACTCCTGTAAGGCATCAGGGAACGGAAATGGATTGTTCGTATTGCTCATCAGATCCTGGTTGTTAGCGCCATCCAGGTTGTAACCAATCTGATCGGGTCGCGCGCCGTTCACTGCGATGGCCTCGGCGCCGGGGACCTGTTTTGTGTCTCCCTGTAACGTGCCGGAGTTACTTGCGATTGCCGATACAGCGCCGGGCACCAGGAGCGTCAGATCAGCTGCGTTTCTGCCGTTCAGGGGCAGATCGCTCACGCGGGCGCTCTCAATTACCTGGCTGAGTTCCTGGCTCACGGTGTTGACCTGAACGCTTGATGCCTCGACCGTGACCTGCTGACTGGCTTCGCCGACCTGGAGGTGAATATCCATGTCGCGGATCTGGTCGGCCAACAAGGAAACATCCTGATTGAAGCGCTTGAAACCCTGCGCCTCAACCGAAACGGTGTATGTCGCCGGAGGGATCGAGGAGACATTGAACTGACCGGTCCCATTCGTGGTGACCGCGCGGCTGATGGCGGTGTTTTTGTTGGTAACTGTCACCCTGGCGCCTGCCACTACCGCACCGGTGGAATCTGTGACAGTGCCAGTGATTGCGACGTTGCCTCCTCCTTGCGCCCATGCCGGCATTGCAGACACCAACAGCGCCAGGCATGCCAGCATGCCCAAGCGTCGTATAAACCGACTTTGCAGTACAAGAGACCGTTTCATTGCAGAGAGCCTCCTCCGAGTCTGAGCTTGCGTTTGCACTTCAGGCTTTGTTTGAACCTCGAAATAATTCGTTGGGACGCGACTCTATCGCGCCAGGTGACGGCTGTCAACCACTTTCGAATGGCACAGTTGCATTGGACTTAGCAACGGGATCGAGTTGGACACTGACGGGTGACGATTTCGGGTGGAAATGTCGGTGGCGGGAACCCGGCATGAGACATTAACGTATCTGGAAGTGCAACGAAGGCAAGGAGAATCAGCCCATGGCCACCGCTCCGTATATGAATGCGCAGGCAGTCTTTTTTCAGCAATATGAGGCGGTTCGCCGCGACGAAGTGGTGGGAATCCTACTGGCACTGTTTCTCGGGACGTTTGGGATTCACCACTTTTATCTGCGCCGGACCGGACTAGGAGTTCTCTACTGCTGTTTCTTCTGGACGGGCATTCCCTCAATGCTTGGGTTCATAGAGTGCTTCTTCATGCCGGGGCGAGTGAGGGAATTTAACGCGATTCAGGCTGCCGGGATCGCCGCGGCGCTGGGAATTCCGATGCCGATCTATGTACAGCCGATCAACGTGACGGTGCATTTGCCACCAATGGCGGCGGCTGCTCCGGCAACTCCACATTACGCCCCGGTAACGGCAGTTGCCCAGCCGGCACTGGTGGCATGCGGGCGGTGTCAGAAGGCGAATCCCGCAGGAGCGAGGTTCTGCTCGGGTTGTGGGGCGGCCTTGTAAAGACAGGGAACGCGGGAACAAAGTCGAAGCGCAGGTTCCTCGGCTCGCCCAAGTCGCTCGGAGTGACCTGGGCTCTCTGAAAACACGTTCCCCTTGGCAAGCTCAGGGCAGGCTAAAAGCCGCACCCCTTCAATCCCTGACTACATGTTTGCCTGGCCGGAGCGCATGGCCTCGTTGAACTGCGGCTTGGTGAAATTGAGGGCGGCTTCAAGGGAAGCCTGATACTCAGGTGCACGGGCGAGCAGCTGCGGCGTCGGAGAGGCGTATTCACCCTCGAGGACGAGAAGCCCTTCGCCGGCCTCGTGTCCGGCCATGCGCACCAGGTCAGCTTCAGTGGAATTGAGGTACTGTGCGTCGCGCGGATCGGCGATCCAAACCGGCCGGCTGTTGCCCAGGACTCCAGAGAGCCAGTAGATCTTGCTGAGCAGGAACTTGAGGCGCTCGTTGTCGTCAGTCTCGGTAAAGACGAACTTCTTTTGCCAGCGGCTGTAGTAGCGCGTAGTGACGGGGACCGGCTGGCGGTTGCCGGACTTGAGGAACTCGAGCTGGCCGAGGTCTACGGTCTTGCGGATTGCGTTGTAGACAAACGTCTCAGCGTACGGCTGCTCCATGGCCGGAACAATCTCGGCAAATGTTACCGTGACGGAAGCGGCAATCTTGGCATGGAGGTTGTGGGATCCCTCGTCGGCGAGGTGCATTTCGCCATGGACGATGTAGGTGTCGGCGCCGGAGGTGGACCGGTGAAACGGCCACTGGAACCTGCCGAAGGCGATGGGCAGGCCAGCCAGCGTGACGTAGCAGTCGGGCCGCGGGTTGCGGAGCCGCCTGGCTTCAGCGGCGAGATGCGCCGTCATCTCGGGCAGCAGATCAGGCTTTTCGAAGTCGAAGCCTTCGCTCAATTCGAGCTGAAGCCGGCGGCCCTCGACGCCAGGGAGACCGAGTTGGAAGACCGCAGTGGGCTGCCCGCGGAAGTCCGCACCCTGCGTGACAGAAACGAGTTTGAGGCCGGATTTCGCGGCGGCCGATTCGATGGCGTTGACAACATTGGTGTTGGATTGGGCAGTCATCGGTACTGGGGGAGTCCCCTTTGAGTTCTTTGTATGACCATTTTAGAGCATTGGCGGGCAAGATCGGGCGCTCTATGGGGTTGAAAGCTGGAGCGGCATTTACAATGGAAATCGTGCAGACCGAAGTGCCCTCTCCCATAATCTTCGCTGAAAACCTGACCAAGGTTTACTCCGCGGGGCGCCTCACTGTGCCGGCAGTGCAGGGGATCTCACTTGAGGTGGAGCGGGGAGAGTTTGTCGCCATTGTTGGTCCCTCGGGCTCGGGCAAGTCGACCCTTTTCTATCTTCTGGGAGGACTGACGCGGGCATCCTCGGGGCGTGTGGTGATCGATGGCGTCGATTTTGCGAAACTGAGCGATGCGGAGCGGACCCGCCTGAGGAAGCACCGGATCGGCTTTGTGTTTCAGCGATTCAACCTGCTGCCCACGCTTACCGCTATGGGGAATATCGAGATTGCCTATGAGGTGAGCGGGCGCAAGGAGCCGATGGACCGGGAATACCTGGATCACCTGTCGGAGATTCTTTCGATTCGCGGGCGGCTGAAACACCGGCCCGCGGAGTTGAGCGGCGGCGAACAGCAACGCGTCGCAATCGCCCGCGCGCTGGTTACGCACCCGGCGATTGTGCTGGCAGACGAGCCGACGGGAAACCTGGACACGAAGAACTCCGACGCGGTGTTGCACATGCTGCAGCGCTCAAACCGGGAACTGGGGCAGACGACGCTGATGATTACGCACAATCCGGAAGCTGCCGCCATCGCGAGCCGGATCCTGCACATGCGCGACGGTCAGATTGTGCATATTGAGAATGGTGCGGGCAACCATCGCATTGAAGCGACGGTGGCCGCGACAGGGCCGGTGGGAACGCGCGAGGTTTGACCCGGTTTCGGCGGCCCGGTATACTCTACCTTGCAGTAAGCGGGAGTAGCTCAGTGGTAGAGCATCGCCTTGCCAAGGCGAGGGTCGCGAGTTCAAATCTCGTCTCCCGCTCCAAATCGCCCCCCGGCGCCCGCCGGATTGGCTGAGGCGATGTGGAGCGATTTCAACAAAGACAGCCCTGCCAAGGCGCGGTACCCAAGTGGTAAGGGAGAGGTCTGCAAAACCTTTATGCGCCGGTTCGATCCCGGCCCGCGCCTCCAATCCCCTCAACGACTTACAAGACACGAGCGAAGAGCCAAAAGATTTGTTGTGGGGACTTTTGTGGACCGCCTGCTTTTGGAATCTGAGGTGTCGATTCTCGACCGTCCAATCACGATTACAAGCTAGAAATAGATGTCACCTTGATCGGTGATGCAAGAAATGAGATCCCGTCATATCCACGAGTTTGGCCTGCTACAACGACTCGATGGAGCGAACTCGACAGTACAACCCGGTGACGCTTCTAGCTGATATACGGCGCCGTCAGCCGCGAATCCGAACTCGTCGATTTGCAGACGACAGCCCGTCACTTAGCACCGGCGATCGAGGAGGCGATGAAGAAAGAGCCTCTCCTTCTTTACACGTTCAAGAGGTAGTACAAGCTTGAAGGGATGATCCCGATGAGAGCTTCGTGGACGGGTGGAACCCTCGCGTAGCACAAGTGAGTTGCTCAGGAGCTGAAGCCCGGCAAAAACACGCTCGGCATGGAATTCACGCGAACGGGAGCTGGCCCGCATCATGAATCGCTCGGCAACATGAAGCTGTACATCAACGGCAAGGTCGTAGCTGAAGGACCTA
>Ga0335069_10004585_pt1 | contig 20386 bp, 21 predicted proteins | sample Lox_Sample_11_FD_206714 | JGI IMG/M metagenome (GOLD analysis project Ga0335069, IMG submission 206714) | Soil microbial communities from Loxahatchee National Wildlife Refuge, Florida, United States - Lox_Sample_1.1 | ecosystem: Environmental > Terrestrial > Soil > Wetlands | place: USA... | reverse complement strand
AGGCTGACGCATCGTGGGCCTCCTTGCCGGTTCGTGACGTTATCCATTCACGTCATCGGAGGGGAGGCCCGCTTTTCTTTATCCCGCCATTCCGCCTTTATTTACGAGTTATGGAAGTGCCATTCGAGTCCGCCCCCTTCCCCGTCTTTGGCTGAAATCGCCCCTTGGAAATAAATGGTGCGAGTACGGCCTGCACGTCTCCGTTGTGGCATTCCTGTCGTTTTTTAATGAACTCGGCATCCTCTTCGGCCTGTTTCACGGTGGCTTCGTTTTGAGCGTTGGACTTCAGGCGGGCGGCTTTTGCCTCGGCAAGTTGTTTGTTGAGGGCGTCTTCTTTTTCCTTTTGGTCCTCAAGCATCTGTTTGATTTGCATGTCCTGCTGGATTCGAAGCCTTTCTAGCTCTGCGTTTTTCTCGCGGATAATGCTCTGGGCATCCTGCTCGGCTTGAAGACGAATGGCCGCTATGGCGGCGTCTTGAACCGTCTGCTGCACTTCGGGCTGAACCTGGAGTTTTGACTTTGCCAGAGCGTCGATTTTCGCGGCATTAAAGGCATCAATTCTCTTTCCTAGAGTCGGTGCCTTTGAGATGTCCTTGTCGGCGTTCTTTGCGATGACGGAATCAAGCCATCCCGACAATTCGTTGGTTTTGGCAAGGTTTGAAACAGACCACTGTCTTGCGTCCTCGACCTCGTCTTTCATGGTGACGGGCGGCGTGTATCCGGCCGTGGGGGCAGCGAGTTGCTCTTTTAGCTTCGCAAGAATTGAGTCGATGGCCACTTTTTTGGCTTTGATTTCTTCAAGGGTCGCGGGTGGGTGGTCGTGGATGTCTAAGTATTCGAGAAATGCAGCATCATCAAGGGCGAGCCGTTTGCCGTCGTCGTCGGTCAGAAGCTTTTGCAGTCTTGGAAAAAAGGTGTTCGCTTTATCTTGGAACTGACCCAGCAAATCACTCGTGTCTTTTACTCGTGCAATGAACTGAGTGAGGAGGTTCTTGGTCATCGTGGCCTCGGCATCACGGGCGGCATCTTCCCGTAGCTGCATCCGGGCCTCGTCCTGAGTCTGTTGCACCGATTGGTCATCACCTTTTGAGAAGCGTGTAAGAGTGGCGAGGCAAAGCAGAGTGACGGCGGCTCTTTTTCTCATGGCGATTGGTCCTTATGTTCTTGGAACTTGACGGCGTTTAGCATGACCTCGATGTGGTCCAGAGCAACACGGAGCTTTTGTTCGGTCTGAAGTGTGGCGTTTGCTTTTTTGCTGATGTCGTCCAGTCTGCGAAGGTCATCTTCCAAAAAAGTGCCGGAATCGATTCGCTCTTTGACTGGCCTCAAGGAGTCATTGAGTGCGGCCACGGTGCCGGGGGTCGTATGAAGATTTTTGATGTCAGTCCAACCCTGGGCCACGGTCCGCTCGTTTGCCAAAAGGGTTGCCAGTTCGTGGGGGAGAGGCGAAGCGTCGAGCGTGGTGTTGAGTTTACTCTGGAAGTCGGAGTCGAATCGCACTCGGCTTTTTTCGACATCCGTAATCGCGGACTCAGTGTCGGCAAGTTTTTGTTGGAGGGAGTTTTTTAGTTTCTCTTCGAGTTCCGACTTTCGTCGGGCGGCATCGGCCTGTTTTTCCGCGTCCGATTTCAGTGCATCTCTGACAACCGCCATTGGGCTTTGAGGGTCGTCGTTCGCGACGACCGCCTTGGGTGCTGGGGTCAGGAATCGAAAGCCTGCTCCCGGTGCGAGGATTAATTCAAAGAGACCAACGCAGCAGGCGAACGACAAAAGGGTGAGTCCCACCACGGTCCACACGGGTTCGCGACTGCGAAACTTTGCGAGTTGTTCACGGAGCTTGTTCCAAAGGGCTTTCACGGGTCATTTCGCTCGCTGCTCCGGGACCACAAAAGTTCACACAAATAGTGAATAGTGAGTGATTTCGGGATTTTACCACCACTTTTTCAGCCTCGCCACGTATAATCCACGGTAGCGAAGTCACTTGGCTTTGCCCCCGAGATTTCGACCTTCGTGTGTTCACTTCTCCATTCCCCAACGGGTGCTCAATGAGACGCCAACGTCTCATTGAACGTCTAGGAAAGGGAAAGGTGTATGTCAGAACAAGCGAAGGAGACCTCCGGTAACGACTCGTCGAGAATTGCCCGCGACGCGGTTCACATTGCTCGGCTGTTGTTAACGGAAAGAGAGGTTCCAAAGAGCACGGACGCGTCTCGATGGATTGTGGCAGGAATCGGAATTATGTTCCTGCTCTTGCAAGGCCGGATAATCTTGCTGCTCTGCGAGATTCTTGGCCGCCTCTAGCGTCCCCAGGGTTGGCATCTTCCTTTTGTTTTGAGGGTGCCAACCCTCCTTTTTTGAAATCGAGTGCCCGCGTCCGGTGGGGCGATGGGCGAAAAAAAACCACCGAGAAGCCAACTTCTCGGTGGTAACGTCTTGAAGGGCACCAGTCTTTCGACGGGCCATTCCAAGGGAGGAAGTGCATGTCAGAACATGCCGTCCTTGAATCAAGGCTACCACTCCAAAAAGGCTGTAATCAAGCCTTAGTGGAAGAACATGTACTCCATGAAACCGAGCGTGGTGCCGATGCAGCCACAGATGGCCCATCCGATGATGTTGATGGGCGAGAAAAGCTCCACGGGCTCGTTCATGTAGGTGATGAACTGGCGAATCCGGCTTGTCTTCTTTCTTTCCATGCCGAAACGGTAGCACAGCGGAAATTTCCATCACAAGGTGAGGCAAAACCCGCCGACGTTTCAAAGTGTTATCTTTTCTCGCTCGCACCCCGAGACTAAACACTGGTGCGATGGACCAATGCAGGAGGCTTCACTACGGGAACAGCTACTCTACTGAATGTCGTCAATTCCGGCGGCATTGAGCTGACTAAACTGTTTACGTGGAGGGGCTATGAAAAACATCATGCATCTGGTCAGACAAAAGCCTTTCGGGGCTTTTGTCTTTTTTGCACCGATTCCCCTACCCCCGGCTGACGCTCAATCGAAAAATGATGGCGACTTTGGCTCTGGCGGCTCATCTGCTGGTGGTTCCTTTTTGGGCTTCGCCTTTGGCTTTGGTGCTGGCGTCCCCTTCCCTTCGGCCGCGTCGCGAATTTGTTTAAGGATATCCTGATTTCGCCGTATCGTTTCGTCATTCGGCTTTGGCTTTCCCTGCGGAGCCGGTGGAGGCAATGTCGCGGGTGATGGCGGTTCATCATCCGGTGTGGGCCACGGCATCCGGTGAAATCCGTTTCGGTAGTCATACTGTGCCCTGGACATGGGACGGACCGAGCGGATGTACTGTGGGACTCCTTTGAATTGAATGGGCCCGTCGTCACGGGACATCCAAAAGATTGAGCCGAGCGGGTCCGCTGTCGCCTCGGCGGCAATCCCTGCGTCGAATTTAGGAACGAGCGTTTCGCGGTACGAGACCTGCGTTGAATATCCGATATTTTCTGAGCCTGGGAGAACGTTGTAGCGGAAATTCTCGCTACGGCCCTCGGTTTTAAGGAGCCTGATAGTTTGGCCCGAGAGTTTTTGGAGGAGGTCGATTTCGTCGGGGTCGGTGAGCGTGAAAAATTGCTTGATACGAAGGTTAACGAAAATCATCCGGCGAAGATCCAAGTCCTCTTCCGTCAGACGGCTTGAGTATTGGTTCGCCAAAATGAGGCTTACCCCCGAAGAGCGGGTCTGAGTGAGAATTTGTTCTAAGTGGCGGCCAGCAATCATGTGGAATTCGTCCACGAAGCAATACGTCTGGATTTTCTGGCCCATATCGGCCAACGCTTTGGCGGCGGTGCTGACGGCAAAGAGTGCAAACTTGCCGATATACCGAGCGGTCATCGGAGCAATCCCCGGCGGGAGCCAAAAGTAAATCATCTGTCGCTTTTTGAGTGCTGTTGGAAGATGAATGACGCCCCGGTTATCGACCGAGCGGCCATTGGCGGAAAGATTCTTGAGCGACTTCTCCACCACCATCATCTCGTGAATTGCGTTCACGAGTTCACTCGCGTCACTTGCCGTGAAAAGGTCTCGCCAATTGTCTCGGTCGATGACGAGTTTGTAGAGGTGCTCCCAGGAGCGGATTGTTGGATTGCCTGTGTTGAGAAGTACCTCACTTAGCCTCGCCATGTTGGCCCGCGTGAAGTGTCCCTTCCCATAGCCGTCGCCGTGGAGCATCGCGAGAGCGAGAAGTACAAGCTGGGCGAGAGTGTCTACTGTGCACGGTTGCAGGTTTTGGAAAACGTCAAAGATTTGGCCGGGAAATTTCGGGTCCACACTGAAGAACTTAAAATCATAGCCTTCGTTTTTCGCCTGGATTCGACAGCTATTGAAGAGGACCGGGTCACCCTTAACGTCGATGACGACGATGGGTGGTTTGGGCTGCCGCTGCCAAACGAGACGCTCATCGCCTGGTCCAGCGGTGAACGGCCAAATTTCGCCGTCTATGCGGCGACGTACTTTGTTCCACTCTTTGGCCAACTGCATAATCAGGCAGACGAAACCCAGAACGGTCTTTCCGCTCCCCATACCACCCGAGATATACATCCCTTCATCGAAGAAGCTGCGGGGCAGCAGGAGCGGTTGTCCATTCGGCAGTATGCCTAAAAAGATGGATTCCGCATCCAAGTGCCGAAAGTCTAAGGTGTCATTTGCTGCAACTACCATCGCGACACATCCTCAAAAGAGTCCCCGCCGGCGGTCGATGAAGTTTTGAGATTGTTTTAGCTGGTTGGTGATGTCGATGAACGAGTTGCCGGTCTTCTTCGGTCCGAGCTCTTCGACATAGAGCTTCGCTGAGTTGGCCGCATAATTCGCGTGGAGCAGTGCGGGCATAAAGGCGACGAACAGGATTAAAAACGGAAGGAATAAACTCAGAACACTGCCGATGAGTATGCACCAGATGTAGGCGGGCTTTGCGGTCAAAGCCATCGCAAATGGAAGTAGAAGCCATTGGTACGGCTCTTCTGGCTGTGAGTGTGGGATGGTCCAAACAAATCCCTGTTGGAACCACGCACCGAAAATCTCGTACGGAATGCAGTAGGAGAGCGACACCGCGGTCGTGATTATCATGGAACCGTAAAGAAGGATGAGAATCAGGCGACGTTGCCAGCGTGGGAACGGTGCCTTCCACGCATTGGTGCGAGGGTCCGTATCAGGGTAGCCGACGAACACCGCTTCGATACCCTGTGCAAATTCGAGTGCAAGGTGGACTGTGTCCAGTGCGGAGTCCCCGGGGTTTCGAAACGGGGTCGTTCCCAGGATGATACAAAAAAGTCCTGCAAGAATGATGAGAATGAAGGCAATTGCAAAGCTCACCGAGTGAACGGCCGGGATGACCACCATGAAAATCAAAAACGCCGCAACAACGAGAATGGAGGGGCCAGGAGTCCAGAGGGCGTTGGGTAAAATCCAAGCATCATTTCTCAGACCCGGCCCGGCAAAGAGCCACTGGTAGTAAAACTGAAACGGATACTTGGCCAAACCGATGTAAATCACGAGCGTCATGGTCGCGAGGACAGTCGAAGCCATGAGCCGAGTCGGAAGCAGGGTTGTGGCGAAGAACCCGCCGATGACCATCGCGAAGAGCGTTTGGTAGAAGCCGAACTTGATGGTGGAGCTGCTCCATACGCTCATGCCAATTCCAAGAAGAGTGACACCGGTGGTCACTTCGAGGGCGAGCATTAAGGAAATGAACTTTACGATTAGCCCGAGTGCAATGAGGAGCGGCAAGAAAAGGAGAATTTTGAGATGCCAGCTCCGATGACGCTTAAGAATTTCCCCTGTGTCGTCGGCAATTTCTTGCCGGGGATTTTGCTCGACGAGCTTCGGACCGACCAGCCCGTCCGCATTCTCCGCTTCGTGCTCGCGGCGGAGACGTTCTGCGTCATCATCCGCTTCGAATTCATCCCAACGTGCCATTGGCGGGTTCCTTTACCGTGGGCGACTGCGAGTCTGGGACGGTTTTTTCAAAATTCGGCACGCATTCGACAAGAAAACGTGCACGGGAGCTAAGAGGAGCCCCGGCGACTCGCTGAGAATTTCCGCGAATTCTACCATGGAGAAACGCGTCGATGACTTCCCGCTTAACTTCGCTCTGAACCAGAATGGCAAAGCCATACTGCTTCGCGTCAACAAGGGGAGCGAGCATCGGTTCCCGCTTTGCGGCGTCGTATTGACTCCAAATGCTCTTGAAGAGGTTGTCTCGTCCGGTGTCGGGCATGACGACATAAATGTGGAAGAGGGTCATACCGCCGACGTTAGCAATGCAGTGGGCTCCGGCTGGAGCAAACGGAGCATTACCGACTGTCGACCCGCCTGAGAACAGTGGTCCGAGTGTCACGCTGTCGGCAATATAGGTGAAGGGTGGCTGACGCATGGTGCAGAACCAGAGAATCGAAAGCTGGCGAAGAAGAGCCTGACGGCCCATCGGAACGGCAAGAGATTCCGGCAACCCAAGAATCCGTGTTGAGGTCCTCGTCAGTTGATGAAAGGTGCCGTTTTTCTTGAGTGCACGTCTTGATTTTAGGTACCCGTTCTTCCGGAGCCTGTCCATGACGGGAGCGTAAGCGGACGGATTATTCGGGAAAAAGAGCGTCCGAATCACTGCCGGTATGCTCACTCGGAAGTGAGCCACGTGCTTAAGAATCTGTAAGTCGCGGTCTTCCATCGTGGTCTCACCAAAGCTCGTAGCCCAAGTTTTTGTCAGCCATTGCGGCGTGAAATGCTTGGAGCTTGTTTTTCGAGTAGGCCCCGCCAAACTCAATCACGGTCTTCTCGGCCCGCGTGACAATCATGGCATCCGGCAGGCGTTCTCGTTGGCCCCATCCCTGTTCATAAAGAAATGCTTCAGGACGCCACCCCTTCTCACGCTCCGGATGGTGGTGACGGAAGTGGAGGTAAACTTCTGCCATGCCGATGTCGTGGGCAGTCTCGCTGGCTCGGGGAAGTCTTCCTCCAAAACCACCGACGGTCGCGGCTCCACGCTTCGTTGCCGTGACGATGATTGTTGACTGGACGGGCATGGACCACCGGGCCTTTAGTGCGTACGAAACGGCCCCCATGTTTGGTGACGCCTTTTTGGGGTTCCACTGAAGCAGTGGAACGGTGACGGGCGGGAGAATTTGAGCGAAGGCGGGCGTAAGTTCTAGCAATCCCCAAGAGGCCATAGCCTTGAGTCGAGTGAATGACGCAGCTCGGTTCGAGTTCCACCAGTGCGTCGAGATTTGGTCGGCAGTGAGAATGCGAATCCTCTGGCTCAGGGTTTTCAATATGTCTTGGTCACGGGTGGTCACGACTCAAATTCATCCTTGGTACAATGTGCTGACGGGGAGCCGTAGCGGGAGGACTTGCCAATCACAAACCCGCCACGGTCTCCCTCGTCTTTTCCGTTGTCGCCCGCTACTCGGCCTGGTTGCGACCGCGAACGTGTCTTAGAACGTCCGCGAGCCGGTAGCGAACACCGCCGCCTTTCTTTTTTGAGAGCGGAATTACTTTCCAACCGAAAGCCTGGGCCGTGCGGTCAACCTGCGTACGCGAGCAGTCGAGCATCCGTGCGGCGTTTTTGGGCGAAATCAGGTTGTCCTGGTCCGGGTTGTATTCGATTTTTTCGTCAACCGCTTTCATCGCCGGAATGCCTTTTCTTTCAGGTGACCGGTGCCGCCGATATCATGGCCCAGAAACTCGCGTTTCTGTTTGCCATGCGTCCCGTGCTTCCCACACGGATAATTGAGAATAGCCCCGGTGTGCCCCTGATGCGTGCCCAAATAAGTGCCAAAAAAGTGCCAGCCGAAGCGTCTCGGAGCCCTCGAATGAGCAAGAACAACTCTGGTCATTCACCGCACAAAAGGACCCCATCGTCCCCTGATTGGAAAAGACTTCGGATGAATGAGGGACTAAATCAGGCCGGGCTTGCTGCCAAGGTTGGCGTCTCCATCCGCAGCATCAAACGCCTTGAAAATGGTGAAGGCGGTCCGGACACAGTGCGGCGGGTGAAGGAGTATTTTGGATTGACGACACGAGAGGTAATGGAAGGTGTCATCGCAGAACGTATCGTTGATGAAGTGAACGGGTGGCGTGTCGTGGGCGAGGCTTCGCCGTGGCAAAGTTCTGCCAACGGCCTTCGCTGGCAGATTTGTAAGGTGCGAAGCCAGAACGCACCGGAGCATTTCGGGCGTGCGAAGATCTATGACATTAGCTCTCACTGGCAAAGCGGTTCTGACTTTGACACGTTCATTTCAAGACACGCCAGAGCGTGTTCCAAAATTGGCGTACATCCGAATGTGGCGATGCATCTGACGAGTTTCCCGGACCCGCGGGACCGTTCGCGGCGTTGGTTCATTGACCGTTGGATTGAGGGCGACTCGCTGGAGCAGGTCGTCCAGTCTACAAAACTTGAGTTGGCACCAGCGTTAAAGCTCATGACAGATATCGCGTCGGGCTTAGCGTCGCTGCATGCTGCGAAAGTCATATGCAGGGACCTAAAGCCCCGTTCGGTGATTGTGAATCAGGGTAGAGGCGTGCTCACCGATTTTGAGCTCGCAAAGCTTGAGGGAATTCAAGGCACGGTGAGGCCCTCTTTGTGGCCGACGAACGTGTACATTGCCCCGGAGGTAACGAACCGGGAGCCTCCACGAGCGTGTGACATTTACAGTTGGGGGATGATTCTGGCGTTTATTGCTGGAAGAAGGGAGCCAAAGGGCCGCACGGACGCACTCCAAACTCTCCAAGCGTCGCGACTCCCCGCGAGCATCATTTCGCTTTCAGTGCGTTCTTTAGAGCCGATTTCCGAGAATCGACCGGGGCTCGAAGAGATTCTCTCCACCCTAGGCAAGGTGGCACGATGAATACTAAGGGTTCTCCTGAATCACCTTCGATGCGGCCCTGGCTTGGCGTCAACGTGCTTAGCGAGTTCGCCTTTTGCCCTCGGGCTGGATTGGTTGAGCTAGAAAAGAGTCGGCTGTTCTCGTCCGAGGAAGACCTTGAGCCTCGTGCGAACTTCCTCTTGATGCCGCTTTACGATTTGGCAGTCATTGATGAGGAGATTAGCTTTCGGGTGGGGGCGGCTCTATTTCTAATCCCTTTGGTAATCACGGCGGCGATAGCAACCACCGTGTCATATGAACGGTTCGGCCTGGCCGCAAGCTTTCTTGGCGTGTGCTTTTGCTTTCTCCTATCCGGAATTTTATTCCGCACTGTCCGGCCGCTTCCGACTTTACTTTCGACGCGGGCATACGCGAAAGCTCGCTCCGCCCGGGAGCCTGACCCGAGGAAGGCCGACGGCGTGAAGATAGACTGGTGGGAAATGATTCACGCTGGTTTTCGTGCCACACATTACGACGAACCTTTTAAGGACCACGAATTGAGGCTCACCGGCAACCCTTGGCGGGTGCTTGAGCGTGATGGCGTCAAGATTCCGGTCTTCAAAAAGAGATTCAATGATGGGCCGAGTGGGAGAAATCTTTTTCCCCAACACTATGCCCGAATCGCCGCCTACTGCCGCGTTTTGGAGAGTTCTCTTGGCTGCGAGAGCCCGTACGGAATAATTCTTTTTGCTGGGAGCTTTGAAGGTGTCGCCGTGTCGCCGAGCACTTTTCAAGCGAGAGCCGCTCTTTCGGAAGCGATGGCGGTCGCTCACTCAACGGTCATTATGCACGACTATGAACAATTACCGCCGGAGAAACCGCCCCCAAGTTTTTGTAAGCTCTGCCCCCTGGGAAACCCTTTCGAGAGCTACTCCTCAACGAATGAAAACGGGTACCCTCCGAACGTCGTCTCGGTTGTTGGAATTGATGGACGGAGCTACCACAGCGTTTGCGGGGACCGTTTCCAATGGGTTCCGCTACACGAGAAAGCGTTCGAAAAAGGCTTAATAAAGGGGCTTAGGTCCGTTTCTTAATGAAAGCGTCGTAGATCCAAGACGCTGCCTTGGTGAGAGTTGGCGTCTCGTCCGCTCGCCGAGATTGGTACTCCACATTCTTGAGTGCTTCTATCCACTCGCTGTCCGACCGATGGCGTTTGTCGGGCTCCAAAGCGAGGCCCTTTGTGATAACGGCGTCGATTGCATTCCACACACGTCTCGGAATTTTCTCCGCACCCTTGTAGAGGGAACTTGCCGGGGCTGTAGGTTGGCCCGTCCGAAATTCCGGGTGCCCCGCCTTTCCGCCGAGGCCAGAAAAAGGAAGCGTGCCCGTGAGGAGTTCAAAGAGAATGACTGATGCCGAGAATTGGTCGGCCCGTGGGTCAGCGATTGGCTCTTGAGTGTTGGCGTTCACCGCGAAAAGTTCTGGGGCCGTATAAAATGGGTCACTCCCCTCGGCGTTGAAGCGGCGGGTTGTTCGTTCCACTATCCATGCACTTCCAAAATCGACCATCACGAGTTTATTCGAACGGGGTGACAGGATGAGGTTTTCGGGCCGGATATCGCCATGAATCACGTGCAAATGGTTATGGAGGTGGTAAAGGCCGTGGGCAAGTCCGGTGATAAGGCGAACAGCCTGCAACACGGGTATTCGTCGGCCGCGTTCAATTTCGTCGAGATAAAACCTTAGCGGCCTTCCCTTAATCCACGCAGTGATGATGTAGATGGAATTTGCTTCACGGTGTTCATCGACGATGAACGGAAGATTTCGATTGTCCTTGGACAATCGTTTGAGGACTTTTATGCGGTCCAAGGCTAGGGGGGACGTGGGGATGGAGTGGATTACGAGCGGCTCGGAGGGACGCCTCACGTAATGGGCCTTGAAGCGGCCCCGCTCATTACCGAGAGATTCGGTAAGAATGTAGTCCCGGCCGTTCAAGCGTAATTTTCTCGGAAACCTCTCGGTTGTCCTCAAGTGTCACCCCGAATTGCTCGACTTGGCCCGCAATTATAACGCGGGACCGCTCACGCACACGGTGCGTTGAACGAAAACGCAGTTGAATCTTCGACATTTATTTGCCAACTTTCATTGGGCGTAGGAGGAGGAAGCCCGGTGCATCGTGCGTAAGACAGCAAACCATCCATCGTCGTCGCAAGGTGACCTCTTCGGGTCCAACACGAAATTGCCGTCGTTGCCGGTAGGCAGAAGCGGTCGAATTGAAGATGCCTTCATAATCGGTGACGACGGACCCATCCCGCTTGAGAAGATTCCACCCGACGCGGAAAGTGTTGGAGCAATTGCAGCAAGCCTTCCACACAATAGAGAACGTCGCTCCAGACGAGTCGGCCGTATGCTCGCGAACGAACGTGAAGAACTAGAAGCTTCGAGAAAGGAATACGCGACACTCGCCCAAGAGATTTCGGTCGGCCTCAAAGCCGGAGCACCCCGAGAGACGTTACCGGTTGAACCACTAAGAGAAAGCTTCTTTCGCGTGAGCCGGTTACTTGGACGGGTGGCCTTTCTGCAAGGCATGCTCATACGGCTTGAAGAGTAACTGAATTTACCCACCCTCGTCCCTGGCATCGCGTGCATCGGGAAAGGCGGACAAAGAGAAGTTGTGCCCCCGCCCCTCTGCATTGCGGGCACGTCGATGCCGGGCTCCCGAAGACGCTCTCCACCGTAAACACCAACTCTTCCATGGCCACTGGAAGTACCAGTGCATCCTTAAACCCTTCGCATCCGACACGAGCCCGCATCTGCTCCCTGGTGAGTCTCTCGGTGAGTCCGATGGTCGGAACTTTTTGATGTTTCCAAGCGAGAACGGCGACCTCCCTCGAAGTTCCATCGGGCATAGCGTTTCGAAGGATGACACCTTGGACACGATTTGAGAGAAGAAAAGCTGTTGCCTTCGAAAGCGTGTCGGCGATGGTTGCGTCGTACCCGTGTTGCTTTAGAACTCGCTCGAACGCTTCGTTCAAGTCACGGTGGTAATTGACGATGAGAATTGGAGCATTGCCGACAGTCTCTTTCATGTGACCCTCGCCGACGGGACGACGGGGCAACATCATAACGATTCGCCTCATGCTGTTTGAAGGGCCGGCTCCTGCACGCCATCGGCGATGGTGTCAAACTCAACTGATTCTCCGAGAGATTCCGGCATGAGTGCGGCGTAGTGTCTCGCCACAATGGCTTCTGAATTTCCCATGAGCTTCGCAATTTTAAAAAGGCTCTGCCCCATCATTGCGAGGTGACTTCCGAAAGTGTGCCGGAAGTGGAGGCAGGTGAATGGCATTTCAAGAGCACGGTCCTCCGTGAGAAATCCGATTTTGTTTCGTTCGTTCCGAGTACGAAGGTCGGCCGAGAAATTATCCGGGTCCCACCTTTTTCCTTCGGGACTTGGGAAAAGCCATGTGCCTTCGTGATGTTTAAGCCGCCACTTATCCAAAAAGGGACGCAGACGAGAGGAAATGGGGACCCGCCGATTGGTCTTAGTCTTTGGCTGCCAGAATTCGCCGTCAATTGTCTTCGCTCGGACACGAATCACGCCGTGCTTTCCGATTGAGAGGTCTATGTCTTCGTGAGTCAGCCACAAGAGCTCTTCGCGGCGGAGGCCCGCGTAAATCAGGGTCGCGGCCATTGTCTGCATCTTCAAATCATCCGCGAGCGAGTTTAACTGTTGTGCCACATCGTCGAGCGTGAGGAATCGAATTTCCGGAGCGTTCTCCGGGTACCGTGAAACCTTGGCGGCGGGATTTTTGTCGAGCGGCATCCGGATTCCCCTCTCCTCCATCGCCCAATTGAATAACCGGGTGAGAATCTCTCGGTATCGGTTGGCGGTTTTCGGAGCGAGGCCGCGGGTCGTTTTCTGACTGCTGATGAAGCCCGACACCTTACTCGTCGTGATTCGTTCGAAGAACGAAGCTTCGATGAGTTTGGGCTTCTTGCGACGGTCTTCTCCTGGAAGTGGTGGCCGTTTCTTGCCCTTCGCCGACACCTTGCGACTCGTGATTTTTAGGGCTTCACACACAGGACCGAAAGCGTCCCGGAGATAGTAGATGTCCGTTTGGCAAGATTTTGGAGTTTTGGTCGCCCGAAGGTGGGTCACGTAGTCGGTGAGGACCGCTGCAATCGGCGTCTTGGTGGGCAGTGGCGATTCTACGTCGGCGGCCTTCGCGTCTTCAAAATTGCGAAGAATCTGTTTTGCATCTTGGTAGACGTCACTGGCCCGAAAGCGTTTTTGCTTCGGGCCTTCCCAATATTGAACGTACCAAACTGGACCGGATTTACCGTCGCGACGGATGAGACTTGCCATGGCTGGCTCCCGCGAATGGGGACCAAATGTGTTGGCAAGTCCTTAATTTCAGCCCTTAGTGTACAAATCAGTGTACAAGAGGGCAAAATCAGGGCACAAAAAAGGACCTGCACTATCGCAAGTCCTTTTCCTGTAAGAAGTAGCGGGGGGAGGATTCGAACCTCCGACCTCCGGGTTATGAGCCCGACGAGCTACCAGGCTGCTCTACCCCGCGATGTAGATTCGCCATTCTCCCGCACACCTTCATCAAAGTCAAATGGACCTCTCAAAAATGTTCAACCCCCTCCTTGCATCCCCCCTGCCTCGCCCCCTACAATGTTGGGCTCCCCAGGTGAAGTTGCCGATATACGTATATCGCCTCGCCCGGGTGAATTAGGGAAAAACTGAGACGTGAAGTTGCTCATCGATATTCACTAAGCCCATGCCGAGGGTTAGAGCCCAACAGCATGGGCGACCATCGGCACGGTGCGGTTGTGTGTGACAATCGAGAGCCGTTGCCCGCGAGAAACGCCCGCTGATCTCCGTTCGCCAACAGGCTCCGGCATCAGCAAAGAGGACGCTTCTGGCGGGCTTGTTGTTTATACGGCAGTGTCGATGAGAACCCTTCAGAAGACGGCGAGAAGGCCTGCCGCGGAAGGCCGGGAGCACCGAAAAAGAACATCGATCCCTTTTCACGTACCCATCCAACACGGCCGTGAACGGGGGTCATGCCACTGAACCAAGACACACGAAACAGAGTCTGTTTTAAACAAGAACGAAGGACCGAATTATGGCACGCGACCTTACAAAATTCCGCAACATCGGCATCGCCGCTCACATCGACGCGGGGAAGACCACCGTTTCCGAACGAATTCTCTTTTACACCGGCAAGACCCACAAGATCGGCGAAGTGCACGAAGGCACCGCCGTCATGGACCACCTGCAGGAAGAGCAGGAACGCGGCATCACGATCACGTCGGCCGCAACCACCTGCCCGTGGTTCCTCCACGGCGCCGAAAACAAACGCCTCACCGATGACAACTACACGATCAACCTCATCGACACGCCGGGCCACGTCGACTTCACGGTCGAAGTGGAACGCTCGCTGCGCGTGCTCGACGGCGCCGTTGCCGTCTTCGACGGCCGTGAAGGCGTCGAAGCCCAATCCGAAACCGTCTGGCGTCAGGCCACCAAGTACCACGTTCCACGCCTCTGCTTCGTCAACAAGATGGACAAGGTCGGCGCCGACTTCGATTTCGTCGTCGGCACCATCCGCGAGCGCCTCGGCGCCAATCCCGTTCCGATTCAGCTCCCGATCGGCGCAGCGGAAACCTTCGCCGGCGTCATCGATCTCGTCGAACTCAAGGCGTATTCCTGGGACGAAGAGACCAAAGGTATGGAATGGAAAGAAATCCCCATTCCCGACGACATGAAGGCGAAGGTCGATCAGGCCCGCTCATACATGATCGAAAAAGCCGCCGAGTGCGATGACGCGCTCGCCGAGAAGTTCCTGAGCGGCGAAGAACTGACCGTCGAAGAAATCCGCCGCGGTCTGCGCAAGGGCACGATCTCCATCCAGATCAACCCCGTCCTGTGCGGTTCGGCGCTGAAGTACAAGGGCGTCCAGCTCCTGCTGAACAACGTCGTCTACTATCTCCCGAGCCCCCTGGACAAGCCCGCCGTGAAAGGCTACGACCCGCGCAAGAAGGACGTGGAACTCGTCCGCAAGGCCGACATCAACGAGCCTTTCTGCGGCATCGTGTTCAAGATCGTCTCCGACCAGCACGGCGACCTCACCTACCTGCGCGTCTACTCCGGCAAGCTCGACGCCGGCGCCCGCATCATCAACTCGACGCGCGACAAGCGGGAAATCGCCTCGCGCATCTGGGAAATGCACGCCGCCGACCGCAAGCCGCGCGAATACGCCGAGGCCGGCGACATCGTCGGCATCGTCGGCTTCAAGTACGGTCTCACCGGTGACACCGTGTGCGATCCGGAACACCCCATCATGCTCGAAAAGATGGAATTCCCTGAGCCCGTTATCTCCATGTCGATCGAACCCAAGAGCTCGAACGATAAGAACAAGCTCGGCGAAGCACTCACCACCCTCCGCCGCGAAGACCCGACGTTCCGTTCGAACTTCGATCAGGAAACCGGCCAGACCATCATTCACGGCATGGGCGAGTTGCACCTCGAAATCATCGCCAACAAGCTCAAACGCGACATGAAGGTCGATGTCGTCGTCGGCAAGCCGAAGGTCGCCTACAAGGAAACCATCACCGGCAAGTCCGAAGCGCAGGGCAAGCACGTGAAGCAGTCCGGTGGTCGCGGTCAGTTCGGTGACTGCTGGATCCGCATTGAGCCGTACGAACCAGTCGAAGGCGACGAATCGGAAGATACCATTCTCTTCGAGAACGGCATCAAGGGCGGCGCGATTCCGAAGGAATTTATTCCGTCCGTCGAGTACGGCTGCCGCCAGGCCGCCAAGACCGGCGTTCTCGGCGGCTACCCCCTGATCAACGTGAAGGTCGAGCTGTTCGACGGTTCGTACCACGATGTCGACTCGAGCCAGATCGCGTTCGAACAGGCCGGCATCCTCGCGATGCAGTCGGCCGTTAAGAAGGCGAAGCCTTGCTTGCTTGAGCCTATCATGAAGCTCCAGGTCGTGACGCCGATCGAATTCGCCGGCCCCGTGCAGGGCGATATTTCTTCCCGCCGTGCGATGATCGAGAACGCCGAACAACGCGGTAACACGCAGGTCATCGACGCCACCGTGCCGCTCGCTTCCATGTTCGGTTACTCGACCATCCTGCGGTCGCTGACCCAGGGCCGTGCGACCTACACTATGGAACCCCACAGCTACGCCCAGGTCCCCGGCAACGTCCAAACCGAAATCCTGGCATCGCAGAAGTAAGCTCGGAGTTCCGCCTTCAGGCGGCCAACACCGTCCATCCACAGCGGGCCCGTCCAACGACGAGCCCGCTTTTCTTTTTGCGCAGCAATCGAATCGTGTTATACTTTGGTGCATGGTCAATCGATCGAGCATTCTTGAGCATGTCATTGAGCCGGAAAGAGGCAACCTCTCCTCTGAGCTGGCGAAATACCTTCTGACTTTGAACTTTCCGCAGTCGGACCAGACCCGCTATGAGTGGCTCTCGCAAAGGGCTCAGACGGGTGGGTTGACTGCGGAAGAAAAGGCAGAACTCGACGATTTTCTCAACGTCAACGATTTTCTCACCATCATTCAAGCAAAGGCTCGGGCGTCGCTCGATTAATCGAAGCCCGCAACGTGGATGGATAAATCGCTCGACCAGCTTGTTCGACATCGCGCCGCGAACCGTTGTGAATACTGTTTACTGCAACAGAGACATTCAAAACTCACGTTCCCAATCGACCACATAGTTGCCAAGCAACACGGTGGGTCGACCTGCTCAGAGAATTTGGCCCTGTGCTGCGGCCGCTGCAACTACTACAAAGGGCCAAACATCGCCGGCGTCGATCCGCAGACTCACCTGTTGTGCCGCCTTTTCAATCCTCGTATCGACCAATGGCACGAGCATTTCGAATATCGAGGCGCCACTCTCTTTGGCCTCACTGACATTGGCCGGACCACAGTCGCCGTTCTGAAGACCAACGTTCCAATGAGACTCGCTGTACGCAAGGCATTGCTCGATGCTGATGGGGAATTCTAAAAATCACGCGAGTAGATACGACGTTTGTTACGATTCTCCTCATGGAACATGCCCTCCTCCTTTTCGCAGGAATTGCCTAATTCATGACCTTTCCCTCCGTCTCAGCTCAATCGCGATCACCCATCACCCCCGGCAACGCTTCACGCCGTGTGCTGTTCCCACTCCTCCCACTCTCCTTCCTGACACTCCTCGCCCTCATCCTCCGCCTCCTCGCCACCCACAACGACCTCTGGCTCGACGAAATCCTCTCCCTCCAGATCGCCCGTAACATCGCCTCGCCATGGGAAATCCTCACGGCCATCCACAGCGACAACAATCATTACCTCAACTCGCTCTACCTCTATCTCGTCCGCAACAGCACCAGTGATTCCACGTTCCGCTACTTCTCCGTCGCCTGCGGCACCGCGCTTATCCCCGCCGCATACTGGCTCGGCGCACAGCACAACAAAGCCACCGCCCTGCTTCTCGCCACGCTCGTCGCCTTCTCCTATCCGCTCATCCACTTCTCCTCCGAAGCTCGAGGCTACAGCGGGGCCCTGCTCGGAACCCTCCTCGCCTTCGCCTCACTGACCCGCTGGCTCCAACAACGCTCCTGGACCACCGGGCTCATCTACGCACTCTCGCTCTGCTTCGCCATTCTCTCGCACCTCACCGCATGCCTCGTCTGGCTCCCCCTCGCCCTCGGCAGCATGCTCATTCTCCTCACAAACAAGCCGCGGGTGCGACCGCTCCTCTCCTGGCTACTGCTCAACCTCCCCCCCGCCGCCACGCTCCTCACCCTCTACATGCTCGATCTCCGCTACCTCATCCCGCTCGGCGGACCGCCCATGACCCTCGCCCACGGCATCGCGCGTCTCCTCGCGCTCGCCCTCGGCTGGCCCGCCAGGGACGCACTCTCCATCCTTCTCTTCGCCGTCCCGCTCGTCCTCCTCATCGCCTGGCAACTTAATACGTTTCGCCGACAGCACAACCCCCTCTGGCCCCTCCTCACCCTGATCCTTCTCACGCCGATCGCCTGCGCGTTCGTCTTCCAACCTTCCTTCTTCTCCCCTCGCTATTTTCTCGTCGAGGTCCCCTTCCTGTATCTCACGATTGCCCTGCTCCTCACGCGGCTTTCCCTCACCAGAACCACCCAGATGCTCTCCGTCGGCGTTCTCGTCCTCTTCATCACCGCCCAGTCGCGGCTCTACATCCACTTTCTCGCGGAAGGCCGCGGACAATTCACCACGGCCCTTCAATTCATCGCCGCTCACACGCAAGGCCCCTTTATCAACATCGCTTCCAGCCAGGATTTCCGCGCCACCGTCGAACTCTCCTACTTCGCCCCCAAAACCCTCGGCAGATCCCGCCCCATCTCCTACATCCGCCAGAACGACCAGTCCTTCTTCTCACCCGACTGGTACATCCTCCATGCCGAAGGCTACGACCCCGAAGGCCCCTCCACCCTCTCCTTCCCCGACCAGCCCCCATGGTTTCGCGTCGCCTGGTTCCCCGCCTCCGAACTCTCCGGCCAGGCTTGGACCCTCTACAGTCATCACCCACTCGATCCCAATCCCTCCGCTTTTCCGAAATAAGCGATATGAATCAGCTCTATTTTTTGGCTTTCCGCTTGCTCCCGCGCACGACCGATGTATTCTCTTGTATACACATCACGATAAACCGCAGCGTTTCAATCGCTGTCAGGAAAGAGAGAGAAATCATGACAACTGCAAACAGCACCGTCGCGCGCAGCGCGGCCCTTGCCATTGCCGCCCTCGCCTCTTCATTCCCATCCATCGCCAACGGTGCCATTACCCTCACCCCTGCAGGAATCTCCCAGGGATTCACTCTCTCCACTTACGCCACCGGTTTCCCCGTCGATACCTCCACCTCCGCCCTCTTCGACCCCTCCGGCCAGGGCATCGGACCCGCCGGAATCACCTTCACCGGCTCAAACGTCCTCATTGGCAATGCCACCGGCACTCTCTACATCATGCCCGACGTCGACGGACAGGCCGTCACCGGTTCCACCACCTCCGTCAGCTACTCCCATCCGCGGGATGCCTTCGGCCTCGTTTCCGCCGGCGGAACCCTCTACATGACCCAGCAAAAGGTAGACATCTCTCACATCCACATCAGCCTCCCACCCACCGCCGACCCCGGTTCCATCGTCCAGATCAATCCCAACGGCACCCTCAATCAGCTTATCACCAACACCTCCACCACCACCGTCGCCGACCCCTATAACATCCCCGGCTTCTCCACCATTCCCATCTCCGACGCCCCCACCGGCATTGTCGTCAATCCCGCCAACGGCCATCTCATCGTCGGCACCTACCTCGGCCAGCAACTTCTCGACGTGAACCCCGCCACCAAATCCTTCACAGTCATGCGAAACCTCGCCAGCGCCCCTGACGGTTTGGCCATCACCGCCAATGCCGCAACGCTCTACATCGCCCAGCAGACCTCCACCGGCGATCATGTCTACGCCTACAACATGGCCAACATCGCCAACGCCCCCGCCGACCTCGGAGCAGTCAGCGGCGCCGACGGCCTCGTCCTCGGCACCGGATCCCTCGCCAACCTGCTCTTCGTCAACACCAACGGCGGAACCATCGTCGAGATCAACCTCTCCACACTCCAGCAGACCGTCATCGCCTCCGGCGGTTCACGCGGTGATTTCGCCGCCCCCGACCCCTCCAATGCCTCCATGTTGCTTACCCAGCAAACCAGCGTCGTGCGATTGCTCGCTCCCCCCGGCGGTGGATTTGTGGGCGGCGCTCCCGTGCCGGAGCCTGCCACTCTCGGACTTTTCACTCTGACGCTGACCATCATGCTGCGGCGAAACCCGCGCCGATAAGACTTAGATCCACCCATTGGCCTCAACGCGGGACGGGGGGAACATCGAGAACCCGCAAGTCACCCTTGCGGGTTCGATGCTATTCCGGCTGACGCGCTTCACTCGTTCACCAACTGTCCGATCTTCGCCGCACATATAAAATCATTCTCCGTCAGCCCCCCCACCGAGTGCGTGCTGTAGCGCATCGTCACCTTGTTGTACCCCACCTCCATGTCCGGATGATGATCCTCCCGATGGCTCACCCACGCCGTCGCGTTCACAAATGCCATCGTCTCGTGGTAATTCTTGAACTTGAACGTCCTGTACAAAACGTTGTTCGTCACCGACCACGACGGCACCTCCGGCAAAAGCGCATTGATCTGCGCATCCGTCAGCGCCGGCGTCCCCGGCGCACACGCCGAACATTTCTTCTGCACCAGCGATGAAGTCGAAGCAGCCATGTTCGTCCTTTCAAAAATGCCCCTCACCACATCTCCCCGGCATTATAATGTCTCCATGACCACCACTGACCCGTTACCAAAGTTGCTCTCCTGCCGCGACTGCCTCCAACCCGTCGCCCCACTTCTGAATTCTGAACTCTGAATTCTGAATTCCCGCGCGCTACGCCGCCGCATGCTCCCCAATCTGCTCCGCCAGCACCATCGCCACCCCGCGCGCAAAACTCGTCTCCGGATCGCCACTCGGCACAATCCGATCCGCCGCCCTCTTCA
>Ga0335069_10004584_pt1 | contig 20393 bp, 16 predicted proteins | sample Lox_Sample_11_FD_206714 | JGI IMG/M metagenome (GOLD analysis project Ga0335069, IMG submission 206714) | Soil microbial communities from Loxahatchee National Wildlife Refuge, Florida, United States - Lox_Sample_1.1 | ecosystem: Environmental > Terrestrial > Soil > Wetlands | place: USA... | reverse complement strand
CCGAGAGCGCAGGGTCGATGGAGCTGACCTGGCTCGAGATGATGCGCACCCGGCTCCTGTGGAACGCGGTGTCGAATCCCTCGATGGTGGCGCGCCGCTTGCTCATCCCGAACCAGGAGCCGACCACAAGCCGCCCGCTGAACCGGCAGGAGGCAAGCGCGAGCCGAAACCCGTCGGGTGACCCGCTCACGTCCACGGCCAGGTCCTCGGTGGCTTCCGGCGGCGGGGAGCTCGCGGGGTCCGCGGCGCGCGCCCCGAACCCGGCGGCCGCTTCTCTGCGGCGGGGATGCAGGTCCCACGCGGACAGAGAGGCCAGGGGGAAACGACCCAGCAGGCCCGTGGTCAGGAGCCCGATGACGCCCAGGCCGAACACGCTTGCCCGCTCTCCGATCAGGGGCGCGGCGTCCAGCACGAGGTTCACCGCGGTTTCCGCGGCAGCGAGGAACGCGGCGTCCTCCGCGGGGATGTCTTCCGGGACCGGCACCACGCTGCGCGCCGGGAGGCAGAATGCGCTGGCGTGCGGCATGAAGACGAACACCAGCCGGTCCCTGAGCCGCCGGTCCACGCCCCGGCCGGTCTCCGAGACCCGGCCCACGCTGGCGTAGCCGTAGGCCAACGGGTATTCCAGGCGCCGGCGATAGCCTTCCAGCGCCGCGTCCACCTCGGTTCCTTCCTCGATCTCGCCTCGGTAGAACAGCATCTCGGTGCCCGGCGAGATGGCGCTCACCAGCGTCTGCACGAGGACCTCGCCGTCCCCGGGATGATCGATGTGCTCCTCCCGGACGGAGACCCGTTCCCTGCCCTCGAACCACAGGCTGTGCCGTTTCACGGTGCCCTCCAATGGCATTGTACGGCGCGGGGCCGGCCGCCAGATTGCCCCGGGCTCAGGACTCCCGGTACAGGTCCGCGCGAAGCTTCCCGCGCTCTCGAGCGATCTTCGCGCCCCTCGCGCCCAGCTCCCGCAGGATGGCCTCGTTCATGGCCAGCGCAACCTCGGCCTCCCCGGCAAAGACCTGGTCGGCACCCGCCTCCCGCAGCGCGTCTCTCTGCCTCAGTGAGTCGGAGCGCACGAGGATGCGGATCCCGGGGGCGAGCTCGCGCGCGATGCGGATGATCTCCGTGGAGGCGAGCCCCCCCGAGGCGCTCAGGATGAGGCTGCCCGCTCCCGGCACGCCGGCCGCCCGCAGCGCCTCCGGGTGACCGGCGTCCCCGTAGACCGCGGAGATTCCCTGTGCTCTCAGGCGGTGCACCGTCTGCAGGTTCATCTCGATGACGGTGCACTGGATCTCGTTTTCCGAAAGCAGCTTCACCAGCGTGCGCCCCACGGGACCGTGCCCGACCACCACGGCACGGTAGCGCCGCGATTCCGCTTCCCCCGCGACGGCGCCGTCCGGCCGGTCCTCGCGCCGCCCGACGTCGGGACCCAGGGCCGCGCGCCGCGCGTGGTGGATGACCGGGTCCACCAGCCGGCGCAGGAGCGGGTTCACGGCGATGGAAACGATGGACGCCAGGATGAGCGCGCTCAAGGCGAGCGGGGATACCAGCCCGAGGGTGACCCCCATGCCGGCGAGGATGAACGAGAACTCGCCGATCTGGCCGAGCGCCAACCCTACCGACACGGCCGAGCGGGACGGCTGGCCCAGCAGTCGGACGATCACCCACGAGACGGCGGGCTTGGCCAGGATGACCACCGCCAGCGTGGCGGCAACCAGCCACGGCGCGTCCACCACCGCGCGGGGGTCGAACAGCATGCCTACGGAGACGAAGAACAGCACGGCAAAGGCGTCTCTCAGGGGGAGCGCCTCCGTTGCCGCCCGCAGGCTGAAGTCCGAGCGCCCGACCACCACGCCGCCCAGGAATGCGCCGAGCGCCATCGAGACGCCGAACAGCCGCGACGAGCCGTAGGCGATGCCCAGCGCCACGGCCAGCACGGTCAGCGTGAACAGCTCGCGCGAGCGCGTGGCCGCCACCAGCCTGAGGAGCCAGGGCACGACCCGCGCGCCCACCACGAACAGCACCACCAGCAGGGCGGCGATCTTGGCCGCGGCCAGGCCGAGGGAAATCCCCAGGGACCCGCGTGGGCCCGGGCCGCCTGCCACGGCCGGCAGCAGGATGAGGATGAGCACGGTGAGCAGGTCCTCCACGATGGTCCAGCCCACCGCCAGGTGACCCGCGGGGGTGTGCAGCTCGTCGTGGTCGGCCAGGACGCGCGTCATGACCACCGTGCTCGCCACGGAAAGCGCCAGCCCGTACACCGCGGCGCCCAGCCAGCCCTGGGAGCCTCCCAGCATCCTCACGGCCACCGCGCCCAGCGCCGTGGCAACCGCGCTCTGGACCAGGGCTCCCGGCAGCGCGAGCTTCCTGAGGTCGAGCAGCTCCTTCAGGTCGAAGTGCAGCCCCACGCCGAACATCAGCAGCACGATGCCGATCTCCGCAAGCTGCTCGGCCACCTGGTGGTCCGCGTGGAACCCCGGCGTGTTGGGGCCGACCACGATGCCCGCCAGGAGATAGCCCACCAGCGGGGAAAGCCCGATGCGCTGCGTGAGGTACCCCAGCACCAGGGCGGCCGCGAAGCTGACGGAAAGGATGAGGATGAGGTCCACGCCTACTCGCCGCCCCTGAGGTCCTTCAGCGTCCCCTCCGAGTAGCGGACCTGGGAGAACACGGAGCGGCAGCCCGGCCCGGTGGGGGACTGGCTGGAGAATCCCACGCGAAGTCCGTCCGCGTTCCCCAGGGAAAAGTGGCGGACCAGGTTCCAGCGCGCGCCGTCCGGCGACCAGTGGAACGCGGTGGCCGCTCCGAGGTGCCAGATGCGAAGGTAGACCGCGGGGATGGTCACGGCCGCCGAGTTGCAGTCGTCCGACACCCCGCGGTTGACCACCGACACGATGGTGGGCTCACCCTGGGGAGAGTACTCGAAGCACAGCTTGGCCCAGAGGTCCCGGTTCACCCAGGCATGCAGCACCGCCGCGTCGAACGTGGAACCGAATGACGGCTGCACCCGCGCCGACAGGAGGAAGTGGGCGTGTGGGGGGATGAACAGCGCGGCCGGGGCCGAGTCCGTGCGGGCGCCGCTCCCCGGGTCCGTGAACAAGTCGGTCTTCGGACCGGCCTGGATGGAGAAGCTCCCGTCCGGCTCCCGCGCCCATCCGGCGGGGGACAGCCTCCATTCGAGCTCGCCAGGAAGTTGAGGCAGCGTGAAGCGGTCCATGGCCCCTCCTGGCGGTCAGGATTGCACATCCCTACCCGCCTGTACATACTGGGGCAATGCGTCGACCGCACATCCTCACCCGCAGGTCCCTGGTGCGGCGCTTCTTCATCGCGTTCCTGCTGGTGATCGCGGTCCCGGTGCTGGTGCTGGGCATCGGGGTGACGGTGGCCTACCGCCGCTTCGCGCTGGACCTCGCGGCGGGACGGATCAGCCAGACGCTGTCCCAGATCACGCAGGGCATGGACGAGGAGATCCGGCGCACCACGCTGCTCACGGCCACCCTTTCCACCGACGAGGACTTCGCGGAAGCGGTGGAACTGTTCGCGTCCAGCAGGGCGGCGCGCCAGGCCTACGGCGCGTCCAAGGTGATGGAAGACAAGCTGCAGGCGTTCTTCAACTATTCCAACAAGATCGGGGCGGTCGCCCTGTACCTGCGCGGCGAGCCCGAGTTCCTCTACCGCAACAACCAGTTTCTCTTCGAGCGGCCCATGCCCCGGGGGGAGTGGTTCGACCACATCACGCGCGTCCCCAACCTGACCCTGGTCCTGGACGACTTCGACTCCTACAGCCTGAGCCCGGGGATCCTGCGCACGTTCAAGGTCGCGGTCTGCCCGAGCACGGCGGCGCTGAAGCGCGGGTTCGAGGCAATCGTGGTGGCCTTCCAGGTCCCGTTCCTGGGCACCATCACGGACTACGAGCATGCCAAGGACAACGAGGAGCTCATCCTGGCGGATGACCAGGCCCGGGTCATCCTTTCCAGTACCCCGTCACGCCTCGGGACCACCCTGGATGCGTCCCTGCTCAAGCCCGCCGTGCTGCGGCGCGGCGCGACCACGTACCTGGTCTCGCAATCACGCATCCCCGCCACCGGATGGACCCTGGTGGGGGTCACCAACTATTCGCGCGTTGCACAGGACATCGAGCGGTTCGCGGGGGCCGCGCGGTGGGTGCTGCTCGCGCTGCTGCTGCTGTTTTCCTTCTATATAGAGATGTTCTTCCGCCAGGTAATCCGCCCGATCCAGGGCGTGATCCGCCAGATGGGCGAGGTGGAAAAGGGCAACTGGAGCGCCGCGGTGACGGAAACCGGCGTCGCCGAGCTTTCCGAGCTCGCGGGAAGGTTCAACATCATGGTCGGCGAGGTGCGGCGGCTCACCGAGGAGCGCGAGCGGCAGGAGCGCGAGCGCGCACGCCTGGAAATGGAAGCCCTGCGCCTGCAGATCAACCCGCACTTTCTCACCAACACCCTGAACAGCATCCGCATGATGGCGGCCATGTCCAACGCCGAGCCCATCCGGCGCATGACGGCGGCCCTCATGCGGGTGGTCTCCAGCTCCTTCCGGGGAAGCGACTCCCTGGCCCCGCTGGGCGAGGAGCTGGACACCCTGGAGCAGTACCTGCTGATCATGCGCGTGCGCTACGGGGACAGCTTCGGCGTATCCATCGACGTGCCCGCGCCGGTTCGCGACCGCCGGGTGCTGCGGATGCTGCTGCAGCCCCTGGTGGAGAACAGCATCCTGCACGGCCTGCAGGGCCTGGACCGCCGCGGCGAGATCGCCATCAGCGGGCGGGAAGAGCACGACGGCAGGGATGCGCTGGTCCTGGAAGTCAAGGACAACGGGCACGGGATGAGCGCAGGGGTCATCGCGGAAGCGCTCGCTCAGGCGCCCGGCACCTCCGGGACGCATCGCGGCATGACGACCATCGGCCTGTACAACGTCAACCGCCGGGTGCTGCTCAACCATGGGGAGGCATTCGGCCTGGAAATGTCGAGCGCGGTGGGCGCCGGGACGGTGGCGCGCCTGCGGCTGCCCCTCATCCGCGGGGAGCGGTGACGTGCGTCCCGTGCTGATCGTGGATGACGAGCCGCTGGTGCGGGTCACCCTGCGCACCACCGTGCCCTGGGAGCGACACGGCTTCACCTGCGTCTCGGAGGCGGCCAACGGCGAGGAAGCCCTGGCGGCGCTGAAGGCACGGCCGGACACCGCGCTCGTGATCCTGGACCTGGCCATGCCGCGGATGGATGGCCTGGAGCTGCTGCGGAGGCTGGGCGGCGAAGGGCCGCGGCCCCAGGTCATCGTGCTCTCCGCGCACGACGAGTTCCCCATGGTGCGGGAGGCGTTCAAGCTCGGCGTCAACGACTACCTTCTCAAGTCCGAGCTGGACTCCGGGAGGCTGGAGGAGCTGTTGGCCGCCGCCGCCCGGCGCCTGGACGAGACCGGGCCGTCCGCCGAGCGGATCCCGCACGAGGCGCCGCGCGCCGCCATGAAGCAGGAGCTGCTGGCCCGGCTGCTCGCCGCGGACGACCCCGCCGCCCTCAAGCCCCAGATGGACACCTGGGGCGTGCGGGTGGGCCCGGTGCTGTGCCTGGGGCTCCTCACGGTCTGCGATTTCGAGCTGGTCGCGGCGCGCTACGATGACTCCACGCGCTCGGCCCTTCCGCTGGGCGTGCTCGCCATCACGGAGCAGGTCATGTCGCGGCTTCCGCTTGGCGAGGTGCTGCGGGTGGCGGACGACGAGTACGTACTGGTGCTGTCCTTCGCCGAGCGCCACTCGGATTCGCGCATCCGGGAAAGCTGCCGCGCAACGGCGGACGACATCGTGCGGGCCCTGGGGAGCTACCTCAACGTCACGGCGGAAGTGTCCCTGAGCGCGGTGACGGAGCTGGGCCGCGGGGCGTCCCCGGCGGAGCTGTACCGCGCGCTCGCCTCGGGGCGTTCGGGGCCGTCGCGGCTGGTAGTGAGGGCCCGCGAGCATGTCCTCAAGAACTACCAGGACCCGGGCCTGCACCTCCCCGAGGTGAGCCGCCACCTGGGGGTGACCCCCAACCACCTCTCCGCGCTGTTCTCCCGCGAGACCGGGCGTTCGTTCCGGGAGTACGTCGCGCTGGTGCGGATCGAGGCGGCCAAGCGGCTTCTCGCCGGGTCGAGCCTGCGGGTGGGAGAAGTGGGAGAGCGGGTGGGATTCCTCAATATCGAGCACTTCAGCAGGGTCTTCAAGCGACTCACGGGAGTCCCGCCGCACCTCTTCGCCGGCGGCCCCAAGCCATAGCCCCTTCCCTTGATCGTCGGCCGCACCCGCCGCGTCCGCCGCGCCTGCCGCATCCGCAGGATCGTCCCCCGACCGGCGCCGACCCGTCCACCGTAGCAATCGTCAAAAAATCGTAGGAGCAGTCATTCAACCGGGTGCGCCGGTGCGCCACCCTTGGCAGGCTGCCGGGGGCTCGCCCCGGAGAAGGAGGCTCAATGAGGAAACAGATTCTCGTCGGTGTTCTCTGCCTGGTCGCCGTCATGGCGCTGGTGCCGGCCCTGGCGTGGTCGGCGGACAAGATCGTCATGCGCATGGGTGACAACCTCCCCAACCGCACCGCGGCCTGGGGCGCGGTGGTGGAGATGATCAACGCGGAGTTCACCAAGGCTCACCCCAACGTCACGTTCGAGACCGAGAGCTACCAGGACCAGCCCTGGCAGGAGAAGGTGAAGCTGTATGCCACCTCGGGCCAGCTTCCGGACGTCATGAAGTACTGGAGCTTCTCCACGCTGCTGAAGCCGCTGGTGGACTCCAACCTGGTCGCCGAGCTTCCGCTGGCGGACTTCAAGGCCATGAACTTCGTGCCGGGATCCCTGGAAGTCAACATGATCAACGGGAAGCTGTACGGCGTTCCCACCAACGCGGACTTCTGGGTCATCTACTACAACAAGCGCCTGTTCAAGGACGCGGGCGTGGCGGTTCCGAAGACCATCGAGGACCTGATGGCCTCCATCCCGAAGTTCCGCGCCAAGGGGATCGCCCCCATGACCACGGACGGCAAGGACGCGTGGCCGCTCTCCATCACGTTCGACAACCTCACCGAGCGCTACAGCGGCACGTTCTCCATCATCCAGGGCGCGCTGGATCGCAAGGACAGGTTCACCGACCCGGCGTTCGTGCAGGGCGCCAGGCTTCTCCAGGAGATGGCCAAGGCCGGCCTGTTCAACGATGACCTGCTCACTTCCGACTACGGCGCATCGCGCAACCTCTTCGGCCAGGAGAAGGCCGCCATGTACCTCATGGGTTCCTGGGAGATGGGCATCCCCACCGACCAGAGCTTCCCGCAGAGCTTCCGGGACAACGTGAGCGCCTTCCAGATTCCCGCGCTCAAGGGCGGCAAGGGCGTCGCCGGAGACCAGATGGCATGGTTCGGCGGCAACTACGTGCTCAACGCCAAGAGCAAGTACAAGGACCTCGGCCTGGAGTACATCAAGTTCTACTTCAAGCGCTTCCCCGTGCTCGGCTGGGAGAAGCAGGCCGTGTTCCCCGCGCAGCGCGTGAACACCTCCCCCAACGACACGGAAGTGGCCAAGGCCCTCGTGGGCATCCTGAGCGCCGCCAGGGTTACCTCGGGTACCGCGTCGCTGGACCGCTCCACTCCCGCCTTCAAGGAAGACCACCAGAAGCTGGTGAAGGACCTCGTGGCCGGCGTGCTCACGCCGGAGGCGTTCACCAAGGCCCTGGACGACTCGGCGGCCAACGCCGCGAGCGGCCAGTAGCCCCTGGCACTCGTCCCTTTCACGGGATAGGGTAACAAGGTCCCGGCGCGCCGCGCGCCGGGACCGCTCCTTCCACCCGGAGGTCCACGCGCCGTGAGCAGGTCCATCTTCAGCCGGCCCGGTTCCATCACCGTGCTGGTCACCCCGGCGGTCGCCGTGATCCTGTTCGCGATCGTGGCGCCGATCACCCTCAGCGTCTACTTCAGCTTCACCAGCTGGTCGGGGTTCGGGGCCATCAAGCCCATCGGCCTGGCGAACTTCCAGAAAATCCTGTTCCACGACCCGATCTTCTGGAGATCCCTCCTCAACGCGCTGCTGCTCGCCGTGGTGACGCTGGGCATCCAGAACCCGGTGGCATTCTTCGTGGCGGCGCTGCTCACCCGGATTCCGCAGAAGCGTTCGCGGCCGTTTCGCACCGTGTTCTTCGTCCCGGCCGTGCTCTCCCTGGTGGTCGTGACCAAGCTCTGGGTCAATATCTTCAGCCCCACCTACGGGCTCCTCAACAAGGCACTGTCCGGGCTGGGGCTGAAGATCCTCACCGCCGCCTGGCTCACCGACGTGCACACCGCGGTGTGGTCGGTCATCTTCATCGTGATCTGGCAGGGATTCGGCTGGGCCCTGTTGTTCTACTTCACGGGGCTCATGACCGTGCCGCGCGAGCTGGAAGAGGCGGCCATGATCGACGGCGCCGCGGGGCTCTCCCTGTACGGTCGCATCGTCATCCCGTACCTGCTGCCGGTGATCCAGGCGGTGGCCGTGATCGGCATCATCTCGTGCCTCAAGCAGATGGAGATCGTGTATCTCTCCACCAACGGGGCGCCCGGGGACACCACGCAGTTCCTTGCCAACTACGTGTACATCAAGGCATTCAACTACAGCCAGTACGGCTACGGGAACGCGCTCAGCGTCCTGTTCGTCATCATCGCCGTGGCCCTCACGGCCGTCACGCAGCGCTCCACGCGGCGCCTGCCCGAGCTGTAAGGAGGCCGGCCGTGTCCGTCCGAAAGGCGCTCCTGTACACGTTCCTCGTGGTCTTCGCGCTGCTGCAGGTGTTCCCGCTGGTGTGGCTCCTGGATTTCAGCCTCGCGCGGAACGGGGACCTCTTCGGTCCCGACATCCTGAAATGGCCGGCCCCGATCCAGTGGGGCAACTACGTCCGGGCGTGGGTGGACGGGCGCATCCCGCTGTACCTGTGGAACAGCACCGTGGTCGTGGTGGGGTCCGTGGCGGCCTCCACCGTGTTCTCGTTCATGATCGCCTACGCCTGCACGCGCATGACGTGGAGGCTGCGCGGCCTGGTCTACGCGGTGGTGATGCTGGGCATGGTGGTGCCGCTTCACACCACGCTGCTCCCCAACTTCGTGTGGTTCAACGTGTTCGGGCTGGTCAATCGCCAGGTGGGACTGATGATCCCGTACGTGGCGTTCACCATTTCGTTCAACACGCTGATCTTTTCCGGGATGCTGGTCAACCTGCCCCGGTCCGTGGAGGAGTCCGCGTGGATGGAGGGGGCGGGCATCGGGCGCCTGCTCGCCAGCGTGGTGGCCCCCATGACGCTCCCGGCCTTCGCCACGGTGATCATCATGACGTTCCTCAACAACTGGAACGAGTTCATCATGGCCTACACCTTCATCGCCTCCGACCGCCTGCGCACGCTGCCCTTCGCCATCATCCGCTTCCAGGGGCAGTACTCCTCCGAGTACGCCGTCCAGTTCGCCTGCATGGCCCTGGTGGCGGTGGTTCCCATCGTGCTGTATTTCATCTTCAACAAGTGGATCATCGCCGGCGCCACCGCCGGGGCGGTCAAGGGCTGACCTTCACGGCAAGGAGAACGACATGGCTGCACCGAGAGTCCTGACATTCCCGCCCGGCTTTGCCTGGGGCACCGCCACCGCCGCCTACCAGGTGGAGGGTGCGGTGTCCGAGGACGGTCGGGGCCCGTCCATCTGGGACACCTACTCCCACCAACCGGGCCGCATCCTGGGGGACACCAGCGGAGACACTGCCTGCGACCACTACCACCGCTTCGCGGAAGACTTCCGCCTCATGAAGGACCTGGGGATCCGCAACTACCGCTTCTCCATCTCGTGGCCGAGGATCATCCCCGCCGGCTCCGGTGCGGTCAACCCGAAGGGACTGGACTTCTACGAGCGCCTGGTGGATTCCATGCGGGAGAACGGCATCGAGCCCTACGCCACGCTGTACCACTGGGACCTGCCGCAACCGCTGCAGGACGCCGGCGGCTGGCCCAACCGCGCCACGGCGGACCGCTACGCGGAGTACGTGGACGTCGTGACGCGCCGGCTGGGGAAGAAGGTGCAGCGCTGGATGACGCACAACGAGCCGTGGGTGGTGGCGTTCGTGGGCAACCTCTACGGCGCGCACGCGCCGGGCCTCACGGACCTGAAGACGGCCCTCGCGGCCGCGCACACCATCCTCCTTTCCCACGGCAAGGCGGTGCCCGTCATCCGCGCCAACGGCGCCCGCGGCACGCAGGTGGGGATCGTGCACAACCTGGAATGGATCGAGCCGGCATCCCGCCGGGAAGCGGACCGGGCGGCGGCCGCGCGCCACGACGGCGCATTCAACCGCTGGTTCCTGGACCCGGTGTTCCGCGGCTCCTATCCCGCCGACATGCTGGCATGGTACGGGAAGAACGCCCCCGAGGTGAGGGCCGGCGACCTGGAGGCCATGAAGGCGCCGATCGATTTCCTCGGCGTGAACTACTACACCCGCCGCGTCATCGCCCACGATCCGGCGGGGGATTTCCTGCACGTTCGACGCGTCACGCTGCCCTTCGTGCCGCACGCGGATTACGAGGAGTGGGAGGTAAACCCCGAGGGGCTTTACCGGCTGCTGGTGCGCGTGAGCGAGGACTACGGCTGGCCGCCGATCTACGTCACGGAGAGCGGCACCCCGCTGCCGGATTCGCCCGGGCCGGACGGTATCTGCCACGACCCCGCGCGGATCGACTACCTCTCGCGGCATGCCGCGGCCATCTGGCAGGCCAACCAGGACGGCGCGGACGTGCGCGGCTACTTCGTCTGGTCCATCCTGGACAACTTCGAGTGGAACCTCGGGTTCACCAAGCGCTTCGGGCTGGTGCACGTGGACTTCGAGACCCAGAAGCGCACCGTGAAGGACAGCGGGCGCTGGTACTCGGGAGTCGTGAAGGAGAACCGGGTCACCGTCTAGGGCGGCCGGGCCGCGGCGGCGTGGCCCGGCTCGGTCACCAGAGCGTGGGCTTGTCCACCATCAGGAAGACGATCACCAGCACGATCACCCCGAGGATGGCCCCCAGCGCGCGTCCCTTTCCCGCGGCCGCCTTGTACGCCGCAGACGACGCGCCTTCGCTTTCCAGCGCCCGGATCTGCTGCTTCAGCGTCGGCGTGTAGCCCAGCACGCCCAGCAGCAGCACGGCCACGTACAGGACCAGCGCCGCGAGGAGCCACGAGGTGAAGACCGGGATGCTTCCCACGATCACCATCAGGATCCCCGTGACCAGAAGCACCCCGTAGGCGGGATTCGACATCCGGTCATCGATCAGCTTGACTCCCTTGAGCGCGAAGGGAAGCACCTTGGGGTCCCGTGAGCCGCGGGCGATCCAGACCCCGTACGTCACGTTGGTCCCCACGGCCACCACGGCGGCCAGGACGTGCAGGAACTTGAGCAGCGTGTACCACACGCGCGTAATATCCTGCCCGGTCGCGGCGGCCGTCTACTGCGGAGTCCGAAGCCGCCGGCTTCCGCGGTCTTACTGGCCGACCCGCTCCGCCCTCGGGGCCGCGCAGGTCTGGCGGGTCACCAGGTCGGGAGAGAGCAGCACGCCGCTCACGAGCAGGGACGGGTTTCGGATCCGCGCCAGGAGCTGGCGGCCGGCCAGCCTTCCAAGCTCAAACGTGGGGCTTCGCACCGTGGTGAGCGGCGGAACCGAGTGGGAGGCAAGCGAGATGTCGTCGAAGCCGATCACGCTGATCCGCCCGGGGACCACCGCCGCTCCTCCGAGGACTGCCATGGCACCCAGGGCCAGCGTGTCACTTGCGCAGAACAGCGCCGTGAAGTCCCGCCGGCGGGCCTGCAGGCCGCGCGCGGCGGCGGCGCCTTCCTCCGCGGTCCAGCCTTCCACTTCGACCACCAGCGAGGCATCGAACCCTATGCCGGCTTCCGAGAGCGCGCGGCAGTAGCCATCAAAGCGGTCCTGCGCGGCCTGGGACGCCGCCGGGCCGCGGAGGCAGCCGATGCGCCGGTGGCCCAGCCCGGCCAGGAACGCGATGGCCTTGTGCGCGCCGCTTCGGTTGTTCACGCCGAGGGAGTCGAACCGCTGGTCGATGTCCTCGATGCTCGGATTGATGAGCACGCACGGAAGGCCGCGGGCGTGGATCTCCTGCACGAGGCGGCTGGAACCGGCCTCTGCGAGCAGGACGCCGTCCACCTTCCCTTCCAGCCCGGCCACGATCCGGGCGTTTTCCTGCTCGTCATCGTCCAGGTAGGAGAACAGCAGGTGCTGGCGGGAAGCGGCAAGCTCCACCTGCACGCCCTCCATGACCTTGTAGTAGTAGAAGTCGTCCCGGATGCGGTGCACGGGCACGTGCTGCCGCCCCACCAGGAGGCCGATGGTGCCGGTCTCTCCTTCCAAGGCGGCCCGTGTGCCCGCGTCCGGCACCACGTAGGTGCCGCTTCCAACGGAGCGCGTGACCAGCCCTTCCGCCGCGAGCCCCAGGACAGTATTGCGCACGGTGGCTCGGCTCACGCCGTACTGGCGCGTCAACTCGCGCTCGGATGCCACCTTATCCCCGGGGCGCAGCATGCCGTTGCGGATCTGCTCGACCAGGATGTCCCTCAACTGCTGCGCAAGAGTTCGGTTCGGTTTCCGAACCAGCTTGTTCACATCGCCCCCAATAAATGGATATATCCATTTATTTACGATAAGGTCAATACTCTCTGCCCGAACGGCCAATTCTGAAATATCACCTGCATGACACCGATAATTGGTACACTACATCTTGAAATATGGACTGTAAGTGGACATACCATTTCACTTCACGGGAAAGGAGGAAGCAAGACATGAAGAAGCTGCTTGTCCCTGCTTCCGTGGTCATGTTGCTGGCGGCACTTGCCGTGCCGCTTTCCGCCGGCGGGACGCAGGAGGCGTCTGGGCCGGTGACCGTGAGCCTGGGATACTCGGGCGGCGTCTGGATCGAGAAGTACTTCGACCAGGTGACCGCGGGCCTGGCACAGAGCGCGCCCAACCTGTCGGTGAAAAAGGTGGTCTATCCCACCTACGACGACCTGCTGAACGGCCTGCCCACCCAGGTGGCTGCCAGGACGAACCCCGATGTCCTGTACTGGACCAACGAGCAGCTGGCGGACTACGTGAGCAACGGTGTGCTCGAGCCGCTCGACCCGCTGCTGGGCGCCTCGAAGATCGACCTGGGGGTGTTCTACAGGGGTCTCGTCCAGGGGTGGACGATGAACGGTAAACTGTATGGCGTTCCCTTCAACGGCCAGAACTCCGCGATGGTGGTCAACCTGGACCTTCTCAAGCAGGCGGGCGTGGTCGGGCTGCCGAAGACCATCCAGGAGCTCGGGCAGGATGCCGCGGCCATCTCGAAGAGCGGCGCCACGGGCCTGGTCATCCTGGACAACCTCTTCCACCTCTCGCAGTACGTGTACGCGTTCGGCGGTGGGTGGGGCAACGGAAAAACCATCGCCACCCCGCAGAACGCGCAGGGCCTGCAGTTCCTGGTGGACCTGTTCACGAAGGACAAGTCGGCCTCCACGGCCAAGCAGCTCGGCGCGGCATGGGACGGGGAAGCGTTTGCCAAGGGCACCGTGGGATTCTCCACCGGGGGGCCGTGGTACATCGGCTACCTGCAGCAGGCCGGGCCGAACGTGCACTACCAGCTCATGCCCATCCCGACATCCCGCGGCGGCACCGCCATGGTCACCTACGGTGGGGGACTCTCCGTGTTCGCGGATGTGAAGGATCCGCGGCCGGCCCTGCAGCTCATTTCCTATCTTACCAACGACGACAACATGAAGCTGATGGCCACCAGCGGGCTGAAGTACCTGCCGGCGCGCACGAAGTACATGGACCTGTACGTGTCCATGGTGCCGGAGTTCGCGCCCCTCAAGGACGCGTTCTTCAAGGGCACGGGACTGGACTACCCTCCCGGCATCAAGGAGTTCGGTGACGAGCTGGTGAAGGGCTTCGAGCAGATGGTCTTCCAGCCCGGCAGCCTCACGCCGCGGGACCTGCTTGCCACGCTGCAGCAGAAGTTCGGGGCGAAGTAGGGAGCATGCGCCGGCGCCGGTCGGAAACCGCGGCCGCGTACGTCCTGCTGGCACCGGCGCTCCTCTTCCTGGGGCTGTGGTTCCTCTATCCCATCATTTCCTCGTTCCTGCTGAGCGTGCAGCAGGTCAACGTGTTCCACTACTCCCAGCGGCGGTTCGTGGGCCTGGACAACTTCCGCCAGCTCTTCTCCGACCGCACGTTTCCCGCCACGGTGCGCATCACGCTCACGTTCGTGCTGCTGGTGGTGCCGGCGCAGACGGTGCTGGCACTCCTGGCCGCCATCCTGGTGAACGGGCTGGGAAGGCTTCGGACGCTGTACCGCACGGTGCTGTTCCTCCCCTACGTGACTTCCACGGTGGCGGTGACCGCCGTATTCATGGACCTGTTCACCGTGCACGCCGCGCTCCCGGTCCTCTTCAGCCGCCTGGGGCTCCCCGACGTGAGCTGGTTCGCGGACGTGAAGCTGGCGCTGGTCTTCCTGGCCGGGATCTACGCCTGGATGAACCTCGGGCTGTACATGATCATCTTTCTCTCGGGGCTGCAGACCGTGCCCCCGGAGCTGTACGAGGCGGCGCGGGTGGACGGCGCCTCGCCGGCGCGCGAGCTCGTGTCCATCACCATCCCGTCCCTTCGGCCGTTCGTGGTGTTCGTGGTGCTGAGCGGCATGATCGCGGCCTTCCAGGTCTTCGACCAGGCCTACGTGGTCTCGGGCGGGACGGTGCTCGGCGGACCCGCGGGGGCCACCAGCACGATCGTGATCTACATCTTTGCCCAGGCCTTCCGCTACAACAAGCTGGGACCGGCAAGCGCGGCCGCGGTGGTATTCCTGCTGGTGGTCTCCGTGGCCGCGTTCGCCGTCCGCCGCTTCCTGCAGGAGGATCCGCGTGCGTAGCCGCCCGCGGCGGGGGGTAGGCGCCGGCATGCGCCCGGGCCGGCGAGTACGCGCCGGCGTGCGCTACTTCCTGGCAAGCGCGGTGGGGCTGGTGCTGCTGTTCCCGCTGGTGTACGCGCTGTACGTGTCCTTCGAGATGCCCGCGGACTACGGGCGCTTCGCGCCGCTCTCCCGCCTTTCCGCGTGGAACTACGGGCAGGTGGTCACGCTGGTCCCCCTGCTGCGCTGGTACCTCAACACGGTGGTGGTCACCGCCATCATCATGGCCGGCAACTTCGCGGTGAACACCCCGGCGGGATTCGCGCTTGCGCGCCTGGCGTTCCCGGGCCGGCGGGTGGTCTTCGGCACCGTCCTGGCCATCATGATGGTCCCGCTGCAGGCCTACCTCATCCCGCTGTACCTGGCGGTGGCCGGACTGGGGTGGCTCAACACCTACGCGGCACTCACGGTTCCGTTCCTGGTGTACGGGTTCTTCATCTTCCTCATGCGCCAGTACTTCCTCACCATCCCGCGGGAACTGGATGATGCGGCGGAAGTTGATGGCGTGGGCAAGATCGGTACGTTCTTCCGGGTGGGCCTGCCGCTGTCCGGGCCCGCGCTGGTGACCCAGATGGTGCTGGGCTTCACCCTCACGTGGAACAGCTTCCTCATCCCGGTGACCATGACGACCCAGAAGGAGATGTTCGTCCTGACGGTGGGCCTGAATACCCTGAAGTCGCAGTACTACGACTTCCCCACGGTCACCATGGCCGGCGTGATCCTGCTCACCGTGCCGGTGGTGGCGGTGTTCGCCGTGTTCCAGCGTTCCATTGTGCCCAGCCTCGCTTCCAGCGGCGTGAAGGGATAGGAGCGCGCGCCATGCCCTCGCGGTCGGTGCCCTGCGACCTCCAGGTTCCGGGAGGCGCACGCCTCTCGTTCGCAGCCTCCGCGGGCGGCATCGGCATGCGGCTGCTCCTTCGTGGGGAGCTGGTTGCCGGCTGCGAAATGCCCGCCTCCGTCATGGTCTTCCAGGACGGGCGCTCGACCTGGCACCGCGCCCCGTACCGCTCGGTCTCCCGGCGGCGCGTGCGGTTGGCGCCAGCGCCGTTCGCGGCAGCGGAGGTGATCGCGGAGGCAGAAGTTGGCGCGGCCAGCTCGCGGGTGGTGGTCCGGGACTCCTACCGCGTCCGAGGTGATCACCTCCGCATCCATCGAACGGTCGAGGTCCACGGGGGCTCGCCGGGACCTGGATTCCTGAGCGCGCTGGAGTGGGACCTGGGCGGGCCGGCCCTCGAGGATCCATGGTTTGCCCCGGGGGTCTGGTACGGGACCAACGAGCACGCCCCGGACTACGCGATTGGCAGCCCGTCGGCGCGGCGAGCTGCCGGGCGAGCCATGGTCCGGGAGGACCGCCTGCCGCTTCCGTTCATGCTGCGTTGGGACCCGCGGCGGTCGGTGGCGTTCTCGATGGCGCACGTGGAGAGCTCGGCGCTCACGGTCGCCGGTGACGACGAGGACCTCCCGCTGGTAGATGCCCGGCTGGGCTTCGGAAGCCTCGGCGTAGACCATGACGGCTCGGCGTTCTGTTTCTGGTTCCCCGGCTCCGAGGGTCCCGTGAGCTACCCGCCCATGTGGACCATTCCGCGTGGCAACCGCCAGGCCGATTCTCCGGTCAACCCGTTTGCCGGCAAGGGCGCCCTCGCTTCCTCCCGCGGCGAATGCCTGAGGCTGCACCCGCTCGCGGACGGGTTCCGCCAGCGCTACCTGCTGCGCGTCGACCTCCATGCGGAGCCGAGCTTCGAGCGCGCCTGCGACGCGCAGTGGCGGCGGGTCGCCGCGGAGTACCGACCGCGCGCCCGGCGAGCGCCCCTCGCGCGCATCCAGCGCACAAGCATCGACCTGCTGGCTGGCCTCGCGGTGCGCCGGGGCGGCGCCGTGGGGATCCCGACCTGGATCGATTGCTTCGGCGGATGCGAGGGGCGCCTGCAGAACACCTTCGGCATCGGTTTCGTCTCGCGCAACCTCGAGGCGGCGCACCTGCTCGTGGCGGCGGGCTGGCGGCGCCGCGACCGTGCCCTGCGGGAGCTGGGCATCCAGATCCTGGACTTCTGGGTCAACGGCAGCGGGCAGGGCCTCTCCCACACCGAGTACGATCCGTCGGGCGAGCGCTGGGTGGACTCGGAAGACGATGGCACCCGTTGCGTCTTCCTGCGCGACCAGTCCGAGTCCCGCCGCGCCTGCCTGAAGGCGTGGGAGCTGGAACGCGCCCACGGGCAGGACCATCCTCGGTGGCTGGCATGGGCGGCCGGCTATGGCGAGTGGCTGGCCGCCAACCAGCGGCCCGACGGGTCGTTTCACCGCTCGTACCGGCTGGACGGGACCCCGGTCTCCCCGGGCTCGGCGGATGCCGCGCATGTCATTCCTTTCTTCCTGGCCCTGGACCGGGCGCGCGGCGGCGACGCGCTGCTCGGACGGGCGCTGGCCGCGGCGCGGTTCCTGCAGGAGCGCTGGCACCGCCGGCGCATCTACATCGGCGCCACGCTGGACAACCCCAACTGCACCGACAAGGAGAGCTCGGCGCTCGCGTTCGAGGCCTACCTCGCCTTGTACGAGGCCGGCGCGGGAGCCCAGTGGCTGGAGGCGGCGCAGGACGCCGCGCGCGTGTGTGAATCCTGGATCTTCCTGTGGAACATCCCCATGCCCGTGGATGACCCGCACCGGTTCTTTCCCGCGGGTCGGGGTACCACCGGCTTCCAGGTCATCACCACCGGGTTCTCCGCGTTCGACATGTACCTGACCCGGCACGCCGGTGACTATGCGCGGCTTGCCCGGCATACCGGCGACCCCCACTACCGGCAGATCGCCCGGATCCTCCTGCACGGGACCAAGGGCGCGGTGCAGCTGCGGGGCGAGCTGGGCTACGCGAGGCCCGGCATGCAGGTCGAGCACTGGTCCATGGGGCGCGGCCGCGGGTACGGGTTGAACTCCGGGTGGCTGCCCTGGGTCAGCACGAGCCACCTGGTTTCCATCGCGGCCGCGCGCGAATGCTTCTGAGCGGGCGCGGCGGTCGCGGGGGTCAGCCCCGAGACCGGGCGCTGCCCGCCGCGGGGGGCCGCCCCGCCCGGATCGTCAGTATATTCTCCCGATGAAGCGCGCACTGGTCTGCATGGTAATGGTCGCCGTCCTGGCGGGCGCGGCGTTCGGCGCCGACAAGCCCGTGGTGGTCGGCTCCAAGATAGATACCGAGGGGAACCTGCTGGGCAAGATGATCGTGAAGCTGCTCATGGCCCGCGGGATCCCCGTGGTGGACAAGGTGGGGTTCGGCACCACCTCGGTGGTCCGAAAGGCAATCATCGCCGGGGAGCTGGACCTGTACCCCGAGTACACGGGAAACGGGGAGTTCTTCTTCAACGGGACCGATCCCGGCGTGTGGAAGAACGAGGCAGAAGGCTACCAGACGGTCAGGAAGATGGACCTGGACACCAACGGGATCGTCTGGCTCACCCCGGCGCCGGCCAACAACACGTGGGCCATCGCCGTCCGCAAGGACCTGGCCGGCAAGGAAAAGCTGGTGACGCTGGATGACCTGGCACGCTACGTCAATGCGGGGGGCGCCGTGAAGCTCGCAGGCTCGGAGGAGTTCATCTCTTCCGCGGCCGCGCTGCCGGCGTTCCAGAAGGCCTACGGGTTCTCGCTGAAGAACTCGCAGCTGGTCTCCCTGTCCGGGGGCAACACGGCCCTCACGGAGGCCGCGGCCGCCCGCGGTACGGACGGGGTCAATTTCTGCATGGCATACGGCACCGACGGCTCCCTCTTCAGCCTCGGGCTGGTGGTGCTCACCGACACGCGCGGCGTGCAGCCCATCTACGAGCCGGCGCCGATCGTGCGGAAGGAAACCCTCGCGCGCTACCCCGCCATCGATTCGATCCTGGCGCCGGTGTTCAAGACCCTGGACCTGACCACGCTGCAGAGCCTCAACGCGCGCATCGCGGTCAACGGGGAAAGCGCGGACGCGGTGGCCGCCGACTACCTGAAGCAGAAGGGCTTCCTCAAGTAGCGCCACGGCGCCCCGCGGATGACCGGACAGCGCGAGGGCCGCGCGGCGGCAATCGACGTCCCCACGCTCGTCTTTGCCGCCGCCGGCATCGCCGCCGCGGCGGTCCTGCCGTTCGTGCGCGTGCGGCCCAACCGCATCGCAGAGGGCACGGCGCGGCTGCTGCTGGGCGCCGACCCCGCGGCGGCCGCCTGCCTGCTGCTCCTGTGGGGCGCGGCCGGCGTCGCGGCGCTCCTGGCCCACGCGGGCCGGGCCCGCGCACGGGTGGTGATGAGCCTGAGCATCGCCGCGCCGGTGGCCGCCGTGGTCGCCGCGGGCCTGGTCACCAATGCCGCCGCGGGGGCCAGCGCGATCGCGCGCGCTTCCCTGGCCGCCGGCTTCTGGACCACGGCCGTCCTCGGCTACGCGTCCTTCATCAGCTCCTCCACGCGAGCCGGGCTCGGGCGCGACCTTCTTCGGCGCGTCCTGGGCTTCTCCGTCCCGGTGGTGATCGGCGCGCTCCTGTTCTCGGGCTTCCTGGACGCGGTCTCCGTGGTCCGCGAATGGGCCGTGCAGAAGACCGTCTTCCTCGCGGAGACCGTCAACCACCTGGTCCTTTCCGGGATCGCCGTGCTGGCCGGCGGCGTGGCGGGCCTGCTGGTGGGAGTTTTCTCCCGGCGCCGGGCCGGGTTCCGGCAGGTCTCGTTCTTCGTGCTCAACATCGTGCAGACCATCCCGAGCCTGGCGCTGTTCGGGCTGCTGATCCTCCCGCTCGCGGCGCTGTCCCGGCGTTTCCCGATCCTGCACGACTGGGGCATCAGCGGGATCGGGCGCGCGCCCGCCGTCATCGCCCTGTCCTTCTATGCCATGCTGCCCATTGCGCGAAACACGCTCACCGCGCTCGCCGGCATCCCGCCGGCGGCCCGGGATGCCGGCCGCGGGATGGGTATGACGCGCGGGCAGCTGCTGGGGCGCGTGGAGATCCCGCTGGCGCTGCCGGTGATCCTCGCCGGCGTGAGGACCGCGGCGGTGCAGTCCATCGGCAACGCGGTGGTCACCGCGCTCATCGGCGCCGGGGGCCTCGGGGTGTTCATCTTCCAGGGCCTGGGTCAGTACGCGGCGGACCTCATCCTGCTGGGAACGCTGCCGGTCATCGCCATGGCGGTGGCCGCCGACCAGCTCCTCGGCGGGCTGGTGCGGCTGGTCACGCCGAGGCCGCTGCGGGGAGCCGAGGCATGATCCGGTTCGAGGAGGTGGTTCGCCGCTACGGCCCCGTGGCCGCGGTAGACGGCGTAAGCCTGGAGATCCGCGAGCGGGAGCTGTGCGTGCTGGTGGGGCCGTCGGGAAGCGGAAAGTCCACGCTCCTGCGGACGGTGAACCGGCTCGTGGAGCCCACCTCCGGCGCGATCTCGGTACGGGGACGGGACGTGCGGGAGCTGCGGCCAGAGGAGCTTCGC
>Ga0335069_10004583_pt1 | contig 20397 bp, 23 predicted proteins | sample Lox_Sample_11_FD_206714 | JGI IMG/M metagenome (GOLD analysis project Ga0335069, IMG submission 206714) | Soil microbial communities from Loxahatchee National Wildlife Refuge, Florida, United States - Lox_Sample_1.1 | ecosystem: Environmental > Terrestrial > Soil > Wetlands | place: USA... | reverse complement strand
CATTGGCATAGTCGATCGTCTTGCCCGGAGACTGTCTTCCCGAAGCAACTGGCGCTGCCGGCTACTGTTTGATCTTCATCTTGACGCCACCGACCGCGAGCGCGATCTTGACCCCTTGCGTGGTTGAGACGAGATCAACCTTGACACCATTCTGGTTTTGCATGCTCAGGGCACTTCCACCCCCGGCCGCGGCAGCCCCGGCGCCAACGCCGGTATAGTTGCCGTCGAAGTCCTCCAGCTTCTGCAGATTGTAGACGTTCGCCGACGCGGTGATGTTGGTGATGCCGACATCGCCGACGTCGAAGCCGACCGCGCTGACCGGGTACTGCTTGCCCTTGTAGGTCAGCGTGCCGCTGCCCCAGCTGACGCCCACACCGGCGGCGACCGATCCACCCTTGAGCTCGAGTGTGCCGTCGGGAGCGCCCTCCGTGGCCGACGCCACGGCCACTGGCAAGTACAGACTGCCCACTGTTACGAGACCAACCATCATACGACGCATGTTCATTCTCCTTCCTCCTTTGCCCTTCTCGGGCGGTTTTGAAATTGCGTGAACGCAGAATCGGTGCCAGCACGCACCGCAGCGGTTGCGCACGCCTGCGGTCTTCCAGGGATGCCTGCGCATCGTCCCCGCGAGAGCGGAGTGCCGACGTGTCGGCTCACGTGTCGATATGTCGTCCCGGGATTCGACGGAGCGGCGATCCGTGCTACCCCGCCACGTCCACGGCCGGAAGAGCGGCGTGCGCTCACTGGCACGCGCGTTGCGAAGTCCTCGGGCATGCTTGGGATTGCTTTTTTCAGCCAGCGACCCGTGCTGGTCGAGGAGATCGTGGCCGACCTCAACCTGCCGGCGGACGCCGCGCGCATTCGCCGCGGCGAGATGGTACACTTCGATCCCACGGAATCGTCGGAGTGCGATATGGGAGGCGAGGCATCCCCGGGACCATCTCATGGGGCAAGCGAATCGATTCACCACAGCCGACACGGCTGACATTCGGAATCACGGGCTGAGCGTTGAGGAGGCCGAGCGCCAGCTGTGCCTCTTCGAGAAGTCGCCGCCGCACCTGCAACTGGATCGGCCGTGCACACTTGGCGACGGAATCCGCGCCTTGTCCGACGCGGAGATCGCAGCAGCCACCGCCGCGCACGCGGCGGCGTCGCATGAGGGTCGACTGATGAAATTCGTCCCGGCCTCCGGCGCGGCCACCCGGATGTTTCAGGCGTTGTTGGCGGAACGCGAGACCGCCGCTACCCTCAACCGCGAGGACGCCCTGCTACGGCGCGCGCGTGGTGACCGCAACGCCGACACGGTCGTGAGATTCATGGAGGCTATCGACCGGTTCGCATTCGCCGATGACCTCCGTGCAGGAATGGCAGCTCGCGGCTATGACCTCCCCGCGCTCTTGCGACGAGGAGAGTTCGGCACAATCCTGGACGCGCTCCTCAGTCCCGAGGGCCTCGACGTCAGCGCGCGGCCCAAGGGGCTCCTCCAGTTCCACCGCTACCCAGAAGGTAACCGCACGGCGTTTGAAGAGCACCTGGCCGAAGCGGCCGGAACTGTTCGCAATCGGCACTCGACGTGCCGCGTGCATTTCACTGTTTCGCCCGAACACGAGGAGCGCTTTCGCAAGATCCTCGCAGCGGTCTATGACACTATCGAGCGTCGCCATGATATCCGTCTTGAAGACGATTTCTCAACGCAGAAGCGATCGACTGACACCATCGCCGTCGACCTGCAGCATCGACCGTTTCGCACCGCGCAGGGCGCGCTGCTCTTTCGCCCGGGTGGCCATGGCGCGCTCATCGAGAACATGTCCGAGCTCGCCGGCGACCTCATCTTCGTCAAGAACATCGACAATGTCGTCCCGGATTGGCGGCGTGCCGACACGCTGAAATGGAAGAAGATCCTGGCTGGCCTTCTGGTCATCATTCAGCGAAACATCTTCGATCATCTGGCGCGCCTGCAGGGTCGACCCGAGCCCGCGGTCGTTGAATCGGCACTGCGGTTTGCCCACGAGGATCTCTGTCTCAGTGTTCCAGCACAATTCGACCGATCCAGCGTTGAGGTACAACGGCAGAGGTTGATCGAGATATTCGACCGTCCCGTGCGCGTGTGCGGTGTCGTCCGCAACACCGGGGAGCCGGGTGGTGGGCCGTTCTGGGTGCGGGGCAGAGACGGCTCGCTGTCCCTGCAGATCGTCGAGTCGGCCCAGGTGGACCCGGCGCAACAAGAGCAGCAGGCGATCTTCAGCGCCGCGACGCATTTCAACCCCGTGGATCTCGTCTGTGGCGTCCGCAACCACCGCGGTGAGCAATTCGACCTGCGCCGCTTTGTGGACTCGGAGGCTGTGTTCATCACACGCAAGTCTATGGATGGGCGCGACCTCAAGGCACTCGAGCGTCCTGGGCTGTGGAACGGAGCCATGGCCCACTGGACGACGGTGTTCGTGGAGGTGCCCGGCAGCACGTTCACACCCGTGAAGACCGTGCTGGACCTCTTACGCCCTGAGCATCAGCCGGCATAGGATCTCGTCATTCCAGCGAGCGCATACGGATGGCCAAGGAAGGTGGGTGAACCGCAGCACTGGCCTTCGGACGATCCGAGTCTCGCTGAGGACCGGGCGACCCAGAGGGAATTCGATGGAGGTTGAGAATATGGAACGGTCCACGGAGATTGAACCGGCCCGGGTTTCCCGGAGACCACGTTACATGAGTCCAGCCTGTAGGGCTGGGGTGCCCTGACTTCGATAGAATGCCTCTTCGTACTCCGCTGGTGGAACGTAGCCAAGCGGCTCGAGCAGGCGGCGGTTGTTGAACCAGTCGACCCACTCAAGGGTGGCGAACTCAACCGATTCGATATTGCGCCACGGGCCACGCGCGCGAATGACCTCGGTCTTGTACAGACCGATCACCGACTCGGCCAGGGCGTTGTCGTAGGAATCGCCGACGCTACCCACTGAGCTTTCGATCCCAGCCTCCGCGAGGCGCTCGGTGTAGTGAATCGAGAGGTACTGAACGCCGCGGTCGCTGTGATGGATCTGCCCCTCTCCGCGAGGCCGGGCATGTAAGGCTTGCTCAAGAGCATCTAGGGCCAAGTCAGTTCGCAGGGAGTTCGATACGCGCCAACCGACGATGCTGCGCGAGTACACGTCGATCACGAAGGCCACGTACACGAACCCTCGCCAGGTGGCGACATAGGTTAGATCTGCCACCCAAAGCCGATTTGGACCGTTGGCGGTGAACTCCCGCTTGACCAGATCGAGCGGACGAGAAGCTGAATCCTCGGCAATCGTCGTCTTAAACTTGCGGCCGCGAACGGCACCGCGCAGGCCCATGCCGCGCATCAGTCGCTCCACCGTGCAGCGAGCTGAGGCGATCTGCTCTCGCTTGAGCTGTCGCCAGACCTTCTCCGCCCCGTAAACGCAGAAGTTCTGAGTTTGCAAAAGAAAGAGCCCGCCGGTGAAAACCGAAGCGGGCTCGTTTGAATCAGGAACGTGGTGGAATTTGCACCAGAGTCTCGTGGACTTTCTCTTCGTATCCGAGACACACCGGCAAGAAATCACAGTAGCTGCACCAGCGGCCAGGGCGCTGGTAGAAGTGACCGGCCAAGATCTCGCTGGTGATGTGCTCGACCTTAGCGACATAGGCGCTCAGGTTAGCGCCCTCGCGCCGACTGATGTGCCAGTTGATCCGGGGCTCCTTCGTCTTCACGAAGACGCAGAAGGCGACCTGCTCGGCGTCGGGTTCGGCGAGCTGATAGGCGCTGAGCTGGTCGGAAAGCGCAACCTCGTGCTCTGGATAGGAGGATTTGGCAGTCTTGAAGTCGATTACCGTGAGCGTGCCGTCCAGTTCTGCAACCAGGTCTACAACGCCGATCAGCGGAGCGCCGAGACGCGTGATGGTCAGTGTGAACGCCTTCTCGATGGCGCGCACGGCGCTGATGCGCGGTGCTTCTTCTGCGATGAACTTCCTGAGCAGCGCGGCGCCTTTGTCACGGAGCACTTGCCAGGACTCCCGATCGCCGTACTGGAGCGGCTCATCGGCCAGGACGAGCCAGGCGTTGTCGAATGACTCGGCCGGGTTTGCTCCAGTCCGGAAGAGCTGGGCGAGGGCTTGGTGCACGAGTTGCCCGAAGACCAGATCCGCGTCGCGAAATCTCGGACGGAGATTCTCCACGTAGTGGAGCCGGTACTGCTCCGGGCAATGCAGGTACTTGGCGACCCGCGAGTGGGAGAGGTACGGCACCCTCGCTATCGAGGGTACCGTCGTATCGGGTGCAGTGCTGATGCCCGGCGCGTTCATCGCCAGGCCCTTCCGTTTCCCTCGGGCCGTGCTGCCGGCAGGAGCCGGTCGACGTTCTGAAAGCGGCCGTCCGGGCTCGGCCTGGTAGTGATGCGGCAGGGGATGTTGAGTGCGAGACCTTCGGCCACGTTCTGCGCGCCACCGGTGAAGCCGATGGAGGCCAGATGCTGGGCGAGATCCTTGGCGTTGCCGAAGAATCGATGGATCTTGCCCTCCGCCTCGATCGTCAGGTACAGACGGCGACCAAACTTGCCGTCCATTCCCGCCACTCCGAGCACCCGGGCGGGAACCCCAGCGTTCGCGTTGGAGTCGGGCGCCGGTTGTTGAGGTGGGGTTTGCGCCGGGGCGTTTTGCGGTGCCCCGGTCCGCGACTGGGCGTCCGGAGCCTGGTTGCTGCCGTTCCGTGCGGGCTGCTCCTGTCGGAACCCCTGCACGATCGCCGTCTGCACACCCAAGATGTCACGGGCACGCTCGACGATGTCGTCGCCGGAGAGCGTTTCCACGGCGCTGGAGAACTCGACGGACAGTGAATCGATGCGACCGTCGGGACTGACGCTGCGCTTCAGCGTCAGTGTGGCCCCGTTCCCTGCCCTGCCGTTGCCATTGCCGGGCAGCGTTGCGCGCGGCTTCCTCGATTTCTTCCCCTCCTCCTGAATGGCCTGGCGCTCCTCGGCCTCGTACCGATCCGGCTGTTGGGCAACTACCTCGGTCTCCGAGAAATCGTTGAGGACAGCCAAGATGTGCTTGCACCGCCAGTTCGGATCACTCTGGTGGTACTTGAAATCAGGGCAGGTGCATTGCGGCGCTTGCGGTGAGCCGCTCACGATGTATCGATTCTTCGGTTCGCCCGCCGCATAGACGCGCAAGCCCTCCTCGACGCGCTGGATCACGAACGTTTCGCTCGTGACCCGTTCCTGTCGCTTCACCAACTGTGTTTGGTTCATGGCTCTCTCCCTCCTTTGTGAGAGTGGTTGGGTTGATGGTTGCCAAAAGAACTGCAGCCAAGTGTGCGGCGACGCGGAAAAACCGCCAAGAATGCGAACGTCGCCGCCGGCGGGAGCATCAGCCGCCTGGGCGGCATCTTCGAATCGGTTCACGATGACGGGTAATGAACGGCAACCAGGAGGGCATGGTCACCGTGCTCGGGCGTACCACCTACCGCGGCACCTGCCGGGAGTTCGGTATCCGCAGCGCCGACCGCCGCGCGCACATGTATATCGTGGGGAAGACGGGGACCGGAAAGTCGACGCTCCTGGAATCCATGCTTATCCAGGATCTCGCTACCAGTCACGGACTGGCTGTGCTCGATCCCCACGGTGACCTGGTGGACCGGGTCGTCAGACGCGTTCCGCCGCAGCGACGTGATGACCTGATCTACTTCGACGTCCCCGACCCGGCACAGCCGTGGGGGTTTAACCCGCTGGCCAGCGTCGCGCTCGACAAGCGGCCGCTCGCCGCCGCGGCGCTGCTCGACGTGTTCAAGAAGCTGTGGATCGACTCCTGGGGCCCACGTCTCGAACACCTGCTGCGGAACACCCTCCTCGCACTACTCGATCAGCCCCAGCCAACCTTTGCCGACGTGCCGCCGCTGCTCGCCGACAGAGACTTCCGGCGGTATTCCATGACACACGTGCGCAACCGACCGGTGCGCGCCTTCTGGCTGCGCGAATACGAGGCCTATCCGGCCCGCTTCCGTGCGGAAGTCATCGCGCCGCTGCAGAACAAGATCGGCGCGTTTCTAGCCAGTCCGCTGCTCCATCGGATTCTCACACAGCCGCAACAAAGCCTCGACTTGAGGCGTGTGATGGACGACGGCAAGGTCCTGATCGTCAATCTCGCCAAGGGAAAGATCGGCGAGGACACCGCCGGGCTGCTGGGCTCACTGCTCGTCGCGAGCATCGGCACCGCGGCGTTGAGCCGTGCTGACCGGCCGCCACACCAGCGCCGCGACTTTTGGGTGTATCTCGACGAATTTCACACCTTCACAACCATGAGCCTCGCCACGATGCTGTCGGAGCTGCGCAAGTACCGTACGGGATTCGCCCTCGGGCATCAGTATACGGCTCAGCTGTCCCAGCCGCTGCAGTCGGCGGTCTTCGGGAACGTCGGCACCATCATCTCATTCCGCGTTGGCGGGGCTGACGCCGATGTTCTCGCACGCGAGTACTATCCAACGTTTCATCAAGGGGATCTGATGAGCCTGCCAAACTACCACATGTGCGTGAAGCTGCTCGTCGATGGGAGGCCGACGGAGCCGTTCAGCGCCGAGACACTGCCACCGTCGTAATAGCTTTCGGCGAACCTTCCGAGCGTAAACGCTGAGCCGCATGCGCAGCCTTGCCGGAAACGGCACAATTCACCGCCTTCACGGTTCTTCGGCGCTCAGGTTCACTGAGGGCAACGATCAGGACCTCGACAACGAGCACCCCTGACGGAAAGGAGGTGAAGGCCATGAAAGGTAAGAGGCCCGACTACACAGTGAACACCGTGATTCCCGCCGACAACGGCGATCGGTGGCGTGAGATCGGCGTGGCGTTCGCAAACGAGCGCGGCGGCACGATCACGATCCTGCTCGATGCGCTGCCCGTGTCAGGCAAACTCGTCCTGATGCCGCCGAAGGAGCGCACGGACAGCCCGAGCGAGCGCTGAGCCCGTTACTCGTCGAGCGGAGTCCTCAAACGACTCCGCTCTCTCTTTCCCGCTCGCCCGTCTCCGTGGCGGGACGCGACGCTGTGATTCCCACGCGCCGATTGTCCCGCCACGCAAGGAGGGCGAGCATGCAACTGCTCACAGAAGACATCGCGAAGTGCCTGCCACCGCTCTACAGTCATGAAGGGCAGGGCGACCAGGCGATTGCCGTTGTAAAGTTCTTTACGCCGTGGGCGAGCTGGACGTGGTACGCCAGCGAATACGACCCCGACCAGCGGCTCTTCTTTGGCATCGTGGTCGGACAGGAGCGCGAGCTCGGGTACTTCTCGCTCGACGAGTTGGAGGCCATCGAAGGCCCAAGCGGCCTTCGTATCGAGCGCGACCTGAATTGGACGCCGCGCCCACTCAGGGAGTGCCGCTAATGGCCCCGGCCGATCGTGACGGTCAACTCCGCTTGTCCTTCACCTCTGCCCTTCGCCGGCGCTCATCACCCCTCACCCCCCGTGTCCGCGTCGAGTTGGTCCGCGATGCGGACCCGCCCGCCGAACCGGTGACGCTGCGCGGCGCTGGCGACGTGTATGCGTTCCTGAAGGACGAGGTCGCGATGTGGGACCGCGAGCGGTTCCTTACACTCATTCTCGACAACAAACATCGCCTCATCGGTGTCGAGGAAGTGAGTGTCGGCAGCCTCACGGCGTCGATCGTGCATCCACGGGAAGTCTTCAAGGCAATCATTCTCTGCAATGGAGCCGCCTTCCTCGTGGCGCACAACCATCCGTCAGGGATCGCGACCCCCAGCCGCGAGGACATCGAGATCACCCGACGCTTAAAAGGGAGGGCGCCGAGTTGCTCGGGGTGCGATTCCTCGACCACATCATCATCGGCCGTGGCGCCTTCGTCTCGTTTGTGGACGATGGCTATTGGTGAAGTCGTCATCCCGATAGGAGTCGTCAGGTGCTTTTTCACCTGGCGGCTCTTTTCTTTGTTATTTCGAACAGCTGTCAGCGGGGGCCCCTCCGGGCCGGTGCCTCGCTCCCAGGCTTACGCGCTGAACGCTTCGATGGGATGGGCTCCACTCCAGGATCACCACCGGGATGCGGGACTGGTATGCGGCCTACGAGTGGCCCCGTTTGATCTCTACCTTTGGTACCGGCCGTCGTTACGCGAAGAAAGAGGTTTGGCTGCTGACCAAGGGCGAAAGCACCCGAATGACGCCGGTAGGCGACCAGTTGCCGATCCTCGCCACTCGGCTTGACGCGCCAGGAATCGAGCGGGTCAAGGAGCGCGTGCTTTGGGGGATCGGGGAGGGGCCCCGTTCCTGGGGCCGCCACTGTAGGACGAATTGCGCCGGCGGTCACGAACCCAACCCACTCCAATCGTGAACTGGGTGGCGAATGCGCTCGTTCTCGCGAGTCTATTGATGTGAAGACCACGAGCGAGGTGAAGCCATGGACGAGCCAGCCGATATTGAACATCACACTTCTGCACCGCTGACCTACCCGACGGACGTCGGTGCTGATCTGATTCGCCAACCGGTCAAAATAGTCCTCCAGGTGCCGGCGCCACCCGGTCAGGCCGTTGTGCCTGCGAAATTCCTCGTGCGGTGCATGTGGCCAGACGTTCGCGCGAGTGAGGCACCGCGCTGTTGCTATTGCAAGTTGCGGGAGAGTGGAGGCGTTGATCAGATTGTAGAGATCGCGTTGCCACCGGAAGAGCTTGTAGCCGCCGTCGGGAATGAGCGCGCATTTCTCGAAGTGCAGGCGCGCCGGTCGGTCCGATCGTTCCGTGACTGCTCTCTGGTGAAGCTGATCGACGGGCAGAATCTCTATTTTCAGACGGGATTTGAGCCACTCGAGCCTGATCGCGCACGAACCGACGGCTTCCTCGTCGAGGTCATCTCAACCACCGGTCTGCCGGTGGCAGAACGGATCCACGTCGTCGGTCGCGTCGTCGAAGTTGGACCGAAGGGAATACGTCTCGTCCACACCCATGGCTCGATCGAGCAAGCACCCGCGCCACCCGACGAGGCGAGCCGCTTGCGCGCACGTTCGGAGCTGCAGCAATTTCACGAAATGGGCGATCCGCTCGATGCACTGACGCGGGCGGTGCAGCGCGACATCACAGGCAATCTGCCCTCGGGCATGTCGGACATGACCGCCATATTGCTGTTGACCATCGCGAGTTCCACGGGTCTTCCCTTGGGTCGCGGAAACTTCAGCCGCAGGATGCAGACCCTTCTGCTCGGTGACTTCGGTGCGAGGAAATCGACGAGCGTCACCGCAGTCATGAACGCGATCGGCTTCGGAACGCTGGTCGGCCCGCGAACGTCGGTTGCGGGACTGGTCGGTACGATCGAAGAGGTCAAAGGCATCCCACGGCCGCGATGGGGTGCGATGGTACGAGAAGATCGCGGGCTGCTGGTGATCGAAGAAGGCAGCGCGATTCCCGCGCCGTTGGTTGCCGCGATTCGCGATGTTCGCGAGCGTGGCTGGGTTTCGCTTCACCTGAGAGGAATATCATGCACCGCGTGTTCCACACCGGCGATCGTGGTGTGCGCCAACCCGAGCATGAACCGCACGCTCACGACGTATCCGATCTGGGCCGAGGCAATGGGTGACTTGAAAAATCACGAGCTCGCCGACCTGCGGAGATTCACCTGCGTCGTTCCGGTTGCGCTGGATGCGTTGAACTCGCAGCCGATTCATACGGATGATCTTCCGACAATGTCGCCCGAGACTCTCCGCACCGTCGCGTGGGTGGCGCGTGGCGTTGATGCGGATCGTGTTGATCTTGATCCCGAGGCAATCGCGCTCGCCAGTGCCACGGAAGCGACACTGCGTCGCATGTTGCCGCGCAATGCGTGCATCGAAGCGCTGGTCAATCACCTGTCGAACAAACTTCTGACGATGTCGACCAGCTGGGCGATCATCACGCAGATTCCGCTGCACGGCGAACGTGTGCGCGTCACGGAGCGCCAGGTCGAGGCCGTGTTGCCGCTCTTCAAGCGCGTTTTGCTCGCGTGGACGAACCGCGGTGTCGCGGAAACGTTCGACCCAGACAAGGTTCGCGAACTTCTCCGCGCGCTGCGAGAGGCCGCGCAATCACGCGGCCGGAAGCATCGCCTGGATCCGCTGATGGGCCTTCGAGTGCTTCAGGCGTCGCCATTCGGGTTGTCCATGCGCGAGTGGTCGGCGCACGTGGGCGCATCAGACAAAACGATTCGCGACGGGTGGTTGGCGCCCTTGTTCGAACCGCGAGGGCTCGTCGAGCGCGTCTCGGCACGCTACCGGATCACGCCGCTCGGCCGTGCGGTTCTGGTAGCAGCGGACCAGAACTCCCCGCCGGAAGGTGACGGTACCGACGGTAGTGGCGGCGGAAACGGCGGAGATCACGCGGAGGTAACAGGCGATCGAAATACCGACATCACCGATATCACGCCAGACAACGGCTCCGCGCGGGGGCTGGTGACTGCAAAAGGAGAAATGGAAAATATGGAAATTACGGAAATTGTTGCGCAGCAGGCTTCGCGCAAACAACCGCCGATTATTCCACCCGGAATCACGTGCGAAGACTTCGACCCCAAGCCGGAAGACGGAAGCCTGCGGCGCATGAAGGTCATCTGGGATGATCGCGACAAGGATCATGCACTCGGCGAGACTGGTGGGTTCCTTTCCGGATACACGCACACCTTGAATCCGGGAGTCGGCTGCATTTTCGGTCGTACATGGTGCGGCGAGTATTGTTATGCCCAGTGGGAAACACCTGCGCGTTTAGTAGCGCACGCCCTGGGGCTGCGCTGGGGCGAGTACATTTTCGTCAAGAAACGCATTGCCGCCGCACTCGCACGCGATCTGAAGCGGGCGAGTGACCGCCCTTCGGATCATCCGCATCACATCAGCAACTTGAAAATCTTCATGTCGTCGCTGACAGAACCGTGCGCCGGACCAGCGCTCGACGTGACGCGCCAATGCCTGGAGGAGTTTGCCAGATATCCGATCGGTCGCCTCGTGCTGCAGACGCGCAGTCCGAAAGTGGTGGACTTGCTACCGCAACTAACGGCGCTCGGCGACCGTGTATTGGTCTCGTTCACAGTCGAGTCCGATCGTGATGAGATCTGGAAAGACGTCGAACCGCCATTGCTGCCTCGCTTGCGTGATCGGCGCATGGCGGTGAACAGGTTGCACGCGAACGGCGTCGCCACGTCGGTGACGGTCAGCCCATGCGCGCGGCTCGCCGATGCGGAAGAGTTCGCCGTGTGGGCGGCGACCTCAGTGAACACCCAAAACCGGCCAAAGGTGGACAGCTGAAAACCGGCCAAAGGAGTTAGCGCGCCAGGACGTTGACGCAGGTGGTGAGCGAGAGCCTCACCACCGGGATGGCAAACGTCTTGAGCGAGCACAAACGACAGCAAGTCATAGCGTTGGGACGGCTAAGATGGCCCCTGCGACGCATCGAGAGTGAGACCGGCGTTCGGCGCGAGACGGCGAGCGCCTACTTGAAGGCGGCGGGCATTTCAGTGCCGGCACGCCGTTGGGGGCATCCGCCAAAACCGGCCAAAGAGGTGTCCACCGACCCCCCGGTGTCAAAACCGGCCAAAGGGGCCGAGGTGTCCACCGACTCCAGGACGCCAGCACCCCTCCCCACCGCGGCGCCTGGCTCTCCTAACGGGCCCGCGCCGCCCCCGCCCCCGGGGCGAGCACCGAGCGCCAGTGCCTGTGAGCCGTACCGCGAGCTGATCGAGGCAGCCGCCGGCCACGGTCGCAATGCCATGGCGATCTATCAGGATCTGGTCTCGGATCACGGCTTCAAGGCGAAGTATGCCAGTGTGCGACGCTTCGTGCGTGGCTTGCGCGCCCAGCAGGCGCCGAGCGCGTGTCCGCGCATCCAGACATCGCCGGGCGAAGAAGCACAGGTCGACTACGGCGAGGGACCGATGATCCGTGATCCCGCCACCGGCAAGTATCGCCGTTCACGCTTGTTCGTCATGGTGCTCGGCTACAGCCGCAAGGCGGTACGGCTGATCACTCTACGCTCGAGCGCGCGCATCTGGGCCGAGTTGCACGAGGAGGCGTTTCGGCGCCTGGGCGGTACACCGAGAATCGTGGTGCTCGATAATTTGCGCGAAGGAGTGTTGCGAGCGGATTGGTACGATCCGACTCTGAACCCGCTGTATCGCGACGTGCTGGCGCACTACGGGGTGACCGCGTTGCCGTGTCGTGTCAGGGATCCCGACCGCAAGGGAAAAGTGGAATCAGCGGTTGGCCACGCACAGCGCACGCCGCTCAAGGGGCTGCGCTTCGAGGCCGTCGATCAAGCGCAGCCCTATCTCGATCGTTGGGAAAGCACCTGGGCCGATACCCGCATTCACGGCACCACCAAACGCCAGGTGGCGGCGATGTTTGCCGAAGAACGCCCACGGCTTCAGTCGCTGCCGATCGAGCCGTTCCGCTACTACCAGTATGGCCAGCGCACCGTACATCTCGACGGGAACATTGAGGTCGAGCGCGCCTACTACGCTCTGCCGCCGGGCAACATCGGCAATGTGGTCGACGTGCAGTGGGACGAGCACTGCGTACGCATCCTCGATCCACGCACGGGCACGCTGATGCGTGAACACCGCCGACAGCGTCCTGGTGGGTATCGCACCACCGAAGCGGATCGGCCGCCGCGGACTCCGCCCACCACCGTGCAGCTTCTGCTGCGCGCCAAACGCATCGGTCCGCATGTCGGCGTGCTCTGCGAACAGATCCATCGCCGCGACGGCGAATGCGGAGTGCGGCGTGTCCTGGGCGTACTTTCACTCGCCCGCCGGCACGGAGCCGAGGCCACCGACCAGGCCTGCGCCGCGGCATGCGATCTCGGGATTCCCACCTACCAGTTCGTGCGTCGCTACCTGGAGCGGCGTGCTCCGCCCTTTCTGTCCTTGCGCCAGGTCGATCCCCTCATTCGCGAGCTCACCCTGTACCGCGATCACATCGAGCAGATGACCAAGGAGGACAAACAATGAATCTGATCGAGCTCAACCGCGCCCTGCGACAGCTACGGCTCGGTGGCATGGCGGCCGTACTCGAGACACGGCTGCATCAGGCGCAAAGTGAGCGCTTAGTGCCTCTCGACTTCCTATCTACCCTGGTCAGCGATGAGCTGACCCGTAGAGCCGACCGCCTTCTGGAGCGTCGACGCAAGCGCGCTGCCTTCCGCAATCCAGAGCATCGCCTTGATAACTTCGACTTCGACTTCAACAAGAAGATCCCTCGCCACATCGTCTATGAGCTCGCCACCGCGCGCTTCGTCCAGGAGCGCGAGGACGTGATGTTTCTGGGCCCGCCGGGTACAGGCAAGAGTCACCTGGCGCAGGCCATCGGCCAAGCCGCCATTCTGCAAGGCTACAAGGTGCTCTACCGAGAAGCCTACGTGCTGCTCGAGGAACTGGCCGATGCGACTCTCGATGATACGCGAAAACAGTACATCGACGAGGTGACCAGCGTGCCTCTGCTCATCGTCGACGACCTCGGCATGCGCAAGCTACCGATCACCGCCGCTGAGGACCTCTTGGAGATCATCATGCGCCGCCATGAAAGGACCTCAACGATTCTCACCTCGAACCGGCCCGTAGATGACTGGGGCAAGCTGCTCGGGGATACGCCGGCGATCACAGCGATGCTCGATCGCCTGCTGCACCACGGCCATGTGATCAAGTGCGGGCCGAAAAGCTGGCGTATGAAAGCTCACCCCAGCTTGCAGAAGGAGGAGGACTCACAGTAAACAACCAACCGCCTGACGCGCCGGCTCCTTTGGCCGGTTTTGAACTGTCGACGTTTGGCCGGTTTTCAAGTGTCCACCGAGGGGCGGCGATGAACGCGACGTTCGTGGTGGTCGACACCTTCGCCGCCGGTGACGGCAAAGACGGCACGCGAACGGAAAGAACCGATATTCCATCGCTGTTCAGTTCGCGCGGCTGGGAGGGGAGCGATGAAAGTGCTGCGCGCGATCTGTACCAGCGTGTTCGATCGCTGATCGGAGATCGTGCCGGCTGGTCAAAGGAAGGCTTCAACCGACTTGCCACGGCTGCCATGCCGCCGAGGTGAGCAATTGCCCCTCTTTGAAGACAGCATCTACAATCTGGCTCAATCCGGCTGGCGGAACCGCAGCTGGGGCGGTCTATTGCGCAAGGTCTCCGATCCAAGCGATGTGGGCCGCAAGGTCCCCGGCCTTGATGGCATCGTATAATTTTCGGTCGCCAGTCAGAAGGAGAGCGCCGGATTGGATTGCATGCGTGAGGTAGACGGAATCGTACACACTCCGCCGTACCTTCAGTGCGGTGTTGAGGGCAGCAGAAACGAGATCTACGGCTGGCGCAAGACCGATCGGCACCTTTCCAATCTCGCCCATGATCTCTTCCGCCTTTTCGGGCGTGATTTCATTACGGATGACCCGCTTCCACGCCACCGCAGCGACCTCGAGGCGAATGAAGTCGGGCGCCAATAGCTCGAAATCCTCCTCCGCCAGGAGCCGTGCGGCTTCGGCAGAATGCTCCTCTTCGAAGTACCACTTCGCGGCCACGCTGGCATCGACAACGTACTGCGGCATCAGCGGTCCCGGTCTTCGCGGATCAGTTCGGCGCTGTCGCTGAATCGGCGACCGTGCGACTTCCTGATTCTGAGCGCCGCTTCGGCAGCCCTTTTCTTGGCGAGACCAACCGATTCCTCGAGCATCAGCTTCGCCTCTTGCTCGACGGTTCTACCGCTGCGTGAAGCGATATCCGCCAAACGCTGCATCAACGTGGAATCAAGATCATGAAGGACAAGCTCGGCCATCGGTCATCTCCCGTCATACTGCTTTAGTGCCTTCAGGATATCTGTTCGGCTGCGATTTTTCGAGTTCGCCGAGTCTGGTGGGCTAGCCCAACTTCCGCTAGCCGGTCGGGCACAGGCCCCTCAGCGGCCCCGACCGCCGCGGCGACGGTGTCTCGGAGTTCCGAACACCTGATGCGCGAACTCCCGACCCCATCCACCGGCGAGCTGGCGGCGAAGCTCGTCCTTCGGGAAGCCGCCAATCTGGCGCGCGGCTTCCTCGCGGATCTCACGTGCAACCTTTCTCAGTGTGCTGTCGTTCTGCATCTTCATTGCCTTTGCTCCTCCTGCAACAAAATGACCGAGGCCGCTCATGCCATCGATGTGGAACGGCGACGTTCAGCGCTTTTTCTCGTTTCTTAAAATTGTGCCCCCGGGGGCACAATCTGTGGGAGTTGAGGGCGGTTCTTGGCGGTTTTGGCTGGTAGATTCGGCCTTTGCGTCCGCATCCTTCTGTGGGTTCAAGTCCCCCTCCTCGCATTTTTTCTTTCGGGATTTCAATATCTTGCGACGAAATGAAATGGCCCCCGAGGCCCCCTCCTCGCACCGAGGAGTCTGGAGGGCGCCGAGGTGAAGCCTCCGCTTCCCGCGGTAGTTGACAGTCGCAATCAAAGCGCCGAGAACGGCCGCCATCGACGTCGACATCGCTCCACCGCAACCCCGAGACTTCGGACGGCCGAACGCCGGAGTGCGGGCGGGGAATGGTAGGCATGAGAGGCGCTGGACGCAGCGCGCTAATCCCGAACAATCTTCGAGTTGCCACGCCCCCAGTAGCGGTCCTTGAGTAGCCGCTTGTAGAGCTTTCCGCTGGGGAGACGCGGGAGCTCTTCCGCGAAGTCGATGGAGCGCGGGCATTTGTAGGCCGCCAGACGCTCGCGCGCGTAGGCGATCAGCTCCTCAGCCAGGGTTGCATCGGCGCTCACGCCCGCAGCGGGTTGCACGATCGCCTTCACCTCTTCTCCGAACTCGGGGTTGGGTACACCGATCACCGCTACGTCTTCCACTTTGGGATGCACGATCAACTCGTTCTCGATCTCTTGTGGATAGATGTTGACTCCCCCCGAGATGATCATGAACGATGCCCGGTCGGTGAGGTAGAGGTAGCCCTCCTCGTCGACGTAGCCCACATCTCCCAGCGCCGTCCACGTGCGATGTCGCGGGTGCTGCGCGCTGCGCGTCTTCTCCGGGTCCTTGTGGTACTGGAAGGGCGTCTGGTCGCGCTCGAAGTACACGATGCCAGCCGCTCCGGCCGGCAGCTCGGCGCCGTCCTCGTCGCAAATGTGGATTGTCCCCATCACCGCGCGCCCGACGGTCCCGGGATGCGCCAGCCATTCCTCCGGCCCGACGTAGGTCAACCCATTCAGCTCGGTTCCGCCGTAGTACTCGTGCAGGATCGGCCCCCACCACTGGAACATCTCCTCCTTCACCTTGCGCGGGCAGGGAGCCGCGGCGTGGATCGCAACCCGATGGTGGGAGAGATCGAAGCGGGCCCGCTCCTCCTCCGGGAGCTTTAGCATGCGCGTGAACATGGTAGGCACCCACTGGCTGTGGGTGATCGAGTATTTCTCCAAGGCCTGCAACGCTTCCAAGGCGTCGAAGCGCTCCATCATCACCACCGTGCCGCCGAGCGATTGCACGGCGGTGCAGAACCCGATCGGCGCCGAGTGGTAAAGCGGTGCCGGCGAGAGGTACACCGAACTCGCGTCGACGCGGAACAGGCCCTTCAGTACTGCGTTCAACGTCAGGCCCCGCGACACGGAATGGCGCGATAGAGGTCGCGCAATTCCCTTGGGTCGCCCAGTGGTCCCCGAGCTGTAGAGCATGAACTCGCCGAGCGGCTCCTCGTCGAGGGGGTCCGCGGGATGATCGGCCACGACCTCTTCATAGGACTCGAAGCCCCACTTGAACAGCAAATGATCGCGGCCGGTCATGAGGTGCCCGCAGCCCAGCCTGAGGTAGTCGCGCAGCACACTGCCGACTCCGGCGCGCTCGGGAATGGCAATGAAGGGCTTGTCCGGACGCAGCACGGCTTGCACGAGACGGCCGTCGCGCAGCTCGATGCGTAGCAACGCGTCGGTCTGCCGCACACGCAAACCGTCAACACCGATGCGCTCACCGACGAGACTGTCCGCACCACAGTCAGCATCGTCCCCGGGTGCCCCGGCCAGCCGGGATCCATCATCGCGTCCACCGCGAAGCTGGGCGCGGTGTTGCCACCGCCGGCCAAGCATGCTCCGAGCGGGTCGGGGTGGCGGCGCAAACAGCCACCCATCGGCACGCCGGCGGCGTAACCGCGTGCGGCGAAGTTGCCGGACGCGCAGATGTCCGCCGGCAAGTCGAAGCCCCCGAAGAAGCGCACAATCGGACGCGTGCCACTGGTCGCATAGGTCTCGTGATTCTTCAGCGCCGTAAAGATCGCGTCGCGCGAATTCTCCTCCGCCCATGCCACAGTCAGCGACCCACCGTTGGTCTCGAGGCCGAGGAAATTCTTCTCGTTCAGAATCTCGCCGGACACGGCGAAGCTCTGAATTCCATGCGCGCCGTGCTGCGCGTAGTCGAGTTCCTCACTCTGGCCGGGAGTGCCGTTGTGGTTGGGCCGGTCACCGCCGAGTAACGGCATTCCGACTGGCCCTTGACCTGCATCAGTTCGACCAGGGGTTCCATGTCGTGGCGGATTTGCGCCTCATCCGTGGTTTCGGGAATCAGGAACATGCTGCCACGGCTCAGGTTCGAGTTGTGTGGAATGGACAGGACATCGCAGCGCGGATGCTGCGGATTGCCCTGACACAGCTGCTGGAGCCTGCTGAGCATGTGCGCTGGCGCCACCTGACCCAAGGTGTTGCACGTGAAAGGGTCCTTGCCGCAAGCGAGAGGCTCCTCGACGTTGCTGAGCGGCCGATCGATGACGTCGTCGTTGCGGAAGATGATGTTGCGGTGCAGGTTGTCGGCACCCGCGCTGCCGACGAAATCGGTCTCGCAGGTCTGTTGCCCGCTGCAATCCTGCGCCTCCCAGCACGCCAGCAGATCGGTGCTGCAGCGGCCGTTGGCGGCCATCGCGGTATATTCGTACGCGATGAACGAGGTGAACGTGCAGGCCGCGGCATGGTCGTCGGCCGCCTGCGCGGCGTTGATAATCTGCTGCCAGACGAGCTGCGCTTGCGACGTGCAGCCAGTGCCATCCGCGCCACAGAGGTTCGGCGGCCGCGAGGGATTTTCGGCGACGTTCTCGAAGCCGGCGACGAAGCCGGCAATCGGACTGGTGCGCAGCCGCGACAACCCGAGTCGGGCATCTTTGCAGAGTTGGTCGTTGTAGCCGTTCGGCACGCAGACGCCGCTGCCGGCCGCAGGACCCACGTCGGGGGCGCTGCACACCTGTCCGGAGACCGAACAATCCGCGTCGCACGTGCACGGCTCGGTACTCTCGAACAGACAGATGTTGTTTTCGCCGAACTGTTCTGAATGGTCGGTGATGGCAGCGAAGTCGAGGGCGCGACCGGGCGGCAACTGCGCCGTCCGCGTCGCCCTGTACTGACACGACTCCCCGGGCAGACAATACGGAAACTCGGTTACTTCGGTCGGACCCATGTAACCGGGCGTCGGCGTGCCGCTGCGCGTGTCAGCCCACGGAGGGAGGCCGACCACACCACCCTTGGCGTAGCGGTACGCGTCCGGCGGCAGGTTGCGCGTGTCGATGGTGGACGCGTCGAACGAGTACGCGGTGTGCAGGTGGGTCTCGCCGAAGAACGGCTGCTTGAGCGGGTCGTAGTTTTGACACGTGGGGCGGCACTCGGTGCGCTAGCCGTCGCAGCGGGCGGAGGCGCCGGTCCGTTGCTGCTTCCACATCCGGTAGCCGTGACCGTTCCTACGAAGACCCACCACGACACCCACCGCACCGCTCGCGCCGTACGGTTCCCCTCCCGTGCACACCAGTGGCACAGCTGTTCCCGTCCGCATACCGCACCCCGGGGGGGAGGCTGCAAGAAAAACTGCGCCCCACGGTGGCACCTTGGACAACACAAGGTGGAGCACCTCCGGTGGCGCGAGCAGGTCATCCGAGAGTTTGAGCCGCCGGGCAGAGCGTGCTATCAGTTCACGCCGCGCGAGGACCGATCCCAAGCAAGAGCGAACGGAGGAGTACCATGAGCAAGCTTATTGTTTCGTCGTTTGTATTCGCTTCCCTGCTGCTGGCCACCGGGCGGGCTCAGGCCGACGACAGCCTCGTCGAGAAGGTGAAAAAGGCCTGCCACAAGGAACTCACCACCTTCTGCAAGGGCGTGCAGCCCGGCGAGGGGCGGATCCTCGCCTGCCTGTATGCCTTCCAGGATCGGGTCTCGGGCAAGTGCGAGTATGCGATCTACGACGCGGCCGCCCAGCTCGAGCAGGCCGCCACGGCGCTGAAGTTCGCGGCCGCGGAATGCAAGGATGACCTCCTCAAGTACTGCGGCAACGTCGAGGTCGGCAACGGCCGGGTGAAGGCCTGTCTCGACAAGAACGAGAAGTCGCTGAGCGAGAAGTGCAAGGAGGCGCTCAAGCAGACTGGCATCAAGCCGTAGGTGAGTCCGGCGCGCGGCTGGACGTTCCGCTCGACGCGGACGGCGTCGCCGCGACAATGTGCATCTGATCCGCAGACGACGCCCAGCCGAATCGATTCCGCGCGTTGCAGGGCCCTGCGGATGAGCCTGCGCACGTCTTGGCTACCTCGAACGTAGCGGCGATTCGCCAATGCCCGGGTACTAGTGCCGGGTGGGCGCAGGCACCTGGGTGTACACCACGTCGCCGTCGCTGTAGGCGCGGATGTACCAGTCGGAGCCACAAACGTAGTAGACGGTCCCGCCCAAGGCCATGACGACGGGCGCGCAGGGCAGCGTGTAGTACAATGGCGCGGCAAGCGCAGCATCCGCCGCGACGACTCCTGCGGCGCCGTAGTAGCCGTCGTCATACTCATCGTAGTGATCCTCGGCGTACTCCTGCCAGTCCTCGCGACGCTCTGCACGTCGGTCCTGACGTTCCTCGCGACGTTCCTGGTGCTCACCTTGGCTTTGGCGCGTCGCGCCGATGCTCCCGTCGGCGGCGGGTCCGCGCGCGTTGTACCCGCGGTCCACGCCACCCGCGGGTCGGTTCTGACCCAGGGAGCCCCTGGCTGCTGGCCCACCGCGGCGGAATCCGCCACCACCGCGGCTGAACCCACCGCGACCACCCCCGCCGCGGCCTCCGCCGCGCGCAGCGACACCGTCGACCAGCGCCACTACTACGAGGGTTGACGCGGCCAAGATCACGGCGCGACGGAACGGACGGCTCATGGCTGCTTCTCGCCGTCTCCGAACCCGCGCCCGGGCGTCAGGATGGGAATCTTCTCCGCGCCCTCTGCCGGGACGAACGTGAAGGCCGAGTCGGGCACATCAGGGGTGAAGGTCCACCCGTGGAAGTCGCCTTCGAACTGCGGCTGGCCTTCGGCGAGGCGATAGGTGATCACGATGCGTTGCGGAAGCGGATCGCTGTCGCGCGCGATCCAGAGCTGCACGTCCGCGGTGTCGCCCCGAAATGCAACGTGATCGGTGCCCACCCCTCCGACCGTCTCCTTGCCCACCAAACGAGC
>Ga0335069_10004582_pt1 | contig 20399 bp, 19 predicted proteins | sample Lox_Sample_11_FD_206714 | JGI IMG/M metagenome (GOLD analysis project Ga0335069, IMG submission 206714) | Soil microbial communities from Loxahatchee National Wildlife Refuge, Florida, United States - Lox_Sample_1.1 | ecosystem: Environmental > Terrestrial > Soil > Wetlands | place: USA... | reverse complement strand
GTTCTTCAGGATCGGCGCCGGGATGTCCTCGATGTCCTTGGCGTTCTCCTTGGGAATGAGCACGTTCTTCACGCCGCCGCGATGGGCCGCGAGGATCTTCTCCTTGAGCCCGCCTATTGGCAGCACGCGCCCGCGCAGCGTTATCTCGCCGGTCATCGCGAGGTCGTTGCGCACCGGGACGCGGCAGAGGGCCGAGGCGAGAGCGGTGGCGAGCGTGATGCCGGCCGAGGGGCCGTCCTTGGGCGTCGCACCCTCGGGGATGTGAATGTGGATGTCGATCTTCTGATAGAAGTTCGGCGCGAGGCCGAGCGCCGCGGCACGGGAGCGCACGTACGACATCGCCGCCTGCGCGCTCTCCTGCATCACCTCGCCGAGCTGTCCGGTCACGGTCAGCTTGCCGCGGCCCGGCACGATCGTGACCTCGACGCCCAGCAGCTCGCCGCCCATCTCGGTCCAGGCAAGCCCCGTGGCGACGCCGATCTGCGGCTCGCTCTCGGCCATCCCGTAGCGAAAGCGCGGCGGTCCGAGATGCTTGGCCAGGCTCGAGGCGGAGACGCGCACGTGCGCGTTGCGGTCGGTCTTGACCACTTCGACCGCGACCTTGCGGCAGATCGAAGCGATTTCGCGCTCGAGGTTACGCACTCCGGCCTCGCGCGTGTAGAGCCGGACGATCTGCAGGATCGCCTGGTCGGAGAACTCGATGTTCTCCTCCTTGAGGCCGTTGGCCTCGCGCTGCTTGCGCACGAGGTAACGCTTGGCGATGTTGAGCTTCTCGGTCTCGGTGTAGCCCGGAATGCGGATGATCTCCATCCGGTCCTGCAGCGGGCGCGGGATGCGCTCGAGCGTGTTGGCCGTGGTGACGAACATCACCTTGGACAGATCGTAATCGCAATCCAGATAGTGATCGTTGAAGGTGCAGTTCTGTTCGGGGTCGAGCACCTCGAGCAGGGCCGAGGACGGATCGCCGCGAAAGTCGGTCGACATCTTGTCGACCTCGTCGAGCAGCATCACCGGATTGCCCGAGGTGGCCTTGCGCATCGACTGGATGATCTTGCCGGGGAGTGCGCCGATATAGGTGCGGCGATGGCCGCGGATTTCCGCCTCGTCGCGCACGCCACCCAGCGAGACGCGCACGAACTTGCGTCCGGTCGCGCGCGCGATCGATTTGCCGAGCGAGGTCTTGCCCACACCCGGAGGCCCGACCAGGCACAGGATCGGACCCTTCATCTGGCCCACCAGGGTCTGCACCGCGAGGTATTCGAGGATGCGCTGCTTGACCTTCTCGAGCCCGTAGTGGTCTTCCTCGAGCACGCGCTCGGCTTCCGTGATGTCGAGCTTATCCTCGGTGTACTCGAACCAGGGCAGGGCGAGGAACCAGTCGAGATAGTTGCGGACCACGGTCGCCTCGGCCGACATCGGCGACATCATCTTGAGCTTCTTGATCTCGCGCTCGCACTTCTCGCGCGCCTCGGCCGGCATCTTCTTCTGCCGCAGCTTCTCCTCGAGTTCCTGGATCTCGTTCTTGAATTCGTCTTTCTCGCCCAATTCCTTCTGAATCGCCCGCATCTGCTCGTTGAGGTAGTACTCCTTCTGGGTCTTCTCCATCTGCTTCTTGACCCGGGAGCGGATGCGCTTTTCGACCTCCAGGATTTCCAGTTCCGAACGCATGTAGCCGAGGATCTTCTCCAGGCGCTCGGCCGGATTGGCGCACTCGAGCAGCGCCTGCTTGTCCTCGAGCTTGATGCCCAGATGCTCGACCAGCTTGTCGGCGAGATAGGCCGGATCGTCGACTGCGGCGATCGAGGTGACCATCTCCGGCGGAATCTTCTTGTTGAGCCGCACGTAGTTGTCGAAGGTGGCGTTGACCGAACGGATCAGCGCTTCGAGCTCGGTGGTGCGGTCGTAAATCTCTTCGATCGGCTCGACTTCGACCTGGAAATAATCTTCCTCGGCCGCATAGCGCACGATCCGCGCGCGGCGCTTGCCCTCGAGCAGCGCCTTGACCGTGCCGTCCGGCAGGCGCAGGAGCTGCACCACCACGCCGAGCGTGCCGGTCGCGTAGATGTCCTGCGGGCCGGGGTCGGAGACCTTGGCGTCCTTCTGCGCGACCAGCAGGATCGGCTGCTTGCGTGCCTCGGCGGCTTCCAGAGCCTTAATCGACTTCTGGCGGCCGACGAATATCGGATAGACCTGGTGCGGGAAGACAATCAGCTCGCGCAGCGGCAGCAGCGGAACCATGTCGCCATGTCCGTCGCGGCCGTCTTTTTTATCCTTGTCGTTGCGAAAAAGCATCGGTTATCTATTCCCGGGATGTTCAAGCGGTTTCGGCGGTTTTCTGGTAGACCAGCAGCGGCTGTTCCTTCTGCGTGACCACCTCCTCGGAAATCAGAACCTCCTTGATGTTTGGCTGTGAGGGGATCTCGTACATCAGGTCCACCATGATCGCTTCCATGATCGCGCGCAGGCCGCGGGCGCCCGACTTGCGCTTGAGCGCCTCGCGCGCGATCGCGCGCAGCGCTCCCTGGGTAAACTTGAGGTGGACGTTCTCCATGTCGAACAATTTCTGATACTGGCGCACCAGTGCGTTCTTGGGCTCGGTCAGAATCCGCACCAGCGCGTCCTCGTCCAGCTCGCCGAGCGTCGCAATCACCGGCAGGCGCCCGACGAACTCCGGAATCAGTCCGAACTTCAGCAGGTCTTCGGGCTGCACCTCGTTGAGCAGCTCGGAGACGGTCTTGGGATCGCGATGGGAGAGGTCGGCGCGGAAGCCCATCGTCTTGCCCGCGATCCGGCGGCGGATGATGTCGTCGAGGCCGACGAACGCGCCGCCGCAGATGAACAGGATGTTGGTGGTGTCGACCTGGAGGAACTCCTGCTGCGGATGCTTGCGGCCGCCCTTGGGCGGCACCGATGCCATCGTGCCCTCGACGATCTTGAGCAGCGCCTGCTGCACACCTTCGCCCGAGACGTCGCGCGTGATCGAGGGGTTGTCGCCCTTGCGCGCGATCTTGTCGATCTCGTCGATATAGACGATGCCGCGCTGGCAGCGCTCAATGTCGTAATCGGCATTCTGCAGCAGCGACAGGATGATGTTCTCGACGTCCTCGCCGACGTAGCCGGCCTCGGTCAGCGAGGTCGCGTCGGCGATGGTGAAGGGCACCTGCAGAAAGCGCGCGAGCGTCTGCGCGAGCAGGGTCTTGCCGACGCCGGTCGGGCCGATCAACAGGATGTTCGATTTCTGCAGCTCGACCTCGCCGGTCACCATCTGCGAATCGATGCGCTTATAGTGGTTGTGCACCGCAACCGACAGGATCTTCTTTGCCCGCTCCTGCCCGATCACGTACTGGTCCAGCACGCGCTTGATCTCGGCCGGCTTAGGGACCGCCGAGGTCTGGCTGAACGCCTCTTCGCTGTCAGTCTCCTCCGCGATGATGTCGTTGCAGAGGTCGATGCACTCGTCGCAGATATAAACCGTCGGACCCGCAATCAGCTTGCGGACTTCATCCTGGCTCTTGCCGCAGAACGAGCAGACCAGGTTGCCCGAGCGGTCGTCGTGCTTGGCCATTAATGCCTCCCGCCGCCCTTCACTTGGAGGATCCCCGCCTAACGATTACCTCATCGATCAGTCCGTATTCAACCGCCTGCTCGGGTGACATGAACAGGTCGCGATCGGTGTCCTTCTCGATGCGGGCGAGCTTTTGCCCGGTGTGGCGAACGAAGATGTTGTTGATCTCCTCGCGCATGCGCAAAATCTCGCGCGCCTGGATGTCGAGGTCGACCGCCTGCCCCTGCGCACCGCCGAGCGGCTGATGCAGCATGACCCGGGAGTGCGGCAGCGCGTAGCGCCGCCCCTTCTGCCCCGCCGTCAGCAGCACCGCGCCCATGCTCGCCGCCTGCCCGAGGCAGAGCGTCGAGACCGGCGGCTTGATGAACAGCATCGTGTCGTAGATCGCCAGCCCCGCGGTGACCGATCCGCCCGGAGAGTTGATGTAGAAGCTGATCTCCTTTTCAGGATCCTCGGACTCGAGGAACAGGAACTGCGCGGTGATCAGGTTGGCGACGTCGTCGTTGACCTCGGTGCCGAGGAAAACGATGCGGTCCTTGAGCAGGCGAGAGTAGATGTCGTAGGAGCGTTCGCCGCGCCCGGTCTGTTCGACGACGATCGGAACCAGACTGCTCATAGAACCCCGGCCTGGAGCGACCGGTGATAATTTATCCGTGCAGGCACTCCAGTAAAATTCTATCCAGTTTGGGATAGCGCGGCAACCTGAAATCTGCCGCGTGCGGCCATCACTGCGTGTCGGCGGGCGGCTCGCTCGCCGCCTCTGCGCTCTCGGACTGCGCGCGCTCGAGCAGGACGTCGAGCGTCTTCTCGCGGCGCATCGATTGCTTGAGCTGCGCGCGATGCTCTTCGCTGCGGTAGTGCTCGGCCACATGATCGCGCTCGCGCCCGGCGCTGCGAGTCACGATATGCGCCACGCGCGCGGCGAGTTCGTCGTCGCTCACCTCGATTTTTTCCTGCTCGGCAATCGCGTCGACGATGAGCGAGCTAAGCGCGCGCTTGCGGGCGCGCGTGCGGATCTCGTCGGCGCTGTTGCCCACCCGTTCGGCCGCGGCCTCGCGCGACATTCCCGCGGCCACCAGCGCGCTCGCCATCTCGGACTCCATCAGCTCGCGCTCGCGATCGTCGAGCGACTGCGGCACCTCGATCGGATTGCGCTCGATCACGAGGTCGAGCAGGCCCTGGCGCGCGCGCATGTCGGCCTCCTCGCGCGCGCGCTGCATCAGCTGCTCGCGCACCTTCTCGCGTAGCTCGTCGAGCGAGGCGAGGTCGCCGAGATCCTTGGCGAATTCGTCGTCGAGCGCGGGCAGCACCCGGGTATAGATTTCCTTGACCGCGGCGCGCCACTCGACGCCCTTGCCGGCGAGATCCTTCTCGGCGTAATCGGCGGGATAGCTCCGCGTCGCGCTTGCCGGATGGCCAACCTCCGCGCCCGCCAGCAACTCGTCGAGCCCGTGCGCCAGGCGGTCGGGAGAAACCTCGACGATGCGCTGGCCGAGCTTGGCGCCCTCGAGCGGCTTGCCGTCGACGAAGCCTTCTATTTCGGCGAGCACGAGGTCGCCGCGCTCGACCCGGGTGCGATCCTCGATCTTCTTGAGCGTGGCCGAGCGCTCGCGCAGATCCTCGAGCGCCTTCTGCAGCTGTTCGTCGCTGACCTCGACCAGGGAGCGCGGCACGCGCAGCCCCTGGTAGTCGCGCACCACGATCTCGGGGCGCAGATCGAAAGTCGCGCTGAAGCGCAGCGCCTTGGCGAGGTCGCTTTCCTCGGTGACGATCTCGGGCGGCAGCAGGGGCTTGAGGTTCTGTTCCTCCAGCGCCTTGTCGGTGTATTCCTTGATCAGCTTCTGCACGATCTCGCCGCGGACCCGGTCGCCGAATAGCCGCTCGAGCATCGTGCGCGGGGCGCGCCCGGGGCGGAAGCCCTTGAGCACCACGTTGCGGCGCAAATCGTTGTAGGCGCGGTCGAGTTCGGTCTTGATCTCGGCCGGTTCGAGTTCGATGGTCAGTTTGCGCCGAAGCGCCGAAGGGCTCTCAAGATTGACATTCATAGTTGGTGGAATGATCAGCTAAACACACCAGCCACGGGGCGATCAATCCGCGCGTCCAAAGAAGCTGTGCAAAGACGCGCGCGCTTTTGCACACACGCCGAATGCGCGGCGGTGATTCGTGCCGGTGATTCGTGTCCGGGGCGACGGATTTTCCCCGGCTCGCGGATCGTTATTACGGAGGTTTTTTTTCCTCCCTTGGGGCACGGCGCGACGGCTGGACACAGAGCCGGCGAATCCCTAGACTTCATCGGTTGATCCAAGTAACTAAGCGCCGTAGACCGCAACGCTCGCGCGGTACAGCTATTGGGGGCCGGCCGATGACCGGCGCGGCGGCGCTGTAAGCGTCAGATTTTCAGGAGACCCAGACACAGATGAGCGAAGCTAATATTGTTCTGCCGCACCTGACCGGCAACCAGCTGGTCATCTTATGGGCGGTGCTAGGTTCGGCCGTGGTTGCCCTGCTCTACGGCTGGTCGCTGGCGCGCACCGTGCTCAAGGCCAGTCCCGGCGCCAAGTCGATGACCGACGTCGCCGACGCGGTCGAGGAAGGCGCGATGGCCTACCTGCGACGCCAGGTCAAAACCATGATCTGGTTCGTGGTCATAATCGCGCTCGCGCTCTTTTTCATGTACCAGCACGTCTATCCCGACAATCCGTCGCTCTCGTTCGGCATCGCGATCGCCTTCCTGATGGGGGTCAGCGCCTCCTACGGTGCCGGCTTCGTCGGCATGAAGCTCGCGGTCAAGGGCAACGTGCGCAGCGCCAACGCCGCGCTCACCAGCTTCAAGGACGCGATGGAGATCGCGTTCAAGGCGGGCGGCGTCTCGGGCATGTTCACGGTCGGCTTCGGCCTGCTCGGCGCGACCATCATCTTCCTGGTCTTCCAGGAAAACGCGATGAAGGTGTTGATCGGATTCGGCTTCGGCGGCTCGCTAGCCGCGCTCTTCATGCGCGTCGGCGGCGGCATCTACACCAAGGCGGCCGACGTCGGCGGCGACCTGGTTGGCAAGGTCGAGGCCGGAATTCCCGAGGACGACCCGCGTAACGCGGCGACGATCGCCGACAACGTGGGCGACAACGTCGGCGACTGCGCCGGGATGGCGGCCGACGTGTTCGAGTCGTACGAAGTGACGCTGGTTGCCGCGATCATCCTCGCCGCCTATGCGCTCGGCGAAAAGGATTTCACCAACCTGTACGGCGCGATGGCCGGCGCGTTTGCGATGAAACTCATCATCTTCGCGCTCATCCTGCGCGCGGTCGGCGTCTTCTCCTCGATCATCGGAATCCTTGCGGTGCGCGTGCCCGAGGGCGAGATGCGCGATCCGATGCGCCCGATCAACATGGGCTACATGACCTCGGCCGTCGTGTCGGTCATCGGCTTCTTCATCGTCAACTGGTTCTATCTCGCCGACCCCAAGACCGGCGCGACCGACTGGCGCTTCGCCTGGTGCGCCACCCTCGGCATCATCCTCGCCGTCGTAACTCTGTGGCTGACCAACTACTTCACCCACCCGGACCGCGGCCCGGTTACGGAAACCGCCTATGCCGCGCGCACCGGCCCGGCGACGCTAATCCTGTCGGGGATGGCCGAAGGGCTCGAGTCCTCGGTGTGGGCGCTGATGGTGATCGTCCTGTGCATCGTCGGCGCGATGATCATCTTCCACGGCTCGCTCGCGCTGCAGTTTTACGGCATCGCGCTCACCGGGCTCGGACTGCTGACCACCACCGGCTTCATCCTCGCGATGGATACCTACGGACCGATCACCGACAACGCGCATGGCATCTTCGAGATGGGCGGAATCCATCAGGAAGAGGCCTCGCGCACGCTGTCGTGGATGGACGCGATCGGCAACACCACCAAGGCGCTGACCAAGGGGCTCGCGATCGCGACCGCGGTCATCGCGGCGGTTTCGCTGTTCCGCTCCTTCATCGACGAGGCCCATCTCGGCGTGCTCGGCGTCCAGGTCAACATGCCGACCGTGTTCGTCGGCCTGATGATCGGCGGCGCGGTGCCGTTTCTGTTCAGCTCGTTCGCGATTAAAGCCGTCAGCCGCGCGGCCTACCAGGTGGTCTTCGAGGTTCGCCGCCAGTTCCGCGAGCATCCGGGGATCATGGAGTACAAGGAGAAGCCCGATTACGCGCGCTGCGTCGATATCGTCACGGCGACCGCGCAGAAGGAGCTGCTCGGACCCGGCATCCTCGCCGTGTTCGCGCCTCTGATGGTCGGATTCGGACTCGACGCGGGAGCGCTCGGCGGCTTTCTCGCCGGCACCATCCTCACCGGACAGCTGCTCGCGGTCTTCATGGCCAACGCGGGCGCCAACTGGGACAACGCCAAGAAAAAGGTCGAGGACGGCTTCCTCGGCGGCAAGGGCACCGAAGTCCACAAGGCGACCGTCGTCGGCGACACCGTCGGCGATCCGTTCAAGGATACCGCCGGCCCGGCGCTCAACCCGATGATCAAGGTGATGAACCTGGTCGGCATACTCGCCGCACCTTTTACCGCAACCGAGGTCGCCTTCAGCTGGAGCCGGGTGGCGATCACGGTCTTTTCCATTCTGATGCTTGGGCTCGCCGTCGCGCTCTCCAAGCAAGGATCGATCGCGGAGGAGCAGAGCCAGGCCGGACAGACCAAGGTGGCGGCGTAGAACAAGGCCGCACTTACGACAAAAGGCCGGGCGCAATCGTCGCCCGGCCTTTTTTTTGCCGCTCCCCTGGGATGCGGCCCACGGCGCGATTTCGATCGGCGCCGGGCTTTCGCGCCGGCACTTTGTGCGCGCCACGCCGTCGCGTTAGGTTGGTCTCGCAGCTTTCAGAAGCTCCTCGCATCGCAAGGGAGATCTCCATCGATGGAAATCGCGTGGATAGGAACCGGAATCATGGGCGCGCCGATGGCGCGCAACCTGATGCGCGCGGGCCATCGCCTGCGGCTGCACAACCGTACGGCCAAAAGAGCCGTCGCGCTTGCCGCGGAAGGCTCCGAAGTGACCGTCGCGGCCGACCCGGCCACCGCGGCCGGCGGCGCCGAAGCCGTGTTCATCATGGTGCCCGACACGCCCGAAGTCGAAAGCGTAGTCGCGCGGATCGAACCCGCGCTGCACAAGGGTCAAATGGTGATCGATATGAGCACCGTCGCGCCCGCCGCCGAACGCGCGATCGCCGGGCGTCTCGCCCGCGCCGGAGTGGACTATCTCGACGCCCCGGTTTCGGGCGGCGAGAGCGGCGCAATCGACGGGACGCTGACGATCATGGTGGGCGGCGCCGAGCCGGCCTACATGCGGGCGCTTCCGTTGTTCGAGAAGCTGGGGCGGCGCGTTACGCACATGGGCGGCGCGGGCGCGGGTCAGATGACCAAGCTCGCCAATCAGGTGGCGGTTGCGCTGACCCTCGAAGCAGCGGCAGAAGCGCTCGCGCTCGCGGAGAGCGGCGGGCTGGATCGCGCGCGCGTGCTCGAGGCGATCGGCGCAGGCGCCGCCGGCTCATGGCAGCTCGCCAATCTCGGCCCGAAGATAATCGCGCACGACTGGCGTCCCGGCTTCTTCATAAAGCTTATCCGCAAGGACCTGCGCCTGGTCTCCGACGCCGCGCGCGAGGGCGGCCTCGCGCTGCCGGGCCTTTCGTTGATGCAATCGATGTTCAACGCGGCGGCCGCGCTGGGCCACGACCTCGATGGCACGCAGGCGGTCGCTGCTGCGCTCGACCGTCTGGCCCGCTTGAAGTGACGCGCGAACGAAGACCTTCAGTGCCGCGCAAACCTGATCATACGAGGGGGATCTCGATCTGGGCAGGTGACGTAACCGGCTCGCCAAGCCGGACGTTTGGCCGAGGGTTGGCGACTGCCATCAGGTTGAAGGCCAGTCCGAACAGGACACCGCAGAGCAAGACGATCGAGTTTCGCATAATCCGCCTAACCGGTTGGAGGGTCTGAAGTAACCGTCGTAAAGCGAGCTGAACCGAAAGCCGCATTCATCCTTTGGCAGGCTATGACTTGCTATTTAAATCTATAAAAAATTATTGATCCGATTGCAAGAGAAAACGAGGTTGCGTCCGACGAAAGGCACTTCAGGACTTGTGTAGACACGTTAAAAATCTAAAAATGGTGTCAGGGCGGACGCCAAGAAAAATCGCTAGAAGGTCTGACGGACAGAAGGTCTCAGGAATGTGATTTGAGGTTGTTAGCGGGGCTGTCGACAGTCGCAGTGCTGTCGAGGTAGACGGTGCCGGGGGGGGGTGCCTCGCTACCAAATGGTCAGATGCGGCGCAGGCATATCGTTCCAGGGTCGGTGAAGATCTTCGGTCTCCCGAACACCAGCAGCCACTTCGGGATTCAGGACAACGGCAACGGCCAGATGTGGTCTGAAACCAGGCACGTCGGCAAAATCAACTATTGGACCGGCGATGTAGTCCTCAAGCAGGAGTACGTTCCGAAAACTCGCATGTTCGACGGATTGTTCGGCCTGCTCGGGTTCAAGAATCCCGAGGAACAGATCAGCATGGAATTCGAGTGCGAGTACAAGGTGTCGCTGCTGGACCTTCGGCCCGTGAGAGAGTCGCAGACGACGGGTTTGACTTTGACCGGCGACCTGACCATGACCGGAACTCGCCGCAAAAAATAGCTGCGTCCCTTACTCCTCCCAAACCAGTTTCATACCGCGCCACGAGGCGGGAGTGGCGGTTGCGCTAAGGAATCTCGGCTCTACTTGGCGCCAAGCAAACTGGTATTCAGAATCTGGACGCCGCTGCGGCCGGACTCTTCCGCCCAATCCTGGCTGTCCGCGCATTTCCAATGGCCGTCCAAGAGGATCCAGCGACGCATAAGCACGTCGAGCCCGGAACCCCAGTTGTCCAGGGCGATGCTGAACTTGCTGCCTGTTCGGGTTTGTAACTCGACGATCTGCCGCATAGCGTCACCTCTGATATCCTGTCAGCAGTTTGTTTATGGCATTTTAATTTATATTAAGCAATATTTAGCTTTGACGTCCTCAAATCCTCCAATTTTTGCTGTCTTTCTCTCCCAGGGCATTCTTCGCCGGTTTGCCAGAACTCGCCGATCCGTGGGATATGTCCGCAGGCGACCGCCAATCGACGAGGAGCTTTATGGCAAACGAACATCTGCTGGCCGAACGCCGCGACGGCGTGCTCAGCCTGACGCTCAATCAGCCCGACAAGCTCAACGCGCTCAGCGACCAGATGATCGCTGGGTTGCTCGACGAACTCGGCCGCGCGGCTCACGACGCCGAGGTACGATGCGTCGTCGTGAGCGGTGCGGGACGCGGGTTCTGCTCCGGCGGCGACGTGAGCCGGATGCGCGAGCGCAACGAGGGTGACGGCCCCGGCCTCACGGTGGAACAGCGGATGGCGAGTTTGCGTCGTGCCGAGGAGGTGAGCCTGATGCTGCACGAACTGCCGAAGCCGACGATCGCGGCGATTAACGGGGCGGCGGCCGGCGCGGGGCTCAGCGTCGCGCTCGCGTGCGACCTGCGCATCGCCGCCGATTCGGCGCGGCTTGTAACCGCCTTCGCCCGCGTGGGGTTTTCCGGCGACTTCGGCGGCACCTGGCTGATGACGCGGCTGGTCGGCCCCGCGCGCGCCAAGGAATTCTACTTTCTCGCCGATCCGATCGATGCGAATCAGGCGCTTGCGCTGGGGCTGGTCAATCGCGTGGTGCCGGCGGCGTCGCTGATGGTTGAAGCCGCGGTGCTGGCCAACCGGCTCGCCTCGGGCCCCGCGATCGCCTACGGCTACATGAAAGCCAACATCAACGCCGCGCTAACGGCCGACTTGCGCACGCTGCTCGATCGCGAGGCGGTCGGCCAGACGCTTACCGGACGCACCGAAGATCACCGGGAAGCGGTCAAGGCGTTTCTGGAAAAGCGCCAGCCCACCTTTAAGGGGCGCTAGGGAGGCGCACGCCATGTGGAAGACCAGGTTCTGCGAACTGTTCGGCGTCGAGTTGCCGATCATGCTCGCCGGAATGGGCACGATCGCGCTCGCCGATCTCGCCGCCGCGGTCTCCGAGGCCGGCGGGATGGGCACCGTGGGGCTCGCCGGTCTCTCTCCCGAGGGAATTTACAACGAACTCGCCGCGGCGCGGCAGTTGACCAAAATGCCGCTCGCCTGCAACCAGCTGATTCCATTTATCGGGCCGGGCGTGGCCGAGGCGATCGCTGCTGCGCCAGTCGACGCGGTGACGCTCTTCTGGGGCGAGCCCGCCGAGTACATCGGGCGCTACAAGGCCGCGGGCAAGAAAGTCATCTGGCAGTGCGGCTCGGCTGACGAGGCCGCCGCCGCCAAGCGCGCCGGCGCCGACATGATTATTGCGCAGGGCGTGGAGTCAGGCGGCCACGTGCGCGGACTCACTTCGACGATGGCGCTGGTGCCGCAGGTGCGCGACGCGATCGGCGATCTGCCGATGCTCGCCGCGGGCGGCATGGCCGACGGCCGCGGACTCGCCGCGGCGCTGGCGCTCGGGGCCGACGGCGCGGTCTTCGGCACGCGCTTGCTTGCCTCCCGCGAATCGGCGGCCCATCAGGTTTACAAGGACCGCGTCGTCAACGCGCGCGCCGAGGACACCGTGCATACCAAGCTCTTCGACATGGGATGGCCCGACGCGGCGCATCGCGTGCTGCGCACCGCTGTTTACGAAGAATGGGAGCGGGCGGGACGTCCGGCGAGCGGCAAGCGGCCGGGCGAGGGCAAAGTGGTGGGTACGCTCAAGCACGCCGGGATGGCGATGCCGCCACTGGTGAAGTACACGGTGATGCCGGCGGCCGAATACGTCGAGGGCGAGCTTGACGAGTTTGTGTTTTACGCCGGGATGTCGTGCGCGCTCATCAATGATATCGCGCCCGCGGGCGAGATCGTGCGGCGGATCGCGGCCGAGGCGCGCGAGCTGATCGGAAAGCGGCTCGCACCGCTCGCCTGACGAGTCAACGCTTCGTCAGTAACCGCCGCCCGAAGGCGCGACCGGCATCGCCGGTGCTGACGGCGCACCCGGCACTGACGGAGCTCCAGGCACAGAGGGAGCGCCGGGCACCGAGGGCACGCCGGGCACTGAGGGAGCTCCGGGCAGCGAGGGCACGCCGGACATCGACGACGCGCCGGGCACCGCGGGCACACCGGGCACAGACGGCGCACCGGGCACCGACGGAACTCCGGGCATCGAGGAAGCGCCCGGCACTGAAGGCACGCTTGGTGCCGAGGGAATGCCCGGCACTGCGTTGGGCATCGAGGGAGCGCCCGGCGCCGAAGGTGCGCCAGCCGCGACCGCAGCGGGGGCGGCCGCCGGCGAGGCAGCCGGCGAGGCCATCATCGCGGAACCCATATTCTGCAGCATTTGCCCCCCGGCATTCTCGCCGGCCTGCTTGGCCGCGCCCATCGCGGCCGAGCCTATCCCGCCCGCCGCGGATTGCGCCTGCGCGCGAAGCGGAACAGACGCAAGTACGAGTGCGAGGGCCATGCCAGCCAAAGATCGTATCTTCATGGGAACGCCCTCCGGGGCTGCGGATTTTCGACGCCGAGGAGATCGAGAGAATGCGAATCGGCGAAGGCGCGAACCTGAGATCGCGAATCAAGTTCGACCGGCGATCCTTTTCACATCGTCGATGGTGCGTCAAACCGCCCCGCGTTTCGGACAGGTTCGTTTCGTAGCCGACGGCAACCCTTAGAGCATCACGTCGCCGCCGTTGGGGCTGAGGCACTGCCCGACGAAGTGGCGCGCCTCGTCGGAGGCGAGGAAGACGTAGGCCGGGACGATCTCGTCGATCGTCCCGAGCCGCCGTTTCGGGATCGACGCCAGGATCGAATCCATCAGGTCCTTGTCGATCCCCTCGACCATCCGGGTCTGCGTGGCGCCGGGCGCGACGCAGTTGGCGGTGATGTTGCTGGTGCCGATCTCGTGCGAGAGCGAGCGGGTAAATGCGATTATCCCGGCCTTGGCCGCGCAGTAGTGCGCAAGTCCCGCGCCGCCTTTGTAGGCGAGTTGAGAGGCGGTGCTGATGATCCTGCCGTAGTCTTGGCGGTACATGATCGGCAGCACGAAGTGCGTGCACAGGAAGACGCTGCGCAGGTTGACCGCGAGCATCCGGTCCCACTGGCTCGGTGCCATCGCCTCGACGCGCGCGACGTTGCCGATACCCGCGTTGTTGACCAGGATGTCGATGCGGCCGAAATTTCGCTGCACCGTTTCAACCAGCGTCTGCGCTTCGTGCTCGAGCGAGACGTCGGCGCGCATGGCGAGCGTTTGCGCACCCAGCCGTTCGATTTCGGCGCGCACCGCCTCCGCGTTCTGCGCCTCGGACTCGTCGGGATAGTTGATGATGACCTTGGCGCCCTCGCGCGCGAAGGCGAGCGCGACGCCGCGTCCGATACCCGAGCTTGAGCCGGTGACAAGCGCGACCTTGTCCTGCAATTTGCCCATCGCTCAAACCTCCCGAAGCTTTCGCCAGGGCCGTGATGAGGACCCGCGGCGAATTCCGCCCCAGCGTGCGCGATTCAGGGCGAGGGATGCAAGGCCAGCAGCGCTTTCACTTTGGCCGCGACGTCGCCGGCGCGTACGATGTCAGTGATGATGGCGCAGGCGTCCGCGCCCGCGGCGAGCGCCTCGGGCATCGTCGCCTCGGTGATGCCGCCGATCGCGACGATCGGGATTTTCACCGCCGCGCGCACCTCGCGCAGCATGGCGAGTCCCTTGCCCGCGGGGTTATTGCGCAGACCGCCCGCGTAAAGCGGTCCGAAGCCGATATAGTCGGCGCCGCCGCGCTCCGCGGCGACCGCCTGTTTGACGCTATGAGTGGAGATTCCGACCAGCAGATCGCGGCCGACGAGGCGGCGCGCGGCCTCCAGCGGCAGGTCTTCCTGGCCGAGATGGACGCCGGCGGCCCCGGAAAGCATCGCGATATCCGAGCGATCGTCAACGATGAGCATCGCGCCGCGCTCGCGGCACAACGCGGCGATCGCGCGCGCCGCGGCGAGCAGCTCGCGGCCCGGCGCGTTTTTCAACCGCAACTGCATCATCCGCGCGCCGGAATCGAGCAGGATGCGCGCGAGCGCAAGCGGCTCGTGGCCGCCCGCCGGATCGACCATCGCATAGAAATGCGAGGGAAACTTCATCGGGCAAGGCCGCGCAGGCGGCGCGGCTAGTCCAGGGACATCCTAATCCAGGGACATTTTGCGGGTTGCGATTCCGAGGTCCACGAGCTTCTTGCGCAGCGTGTTGCGGTTGAGCCCGAGGATGCGCGCGGCGCGCACCTGGTTGCCGTCCGCCCGCCGCATCGCCTGTTCGATAAGCGGGCGTTCAATTTCGGCCACCAGCTTCTGGTAAAGTCCGCGCGGTTCCTCGTCGTTGGACTTCTCGAGATACTGCGCGACGCGGCGTCCGATGAGTTCGGCAAACGAATCGCCGGCGGCGCCCTCAATACCGGCGGCGGCCGCCGCGCTTGCGGGGCCGCGCGCGAGCGAGATATCGTCGGCGCGGATGGTGTTGCCCGAGGCGAGCAGCGCCGCCCGCAGCATCGTGTTCTCCAGCTCGCGCACGTTGCCAGGCCAGTCGTAGGCCTGCAGCTTCGCCCGCGCCTCCGGGCTGACCGCGGTCACGCGCGAGCCCATTTCGCTGACCGCTTTGGCGACGAAGAAATCGGTCAGCTCGGGGATGTCCTCGCGGCGCTGGCGCAGGGGCGGCAGGTGGATCAGGATCACGCGCAGGCGGAAGTAGAGGTCCTCGCGGAAGCGGCGCGCGGCGACCGCGGTTTCAAGGTCCTGGTTGGTCGCGGCGATAATGCGGGCCTGCAGGCGCTGAGTATCGGTGCCGCCGACCCGGATGAATTCGCGCTCCTGGAGCGCGCGGAGCAGCTTGGGCTGCAACTCGAGCGGCAAATCGCCGATTTCGTCCAGGAAGAGCGTGCCCGCGCCGGCCAATTCGAACTTGCCCGCGCGCCGCTCGCTCGCGCCCGTGAACGCGCCACGCTCGTGGCCGAACAGTTCGCTTTCAACCAGGCCGTGGGGTATCGCCGAGCAGTTGACCGGGACGAAGGGCTCGCGCAGGCGCGACTCATTATGAATCTTGCGCGCCACCAGCTCCTTGCCGGTGCCGCTTTCGCCCCAGACCAGGACGACGTCGATCTTGTCGTTGCTCACCACGCGCCCGATGAGCTTGTAGACCTCCTGCATCGCGGCGCTGTGGCCGATGATCTCGCCGCCGACCAGCTTGCGGTCGAGCTCTTTCTTGACCCGTTCCAGTTCGGAGGCCTGCGCTGCGGTTTCGGCCGCGCGCGCGGCGGTCGTCACCACCAGGTCGAGGTTCTCGAAGGGCTTGGTCAGATAATCGCGAGCGCCGCGCTTGAGCGCCTCGATCGCGTTGTTCATCGTGCTAGCCGCGGTGATCACGACGATCGGCGTCGCGCATCCCCGCTCGCGGGCGGTCGTCAGCACCTCGAGGCCGCCGATGCCCGGCATGATGATATCGACCAGGGCGACGGCGAATCGCTCGCTGGTGAGCGCTTCGAGGGCGGCGGCGCTGTCGGCGGCCTCTTCGATTTGCCATCCTTCGGCCTCCAGCCGATGGCGCAGGACGAGCCGGATGGCCGGGTCGTCGTCGGCAATCAGCGCACGGATCGTGTGCGACTCGGCTACATCGCCGAGATTTGCTTCAATCTGATTCATCTGGGTTCCATGGTAACAGTATCGGTAGATGCGGCAACGGCAGCAAAGCCGCGGATTTTACTTTCGATGCGCTCCTCGCCGGCTACGACTGTTATCCGATGCGTCATGCGGCCTCCGACGGTTCTGGATCGCGCGGGCCCACTGGCAGCGTGACCTTGAAGGTCATCCCGCGCACGCGATGCTCTTCGAGGTGTGCATGCCGGCCGTGATGGGGCTCGGCCAGGTGGATAGCCTGCGTCGGGCGTGCGGGGGGAGAAACCCCGCCGGCCTCGGCCCAGAGTTTGCCGCCGTGGGCTGCGACTATCCGCTGGCTTAGCACCAGTCCAAGCCCGGTGCCCGAGGGCTTGGTGGTGAAGAATGGCGTGAACAGCTGCGCCAGTTCGGCCGCGCTCATCCCGCGCCCGCTGTCGCACACCTCTACCCGCAGGAACTGGCGGCGGCGTCCCTCTGCGGTGAGGCGAAACTCGGTCTCCATCCGTGTCCGCAGGCGAATCGTCCCGCTCGGGCCGATCGCTTCGGCGGCGTTGCGCACGAGATTAAGGAAGGTACGCTCGAGCGCCGCGGCGTCGGCGCTGATCTCGGGCAGACTGGGATCGAAAAGTTGTTCAATCGTCACTCCCTCGGGCGGATGCGGATGCAGCCCAGCCATCCTGAGCGCCTGGTGGAGCACGCGATGGATATTGACCGGCTCGAAATTGAGCCGCTGTGGGGCGCTTGCCGTCAGCACCTGCTCGACCAGCGCCGTGATCCGGTTGACTCCCTCCAGAATAAGCCCGCAATACTGCAAGGCGCGGGGGTCGGCACCGAGCCGCCCGGCGAGCAGCTCGGCGGCGCCCTTTATCCCGGTCAGCGGGTTTTTGACCTCGTGCGCGAGGCCGGCGGGCGATAATTTCAAATCGAGTTCACCCGTCCCGAGCGCCTGGGCGGCGCCGCGATGAAGCGCGAGGTCGTGGAACAGGACAACCGCTCCGCGGCTTGTTCCGCCGGCCGCCAGAAGCGGCGAAACCTCGACCCCGACAGAGGCAGACCGGGAGCCGAGACTGAGTCCTGCGTCGGCGTCAGCGACGTTTTGCCCGCTGATTAGGCAGTTTTCGACCATCCGCAGGAGCCACTCGTTGCTCCGCAGCATCGCGCCGACCGCGGCCTCGTTGAGGTGCGAGACTCCGAAGAGCGTTTCCGCCGCCTGATTCATGGCAATGAGGGCTAGATCCGAACCAAAGACGACGACAGCGTCGCTCAAGCTGTCGACGATTTCCCGCCAAAGACCCACGGGAATTGAGGGAGGCTTATGCATCGTGCCGGTGACCAAATCGCAAGGTATCACAAAGCATGCGATGGCCTAAGAATCTGCCTCGTGGATGATAAGAATACATCGTCAGCTAATGAATCTGACAAAGAATATTAGTTTTTTTTACAGAAAACCAGCTTCTGTGGTGTTGATTATGATCCCTCGGGGCCGGTAGGGTTTGGCCGGGTCGAGTTACGGTTCGGCATGCGGGGGAATCTTGTCATACGACTAGCGGTGGTTTGTTTGGTGGGCGCAGCCCTTGCCGGTTGTGGATCGACTACGCCCCTGGACGACGCCGCATCCAATCCTGGCGACCACTTCGGTCTGGTCGCAACGGCTCCTGTCGGTCGATCGAGCAATCCCATAAAGGCAGGCGCGGGCGCAGAGGCTACTTCGCCCTCGGACGGCGACGGTGTCAACATGGACGCGGCAATAGACCTCGCGCAGGGGCTTCCTTACGTCCGCAGCGGCCCGCATAAAGTAGCGCCCTTTCCGCTCGCTCTGAATCAGACCGTCCAGCGCTACGTAGATGCCTACACGGAGCATAACGAGGGCATCAGGGGGTCTTTCCGCCGCAGCCGTCCGTACCTGTCGATGATGGTCAAGGTGCTCGAGAGCCACAATCTCCCGCCGGAACTTGTTTACCTTTCGTTCGCTGAAAGCTCCTTTTCCAGCAAAGGCGCCGGCCCATGGCAGCTGAGTGTCGCGACGGCGCGACGGTTCAATCTCAGGGTAAACCATTACATCGACGAGCGCCGCGACCCGATCAAATCCACGCACGCCGCGGCCCAATATCTCGCCACGCTGCACGATGAGGTCGGCGACTGGCGCGTGGCGCTGGTGGGTTGGAACCGAGGCGAGACGGCGATGAACGACTATTGGTCGCTCCGCGGCGTCAATTACAGCCGTCTGACCGCGAACCTGCCGCATAATACGCGCTCGCTCCTCGACCGTTTCATGGCGGTCGCGATCATCGCCCATCAGCCCGAGCGCTACGGGCTTGAGCCTGTCAGTTACACCCAGCCGGAGAAGTTCCGTGTGGTCAGGGTTAAGGGCGGCACGACGCTCGCCGCGGCGGCCCGCAGCACGGGAGTCTCGGTCAAGGTTCTGCGCGAGTACAATCCGGCTATATTGCACGATCGCGTACCGCCTGGGTCGGGTTACGATCTGCGGCTTCCCCTCCAGGAAAGCGCCGACGCGCGCGATACCGCGAGCGACCTGATTTTCTAGGTCCGACTTCTGCTCGTATTCCCCTTAGTTGCGCCGGTGTCAGCTTTCGTCCGGCAGCTTGGCTGGCGCTCAAATCGGCCGCGGGCTATGGTTCAAATCAGGCCGGGGCTCGACACAGGCCCAAGGCTCGACAGAATGACCAGCGCCGACCAGGCCCTCCAACTGGTACTCGAAAACGTGACGCCGCTTGGCGTCGAGCGCGTGCCGATCCTCGATGCGCTCGGCCGCGTGATCGCCGAGGAAATCCGCTCGCCGCGCGACATCCCCGGCTTCGACAATTCAGCGATGGACGGGTACGCGGTGCGGGCCGCTGATGTCGCCCGTGCGAGCGCGTCGAACCCGGCGCGGCTGCGCGTGCTGGGCACCGTGGCCGCGGGTGCGATGCCGGCCACCGGGGTCGAGACGGGCGCCGCGATGCGCACGATGACGGGCGCGCCGGTCGCCCAAGGCGCCGACGCGATCGTGCCGGTCGAGCAGACGCGCGCCGACGGCGACTGGGTCGAAATCCTCTCCGCCGCCGAGCCGCACGCCTTCGTCCGCCCGCGCGGCGAAGACCTGCGCGAGGGCGAGTTGGTGATGGAACCGGGCAAGCGGCTCGGTGCGGCGGACCTTGGGATGCTCGCGTCCCTCAACCGCTCGATGATCGAAGTTTACCGCGCGCCGCGGGTAGCGATTATGACGACGGGCGACGAACTGGTTGACGTCGACCAGCGTCCGGCCGGTGCGCAAGTCGTCAACTCGAGCGCGTACGCGCTGGCGGGCGCGGTGCGCGAGGCGGGCGGCCAAACCGCGATCCTGAAAGTCGCGCGCGATCGCCCCGAAGAAATCCGCGCGCGTCTTGCCGAGGCGTTCGCCTTCGACGCGGTGCTTACCACCGGCGGCGTATCGGTCGGCCAGTTCGACCACGTCAAGGGCGCGCTCGACGAACTCGGCCTGCGGCAGATCTTTCACGGTGTAGCGCAGCGGCCCGGGCGTCCGCTCAAGTTCGGCCTCGTCGGCGGGCGCCCGATTTTCGGCCTGCCGGGGAACCCGGTCTCGACGATGGTATGTTTCTACCTGTACGCGCGCCCTGCGCTGCTGAAGATGGGCGGGCGGCGCGACCTCGGCCTGCCGCGCGTGGCGGTACGATGTGCCGTCGATATCAGGACCGCGAAGGATCTTACCGAGTTCGTGCGCGTGCGCTTGCGGCGCGAGGGCGGCGAGTTCTATGCCACTCCGACCGGCAACCAGGGCTCCGGAATCCTGAGCTCGCTCTCGCGCGCCGACGCGCTACTCATCGGCCCGGCGGACGCGACCGTGCTCAAGGCCGGCGCTCAGGCGACGGTTTTGGTGCTGTCGGCGGAAGCGGTGGAAGCGACGGAGCCGCTTTTCGAGCCTCCTCTGCGCCACAGGAACTGAACTGCCAGCGTGGCGACGCATCCAAAGAGTGCGGCGCCGATAATCACCGAGGAGACCTTGAGCTGGGTCGGTTTGACGAAAGGGATAAGCTGGATGTCGATCGGGTTGAGCCGGTGGTTCCAGTACACGACATAGGCGACCCACAAGGAGACGATCGCGCCGCCAATGAACTTGGGATTTTTAACGAATGCCGGTGCGGCCACGTCTCCTCCTG
>Ga0335069_10004581_pt1 | contig 20410 bp, 21 predicted proteins | sample Lox_Sample_11_FD_206714 | JGI IMG/M metagenome (GOLD analysis project Ga0335069, IMG submission 206714) | Soil microbial communities from Loxahatchee National Wildlife Refuge, Florida, United States - Lox_Sample_1.1 | ecosystem: Environmental > Terrestrial > Soil > Wetlands | place: USA... | reverse complement strand
GCGAGGGGGTGCGTCGAATTCGTTTCGAGCGATGCCGCGGCCTGGAGCAGTTGGCGCTGCCGATCTTCGGAAGCTTCATCCTCCACCGCTTCAACGAGGGCGCACCGCTGCGTCGGCGAGCCATTCGTTGTGGGTGCCACATGGCTCCGATCGATCACCTCGATGCCGGCCAAACGCACCTGTCCAGTCGTGAGAGTGCCGGTTTTGTCGAAGACCAGCGCCTTGAGCGCCGCCAGCGATTCGAGGTGCCGACCGCCCTTGAGGATGATGCCGCGCCGCGCGCAGGTCGCAATCGCCGACAGAATGACCACCGGCGTGGAAATGATCAGCGCACAGGGCGATGCGACGATCAGCAGCGTGATCGCCCGGTAAATCGCACCGGTGGTGACTGCCCCGCCACTGCTGGTCGTAAACCACGGAATTCCGCTGGCAAAATGCATCGCGGCACACGCCAGTACCGCTCCCGCAAGCACGGTCACGGTGTATGCCGATCCTACCTTGTCGAAGAGCCGCTCCACCGGCGCCTTCTCTTCGCGCGCCTGCGACACCAGGTGAATGATGTGCGCGAGCGTCGTGTCCTGCGCCGGCTTGGTCACTTCAATGACCAGCCGGCCGCTGGTATTGAGCGTCCCCGCAAACACCGCCGCGCCCACCCCTTTTTCCCGCGGCATGAACTCACCCGTGATGGCCGATTCGTCCAGCGACGAAATCCCTTCGAGCACCGTGCCGTCCGCGGGCACGTTCTCGCCCGGCTTGATCAGCACGCGATCCCCCAGCCGCAGCTCCTCCAGTTTCACCAGCCGCTGCGCCCCGTCGGGACCAATCACCGTCGCTTCCTTGGGAAACAGCTTCGTCAGCGATTCCAGCGCCGCGTGGGTGCGCTGCATCGCATAATGTTCCAGCGCGCCCGACAGCGTGAACAGGAAAAGCAGCAACGCCCCCTCGGCAGCGGATCCCACAAAAATCGCCAGCACCGCGCCGAGCACCATCAGCAGATTGATGTCGAGCTTCCTCTCGCGCAGCGACGCGAGGCACGCGATCGAGCCAAAATAAAGCCCCAGCACGAACGCCACGCCCACCAGCACATCCACAGCCACCGCCGGACCCGACGTCCACCCCACGATCTTCGCCGCCAGCAGCATCACCCCCGCCGCCAGCGCGCACGCAAGTTGTCCGTGCGCCTCCCACCACGATTCCTTTTGTACGCCCAGGTTGAAATTCGATGCGGCGGCAGGTTTCGATTCATCCACATTCTGCGCTGGGGGAGCACTGACAGTCATGGGAGGCATCACACTCGCAAAAGAGAGAAAGCACCCCTGCAGCGTAGCGGTGCGCGGAGCGGGCGTACAAGTCATTCACGCCGATTTGGCGCCTTTTCGGCAAATGATAATCAGTCGCAACTACCGCGTTTTCACCCGCCTCGCGCCCACCCCAGCGGCCTTCGGAACCTGCTCCACGTGCAGCGGATTGCCCTACGCCTTCCGGGCTTCGCGGCTGTCCACGATGAACGTCACCGGCCCATCATTGTCGATCTCCACCTTCATCTCCGCGCCAAACCGCCCCGTCTCCACCGCCACGCCGAGCCCCCGCACGCACGCCACGAGATCATCAAAGAGTTTTCGCCCCATTTCCGGCGGCGCCGCCGCACTCAAGCTCGGCCGCCGTCCCGACCGCGTATCCGCCGCGACCGTGAAATTGCTTACCAGCAGAATCGCCCCCTTCACCTGCTGCACGTCGAGGTCGAAATACTTGTCGCCATTGGAAAAAATCCGCATGGTCGCCAGTTTATTCGCCGTCCACTCAACGTCTGCATCCGTATCATCCGCATGCACCGATGCCAGCACGACCAGCCCCTGCCCGATCTGTCCGACAGTCTCTTCTCCGACCGTCACCTCTCCGCGACTCACGCGTTGAACCACTGCAATCATGCTCATCCCTTTTCAAGAATGGTGACAGCCCGAAAGATCATACTGGAAGCCCGGCGCCACGAAACCCGGCCGCCGTTGCTCAGCGCCCCCTCTTCCCTACTGCAGCAACTGCCGCAACCGCGACTGGTACCCCGTGACCTCGAGCGCCTTGTGGGGCTTGACCACCGCCAGGTAATCCACGCCCGGAGGCACGTCATGCTGCATCAGCCGAAACGCCTCGCGCAATCGCCGCTTGATCAGATTCCGCTCGACTGCGTTCCCGCACCGCCGCCCGATCGAAATTCCGAGCTTCGCCGCTCCGTTGTCCTCCCGCCGCATCGAAAAGACCATGAGCGGATGTGCGACGCGCTTTTTGCCCGTTTTGTAGAGAACGTCGAATCGGCCGTAGCCGCGCAGGCGCTGCTCGCGCGTCAACCGTAGACGGGGTCTGTCGGAAGGTGTCGCCATATGGACCGTATGAACCGTGCAGCCTAAGCGGCAATCATTGCGAAAGAAGCCGCGTCAGTTCCTCTCTCAAAACAGGAAGCTTTGTCTGGATGATTCGCCATGTGATTTCGTCATCCATTCGGGAGTACCCATGTACCACCTGATTCCGAAATCCAATAATGCGCGGACTTTCTGAAATTCTTTCCACGAGATCGTTGTCATACACGCGCAGTTGACAGAGTGCTTCGCCGACAATGACAAATTGGTAGTAAATCGCGGACCGAAGAAGCTGGTCTTGTTGCATATCCTCGAAGGTCTTGCCCTTGATAAACGTCGCAATCGCTTCGGCAGAATCCATCATGTCTTGGAGTAGCTTCTTCTCTTCAAGCCGCATACAGCGTCACCTTGTGCCGATTCGCAACTTCGAGGAAGTACGGGTTTTTCACCGCCCGCAGACTCGTCAGGTCGACTGGCCGCCCTAGGAGCTTCTCCAGATCCTCCTGGATGCCGAACCATTGATCGGCAATCGTCGGACTCTTATAGTCGATAAATTCCACAAAAAAATCGAAATCGCTTGTTGCCGGATCAAAATCGCCGCGCGCCGCCGACCCGAACAATTGAAGTTGCTTCACCCCGTGGTGCCGGCACACTTCCGCAATCTCAGCGAGATGCTGTTCAATCAGTGTATGCATAGTCACATTATAACGACTTCCCGCGAGTGCTGGCCCATTTGCCGAAAACTCATCCCACCAGCTTCTTCTTCCCGATCGTCAACCCCGCCCCCTTCACTCGCGTCCCCTCGGCGTTCGGAACCCCCAGCGCCTCCGCCCGCTCCGTCATCTCCTTCCCCTCCAGCATCCCTTCTGGAATCAGATCCTTGATCCGCTTCGTCCGCACCCGCCACGCCCCGTTCGCCCCCTTCACCGCCTTGGTCCCCGCGACCTTCAGCACTTTCGCGCTCGGCACATTGTTCGCCAGCTGGTCCATGATCCGCTGCGACATCTCCACCCCCAGCTTCACGCTCCCGGGCGCCGACTCATAATCCCGCTCCACCACCTCCGAAAACTTCTCGATAAACGTGATCCCCTTCGGATCCGACAGCGGGACCGCCACCGTCGCCTTCAGCGTCCGCCCCAGCATCTGGTCCCGCACCACCTCCGTCAGGTGCACGATCCCCTCCCCCTCCTTCGCCGACGCCGGCAGAGCCTCGGGAAACATGCTCTTCCAGAACGCAAGATCATCCTTGTTCTCAACCGCATCAATCTTGTTCAGCACCAAGAGCGTCGGCAATTCCGAGCAGCCGATGTCCCGCAACACCTGCACGACCGTCGTGAGTTGCTGCTGCGCATGGGCATGACTCACATCCAGCACCAGCAAAAGCATGTCCGCATGCGTCGCCTCTTCCAGCGTCGCCTTGAAGCTCGCGACCAGATGGTGCGGCAAATCCCGCACAAACCCGACGGTATCGCTCACCAGCGCCGAATGCGCCCCGCCCAGATGCCACCGCCGCGTCTTCGTATCCAGCGTTGCAAACAGCTTGTCCTCGACAAACGTGCTGTCCCCCGTCAGGGTGTTGAACATCGTGCTCTTGCCGGCGTTCGTGTAGCCGACGAGCGAAATCGTGAAGTGCTGGCGCTTGCGCTCCTTCACCTCGCGGCTCTTGCGATCCTGCACTTCGCGGATGCGGTGCTTCAGGTCCGCCACCTTTTCGCGGACGATACGCCGGTCGATTTCCAACTGCATTTCACCCGGACCGCGCGCCCCCACGCCCGCCCCCGCCCCGCTGCTGACGCGCTCGAGGTGGCTCCACATGTGCCGGAGGCGCGGATAGGTGTACTCAAGCTGTGCCAGCGCCACCTGCAGTTGGGCCTCGTGCGTCCGCGCCCGAGTCGCAAAAATATCCAGGATCAGCTCGCTGCGATCCAGGATCTTCCTATCGATGATCTTTTCCAGGTCGCGCAACTGGTTCGGCGACATGTCGTGATCAAAGATCACCACATCCGCCTTGTGCATCTGCGCCAGCCCCTTGATCTCCTCCGCCTTTCCCGCCCCGATGTACGTGGAAGGATCGATCCGCGTCCGGTGCTGCACCACCCGCGCCACCACCTCCGCCCCCGCTGTCTTCGCCAGACTGGCCAGCTCCCCCAGCGGATCGCGCGGATCCGCCGAGGAGTCCGGCAAGATCACACTCACAAGAATCGCCTTCTCGGCCTGAACTGAAAGCTCTGTACGTTTGTCCTGATTCAACTGTTGAGATTCCTTCGATCACATGAAAACCACACCGGCATTATACGCACGCCGCGCCGGCGAAACGGAACCGCTTACACCCCGGCGCTTTTCTTCCCGATCAGGAAGTAAAGCAACATTCCCAGGAGCGGGAGCACCAGGATCAGTAATGATCCATAGCGCCACGTACGCCGTGGGTTTGCGGCTACGGATGACATCGACAATGGCGACAATGTCGAGAATGAAGATCACCAACCCCAGCAGGCCACCAAACATGTTCACTACTCCTTCCAAAAGGAATCAGTTGCTCGGCGGCGTTGGAAACCCCGGTATCCCCGGCGCCGTCCCGTACCCGGTCCCGCCCTGCCCCCCCCCACCGCCCCCACCACCCGGATTCACATTCGGCCCCGGACTACGCTGCTTGTGATATTGCGCCACCAATCCGCTCAGCGTCTCGATCAACTGCGGAATCCGCGGCGCCGAGAGGTACACCCGCGCGCACACGGCTGCCGTCGGAAAGAAACTCGTGATGAAATCCATTCCAAATTCCGCCGGCGTATGTCCCACCAGCACGGCATTCGCGTACACGCCCGAGAGCTGATCGTCCGGGAGCTTCAAGTCGTCGTAAATCTCCTGCGCCGTCCGAGGCTTGTCGTTGGGATTCTTCGGAATCGTCGGCGGCGGCCCATAGTTCGCCGTGTAGCGTGTCAGGTTTTCCTTCAGCACATGAATGAACTGCTCCGCCACCGCCGGCGTCATGACGATCCGCGCCGCGAGTTGCGGCGGACGACCGATCAACTGCAGAAAATCGATCACGAACTCCTGCGGACCAAAATAGGACAGAAACGCCGTCGCCAGCACCCCGCGCGCAACCTTCTCCGGCACCCGGGCGCTCATCGGCGAGTGCGCGATCCGCTGCATCTCCCCGGGATTCTCCTGCTTCCCACTTCCGCCGCTCCCAGGAGTGTTCGCATCGCTCATTGCATACTTCCGCTGTAAAAATGATCGTTCTCTTCGCCCCCTACCATACCCGGATTCGCCCCCTGCTGCATCATCCTGATATCCGCGTATTCCCAGCCACGCAGGGCCTTAGGCATGAGCGGATGAACGCGAGCCGCCTGGACTTGCGTTCATCCGCAGATTGCCTGCAAACCTTGTTATTTCGCTTCGGCGGGAGTGATCTCCAGATCGAGCCGGTCATACCGCCGCAGCAGCGTGATCGGCGTCGGCGATCCAATGCGCTCCGCGGTCAGCAGTCGATGCAGCTCATCAATGTCCTTCACAATCGTTCCGGCGAAGGTGAGGAGAATGTCGCCTTCTTCGAGGCCCGCCCGCTCCGCCGGACTTCCTTCCTCGATGCCTGCGACCAATGCGCCACTCTTGTGCTCGAGCTTCCAGAACCGGACAAGTCTCCGGGGAATCGGCACCGTCTGCGCCATGACGCCGATGTAGCTGCGGGAGACCCTGCCGGTGGTCATCACCTGCGATGCCACCCACTTCGCGGTATTCACCGGCACCGCGAAGCAAAGGCCCTGGGCCATCGCGATCACCGCCGTGTTGATGCCGACGACGCGTCCCGCCGAATCCACCAGCGGTCCGCCCGAGTTGCCGGGATTGAGCGCCGCATCGGTCTGCACGACGTTGTCGATGAGCCGGCCGCTCTGCGAACGGAAGGTTCTGCCGACCGCCGAGACGACGCCCGCCGTCACGGTCGCCTGGAACCCCAGCGGGTTGCCGATGGCAATCACAAGTTGCCCAGGCTGCAGACCGGTCGAATCGCCGAGTTCCGCCGCTGCAAGATCGGGGGCATCGATGCGGATGACGGCGAGGTCGGTGTGCGGATCTTCACCGATGAGGCGTGCGCCGACTTCGCGTCCATCCTGCAGGGCGACGCGGATTTGCCATGCGTTGTGGACGACGTGGGAGTTGGTCAGGATGAAGCCGTCGGGGGTGAAGATGACGCCGGAGCCGGAACCGCCGCGTGGGCGTCCGCCTTCGGACGTGCGCACAAAGATGTGCACTACGGCGGGGCCGACTTTTTTCACGGCGCCGATGACCGCCCTGGAATAAGCGTCCATGAGTTCGGCATCGGGGATGACGGGGGTGGGCTGCTGCGGGATGTGGTCCTGATCGTCTGTCACATAGGTCGCGTTCATGCGGGCCTCCTGTATTGATGTTGATCAATAGTAGGCGCGATGGACAAAATGTCGAATCGGGAAAATGCGGCTGGCGCGACTGGGTTTGCACGGGGCCGCAAGCTGCTCGGGCGGCATGCAGTTGGATCCGCGGAGTCACAAGAAAAACGCTGCGCGGGAATGCGCAGCGTTATCAATCTGTGACGACCCGAAAGGAAGGAGGATCAGCGGCCGGGCAACGGGTTGCCGAAGAGCTGGGTGAGGTTCTGGGTTCCGATGAGTTCGAAGTTGTTGCCGTTGAGACGGTAAGCAATCATGCGGCCGGAGCTCTTGTCCTCGATGATGAGCATTTCATCGCCGCCGCCGGAGATGCCGCAGGTGATCATCGTAAGGTTGGGCTGATTGGTGATCATGGTGGCCTGGGCGTCGCGCGAGGGGGAAGCGAGGAGGATCACGCCGAGGATGATGGCGGTGAGGGTGAGCGTTGCAATGAGAACGGATGTATTGGTTTTCATTTGAGATTCTCCCGCACCCGGAGGTGCGAATGAGGGTTCAGGTCAACGAGCAGCGACAATCAGCGGGTACGGCGAAGGTCTTCAGTGATGATGCGGCTGGCGAGCGGGGTGAGCTGGCGGTCGGCCATGCTGGCTTTGATGGCGATCAGCCTGCCGCTGCTGGGCTCGAGGACATAGACGATGGAGTCGTTGTTGAGATAGCCGGCGACGCTGACGAAATCGCGCCCGACGCCGCCAATCTGGGCGTAGGCCGACCGTTCGCCGCCGAGATGCATATAAACGCCGATGCCGAGGATGGCATTGAGGACGATGAGACCTGCGACGATCCACCTGGCCATGAGGGACCCTCCAGAAGAGAAGACAAGAAGAAGCGAGAGACGCCCCGCGAGTGCGGGGCGTGCCGTCATTTTTCTATGACCTGGTGATTGCGCCGAGCGGTTTTGAAGGCAATGATCAGTATGGCGACGACGAGGACGGAGACGATCATCCAGGTGGTGGCGGTAGAAGGGGGATCGGGAATGCGCGGCGTCGTGGAATCGAGCGTTTTAATCTGAGCGAGAGAGGATGCGAGAAGTGTCAGCATTGGTTGTGCCCCGAGAAAAAATCCACAACGGCGATCATAAACAGTGGGGTGGGCAAGTCAAGATGGGGTCGTGCGTGCGGGAGCGTGGTGCAGGCTCGGGCTGATGGAAACGTTCCTCCTGCCGAGCATGCGCTTCCCACGAATGGCGCGGCGCGGTTGACAGACACGGATCGCGCGAGATTTCGTGGGCGGCGCCTTTCCAGTCCTGCTCGAATTCATGGCGGTCCCATTTGCCGCGGCCGGAGAGGGGATCGCCCACGATAACGCAATCGGACGTGACTTCGAGCACCGCAACGTAGTGGCCGCCGATGGGCGGAATCCACATCGTGGCGATGAAGGGTGGATGGAGTTCGTCAAGAGAGCGGTAACGGCGAGTGCCTCGAACATGTGGCTCTCCGACTGATGAGCCTCTCCGCATTCATACGTGAGCAAACCGCCCGTGTTCATCATGTGTCGACAAAAAAAAGCACCCCTGCGAATGCCGCAGGGGTGCGAATGAAGGAGTGATTTGCGAGGTAGATCTTAGATCTGCTTGCGGCGACGGAGCAGGGCGACAGCGCCGATGCCCATGAGAGCGAGGGAGGTCGGTTCCGGGACGGCTGTCGCCGGAGTGGCGCCGCCGGACGCCGTTTCCGACGAGGCGCTGGGGTTGCTGAGGCCGAAGTTGTTGAGCACCGCCGACAGGTCGGTGAGGTCGATGGTCGAAGCGCCGTCGAAGTTGCCGGAGGTCCAGGCGAGCGTCGCGGTGCCGAAGTTGTTGAGGACGGTGGAGAGGTCGGTGAGATCGACGTGGCCGTCGGCATTCGAGTCGCCGAGGAGTTCCTGCGAGACAAGAACGCTGCTGGAGTCGACCGCGACACCACCGAAGGAGGTCTTGCCGAGGACGGCGTTGTCCATCACGGCGAGGCCAAAGTTGGCGGGCATGCCGGTGCTGGTGATGCCGGCGGTGTGGGTGACGCCATAAGCGGCCTGATTCTGCAGGGTGGCGATCACGGCGGGCTTGCTGACCGCGGCTTCGACGACGAGCTTGGTGCCGGAGAGGTCGAGGTGACCCGTCCAGTTGCCGGTGCTGCCGGCGATGGTGAGAGAGCTGACGAGGCTGGTGCCGGCGGAGGTGGCGTTGGCACGGATGATGTGGGTGCCATTGACGACAAGCGTGCCGACCTTCGCGCCATCGGAGGTCAGGGTGGCGCCGGCGTCGACCTGGACGGTACCGGTGCCGGAGATGCCCGCGACGGCCTTGGCGCCGGTGGTGAAGTCCACGAGGCCGTTGCTGACGATGGCGACGTGCTTGGTGTTGTCCGCGGAGTCAGTGAAGGGGTCCGTCGAACCGCCGACGAAGACGTTCGAGCCGGCATTGGCCTGGACGGCCGGAACGCCGGAGAGGCTGACCGCACCGGTGCCGCCGTTGATGGTCAGGCTGCTGTTGGCAGCGCCCGAGTACTGGAGTTTGCCGCCCCAGTTGTAGCCGCCGTTGCCGGTAAGGGTCATGGGTTCAACGAGGGTGACGGTGGCGTTGGAGACCTGGAGGGTTGCCTGGAAAGAAGGATTGAGGATGGTGCCGCCGTTGGAGGTGACAGTGATGAGGCGGCTGCTGGAGAAGGAGACAGTGGATTCGGCACCGGTGGCGTCGCCGATGAACTGTGGGTTCTGGACGGAGAGGGTGCCGCCATCGAGGGTGAGGCTTCCGGCGGCTCCGCCGAGGGCGCCATCGAATCCGATTTGGATGGTGCCGCCGCTGATCGTGGTGCCGCCAGTGTAGCTACTGTTGGATTCGGAGCCGGCGTACTGGTATTCGCCGAGGACGAGGGTGGAGGAGCCGGTTTTGGCGAGGGCGAGGGTATGGGTGCCGTTGGAGCCGTCCGCGGCCTGCCCGCCGTCGTTGAGCTGCGCGTCGAAGGGATAGAAGGGGGTCACGTTACCCGTGATGAAGAGCGTGGCGTTGGCGGCGCCGCTGTTGTTGATGACGTTCGCCTGAGGCGCGTTGCTGGCGGCACCGACTTCAATGGATTGGACGTGCTGATTGTGACCGGAGAGATCGACTGAACCGGCGCCGGCACCCGAGAAGCTGCCGAAGACGATGTCGGTGTCGGTCGGGAGAGCGTCGGGAACGCCGATGTAGAGAGCGCCGCCGCCGTTGATCATGGTCGCGCCGTGCCAGTCATTGTGGGTGGACATGAGGGTGACGTCGCCGCTGCCGCCGCTGGCGTAGTCGTTGCCTAAGTTGATGTCGGCATGGCCAGTGATGTTGCCGTAGATGACCATGTTGGAGAACGTGGTACCATGGCCGGCAGTGCCTTTCTTCGTAGCGCCGAGAACAAGACCGAAGGAATTCGAGTTGGGGTTGACGGTTCCGGTGAAGTTTGCGGTGGCAACGTTCAACGGCGTAAAGGGATGCCCGACGGGGTCGGAATCGGCGAGAGGGTTGATATAGATATCGGCGTCAATTTCGCCTGCGAACTGGCCGGACGTATTTGATATGATGACGCCTTCGCCGGTGCTGCCACCGACTCCGCTGGTGTTGCTGTTGAAGGACCAGGCGTTGACGGTTTGTCCGGCGACGGTGACGGAGGTGGTGTCGTGCCACTGGCTGCCGTTCATGATGATGATTTTGCCGGTGCCGGTGATTTTCGAATTGCTGTTGGCGCCGACGGAATCGAAATTGAAGCGGGCACCGGCGGCGGTGGTGTTGAGAATAAGGTTGCCGTTGAAGACGCCTCCGGCATACATGTCGGTGGCGCTGCCGCGGCCGTTGCCAACGAGGGTGACGTTACTCCCGGAATCAATGATGAGCGCGCCGGCGGGATTGGCGCTGTTGCCGAAGCCGGGCTGAATGCCGAGGTTGAGATTGCCGCCGCCGGTGACGGTGAGATTGCCGTGGATCACGGGGGTGGAACCGGAACTGGCGCCGAAGGAGGCGTTGAATCCGCCCAGGTTGATGGTGCCTCCAGCGGAGCTGACAACCAGGCTGCGATTGGCGCCGGTGAAGTCGGCGGCGAGTTTCAGGGTGCCGCCCTGGAGGTTGAGTGCGGCGGCGCTGGCGCCGAGTTCGTTGTTGTTGTCGACGATGAGTGTCCCGCCGGTGATGTTGGTGCCAAGGCCATACGTGTTGGGCGCCGTGAACTGGACGGTGCCATTGCCGCTGACGATGAAAGCGACGGCGCTGCCGCCGATGGGCCCGCCGGTGAACGTGTAGGTGGTGGCGTTGGGACTATTCACAGTAACCGAAGCGTGTGCGGTAACGCCGGCGGGATCGACCGAGATGGTGCTGTTGGATGCGGAACTGCCGAAGACGACGTCGTTGCCGTTGGCGAAGATAGTACTGCTACCGCTCCAGTTGGTATCAGAGGTGTTCCAATTGCCGCTGCCCACGTGGGCCCAGGTGAGCACCGGGGCGCTGGCCTGATGCGAGGCGCTGAAGGAGAGGTCATCAATGGCGAGGCCCTGACCACCGCCGCCGACACCCGATTGCCAGGTCAGCCAGATTGCCTGACCGGGGGCCCAGTTGGAAGTGAGTGTGAGGTTCGTGACGCTGAGGTTTTTCGTCTGGAAGGTGGCGCTGGCGGCGCCGGCGGTGAAGCCGCCGACGTCTAGTGCGCCGAAGGAGGTGTTGTTGGCGAGCGGGATGTCGGCAGTGCCCGTCGGATCGATCTGGTAGCCGAACGTGAGGGTCTTGGTATTCAAGTCCTGATGGAAAAGCTCACCGGTGTAAGAGAGAGAAATGGCGTTGTATGTGGTGTTGCTGTTGTTCACCAGGCGGACGCCGTACACGACGTTGCCGGAGCCCGAAGCACTCAGAGCGCCGAGCGCCAGATTGGGGCTTGTGCCGACCTGGTTCTTGGGATCATTGGGGTTGTAATAGGCGGTCAGAGCAACGCTGCTGCTGGAACCATCGTTGACGTTGTAATTGAGCGGATTGCTGTTGCCGCCAAAGCTCGTGGCATACCAGCCGGTCATGCTGGAGAGGGCCGCGATGGTGGCCGGGGGACCGTCATTGGAGGGACCGGTGAGATCAATGGGGGAACTTCCAACGGTTTGCGGTCCAATCTGCACCAGAGAGCCGACATCCTCCAGATTCAGAACGGGACCAACCGACGGCGTATAGAGGGAGTTGAAATCCTGCGTATAGGTGCCTCCCGTGTAAGCTGCGCTTGAACCGGCGAAAGCGCCACGCACAGCAAAGGACAGAGCGACGGCGACGGCGACAGAGGACGCGCTTTTGAAGTTGCGATCTTTCACGGGATACCTTTCAAAATCAGGACGACTTGTTCTTGCCCCACTTCACTTTGGATTAAGTTGTGGGTCCATTCGAAAAACGAAGCGAGTTAAAAGTGTTGCTCAGAAATTTTTGGAATGCGCACATTTCGCGCTAAGCTTCAATGAGCGAAGCTGCCGTTGTCGGCGTGGTGCGATTGCGCCGTGGCGAAGCAATTGCTTCTGCGCGTAAACGCTTGATTCACAGGGGATCGTCTCAAATTTCACGCCAACTCTGATCCCAGGAAAAAGACGCGATGAGAGCCCAGCGATCACTGAGTGGGATGCCAGATGACGAGGTTAGGAATGTTGTAATCGAGCGCCTTATTCAGGCCCGTTCCAGTATTGAGCGAACTGTTGGAAAACCATTCGACGTGACCGTCGGCGAAGACGATGTTGCCGCCCTTCTTGTGACGAGCGCCAAATCGGTTGGCGGTCACCTTCGACTGCCCCAGATTCTTGGTGACTAGAAGATTGTAGTTGGACATGCTGGGGTCGAGTTCATTAGTGCTGATTCGTTTTTCCGCCAGAAGAGGGACCTTGTCCGACGGATTAAGCTGGGTCATTTTCTTGATGTCGTTGTTGTATGGCGTGAATGGGGGCGGGTCCGGAACACCGGGGTAATCTTGCCAACTGTTGCAGGTGAGCTGACGCAATTGCGAGTTCATGCCATAACAGAGCAGCATGGCGCGCCAAGTGCCATGACTCCGGCCGCCGGCGAAATTGTCCCAGCCATAGATTTCGAAATAGCCCTGGGGGTAATTGACGTTGGTCGGGGTCATGATGTCGCTGCCGATGCCCGGAGCGCCTAGCGCTTCGAATGCTGAGGGGCAGACAAACATGCTGTTATCGCCGGCTTTTGGCAAGGGATGCGAAACGGTGGAGTTTTGCCACAACTGGTCGTAAGTCATGCTGCCGGTGCCCATGTAGACGGTGAGGCCATTGAACCAGAGGAACGTATCGTTCCAAACGCCGATGGGCGAGGTTGTCGTCCCATCAAAACCATCGAGGGGCAACGACTGGTTGTTGTCAGCGGCATACATGTGGAAGCCTTGCCCCCACGCACGCATACGAGTCTGGCACACCGTCGTGCGAGCGCGCTCACGAGAGGCTGCAAGGCTCGGGATCAAAATCGCAATCAGCAACGCAATGATCGCCACCACCACCAGCAGCTCGATGAGGGTGAATCCCTTCGGTTTGAGTCGCATCCGCGCTCTCCGTAATAACGATTAAAAAAAATGAAGGCTCCGTGAATGAGAGGCGGAGATAATCGCACAAGGAAGAGCTTGAAAGATTTCGATTCGGTTAATAACGCGCTAACTTTCAAATGCTGAAGATGGTCAAAATGGGGTACAGGGGCAACCGGGCATAACGCAAAAGAAATGGCGATTGCGCTCTGAATGATTGAAGATCATGTTCAGGCAATCGCATCGTGCTAGCGAAATGCTAATAAAATCCACGCAGTATGAACCGACCTGCCGGCGCATACAGTCGCATCGCAAAAAATGCGACTTGCCGCGTATCTGAACCTGGCGCACTCCCGAAAGAGAGCGCAGCATTCGCGCACTACAGCGATTGGATAAAAGCAATGGGAATTCGCGAGAACCCGCTCAATCGCCTTCCCAGAAACGCCGAACCTGCTCGTGCGAAATACGCCCGCCACGCAGGTTCAGCCCTTCCGCGAGACCCGCGTCGAGGGAGGCCGCCTTGTCCCAGCCATGCTCCGCGATGGCTTTGGCGTAAGGAGCGGTCGCATTGCACAAGGCAAATGTGCTGGTTCGGCCAACGGCGCCCGGCATGTTCGTCACGCAGTAGTGCACGACCCCGTCCACAATATAGGTGGGATCCTTGTGCGTCGTCGGCTTCGCGGTTTCCACGCAGCCCCCCTGATCGATGGCCACATCCACGATCACGCTGCCGTTCTTCATCGATTTCAAATCCTCGCGCCTGACCAACCGCGGCGCCCGTGCCCCGGGAATGAGCACCGCGCCGATGACCAGGTCGGCATCGCGCAACGCTTCCCGCACTGTGAGCGGATCCGAATAGACCGTGTGCACATTCGCCGGCATCACATCATCCAGATACCGCAGGCGATCCAAATTGATGTCCATGATCGTCACGTTCGCCCCCAGCCCCGCCGCCACCTTCGCCGCATTGTGTCCCACCACGCCCGCTCCCAGCACCACCACATTCGCCGGCGCAACCCCCGGCACGCCGCCCAGCAGAATCCCACGCCCCATCATCGGCTTCTCCAGGTACTTCGCCCCCTCCTGAATGCTCATCTTCCCCGCGACTTCGCTCATCGGCGTCAGGCACGGCAGACGCCCGTTGCGGTCCTTGATCGTCTCATACGCCACCGCAACGATCCCTGTATCGAGACACGCCTGAATCAACTTGCGATCCGCGGCGAAATGAAAGTACGTCAGGACGATCTGCCCGGTTTGCATCAGCGGCCATTCCGCGGAAAGAGGCTCCTTGACCTTCACGATCAGTTCGGCCCGTTTCCACACCTCGGCGGCGGTGTCAACAATTTTCGCTCCGACATTGATGTACTCTTCATCCGAAATCCCGCTGCCCACGCCGCCGTGCTTCTCGACCAGCACGGTGTGTCCGCCCCGCACGAGGATCTCCACCCCGCCGGGAATCATGCCGATGCGATATTCGTCCGGTTTGGTTTCCTTGGGAACGCCGATGATCATGAAGGGATCCTCAATACAGAATACAACACACAGAACCCTGCCTGAATAGTATCCGCCAATCGAGCTCGTTTTTGTAGTCCCAGTCCTGATTCCCTCCCCCCCCCGGCCCTCGCCCCCGACGACTCAACCGCCGCCCAGCTTTCGGATCGTTTCCTTGACCGTGCCGATGCTGCTGATCTTGACGCCAAAGTTCTCGCCAACCTTCACCGCATGCCCCTTCCCGATTTCCTTGTTATTCGCGAGCAGGTCGAGTTCTTCCTCCGCGGATTTGTTGAACTCGATGATCGCTCCGACCCCCAGCCGCATCACTTCGCCGACCGTTAGCCGCCGCATGCCCAGACGCACGATCACCGGCACTTCGATTGCCAGCAGGCGGTGAACCTCGGGAGTATCCGGAAGCTCCGCGGAAACAGAATGCCCGGCGCTGGGAGCCCCACCCGCGATTTCGTTGGCAACTGCCGCGGCGTGCTCCGCCGCCCGGCTCACCGCGCCGGCGTCGGCCGGGGTGGCGCCGGATGCCACAGCTTCCGCCTCCGCCTGCACTTGCGCGAGAAGCGCATCAACCGAACTTTGATCCATGAACGACATACGTATCTTCTATCGGCGCAAAACCCGCCTCCCCATCACCCACAAATATTCACAAATCGACTAGATGATGAAGACCGCCGCCGCGATCACCGTCGTCCACAGCCCATTCTTGTCCCCTTCCGCCGTCTGCACGATGTTGCGCGTCCGCACGATATTCCCCGACATCCGGTAAATTTCCTTCCGCTCGTCGTAGTTCTTCGCCGGGTCGAACTCAATGCCCAGCGTCGTGGCGAGCATCGTCGCGGCCATGTCTTCCACGAAGTCGCCGATGCGCTCTTCCGTCATCCCGTAGCCATGGTGCTCCGAGATGTAACCATATTGGTCCTTCACCGGCATCGCGACCCCCAGACCCGCGCACAGCAGCCGGTTCGGTTCGTCCGTCGATGACTCCGACATGTTCCCGAACACCACCTGCCCGGGCGTCAGGCGGTGTATCCCCTGCTGCACCGTGATGATCTTGCACTGTCCAGGAAGGATGCCCGAGACCTGCACCAGGTTGTACTTCTCAATCCCCGCGTGGCGCATCGCCAGCTCCAGCGATTGCGGCCGATATTTGTGCTTCCCCACCCCCTTGGTAAAAAACACCGCCGAGGGGATTGGCGTGATCCATTCCTGCGTCATCAGCTAAAAGCTCCAGCGTCGAGTGGCTGGTATTGTAGCGATCCCGCCCCGCGATAAAAGCGCGCGCAGGAATCCCAACCGCTCACGCCGGCTTGATCGCGTAAACCTTCACGCTCGCGGCGTACGCGTTCACATCATACCGGCTCAATATCTCCGCCAGATCGTCGTGAAGCCCGGTCGAACCCTCCGCCGGCGAACAGCAGCTCGGCCCGCAGCACGGCTCCTCCTGCACCGACAACGACACTGACTTCTTCTTCTCCATCGGCGGCGAGCAACACGCCGACTGCCCCGTCAGCTTCCCATATGCATTCAGATCCGCCCCGCTGTCCACCACCACCACCTGCGAAAACCCCGCCCGCTCCAGCCCCACGCGATAGTCCGCAATCGCTATCGCTCCCGCAATGCACCCCACCAGCGCCATCACGCTCTTCGCCAGTTCCGCCGGCAACGCCTTCTTCAGCGCAATATCGCTCACCGCCACCCGCCCGCCCGGCTTGAGCACGCGGAAAATCTCGCGGAACACCGCATTCTTGTCGGGGGCAAGATTGATCACACAATTGCTGATCACGCAGTCCACGGAATTGTCCGGAAGCGGAAGCTTGTCGATCGTCGCACGGTGGAACTCGACGTTCGTGTATCCATCATCAGCCGCCGCCTTCCGCGCCCGGGCCAGCATCTCCGGCGTCATGTCGATGCCGATCGCCTTGCCCGTCGGCCCCACCTTCTTCGCCGCGAGAAACACATCCAGCCCGCCGCCGGAGCCCAGGTCGACGACCACCTCCCCCGGCCGCAGATTCGCCGTCGCAACCGGATTCCCGCACGACAAACCCATGTTCGCCGCCGCCGGAATCGACGCCAGTTCATCCGCACTGTAGCCAAACGCCTCCGCGATCGCCTGCACCGCGCCATGCGCATTCGTCAGGCCGCTCGCCGCGACCGCGCCATACTTCGATTTCACCACTTCCCGGATGTCAGTCATTCAACACCTCCTGATCATGGGCACCAGCGCCCGCTCCCCGCGTCACCGCCCAGCAAGGCACCGCCGCCGCCGCCCCGATCACCGGCGCACTGAGGTAGATCCACAAAAAATCCAGATGCCCCGACACCACCGCCGGCGCCATCGACCGAATCGGATTCATCGACGCCCCGCAGATCGGCCCCGCGAACATCGCCTCCAGTCCCACCACGCCCCCCACCGCAATCCCCGCCATCACCCCCACTTCCTTCGGCCCCGTCGATACGCACAAAATCACAAACATCAGCCCCGCCGTCAGCACAATCTCCAGAACGAAAGACTGCCACCACGACCCCGCCGGCAATGTCGCCCCAAGAAACGCCACATCCCCGAAAATAACCCGCAACAACCCGCTCGCCGCAAATGCCCCCGCCGCCTGGCTCAATACATACGTCCCGACGCATCGTCCCGGCAGCCGCTTCGACAACCAGAACCCCAGCGTCACCGCAGGATTGAGATGCGCCCCCGACACATCCCCCAATGCATACGCCATCGCCATCACCACCAGCCCCCATGTGATCGCTACCCCCACATGCGTCACCTGCCCTCCCGACACCCGATCCGCGACCACCGCCCCGGTCCCGGCAAATACCAGCGCGAATGTACCGATCGCCTCCGCCGCGCATTTTCGAACCATCGCCATCATCGCCCCTCCAGCCCCGCCGGCAGCGTCGCCACAAACGCCTTGATCTCATCCCGCACACGCCGGTAATGCCCCAGCGCCTCCTCCTCACTCGCCGCCCCCTTCGCCAGCGCCGGCGGATCCTCAAACCCAACATGCACAACCTTCGTGGCGGCATGAAAGAGCGGACAGGTTTCATGCGCGTGATCGCACACGGTGACGACATAGTGGAAGCGAATGTTGGCCAGTTCATCGACGTGCTTCGAGCGCTGCGAAGAGATCTCCACGCCCGCCTCCCGCATCACCTGCATCGCCCGCGCATTCATCCCGTGCGGCTCCACCCCCGCCGAATACGCCTCTATCAAATCCCCCTTCAGCGCCCGCGCCCACCCCTCCGCCATCTGGCTCCGGCACGAATTCCCCGTACAAAGAAACATCACCTTTAATTTCTCAGCCATATTCGCTCCAACTGCATACGCCAACACGCATATATTTCCACAAAAAAAGCGTCACCCACAGCACCCACCCTCATCATCGCAACGCCCTGCGCAACCCCGCGCCTTAAGCCGCTTCCCATCCTTCGCCAGCTCCGGCACATCCGTAAAACAGCACGCGAGACAATTCAACAGGCTCTTGTGAAACTCCGACCCCGCCGGCGCCAACCGATAATGCATCCACAACCCCTCCTTCCGCGCCCGCACCAGCCCCGCGCGCCGCAGGTACGCCAGATGCCGCGACACCAGCGGCTGCGGCGCATCCAGCACCGCCACAATATCGCACACGCAAATCTCCCCCCCGCGCAGCAGATTCAAAATGCGCAGCCGCGTCCGATCGGAAAACGCCCGAAACATCTTGTCCACCGAAACTGTCGTCGCCATCGTCTTCATATATGCGTCTAAGCAAATATAGTTTCGGCACAAGCGCGTGTCAACACTGACCCCGACCACTCCTCACGCCCTCACCCCATACGCCTTCGCCATCTCCGGATACGCCAGAATATACGAATTCGTCTCATACTTCCCTCCACGCGTCCGCCCCCTCCGCGTCGCAGGCCCCGTCGCCGCCGCCCCCGCCGGCCGCGTCGCGCTCCCCGCCTCCGGCTCCACCGCTGGCCGATACACCGGCTGATCCGACGCATCAAGCGCCGGCAACGTGCTCGCCGCCAGATGCGCCCGATTCCCAAAATCATTCCCCGCATTCACCCCCTCATGATCGAAAATCGCCTCCTTCCACCGCGTCGGCTCCCAGATGAACGACCCCAACCCCTTCCCATTGGGCGCCCCAAACACCGCATCATTCAAATACCGCTTCCGATACGAATACTCCATCGCCACCAGCGACAACTCCGGATACCGCACCGCCAGGTCATCAAAATTCCGCTTCCAATCCCCCGCCCGATGCTCCTCATAACACGACAGCCCCAGCACATCGAACGCCGTCTTCCGCTTCAGAAAATGATCCACCCACCACCGCACCCCCAGATTGTCCCACCCCCGGTCATTGTGCAGCGCCACCAGCACCGATTTATCGAAATCCCGCACCGCCATACACCCCGCATTCGCCAACGCCGCAAACTTATCGAAATCCGTCGCCCGCCCATCCGGCCACAACATCCCCGGCGTCGTCTCGTTCCCCACCGACACCATCTGCGGCGGCGTCCCATTCTTCTTCAGCGCTTTGAGCGCATCCGCCGTCCAGTCATGCACCCTGCTCACGAGCTTCTCAAAGGGCAACTCCGCCCACGCCGCCGGCTTCTTCTGGTGCGCCGGATCGGCCCACGTGTCGCTGTAATGAAACGACAGCAGAAAACTCAACCCCGCCGCTTTGATCCGAGCCGCAAATCTCTTCGTATGCTCAAGATCGCAAAACGCCTGGTCCCGTCCCGCCGCATATCCCCCCACCGCATGCGGATTCACAAAAATCCGCGCCCGAATCCAGTTAAACCCATAGCTCTTCAAAATCGCCAGCAGATCCTTCTGCACCCCCCGATCCCAATACGTCGCCCCTTCCGCCTCATCCTCCAGCAACCACGAAACATCGGCACCAAGTACGTATGGCTTTATCCGCCCCCCGCCCGCCTCTGCCCCGCCCGCCTCTGCCTCAACCGCCCCTGCCCACCGTGATGTCGCCGCTGTCACCCCCGCCGCCATCGACACGCGCAAGAACTCCCGCCGATTCATGCCTCACGCTCCTCGCAGTAACTGCCTTGCATGTCACGTTCAGGGAAGGGTCCTCACCCTTACTCACATCCCTGGTACCGCGACCGTAAGGGAGCGCTTATCTCCCTCTCGACCACACGGCCGGTGCTTCGCGCGGGAGATGCCCCCGCGCTCGCGCTCTCAAAAATGCGGCGTGGGCAGGGGTGAGAAAAGGCCCCTAAGCATGCCCGTCAGCAGGAACGCTCCCGAGCGCGAATCCATGCACGCATGTGATCCCCAACTTTCGCCCGATCAGCCATGCACTCGCAACCAACACCGACACAATTGCCCAGTACGGAACCGCGACTTCGAAATTCTCCCGATCCACTTGCAGATCGAAACCGATAATCTGCTTCAACACAAACGTCCGGCCGCGGGGCGAAAGATACCAGGACACCGTCCAGTTCGGCATCCGCATGTTCCCGTAACGCGCCGACGTCGGCCCACCTTGGGACGTGACGCCTGCAGCCAAGCAGCCCGGAAACGAATCCACCTCCAATCCCACCCGCCCTCCCGTATTACTATCCGGAATCTTCTTCTTTTTCTGACAAGATTCATTAGACCCAAGTTCCCAACATCCGTGTTCATCCGTGTTTATCT
>Ga0335069_10004580_pt1 | contig 20420 bp, 19 predicted proteins | sample Lox_Sample_11_FD_206714 | JGI IMG/M metagenome (GOLD analysis project Ga0335069, IMG submission 206714) | Soil microbial communities from Loxahatchee National Wildlife Refuge, Florida, United States - Lox_Sample_1.1 | ecosystem: Environmental > Terrestrial > Soil > Wetlands | place: USA... | reverse complement strand
CGACGCATCCGCAGAGGCGAATTCACCGCCGGTCAACTGCGCGACGCTCGCGCCGGCGCCTGCACCGGTGCTGCCGACGCCGCCCCCGCCGCATCCCGTAATCAAGAGCGCTGCAACCGCAAGCGCCAAACCGTTTAAACTCTTCATCTCTTCCTCCGCCCGAAGTCGTCGTTCGAAACTCGCTCAACCGGTAGTCGGCGTTCAATCCGGTGGCCCCTTCCGGAGACGAACCCCAGGCCCGCCGAGGTTGCGCTGTGCTATCATCGCTATCTGATGCCGTCGAAAGCCGCGTTTGCCGTCGCCCTGCTCTGCTGTACGTCGTTCGCCTCGGCGGCGACGCCGCCGACCCTCGGCGAAGACGACTACAAACGCCTGGCCGTCCTCGGTTCGCCCGCAATCTCTCCCGATGGTAAGCAGGCCGCGGTCGTCGTTTCGCGCGTCGTCTGGGACGAAGACCGCCGCGACAGCGACCTGATCGCGGTCGACGTCGCAACGCGCGAGCAGCGCACGCTCGCGACCGGCCTGCGGGGTCTCTCGAGTCCCGCATACTCGCCCGACGGAACGCGCATCGCGTTCGTCGCCGACGAGGGGACCGGCAGCGCGGCCGAGTCGCAGATCTTCGTCGAACCGCTCGAGGGCGGCGCGCCGAAGGCGGTGACGCACGTCAAAGACGGCGTCGACGCGTATTCGTGGCGACCCGACGGCGGCGCGATCGTCTACGCGGCGAACGATCCGGAGCCCACGCGCACGGGAGCGGACCGCTTCCGCGACAGCTTCGTCTTCACGACCGAGCCGATCGTCGCGCAGTCGGCGCCGCGCCCCGACCATCTCTTCCTCCTCGATCTCGGCGACGGGACGACGGCGCAGCTGACCTCGGGCGAGCAGAGTTTCTGCGGGGACTCGATCTCGTGGTCGCCCGACCAGAAGACCATCGCCTTCACGCTCTGCCGAAACGCGATCCTGAACGACGAGAACTACTCGCGCGCGGTCGTGCTCGACGTTGCGAGCAGAGAGGTGCGCGCGCTAACCGGACGCTCGATGTGGGAGGGCGATCCGATCTTCTCGCCCGACGGCGCGCACATCGCCTATCAGTATTCCAACGGCGACCCGCAGATAAATCTCAACCTTCTCTACGTCACGACCCCGCGCGGAGGAGTCGGGTCGCCCATCTCCGGCGCGATCGGCAGGCCGATCGGCGACGCCGTTTGGTCGCGCGACGCGAAGAGCCTGATCGTGACCGCACCGCAGGGCACGACGAACGCGCTCTATCGCCTCTCGCTCAACGGCGCGTACGCGCGCATCCCGATCGGCGACGTCGTTCCCGGGATTCCGCTCTCGACGACCGGCGGCGCCGAGTCTCCGTCGCTCGGCGAGGCGCTCGCGCCGGACGGGACGCTCGCGTTCGTCGCCACGTCCACGTCGCAGCCGCTCGAACTCTACGCGTACTCGCCCGCAAGCGGCGCGACGAAGCTGACCGGCTTCAACGACGCGTTCGCGCAGTACGCGCTCGCGACGGCGCGGCGCGTGACGTTTGCGACGACGACCGGCGTCACCGCGGACGGCGTGCTCTACGAGCCGCCGGGCTTCTCGCCGCAGAAAAAGTATCCGCTCGTCGTCTACATTCACGGCGGCCCAACCGACGCATCCATGACGATCTTCGATTTCTGGTCGCAGGTCATGGCGGCGCACGGATGGCTCGTGCTGCGCCCGAACTATCGTGGCAGTCCGAACCTCGGGCTGAAGTATCAGCGCGGGGTTCTCTACGACCTCGAAGACGGCCCCGGCAAGGACGTCATGGCGGCCGTCGCCGCCGTTCGCTCGCGCGGGATCGTCGATCCGTCCAGAATCGCCGTCTGCGGATGGTCGTACGGCGGCATCATGACCGCGTGGCTGATCTCGAAGTACCACATCTGGAGCGCCGCGGTCTCGGGCGCGTCGGTCAACGATTGGATTACCGATTACGGCACGGCCGACGACAGCCTCGGCGACGCCGACCTCTTCCACGGTTCGCCGTTCACCGGTGACGCGGCGGAGTGGCGCCGCGCCTCGGCGATCACCTACGTCCGCGACGTCACGACGCCGGTGCTGATTCTCTCCGACGTCGGCGACAACCGCGACCCCTTCGCAACGTCCTCGATGTATTGGCGCGCGCTGCGCGACAACGGCAAACCCGCGGTGCTGCGCGTCTGGCCCGTCGCGGGACACCTGCCGGGCGATCCCGTGCGCCTCGTCGACGTCTACCACTATTGGATCGATTTCATCGCCGCGCATTTTAAGTGATGCGCGAGCGGCACAGGGAGACGCTGCGTAGCGTCGTCACGACCTTCGCTCCTGCCGATGCGCGCGTCGATCGCATAACGGAGCTCGCGGCGGCGGCGATTGACGGCCTGACGCCCCGACGGCGCGCGGAGCTCCTCATGCTGCTCGCCCTGCTTCGCCTGCCGATGCGTGCCGGCGACGCCGCCCGCGAGGCCGCGCTGAACGCGCTCGCGCGCGCGCCGGTCGCAAAACTGCGAACCGGGTTCGCCGCACTAAAGCGGCTGGCGCTCTTCCTCGCCTATGCCGAGAGCGAGCCCGGCAGCGAGAATCCCACGTGGAAACGCATCGGTTATCCCGGCCCGCGCGGGGACGGGCGCGCGGGCGCGGCGGCGCTGCCGCTCGCGGTGGCGAGCGACGGCGAGATCGTTCGCGCCGACGTCGTCGTGATCGGCAGCGGTGCCGGCGGTGCCACCGCCGCATCGTCGTTCGCGCGCGCCGGCAAGCGCGTCGTCGTGCTGGAGGCGGGCGGCGCGTACGACGCAGCGTCGTTCACGCAACGCGAAATCTCGATGGCGGATCTCTATCTCGATCGCGGCCTGACGTCGAGCAGCGACCTCGGCATCGCGATCCTCGCCGGCGCGACGCTCGGCGGCGGAACGGCCGTCAACTGGTGCACGTCGCTGCGGCTACCCGAGCGGATCGCTGCGGAATGGCAGGAGCAGAGCGGCATCGAGCGGCTCGGCGCGGAGCTCGAGGCGCACTACGCGGCCGTCGAGGCGCGCCTCTCGATCGCGCCGGCCCTGACGCACAACGCGAACAACGCCGTGATCGTCGAGGGTGCGCGAGCGCTCGGGGTGGACGCCGAGGCGACGCCGCGCAACGCCTCGCCGGAGTGCGGCGCCGGCTGCGGGTACTGCGGCTTCGGCTGTTCCTACGAAAAGAAACACTGTGGCGTCGCCGTCTTCTTGCCCGACCTCGCGGCGAGCGGCGGCGCGATCTACGCGAACGCCGCCGCGCAGCGAATCACGATGCGCGGGTCTCGCGCGCGAGGCGCGATCGCGCTGCAGACCGGCGCCTCCGGCTTCGCGCGCTTCGAAGTGGAGGCAGCGTGCGTCGTCGTCGCCGCGGGCGCGCTGCGGACGCCCCAGCTCCTCGCGCGCAGCGGCGTGCGCCATCCGCTGCTCGGCAGGCGCCTCTTCCTTCATCCGGTCTCGTCGGCGATCGCCGAGTTCGACCGGCGCATCGAGCCCTGGAACGGACCGATGCAGAGCGCGCACTCCGACGCGTTCAACTATCGCACCGGCAACTACGGAACGAAGATCGAAGCCGCCCCGGCCCACCCCGGGCTCGCAGCGCTCGCTCTGCCTTGGACGAGTCGTGCCGAGCATGCCGAAATGATGGAGCGGATGCCCAACGTCGCCACGCTGCTCGCGCTGACGCGCGACCGCGACCCCGGCCGCGTCGGCCTCGACGACGAGGCCTCGATCGAGTATCGCCTCTCGGCGCACGACGGGGAGAACCTGCTCGCGGGCCTGCGCGGCCTCGTCGACCTCGCGTTCGCCGCCGGAGCGGTGCGCGTGACGACGCTGCACGCTACGCCGATCGCGGTCGAGGCCGCGCAGTGGACGCCGCGCTTTCGCGACGAGTTCGCGGCGCGGCTGCGCAGGATCGGCGTCGCGCCGAACCGGCAGATCCTCTTCTCGGCACATCAGATGGGAACGGCCGCGATGGGCTCCGGCCGCGTCCGCGGCGTCGTCGATCCGGCCGGATGCGTCTGGGAGTGCGAGAACCTGCTCGTGGCCGACGGATCGCTCTTTCCGCAGTCGAGCGGCGTCAATCCAATGCTAACGATCATGGCGATGGCGAGCCGCGTCGCCGCTCAGAATGGAGGAGCATGACACTCACCGCTTACGTCTTCATCTTCGCGGCGGTCGCCGTCACGATCCACTCGATCTTCCGCAAGTTCGTTCCGGCCGACCTTCTCATCGAGCAGCACGAGGTCGCTGGATTCCTCGTCTCCGTCGTCGGGGTGCTCTACTCGGTCGTGCTCGGATTCTTGGTGGCCGCGGTTTGGGGCGGGTTCACGGCGGCGCAGCAGACCACCGACCTGGAGGCGGGCTATCTCTCCGACGCCTTCAACTTTGCCGGCCAGGTGCGCGAGCCGTCGCGCGAGCGGATCCAGCGTCTGCTCGCACGGTATGCGATCGATGTGAGGGACAGCGATCCCGCGTACGCGGAGCACGGTGCGCAGGATCCGCGTGGCTTGGCGCTGCTCACGCAAGCCGTGCACGCGACGCTGGCGATGCCGCCGGCGCCGCCGAACGCAACGCTCGGCGAAGCCCTCGACAGCAACACGATCCGCACCGCGCTGATCGGGAGCCTGCGCAACGTCGGCGACATGCGCCGAATTCGGCTCGTCCAGACGCAGAGCCATCTGCCCCGCGTCATGTACGTCTCGCTCCTCGTCGGCGCGGCGATGGTGCTCGCGTTCGCGCTCTTCTTCGGCGTTCGCAGTTATTTCAAGCAGATGGCGATGACGGCGCTCGTCGCCGGCGCGATCGGTCTCTTCTTGGGGCTCGTCGTCGAACTGAGCACCCCGTACGCCGGGACCTTCACGGTCTCACGCGATGCCTGGACCTTCGTGATTGAGAATAACCAGCTGGAGAAATTCGCGAAGTAGCCGGGCGAGCGGGGGAAAGCCGGCCCCCCCGCGGAAACGCCAGCCGAGAGAGTTCTTAAGCGCTTAACGGAGGAGATTCTTAATGCGCCTACTCAGCACCGCGCTCGTGCTCGTGATCGCAGCCTTCGCTATCACGGCGTGCAGCAGCAAGTCAGATTCGAGCTCGTCGAGCGAGGCGAGCGCCGCGGCCAGCGCCCCCGCCGAATCGAGCGCGCCCGCCGAGGCGAGCCCCGCCGCAAGCTCGGCCACCGGAGACGTTCCGGCGTACCCTGGCGCCGTCACGCAAGCCTCGGGCAGCGGCTCCAACATGGGCGCCACTGCGACCGGCACCGTGATGTCGACGGACGATCCGTTCGACAAGGTCTACGCGTGGTACCAGCAGCACCTGCCGTCGGGTTCCGAAAAGTCGCACGTCACCGCACCGGTCGAGAGCGCCGTCTTCACGCTGGGCGCGACCGGCGGCGAGCAGACCTCGGTAACGCTGACCGCATCGGGCGGTAAGACGATGATCACCATCGGCAAGGTCAAGATGTAACGCAGCCTCGATTCCCCCAACGTAGTAACCCCCCGGCCCTCGCGAGGTTCACCGCGAGGGCCGGAACGCAGGGTCGGGCGCCCGTAAGGAGGATGCATGCTGAGATTGAGCGTGATGCTCGCACTGATCGCCGCGCTCGTCGCGGCGCCGACGGTAACGATCGCGGCTTCCCAAGAGAGCGACGTCATGGCTGCCGTCAACCAGTTCGTCGACGGCTTCAATAGAGGCGACCAGAGAGCGGCGACGTCTGCGTGCGCCGCGCCGGCGTCGATCGTCGACGATTTTCCGCCGCACGAGTGGCAGGGACCCACGGCCTGCGCCGACTGGTACGCTGCGTATCTCGCGGACGCCAAGAAGGAAGGCATAACCGACGGCGTCGTCAAGCTCGGCAGCCCGTGGCACGTCATGGTGACCGGCAGCCGCGCGTACGTGGTAGCACCCGCGACCTTTACGTATAAGGTTCATGGAAAGCCGACGAAGGAAGGCAACGCCGTCTTTACCGTCGCGCTGCAGAAGCTCGGCGCCGGCTGGCGGATCACCGGCTGGGCCTGGTCGCAACACTGAACGAATCCGAGCGGCTCGCCGCTCTCGGGTACCGGCAAGAGCTGTCGCGAGTACTCTCGCTCTTCGACAACTTCTCGGTAGCGTTCAGCTACCTGAGTCCGATGGTGGGAATCTACTCGCTCTACACGCTGGGCTTGGGCACGGGCGGGCCGCGCTATATCTGGACGATCCCGATCGTCGTCGGCCTCATGATGCTCGTCGCGCTCGTCTTCGGCGAGCTCGCGAGCGAGTATCCGCTCTCGGGGGCGCTCTACCAATACGGGAAATACACCGTCGGTCCGCGCTACGGGTGGTTCATCGGATGGATCTACGGTTTCGCGCTTCTCGCGACGGTGGCGTCGGTCGATTCCGGCGCGGTCGGTTACGTCGCCTCGCTGTCGAACGTCTGGTTCGGGACGAAACTCGATCCGGCGAACCACGTGACGATCTTCGCGATCGCGGGCGGCATCATCGTCCTCTCCGCGATCCTCAACTGGATCGGCGCGAAGATCATGGGGCGGGTCGGGCGCTTCGGCGTCTACGTCGAGACGATCGGAACGTTCGGCGTCTTCTTGGCGCTCGCCATCGCCGGCTTCCATCACGGCTTCGGCTTTCTCTTCTCCACCGCCGGCGTCGAGCACGTCGGGAGCAATCCGCTCGGTCTGAACTTCGGCGGTAACTGGTGGACCGGCGCGGCGCTCGTCGCCGTTCTCGCCAACGTCTACATCTTCTACGGCTTCGAATCCGCCGGCGCCATCTCCGAGGAGACGATCGAGGCGCAGCGCCAGGTGCCGAAGGCGATGCGCACCGCGCTGCTCTACGGCGGCATCGCCTCGTTCGCTTTGGTGGCCGGCCTGCTGCTCGCTACGCCGCCGGGCGGCATCGGGGGCGTCGTCAGCGGCGGCATCAACACGATCCTCGCGACGCTGCCGGGATGGCTGCAGACCTTCTTCCTCGTGATGGTGATCGTCGCGTTCTTCAGTTGCGGCACGGCGGTGCAGGGCGCCGGCGCACGCGTCGCCTACGCGCTCGCTCGCGACGGCGCGCTGCCGCTCAGCGGCCGGATTCGCGCGATCTCGCCGCGCCACCGCACGCCTGCCAACGCGATCCTCGTCGGCACGATCGTCCCCTTTCTCTTCCTGCTGCTCGTCCTGATAAATCCGAGCACGAACGTGCGCATTCTCTGGTTCGACTATCCGGCGCACGTCAACGCGTTGTACGCGCTCGTCTCCTTCGCGACGTCCGGCATCTACCTGGCCTTTTTACTCACCGTGCTCGGAGCCGCCGTCGCGCGACTGCGCGGATGGGTTCCGGGCGGTGCCTTTAGGCTCGGGCGATGGGGATGGCCGGTCACGGCCGGCGCCGCGGTCTACCTGCTGCTGATGCTCGCCGACATCGTCTGGCCCAGCCCGCTGAGCAGCGGCCGCGCCGTCTTCAACTACGGATGGGTCACGCTGCTCGTCATGGCGGTCATCGTCGCGGCGGGAGCGATCTACGAGGCGCTCGCGCGCCCCGATCGCAACGTCGCGTCAAAGACGACCTGATCCCAGAGCCAGAGGCGCTCGAAAAACTCGCGCGCATGTTGTAGATCGCCGCTCTCGCCGCAAATCTGCGCGATCGAGCGCTCCCCGTCGATCGCCGCGAACAGAGCTTCCTGCGCGGAATCAATCGGCAGATACAGGTCGGTGTAGGTGTGGTTGCGGTTGATCAGCACCGCCGCCGCGCCGGCCGGAAGACGTTCGCGCACCGCGACAGTCCCCTCGCGGCGCATCGGCACGTAGCGGAGCCATTGGTCGCCGCCGAAGTCGATCGCTCGGATCGCAGGAAGGTCCGTTCGGTACGCGACGACTGCGTGCCGAACCATCGTGCCGCGAAAAAGCTCGAGCATCGCGTACTGCTCGCGCTCGGGCAGCGTGGCGAGCCTGGCGGCGTGCGGCGTCCCCGCGATCGCGCCGCAGACGGGGAGATACGGTGCCTGGCGGATCCAGCGGCCGAAAGCCAGATCGGCGCCGCGCAAGAATTCGAACAATTGCGCGACGGAGTAGGCGCGGTCGATTGGATGGAGCAGTGCATCGGCCAGCGCGTCTTTGTTCGAAAAATCCGGCGAGGACCGGAGCAACGGCACGATCGGGTGGTCCGGCGGCAGCGCGCGCAGGCTCTTCGCAAGATCGTCGATCTCGGCCGCGCTCCATCCGATGCGCAGCCGGCGGCAGTACTCCTGCAACATGTAGACGCCGGCGCGTCCGTACGGCGCGTAGACCATGAGGTGCATCGCACCGCCGGGCGCGAGCGCCTCCCGCAACGCGCTCAGCCCCGCATCGGGATCGGGCAAGTGATGGAGCACGCCGGTGCAGACGACGCGATCGAAACGCTCCCCAAGCTCGGCCGCACGCTCGACGGATAGGCGCCGAAGCTCGAGGTTGACGAGGCCGTGCTTGCGCTTCAGGTCGGAGGCGAAAGCGATGCTCGCCTCGCTGAGGTCGATGCCGACGACCCGCGAACGGGGCCACCGGACGGCATAGTGCGCCGCCTGCGTCGTGCCGCAGCCGGCGACGAGAATCGCGCGGTCGTCGCGATAGCTTTCGCCGGGCCAAAAGAGATGCGACTCGGCCCGCCGCCGCCGGTCGTCCCACGTCCCGCGATAGGCATCGAGATCGTCGGCCGGCGGCGGGTATGGGTGGCTTTCGTAAAAGCCACCCACCAACTCGCTAGCCGTGGGGCGTGTTCACCTGTTCCATGACGGAGTCGAGATTGAACGACGCGGGTTTTTGCCGCGGCGGGAACTTCTTGAAGCCCTCGATCTGCTCGGCGACGACCGCCTGCATCAGATACATCTGCGGGATGTGGTCCACCGCCCAGTCCCAGTACGTATTCGAGTTAAAGTCCGCTCGCTCGAACGGGTCGCGCCGCAAATTGACGATATGCGGCACGCGCAGCTTGACGAAGGGCTCGGCCCAGAGCTGCATCTGATTCGCGCGCTGGACGGACAAGTTGAACTTGTAATCCCCGACGCGCACCGCGATCACTTCGCCGTCGTCGCTGAAGTAGATGATATGGTTTCTCGGGCTCGTCTCCGACGCGCCGGAGAAGTACGGAATCATGTTATAGCCGTCGAGATGGACGTTGAACTTCTTCCCGTCCACCGTGCACCCGTCGAGGAGCTGCTGCTTGACGTCCGGATTTCCGGCCGCGGCGAGCAGCGTCGGGAACATGTCGATATGGGAGACGATCTCGTTGTAGATCGCACCGGGCTTGATGACGCCCGGCCAGCGGATGAAGCACGGGACGCGCCAGCCGCCCTCCCAGTTCGAGTCCTTCTGGCCGCGGTACGGCGTGTTGGCGCCGTCCGGCCACGTGTCGTTCTCGGGGCCGTTGTCGGTCGAGTACATGACGATCGTGTTTTCGGCGATCCCCAGCTCGTCGAGCTTATCGAGCATCATCCCGATCTGCTCGTCGTGCACGACCATCCGGTCGCTGTAGGGATCCTGGCCGCTCTTGCCGATGTTCTTCGGCGCGACGTGCGTGCGGAAGTGCATCGCCGTCGAGTTATACCAAAGGAAGAACGGCTTGTCGGCTTTCGCCTGTTTCTCCATCCACGCAAGCGCGCCGGCCGTGATCTCCTCGTCGATCGTCTCCATGCGCTTCTTCGTCAGCGGACCGGTGTCTTCGACTTTTTGTTTTCCTACGCGGCCCCATCGCGGATCCACCGTCGCGTCGTCCTTGTCGGTCGCCCAGCAATGCAGGACGCCGCGCGGTCCGAACATCTCTTTGAACTTCGGATCCTTCGGATAGTCGGGAAGCTCCGGTTCTTCCTCGGCGTTGAGATGGTAGAGGTTGCCGAAAAATTCGTCGAAGCCGTGAACCGTCGGCAGAAACTCGTTGCGGTCGCCGAGGTGATTCTTGCCGAACTGTCCGGTCGCGTAACCGAGCGGCTTCAATAGCTCGGCGATCGTCGGATCTTCCGCCTGCAGGCCGACCGTCGCTCCTGGCATGCCGACTTTCGTCAGGCCGGTGCGGATCGGGTTCTGACCGGCGATGAAGCAGGCGCGACCGGCGGTGCAGCTCTGCTGCGAGTAGTAATCGGTAAAGAGACCGCCTTCGTGCGCCACGCGGTCGATGTTGGGCGTCCGATATCCCATGCTTCCGTTGCTGAACCTGCTGAGATTCCAGATGCCGATGTCGTCGCCCCAAAGGATGAGGATATTGGGTTTCTTCGCTGCCATATGGGATCAAACTCTCCTTCACGAGTCCGAGGGATTCCGCGATGCGGACCAGGGTGTTTGGAGCGCCGTTGCCCATTCCCTATCCGCACAGCGAAGGACGCGCCACATAATCGCGCCGTATCTAAGGCCCCATGCAAAAGATCACGCGCCTCTCACTATCGGCTATCGCTCTCTCGCTTGCTGCTTTCGTCGCACCCGCGAGCGCGCAGGAGCCCGCATCGTCCCCGACTCCCGCGGCGAGCGCGAACCCTACGTTCATGGACCGCCAGTACGACGGGCGCGCGCACCTCATGCTCGCGCCGTACATCTGGGGCCCGACGATCAAGGCTAACTTTCAGTTTTCGATCCCGACGCTCTCCGGGCGCCCGCGCGGGATCGCCCAAACGTCGGTTCTCGTCGGGCCGAGCGACTATCTGCCGAAGCTCAACACTGCGGGCATGATGTCCCTCGATTTTCGCAAGAGCGATTTCGACCTCTTTGCCGACGCGATCTATCTCAACGCCTCGACGACCGCGACGATCTACGGAAACGTGAACGGGCCGCGCGGCAGAGTTCAGATTCCCGTCACCGTCGATAGCTCGGCGCACATCACGACCGCGATCTGGGAAGTCGCGGCCGGCTATACCTTCGCGCACGGTCACAACGCCGATCTCAGCGGCTTCGTCGGCGTGCGACAGTTCCCGATGAATCTTAACGCGGACTATACGGTGACGATCGGCAAGCGGGGTATCCTCGCGCCGACCGGCTCGATCGGCACGGCCGATTACACGAACGACGTGATCTGGGGCCTGCGCGGTAAGGCCTTCTTCGGCGACGACCGCTGGTACGTGCCGTACTACTTCGACGTCGGCACCGGAACGAACAATCAGACCTGGCAGGCCTACGGCGGCGCCGGCTATGCCTTCCCGCACGGTCAAACGTTCGTCGCCCTCTGGCGCGCGTTGAACTACAATCAGTTTCATCCGACCGCGCACGTGCAGAAGATGAGCCTTGCGGGTCCGCTCTTGGGTTACACCTTCAATATTTAGAGAAGTCTAGTCACGCACGCACCGAAAGCCGACGTGCGACATTCCGGTGTCGATCATCTGCGGCGAGCGCGCGGCCGGGCGAAAACGTAAGCAGTACTCCGGCGAGCAGAGAAACGATCCGCCCTTGAGGACTCTGCGCGGAATTCGCGTCGCCGGCTGACAGGCGTCGTAGCTGCGTTCGCGGGCTGCCGCTCCGCCGGCGCAGCACGGCGACTCCAGTTCCGTGCGATCGGCGACGTACCAATCGCTCGTCCATTCCCAGACGTTGCCCGCCATGTCGTAGAGACCGAAGCCGTTTGCGGCGAAACTGCCGACCGGCATCGTACCGGGCCCGCGCTTTGCCGTGCTCCGATACGGAAAGTTGCCCTGCCACGTGTTCGCCGCGGGAACGCCTCCCGGCAGCATCTCGTCGCCCCAGACGAAGTCCTTTCCATCGAGACCGCCGCGCGCGGCAAACTCCCACTCCGCCTCGGTCGGCAGACGTTTGCCGGCCCAACGCGCGTACGACTCGACGTCCTCGTACGCGACGTGCACGACGGGATGGTCGGGACGCGATTCGATCGAGCTGCCCGGACCCTCGGGATGCTTCCAGCACGCACCTGGAACCCACGACCACCACTGCATGAAGTCGCGCAGATTCACCGGCCCCGGCGTCATGTGAAAGCAGACCGCACCGGGAACGAGATTCTCGGCCGGCGCTCCGGGAAAGTCGTCGGGATTCGGTTCGCGCTCGGCGATCGTAGCGTACCCGGTCTTGCGAACGAACTTCGAGAACTCCGCGTTCGTAACCGCGTACGGATCGATCCAAAATGCCTCGACGCTAACCTCGCGCACGGGCGCCTCTTCGGGATAGAAGCGGTCCGAGCCCATTCGAAACGTCCCGCCCTCGATTCGAACCATGCCGTCCAGCATCGTCGGGCTCATCCAAAGGTCTCGCTTTCTCTGTACGGTTTGTAGGTGTAGCCGGCGTCGCGGAGCTTGCGCAGCCGAGTGAAGACTTGCGGCGTCGGCTCGAAGACGGCGTTGAGGGCGGGCCAAAAGCCCCCGTAGGTTCGTTCTTGCGCGAGGTAGTCCTCGACGTTCACGCCGTCCATCAGGCGGCGCCCCACCGCGTTGATCAGCAAGCCGCGAAAGCCGGTCGGCGAGAGCTCCGCGCCGTAACGATCGCGCGAGAATATACGCGCCCGCTCGAGCGGCGTGCGAAACCACTTGACCGACGAGACGTACGTGAGCAGCATCTCGTTCCACACCGCGGTCTGCTGGAGCCGGATCGCCCCCAACTCGTGCGCGATGACGAAGGAGATCACGTCCATCGTCTTGCGCTCGTCGATGTCGAAGATGCTCTGATGCAGCACGATGTAATTCTCACGCCACGACGAGAAGGTCTGGGAGTACGGCGCGATCGAGCCCGACGTCAGAAAGAGTTCCGGCGGTTGCGCCATCCCCAGCCTGCGGCAATGGTCCTGCAGCACCGCGTAGACCTCGGGAAACTGCCGCGGCGAGAGCCGCACGGAGTTGCCGCGGATCGTCGCCTCGCGGCGATTGCGGGTGAGGACGAGCAGCGGTACGCCGACGAGCGCGGTGATCGCAATCGCCCGAAGAAAGCTCAGCTCTTTGTTTACGATCGGATGCTCCTTCAGCCACGGCGGATTGTAGACCACCAGGGCGATCGCGGCCGCCATCATCAGGAAGTTGAGGGCGATCGACGCGACGAGGAGCGGCCGTTCCTGCGGATCGCGCAGCCGCGACTCGTCGATCGTGCCCGAGTTACTCGCCGGAGTCCCCGTAGATGATAGCGGTCTTCGTGGTTCCATGCGAGAGATAATCCTTCAGCGGCACTTGCAGCGCTTTGAAGCACTCGTCGGCGGCGCGCTGGCCCTTCTCTTCCTTGCCGTCCTTGTTGAGGACGCGCGTCGAGAAGGCGAACTCCGCGATGAGGGGCTCGAACGTGTCCGGAACGGGGCGAGCCCAGACCGCAAGCGTCGCGTGCGCGCTGACGCCGTGCCCGAACGAGAAGTTGCCGAGCGTGGACTGCAGCTCGAAGACCTTCGCGCCGCCGACGACGGCGAGCGTGTCGTCGGGGTTCAATCCCAGCGACTTGAGGTGCGGCAGCGCCTCGGCGAGTCGCGAGAGCGGAAACTCCGGCAGGATGTCGGGCGACTCGACGATCACGTTGTTCGAGAAGATCGTCGTCATCGTCGCGGGGGCTTCGCCGCGGAGCAGCTCTTCCTTGAACTTCTTCTTCTGCATCGCCGTCATCGTCGTGTCGGTGTTAAACGCGGCGGCTCTATCGTACTCGGGCGCGCGGCATTTGAACGTGAGCTCCCAACTCTCGTCGGGCCAGCCGCCCGGCCGGATCTGGCGGATCCGAAAAATCAGCTTGTTCTTGCGGAGATCCTCGCCCTTCGTATCGTAGAACTGGACGATTCTCAGTTGCGAGTCGAGCGACTCGACCGGCTCGTAGTGAACGCCGAGGCGCCCAGCCAACTCCTCGAGCAACGCGTTAAACTCCAGCACCGCGCGGCGGCTCGCGAATCGCTCCGGCTTGAGCAGCAGCTTGAACTCGCGATGCGTCACGAGCGACGCCGCGGGCGCGCTCTTCTCGGCCTTGCTCATCCCTTGAACTCCTCGTGCAAACCTTCACCTAATTTCTTGCGCGCCTTCTCGCCGGATTGCAGCGGCGGCGGCTCCCACGGCTCCCACTCCTCCCACCCCAACGCCTGCGAGGTGAGACGGAAGCCGAAACCGACGACGAACGCGACCGCCGTCGACGGAATCACGGCCATCCCGAACGTCTGGCTGCAGACGACGTAGGCGATCCCCGTGAGGGCGGCCGCGGTGACGAAGAACTCGCCTCGAACGAGCTGCTTCGGCACGACGTTGCAGGCGACGTCGATGATCCACCGGCCGGCCGTCGTCGCGATGATGCCGATGATCACCGCCGCGATGTACCCGAGGTTCGCAGCGAGCGCGGCCTGCGCGCCGACGATTGCGTACCACGGCAACGAGAACGCCGTCATGAACTGAAAGAGCCCGTCTTTGAATCGCTGCTCTGAGCCGAAGTCGATCGCCAACGCCGTGGCCGCGGCCGCAAAGCACGCGATCAAGTACCAAGGATTTTCGAGCGGCGCCGGGACCTTATTGACCAGGACGTCGCGGACGATGCCGCCCCCAATGCCGCCGGCGTACGCCAGAATCATGACCCCGATCAGCGTGAAATGCTTGTAATGATCGGGCCTCCGGGCGAGCAACGCGCCGTTGAAGGCGTTCGTCGTCGCGGCGATCAGCGAGAGCCAATCTACCGTCGTGAAGGTCCAGATTCCGAACTTCGATAGGATCAGCGGCGTCATATCAGGCCCCCTTGGCGACCGTGCGCGCGAAATAGACGCCGACGATCGTCGTGACGACGAACTGTATGATGAAATAGACCAAGACGGTCGCGACGATGAGCTTGTCGGGGAATGCCGACTCCGCGATCAACGCGCAGATGCCGATGTTGCGCAACGCCGTTCCGAGGCCGAGGATGCGACGGTCCTCGCGCGCCGGCCCGCCCATCGCCCAGCCGACTGCAAACGAGAGCAGGACGATGCAGAGCATCGCCAACATTCCGTGCGAGCCGTAGACCGCGGCGATACCGTGCGCCATCGTCGGCGCCAAAACGGCGAGCAGCCCGATCGCCGCCGCGAAGAAGATCAGTTCGACCGGACGAACGAGCTTCGCCGCCGACGCCGGGGCGCGTCCCGCTACGGCGATGCCGGCCAAAAGCGGCAGCAGTTGGAATAGCACGAGCGTCGACAAGAAACGCGCCATCGGGAGATCGGCCTGGGCTGCGGTCGGAAGAACGAGCGCAGCCGTGACCGGAATCGTCAGAATCGAGAGCGCGGGCAGCAAGAGCGCGAGAGCGACGGCGAGACCGAGCCTCCCGCCTCGCTTTCGCACCGAGGCGAGGACGAACGGCACGCCCGGGGCGATCGCCATCAACAGAAAGCCGGTCGCCACCGGCGCGGGCAGCGCGAAGAGCTTCGCGAGTGCGACGCCGAGAAGCGGAACGATCAGGAAGTTCGCGATCAACGCGCGAGCGATGAGACTCGTGTTCTTGAGGATCGCGACGAGGTGATCCCAGTTGACCTGCAGGCCGGCCCCGAAGGTGAGCGCGATCAGCATGACCGCCGCCAGCAATTTCTCTGGATTCACGGGCCGCTATACTGCCGCGCCCTTTGTGGGGATTCCTGTAAAAGTGCCTAGTTGCCCGTCTTCTTGCAGCTGATCGTTACGTTCGTCGTCTTGCCCTGCGCGTCCGTACCGGTCGAGTTATCGGTCGTCTCCGTATCGCTTACCTTCGTGACGACGTCGGTGCCGCTGCTCCCATCGAGGTTCTTGCCCGTCCACGTTATCGTGCTGCCCTGCCAGCCGGGAGAGGTCGCGATTCCGTAGCTGCCATCCGAGCCGACTTCGACGCCGATCCATTGCTTGATCGCGGGATCGTACCCGGTATAGCTCGTGCTATTGATCGGAAACGTGCGATACTGATCGAACGGCGGCGCGACGTCTTGGGTGACCATCCACATCCCGTCCATGCCGATCGTCGTCGTGCTCGTATCGGGGCGCTGCTTGCCGCGCAGCATCTGCGTGCACGTCCACGTTCCGGTGAGGAACATCATCGAGGAGAAGTCGGGCTTGCTCATCGGAACCGGCGTCGGGGCCGGTGCCGGCTGCGCGACGGTCATCGCGGGAGTCGCAACGAGGCCGATCGCGAACGCGACGGCGCCGAGCGTCCATAATACCGGAGTCTTCATCTGCTCTCTACCTTTCTGAAGTCACGGCGGAAGGAAGCAGCGCATTCGGCGAGGGTTGGCTGCTTCCTGGCTTGGCAGACCTAGGGTGCGACCGTGATGGAGACCGGACCGTTGACGCCGTTGGTGACGGAGCGCAGCGGTTTGCCGCCCGAGGACTGGTAAACCGAGACGGAGCTGGGGCAGGCATTGCCGACGTAGAGGAGGCTCGAGGCGCCCATCGCCATCGTCGTCGGGCACGCGATACCGTCGGTGATGGTGCCGACGAGCGCAAGCGTCGTCTCGTCGTAGATCGAGACGGAATTGTCCTTATAGTTCAAGACGTAGAGCTGCTTCGCGCTCGAAACGAGGCTCAGCGGCGTGCGAACGCCCTTGCGGATCATCGCGCTCGGACTCTTCGTGCCGGGTGCGTAGACCGAGACGGAATTATCGTGATGGTTCGAGACGTAAAGATTGCCCGCGTCGTCAAATGCGAGCGCGTCGGGCGTCCGAACGCCTTTGACGATCGTTCGAATCGGGCCACCCTTGCCGGGCTCGTAAACCGTCACCGTGCTGCTCTTATAGTTCGCGACGTAGATGTCGCCGCCGTTGAAGGCGATTGCTTCGGGTCCCTTGACTCCCTTGACGATCGTCTGCAGCACCTGCGTCGATCCGTGCGCGTAGACGGTGACCGTGTCGTTACCGTTGTTGGCGACGTAGAGCTTCCCCGACGGCGCGACCGCCAGCGCGAACGGCCCGCGCACGCCCTGCGCGATCGTGCGCGCGGGCTGCGTGCTGCCGCCCGCATAGACCGAGACGCTGCTCGGAAAGCTGCCGCTGGCTCTTCCGTAGTTGCCGACGTAGAGGTTGCCGGACTTATCGAGCGCGAGCGCATCGGGATACTCGATGCCGTTCGTAATCGTTCGGAGCAGCGGCTTGCCGCCCGAGGCGTAGACGGTCACGGCGTTGCCGTACCAGTTCGCGACGTAGACGCTGCCGGCGGCTTGCGGCGCGACGCTGTCCGCGGCCGCCGCGCTCGGCGGGATCGGAGCTTGCGACGATGCAGAGCAAGCGGCAAGAGTCAACGCAAAGAACGCAGCGACCAACGATCGGCTCATTCGCGCTCGCTTCGAGTTACGCGATGGAAGGCCTTGCGGCTACCACGAGCGGGGCGCCTGCGAGAGCAGACGGCCCAGCGTACGCACGATTTCGGCGCGGTCCGAGAGCTGCGTCCACTCCGGCGTAATCGTCGGAATTTCGCTCTGGCGCTCGCCGGGAACCATCGTGCTGAGCCGGCCGAGCGGCGTCGCCGGGTACCCCGCAACGGCGCGAAAGAGGAGGTCGGCCCAGAACGCGTTCGCCCACCCGAACTCCGGACGGGTGAAGCGCTGCGGATCGTCGGGATCCACGGACTCGTGCATGAGGCCGTTGAGGGTATCGCTGCGATCGAGCATGTCGATCGCGGCCGCAACGTCCTGCGCGCGCGTCGCGGTCAGCGCGGCGCCGATGATGCCGAGCGGCCAGACCCATCCTTTCGGCGTATGCGGGCTTCCGAGTCCGGTCGCGTAGGTTCCCGTATAGTAGTATGGATCGTCGAAGCTCAGCGTAAAACGCCGAGTGTCGAGGTAGACGGGATCGGCGGTCGCACACCACCCGTACCACGGCAGCGCCGTAAGGTTCGGGACGTTCGCGTCGTCCATCATGTTCTCGTGACCGTAGCCGTCGGTTTCGTAGACGTACATCCAGCCGTATTTCGGATTGAACGTCTTGCCGTAGCGCAAGATGCCCGTCTGCACGGCGCCGGCCAGCGTCGTCGCCTTCGCCGCGAGGTCGTCGTCGCCGAACGCGTCGCGCGCGAACCGGGCGAGCATCCGCATCGCGACGACCGCCATCGCGTTCTGCGGCACGTTGAAGCGATAGGTTACGGGATCGTCCGAGGGCCGGAAGGCGCTCCAGATCATGCCGGTATCCGGATTGTACCGGTCGTGCGTGGGAACCGAATCGGGCCAGACGTACCTGCTGCACGATGCGTGATGCTCCTCGCAGGTCAGCGTCGTCACGATCGTCCGCATCGCGGAGTGCAGCTCGGGCGTGAAGATCGTGCGGTCCCTCGTGCTCGCGTAATAGACGAAGACGAGGAGCACCGGCCACGCCAGCGAGTCGATCTCCCACTTCCGCTCCCAGACGTGGTAGTCGGCGCTGAACGCCTCCGCGTACGGATCGGTCAGGATGTTCTTCGCGTCGCGCTGGATGACGCCGGCGAAGGCCGCGTGCAGCGCCGGGTACTGCTCGGAGAAACGAACGTAGGGAATCGTCTGCGCCGCGGAGTCGCGCAGCCACATCGCGGGGATGTCGCCGGTCTGAACGTACGTCGTGCCATCGCTCTCGCCGAAGAAATCGGCGAAGAGCTCGTGAAACAGCGTCTCGGTCTGAATCGGCCGAACGCCCGACGCGACCGGCACGCCGAGCGTCTGCGCCGACGCGGGGAGGCTCGCGAGCAGCACCGCGAGCGCCGCGGCGACGGCGGCCGCCTTCGACACTCGTTAGCTGAGAAAGACGGGCGCGTCGTGGAGCGCCCCGCTTCCGTCGCGCCAGAGCGCGTACTGCAGCGACTGTTTCTTGTTCATCGAAGCCGCACCGATCTCGCCCTGCATGTTGATCGCGATGACGCAGTACATATCGTCGTGGAGGTTCGGGGCGGTCTTCGCCATGAGGCGCATCACGTCGTTGCACGCCTCCTGCGGATGCGCGCCCTGCGCCATCCTCCCGACGATATACGTCGACGTGCAGTAGTTGGCCATCACGTCGCCGTCTCCGGTCGCCGACGCGGCGCCGACGGACGAATCGGCGTAGTAGCCGCAGCCGACGAGCGGCGAGTCGGCGACGCGCCCCGGAATCTTCCACTCGAGACCGCTCGTCGAACAGCCGGCGACGGCGTTGCCCTTGCCGTCGATCGCGACCATACCGACCGTGTCGTGATGATTCTTGTCGATCCAGAACGTCTCGTGGTTGGGCGTGTTCTTCCATTTCAGCCACGCTTGCAGGCTGTGAGGCGTCAGGAGCTGCTGCGGCTCGAATCCCATCGCGATTGCGAACTGCAGGGCTCCCTCGCCGGCCATCGTCGTATGGCGCGTCTTCTCCATGACGAGCCGCGCGACCGAGATCGGGTTCTTGATCTTGTGCAGGTTGCAAACGGAGCCGGCTCGATGCGTCGTTCCGTCCATGATGCCCGCGTCGAGCTCGACCTCGCCCTGCTCGTTGGGCAGACCGCCGTATCCTACGGTGTCGACGTTCGGATCGTCTTCGACGACGTTGATGCCCTTCTCGACCGCATCGAGCAGCGTTCCGCCGCCGGCCAATACCTCGGCCGCGCGCGCGTTCGCTTCGATGCCCCAATCCCAGGTCGAGAGAAAGACGGGCCCGTCGGAGCCCGCCGCGGCGGGCTTCGACGCCAACGCCGCGGCGGCGATGCCGGTGCCGATGAGGAACGAACGACGGTCGAGACCTTCCATTATAAGGGCGTTCCTTTCTCGTGAAGAGCCGCGGCATACGCGGCTTCGGTCGCTTCGGACGGCGCGATGCCGAGATCGTCGGCGAGCAGCTTCTTGCAGCGCGTGAATGCGCGCGCCGCAGCGCCGCGATTGCCGTCGGAGGCATGCAGCGCGATGAGCTTCCGGTAGAACCATTCGTTGTACGGATCTATGTCGAGGGCTTCCTCGGCGAATTTGATCGCTAGCGCGCGCTTCTCACCGCCGGCATAGACGTCGACGAGGCAGTCGAGCGCGCGTACGAGCAATACCGCGAGTTCGCGGCGCTTGCGCTCGAGCCACGCGTTCTCTTCGCCCGCGAGGATCGGACGCCGGCAGATCATATACGTCGTCAGCGCGTCGCCGTAGCCGTCCATCGGTGCGCCGCGGTTCTTCGCCGCTTCGGCTAGCTCGAGGTGGATCTCGGCGGCCTCGACGTCGATCCAGGCGTCGGGCGGCAGTTGGAGGCGATAGGCCCCGAACGTTTGATCGATCGCCCCGTCGCGCGGGAGCCCGGCCTTCGCAAAGAGCGCCCGCAGTTTGCTGACGATCGCCGAGAGTCCGGCGGCCCAGGCCTCGGGAAGCTCCTCGCCCCAGAGCCAGTCGGCCAACTCGTCACGCGCGACCGGCCGGCGCCGTTCGCAGGCGAGCATCGCAAAGACGAGCCGCCCCTGGTTGCCCGGAAAGGAGCGCTCGCCCATCACGAGGGTCCCGTTCTCGATTCCCACGGAGCCGGTCACGTAGAGCCGGAGCGCCATGGCGCCATGGCTTTTGCCAAGCATGCGCCAAGTCCTTACCAAAGCGCCTTGGCTACCATTGACTGGAGGATACGAGATGCGAAAGACCATTACGT
>Ga0335069_10004579_pt1 | contig 20422 bp, 21 predicted proteins | sample Lox_Sample_11_FD_206714 | JGI IMG/M metagenome (GOLD analysis project Ga0335069, IMG submission 206714) | Soil microbial communities from Loxahatchee National Wildlife Refuge, Florida, United States - Lox_Sample_1.1 | ecosystem: Environmental > Terrestrial > Soil > Wetlands | place: USA... | reverse complement strand
GCCGAACCGACCCGGCGCCGGTGACCGAATACGACTTGTCCATGTACCTGCGCCCCAGCCGCTACGCCGAGGCCGACAAGTTCTACGGCTTCGCCGCAACCGAATTCGGCAACTACATCGATTCGACGACCCTGTTGGAGAAGGTGTCCGTGTGGGTGGGCACACGGCTGAACTACGTCCCAGGATCCAGCCAGCCGATCGATGGCGCGGTGGACACCCTGCTTGCCGGTGCCGGGGTGTGCCGCGACTTCGCGCACCTGGTGGTGGCGCTTCTACGTGCCGTCAATATACCCGCCCGGGTGGTCTCGGTGTACCCGCCGGGGCTGTGCCCGATGGACTTCCATTCGGTCGCCGAAGCGTTCGTCGAGGGGCAATGGAGAGTGGTCGATGCGACGCTGTTGGCGCCCCGACAGACATTGGTGCGCATTGCCACCGGGCGCGATGCTGCCGACATCGCCTTCCTGGACAACCACAAAGATGCGATCACACTGAACACGATAGCGGTGACTGCGATCGTCGACGGCGACCTGCCCAGGGACTCGATCGACCAGCTTGTGTCGATCGGTTAAGGGCCATTGCACCGCACAGAGATTGGCGTTGAACGGCCTCGGTACCAACGGCGAATACATTCGTGTGCACGTCCACCATGGCGAAGATCGCAGCGACGAACAAGGTAATCAATCCAAACGATGACAAGCTTTTTGATGTCTCTGATCGCGTATTAGACCTCCGGTTACATGCTCGATTTGCAGTCGTTGTCACCGACGTTGACACATGGCTGATCAGTTCACGAGGGCCAGGGCATGCGCACGCCGCAGCTTGCCCGACGGCGTTTTCGGGATCATTCCGGGTTCCAGCATCGAGCGCGGATTGGTGAGCGCCGGGGGGTTTGCATCGTAGCAGCGTGTGCTGCCGGTGCGCTGAACTGTAACGGTGTCACCGACGTGGGCTGCTGATGGGGGAGGACGCTGGCACATCTGAAGAGGACCAGAAACTCCAGTGGGCTGGTACGAAGCAACCGCACCAGCCCACTGTCACGTATGTGGGTTTCTTAGACGGCGGTGACTCTTACTGCCTGGGGTCCTTTGGCTCCTTGCTCGACCTCGAATTGAACACGCTGGTTTTCCTCGAGCGAGCGATGGCCGCTTCCCTGGATCTCGGAGTAGTGGACGAAGAGGTCCTTCGTGCCGTCGTCAGGGGTGATGAAGCCGAAGCCCTTCTCACCGTTGAACCATTTCACAGTTCCCTGTGCCATTTACTTACTTCTCTCATTCAAAATGCGGATGTACCAAAACATCCGCACGACCAGGGTAGCACGAGCTGGTCAACTTATTGAAAACCGTTGTGGTGCCAGGACAATCAGCGCTGGGCGGGACACGAGCGGCGACCGCGTCTGCGACCGGCGGTACCCGAGCGGCGGGGCTGCGACGGATGCGACGTGACCGCCGTCTTGGGTGCGGGAGCCTAGTAGGGTGCCAAATCACCGGCCACCCGCATGCACCGCGGCCGAGTCGACGGTGACCTCCTGTGGAGTGACACGGATCCCTGCGCGGCGCATCAGCGCGTGTGTGTCCTTGCGCTGCTCGGGCAGGACAACGGTCACCACGTCACCGGAGTTTCTGGCCCGCGCCGTTCGTCCAGACCGGTGCAGGTAGGACTTGTGCTCGGCGGGCGGATCGATGTGCACCACGAACTCGATTCCGTCGACATGCACACCGCGCGCGGCGATGTCGGTGGCCACCAACACCCGCGCCTCACCCGTACTGAAGGCGGCGAGGTTTCGGTCGCGTGCCGGTTGAGAAGGTTGCCGTGCAGATCGACTGCCGGAACACCGGATTCGGTGAGCTGCTTGGCGAGTTTGCGCGCTTGATGCTTGGTGCGCATGAACAGGATTCGGCGGCCATTACCGGAGGCGAGTCGGTGCACCAGCTCCTTCTTCGCCTGCACGCCGGAGACGTGGAACACGTGGTGGGTCATCTCGGACACCGGCGAGTCGGAGCCGTCGACAGAGTGCAGCACCGCGTTGTGCAGGAACCGATTGACGAGCTTGTCGACGCCGTTGTCGAGGGTTGCCGAGAACAGCAGACGCTGGCCGCCGCTCGGCGTGGCCGCCAGGATGCGAGTGACGCCGGGAAGAAATCCGAGATCGGCCATGTGATCGGCCTTGTCGATCACCGTGATCTCAACCGAGTCCAAGCTGATCAACCGTTGCTTCATCAAGTCTTCGAGCCAGCCGGGGCACGCCACGACAATGTCGACGCCAGACTTCAGCGCCGCCACCTGCCTGCCTTGCGGTACGCCACCGAAGATCGTGGTCACCCGGAGGTTGTTGGCGGCGGCCAGCGGTTCCAGCGTCGCGGTTATCTGGCTGGCAAGCTCCCGCGTGGGGGCCAAAACCAGACCCGACGGTCGGGACGGGCGGCGCGGATATCCGGCCAGCCTGCTGACCATCGGAATCGAGAAGGCGAGCGTCTTGCCGCTGCCCGTCTTGCCGCGGCCGAGGACGTCGCGGCCGGCGAGTGTGTCGGGAAGAGTGTCGATTTGGATGGGAAACGGCTGGGTGATCCCGAGCCCGGCAAGCACTTCGGTGAGTGCTTCACCCACGCCGAGATCGGCAAATGTATTGCCAGTAGTCAAGTGATGTCTTTCAGCATCGGTTGTGCCGAGTTGGCGGCGAGATGCGCGCGATCTGTCAGCACAAGGTGGCGAGATTGCCAGTGGGCAAAATCGATCGCCGCGTTACGAACTGCGCCAGATTCAGTGCGTCAGCCACTAGAGCAGGGCGGGCGAAGGAAGGATGAAGAAGCGTTTCACGACGTGCTGGCCATCGAATGAACCAACATTGCTACCAGCATAGCAGCACGGCGATCTGGTGCGCCCTCGATCCGCTGATGGGTCGGCGCAAGCGTCCATGTCCACTGCGTGTACAGTCAACGGTGAACCGCGTTCTAGCGGTCATCGCGAATCGTAAACGCATCACGAAAGAGATCAGCGTGCGATTCGATCGTCGTCCGTCGTCAACAGTGCGTATCGGCGGACCCCTTCATTCGTAAGGACACCACATGGACAACTCGAACCTGTTTTCCCATCCCGACGCACCGGAATATGTAGCTTCGGGCGAAGCCTCCGGAAAACCGATCGAATACCCGACGTTTTCGGATCGGCCCGACGCCGAGGCTGCCGTCTCTACAACGCAACGACCGTGAACGGCTCTGCGGGCGCTCGACGCTGCGCTCGTCCGGTGCGGATCACTCTGGCCCGCGTCCTGGGCGGCGACATCGACGGTGCATGGTGGCCGCATTCAGCCTCAGTGGCAGCTGAACTGCCGGAGCTGATCGGGGCTTTGCACCGGCCTCTCGGCGAGATCGTCGACATCAAAATCAATTGGTTTCCAACCGACGCCGCGCCCGATCTGGACTCGATGGGTCACGACGCCTTATCCATGCCCGGCTCACGCCGGAGACGCCAGCGTTTGATGGTGATCAACGGCACTCGTCGCCGCGTGAAGCTCCTCGTCATCCCGCATCTAACGATGCCCGCCCTCGGTCTGATGGTGCTGCGCCGGGCGGCCGATCTGCCGGTTTCTGATGCACGACAAGCCAGCCGGATATTCGAAAGCGCTAACCGCATCATGCGCGCCGCACAAGCCCAGAGCGCCTTATGGACAGCCCCCGCACACAATGCCCACGTCGAAACGCAATCGACTCCCGGCCTCTGATCGCGCGGTATCTAATTCACCAGCGCTCGCGCGTGCGCGCGCCGCGGCTTGCCCGACGGCGTTTTCGGGATCAGGAATCACATTGCCCAGGGTGCCATCCGCGCCCATCGCGGTGGACCATCGCTGACAACGAAACGGCTCACATTTGACGCTAGCCACTAGCAGCCCTCTAAGGGCCGGTCAGGTAACCAGCGACAGCGCGTAGGCGCGGCGCAGCTTGCCCGACGGTGTCTTGGGGATCGCACCCGGGGCCAGTACCACCACGTTCCGCGGGCGCGCCGCGACTTCGGTGACGACTTCATGAGCCACCTCATGCTTGATACGCCGCACCTGCGCGGGGTTATCGACGTGGTTTGATTCCACGGCCACGGCAAACGATTCCCGGGAGTGACCGGCGTCGAGTCGCACGGCGGCCACGCACCCTGCGCGCACGCCGACGACCCGCCCGGCGGCACGTTCAACATCGTTGGGGTAGATGTTGCGTCCGGCCATAATAATCACGTCCTTGGCCCGGCCGCAGACCACGACATGGCCCTGCTCGGTGAGATAACCCAAATCCCCGGTGTCAAACCAGCCCTGATCGTCTTGGGCGGGCACAAAACCGGCCGCTGTGACATATCCGGATGTCACCGGATCTCCCCGCACCTCGATGAGCCCGACGCCCCGGGTCGGCTGGACGACGCCATCCTCATCGACGATGCGGGCCTGGATACCGTCCAGCAATGGCCCCAACGAGGCCAACCGGCGGGTGTTGCCGCTGGTGGCGGGCACTGCTCGGTGCAGCACCGCGAGCATGTCGGCGTCCACCTCATCCACCACTAGTCCGCGGCCACACTCCGAAAATGACACGGCCACCGTGGTTTCGGCCATCCCATACGCTGGCAGAATCGCCTGCGGACTCAGCCCGAACGGCGCCCCGGCCTCACAAAGCTCTGCCACATCAGCAGGATCGACCTGTTCTGAACCCGATAACGCCCACCGCAGCGATGACAAATCAAAATCACCAGGTTTGGCATGTCGACGTATGCGCTTTGCCAGCAGCGCGTAGGCAAAATTCGGTGCCGCGGTCATCGTGCCCTGGTACTTGTCAATCAACTTGGGCCACAACAAGATATCGGCCAAAAAGTCGATCGGTGTGATCTTGACCAACTCGGCACCAAACAGCATCGGCACCGTCAAAAACCCGGTCATACCCATGTCATGAAATAGCGGTAACCAGCTCACGATCACATCGGTTTCCAGGTCGTGCTGGGCGCCGGTGAACATCGCCTCGGCGTTGGCCATCACATTGGCATGGGTGATCGCTACCGCTTTGGGGCAATCTGTTGAGCCCGACGTCAACTGCAGGAGCGCCAGGTCGTCCTCGCTGCTGCCGACGACGTTGATCGTTGCGGCGGTTAATAGCTCGCCGATCGTCACCACCGTGAGGCCGTGCTCGGCCAACGCTGCCACCACGGCCATGAAGGGATCCGACACGATCACGACCGTCGCCTCGATCATGGTGATGACCGCCAAGGTATCGTGCGCCCACGCCTGCAGATCAGTGCGCGGCGTCGGCTGATGCAGCATCGTCAAACACGCGCCCCGCAACCACACGCCCTGGGCGGTGGGCGCGATCTCCACCGGGGCACTGGCCAGCACACCCACCCGATCACCGGGGCCCACGCCCAACGCGGCCAACCCACCCGCTACTCGCCGAGCGCGCTGATGAACCTCACCCCAGGTAGACCGAATTGGCGCGCCAGGGTCACCGGTCACCAGGCCACGAGTACTCGACTTCGCACTGCACAGCATCGACTCGACGAATCTGCTCACCGTCACTCCTACATGTCAGGCCTGGTCTTCTTAGGCCCGCTTTGGCCATCTCGGGACGTATGAGGTGACGAAGCGACGCTATGGCCCTGACGAGCGTACGCCTGCGACGGCGCGCCCATATCAATGCTGTCGTTGCAGTATCGCAACAAGGTCCTGGCCCCGCCCGGTCACGGCGATTGCCGCAGTCAGTGATAGGCGCTGGTTGCGGGTAGGTTGACGGCAACAACGTGAGGACGGGTGCATGGCCACACAGAACTGGTGCGATGCACCCGAGATCCATCCATCGCAGATCCGGGTCGGTGACATCATCGGCACGCTGCGTCCCACCCAACGGCGCTTGACCATCAAGATGATCAGTGGGCCGCAGACAACACCACGGCGGTGGACATTTTTTGGCCGCGATGACAACGGCCTGCAGCGCACGAGCACGTTCGCAGAGGACGAGTTAGTCCGCAGATACGCCAAAGCATCACGACGTCTGAGAACTCCCACCGCCGCCGGCGTGCGCCGCAAAGGAAGACGCGATCTTACCAAGGGGATTGACCTCTGTGTGACGAGGTCAAACACCCTCGATCATCCATCCAGGGGGTGCTGCAATCTCAGCGAATCCGCAAGCGGACGAGCCCGCGGCTTCGGCAATTTTTCGCCCACCGAATCGAAAGTGACAGTGTTACAACACTTTTCCGCGCTCGGCATGGTCGCGAAATGCATTGAATTGCAACAACACTGAAGGCAATATTGGCGGCACGACACGGCACGCGACGGCGGGCGTTACAACGAGGGCTGCCATTGCGACGATTGCACGGCGGCTAATACCGCTAACCAGCAGAGATATCGTCGGCGACCAAAGGCGGTTATGTCTTTGCCGGCGTCCGCGACACCCGATCCAGTCGGGCCGGGCCCGGTCGAGTCAGCCGTTGAGGATGAGATTGGCGGTTTAGCTGCGGACGCCCGTCCCGGGCCTGGCGCAGGCCACGCTCGCCATGGCGAGGATCCTCGACAACCCAAAGGCAGTGAACCAGCAGCCGGCGGCGGCGAAGGTGCTGGTCGCGCTGCTGGACAAGCTGCGCTTGATGTCCGCGCGCGGTCGCCGCGGTGGTCTGGCGTTGGTGCGGATGATGACTGAGAGGGGCGGCGCCTGATGGCCGACTTTCACGCCGCGGAGATCCCCTGGCAAGTCAGCCCCGCCACCGGAGTAAGGTGGCGGGTGCGGTTGGGAGACGCTAAGAAGCACCCCCTGGTGCATTCCAGATAGGCGGCTGGACGGCATCAGATTTCAAGTCTGGCTGCACGAAAAGTCAGAGCGTCCCAGTAAATCCCTGCCACAGGAAGAAGTCATGCCCACCGTTGAGGCGCAGCTCCGCCAGGATTTGCGCGACTACGCCGTCGAATTACGGCAACTTGCCTACACGCTGCCCGGAGGTCTGGGCGAGCACGAGTTGCTTCGAATGTCTAGTCGGATGCGCGCTACTGCCGATCAAGTGGAACGTCAGCGGAGTGTTGATGATGGCTGATCGCGTCATGAGGGGCAGTCGCCTCGGAGCGTTGAGCTACGAGACCGACCGCAATCATGACCTGGCAGCGCGTAAAATCGCGCGGTACCGCACCGAGAACGGCGACGAGTTCGACATGCCCTTCGCCGCCGACGCCGAGATCCCCGGCACCTGGCTGTGCCGCAATGGCATGGAGGGCACCCTGATCGAGGGTGGTGACCTGGCCGAACCCAAGAAGGTCAAGGTGCCGCGCACACACTGGGACATGCTGCGGGAACGCCGCTCGATCGAGGAGCTCGAGGAACTGCTCAAGGAACGCCTCGAGATCATCAAGTCACGCCGCCGCGGCAGCTAGTTTTCAAAGGCTCACGGGCATTCAAGCATTCAACCTGTTAGGTTGCTGCTTCGCAGAAACCAACATGAAACTGGTAGCTGTCGCCTGCTGGCTCGTCGCGGAACATGAGCCGGGACTCGAACACCACTCAAGTCGGCACGGCTAAGAGGTTGTCGCCCACTCGACCAGCTCGCGCTGTTCATCCAGCAGCGCATCCGCCACGCTTATCGACGGAAGGGGACCGCCCCGCTTCCGAGCCCACTGCGATGCGGACGGGGCTGTCGTTGCTGGAGGCCGAGTGCCGCGACGGGCTGGTCGTGCAACGTCATGTTTGGAGCATCCTCGCACCGTTAACGGAACTAATAGTTGGTACACATCAACGGTTCTTGTCAGACTTTGACTGCACCGATCCGAAGGAAGCAGGTCCATGACGGACTCCGGGGCGAAACCGCTCGTTTAGCCTGATCAGCACGTCGATTCCTTGGCGGGTAGCTCACCGGCGCGGCGTGGTTGGACGTTGTTTGTTGGCTGCGCTGGGGTGGCGTTGGTCATCGCGTCGATGATCGCTGAATACCGCGTTGAGCGATATCGCCGCGGCTACGTCGGCCACGCAGACGCAGATGGCGTGGGTGGTGGACAGTTACACGCTGGTGCTGGCGTGCCTGTTGTTGCCGGCGGGTGCCTCCCTCGCTTCGCCATGCCCGAATCATGGCATGCATCAACGGGATTCGTGTCAAGAACGCGGATCGCCGGCGGTTACATTTATGTAAAAGAATTCCTGGTGCGGGACACTAGGTTTACGCCGCTGAATATCGTGGGCAGATTTACCTGAAACGCATTCCCCGGCCGACCAAGAGCAGACCAGCGCCACCGCGGCGTAGACGCCTTCGGCGTCTCGGCTATAAGCCAATGGTTGGCCGGCCACGCCGCGACAGGGCGCGGCACCGCGCTGAGGGAACGCAGCAACGTGCCTATGGATCACAGGTGCGACTTCATCCGCTCTGTATCCGCCGTGCCGTTCGTATTGCGTGGTGCGAACCCTCAAGCCGGGTCCAGTTCGTCCAGTTCGACCAGCAATTACGGCCCGCTTCCGACCTCGCATCAGCTTCACACGCGGAAGGTCGCTGGTTCGATCCCAGCCGGGACCACCCTTTCTGACCTGCATGACCACGGTGTGTGCACTCTATGGTTGGTTCGATTTGTCCGGTTCTTGTCCGGTTACGGTCTGGTTGACCGTTTCGATTGAGTGGAGTCGGTCGAGGTTCGTGGCGACTTGGTCGAGTTCGTCTGAGTAGAGGTCGCTGTAGATGTTGGCGGTGACGGTGGGTGTGGAGTGGCCCATGGTTTTTTGGACTTAGCGCAGGTCGGCCCCCGATTTGCGGGCCAGGCTGGTATGCTCGTCGGGCTGACGGCCACCGATGCGCGGGGTGAGTGCGTCGACGACGATCTGGGGCAAGGGCACGGTGCGTTTAGCGGCGCGGGTCTTGGGTGGGCCAATGATGATGCGGCCTTCCACTTAGGGCGCGGCGCGGCGCACATGCAGCCGCCGGCGTGGCCAGGTTGATATCGCCGATGCGTAGTCGGACGAGTTCGGACCAACGCAGGCCAGTTAGGCCAGGATCGTGACGATTTCGCCTTGGTCTTTGCAGGCGGCGGCCAAAGCGGCGACTTCGGGGGCGCTCAGGTAGCGGTGGCGTTCGCGTTGGGGAATTGTTGACCGGCATTCAGCATGAGCACGATGGCGGCATTGACGGTGAGGATGTGGGGGTATGAATCGATCCGGGCGATGTCCGGCGGGGTCGGTGGTGTTCAGGGTGTCGGGGTGGTGTTCAGTCTGCCGTGACTTCGGCGACGGCTGCGCGGCGACGGCGGCGCAGTCTATGGGTCGCGGCTGTTGCTGCGCGTAGCCCGGGGCAAATTCCATGCACGTGAATGGGGCCCAGTCGACGTGCAGGCATAGCGAGCCCCGGTGGCAAAGTCGAAATGTCCGTCGCGGGGGCACTGGACCTCTGCAGCGGCGGCAGATGCGACCTTGTCGACCACCTTGTAGTTGGAAGTGGGACTGCCACATTCAACGTGGGCGAGTAGGCGTGTGGATCTGGCCGCCAACCTGAAGGCATTCTCCAATGGTGAAGTCATCGATGCTCTGCGCGTGCAAATGTGGCGGCATGATCAACGTTGTCGCCGGAATTGTGAATACGGTGATGACTGTACGAAAGCCCATGATTTCCCTTGCGGACTATAAACAACCGGCCGCGGACCTTCCAGTATCACCTACCTAAGGACCCGTGTATCTGGAGCCGGGCGCTTTGGGATTGCAGTCGATGCGATCCGGGACGTAGCAGTCGGGAATGATCCAGTCGCTCATCGGATCGGCGGGATTGACGCGCACTGACTCTTTTGGCAGTTCGGGCAACGTGCCCGGTTTGAGGGGTAAGGTGTACCTGAAGAGGATATTTTGTCTGGTCAGCCGTTCAAGGACCCCCCCTTGCCTCACACAAATTGCACCGAAGTCCAAAGGGTCTGGCTGCACTTCAGAGCCGGGCCAAACGAGATTGCATAGGTCCTGGGAACTCAGGATGTGAAACGTGCCCCCGGACGCGGCGTAAGCCCCCGAGGGGGTTGGAGGTCCCTTCGCGGCACCTGGTTCAGCGGGGGGATCGTCGGCTTGCGCCAGCGGAGTCACGAACCCTGCACTGAGAACGCTCAGCGCGACCGCACTTGCCACAATGCCTCGAAACATTCGTCCTCCCTCGACTGGAGTTGCCGACCCTCGAGCTCTCAGCACTCGAGCTCTCAGCAGCTGGGTGTCTGCAGCATGACGAGATTGATAAGTTCATGCTCCGGTGGAGAAGCTTCGTGTTGCGTCGGGCTGGTCGCGCGGTGGCCACAATCTAACATGGTTTGACTGGGACCTAATACTGTTTGACTGGACGCAGTTGAGAAATATCTACTCGGCTCGGCCGAGGACACTGGCCCCAGCATAATCGGACCATCAGCTCCCCACCCTGTGACCTTCGCCCGTATTAGCTGACCACCAGAGCGGATTAGCGTCCTTAGACGTTGCGAACAACCGAGAGGTAGGAGATTCCGATATGACGGAGAGCACCGAGAAGAAGACCCGAGCGGCAGAGCTGGCCGACGAGGTGCGCGAATCGGCTAAATCCGGACAGGAGGCTGCGAGGGAGGCGTTGAGCAAGTTCCGTAGCACAATCGATGAGGCGATACGTGAGCGACGGGAGACAATTCGTGAGGACTCGGCCCTCCACTCGCTGCGCAAGACAATTGTCGACGCCGCTATCGAACTGGCCGACGAACTCAACACCGCGCGGTACGAGTTCCACCGCAGCATTATTCACACCGCGGAGCGGGGACTGAGCAAGCCGGACGACTAGCCGCTTGAGGATCGACTTCCGACAATTTGTTAGTGATGTGGAATAGCTGGCTTGTGCCGAATCCTCAAGCGGCTAGTAGCTAAGCTAGCGGGGCGTACCAGCAGATCTTGTCGGCTTCGAGCCGAAACGACGCGTCCGGGTGATACGGCACGACGCGAGGGTGTATTCCTGGGGCGGTCGCGCCCCTTCGAGGTGGACGTGGTAGCTGTGCGTCCCGCGAATGACTTCGTCGCCGCGTTCGATCGGTATCCGTTCGGTCGCACCGTTTTCCCGGGCGGCGCGTATAACTGCACTTGTACCGCATCGGGTCCGATCGCGCCGAGCGAAACGAGGACTCGGAAGTCGTGCCCGGCTCCGGCCGGCTCGACGTGGAGCGCGCCGAACGAGACGTCGCTCCAGTAGTTCGCGATCATTTCCCGCCAACGTTGCACGTCGCTCGCGACCCGGCAGTGGTCGGCCAGGCGGTAGGCGGCCGCCGCGGGAGCGTAGAGCTTCTCGACGTACTGGCGCACCATGCGTTCCGATGAGAACTGGGGCGTCAGCGTCGCCATGCTTTCGCGTCACGCGCCGCATCCAAAGTTCATTGCTTCGCTTGCAAGCAAGCTCATTGCCTCGGTTAGCGCAGTTGGTTTGGTTTTAGACCTTTCCGTGGGTGGATTTTTGGCCTGAGTAGACGCACGTCGTTGTCGCTTAAGATTTCTGGCTTGTCGAAGGTCAGGAACCAAAGGAGCGGGCAACGACGTGCGCAATGTGAGGTTATGGCTTGCGCTGCTGGGTGTCGATAAGCGCACGGTGATCGAGGACATCGAGGTCGACGAGGAGGGGCCCGACGGGGTCGAGCTGGTGGTGGTGCGGGTGCGCCCGCGCAGCGGGGTGTCGCGGCGCTGTGGCCGTTGTCAGCGCAAGGCAGCCTGGTATGACCGCCGTGAGGGGCAGCACCGCTGGCGGGGCCTGGATTGGGGCACGGTGCAGGTGGTGCTGGCGGCCGAGGCGCCGCGGGTGAACTGCCCCATCCGTGGACCGACGGTGGTGGCGGTGCCGTGGGCGCGTCATCACGCCGGGCATACCTACGCCTTCGATGACACGGTGGCCTGGCTGGCGGTGGCGTGCTCGAAAACCGCGGTGTGCGAATTGATGCGTATCGCCTGGCGCACCGTAGGAGCGATCGTGGCCCGGGTTTGGGCCGACACCGAAAAGACCGTCGATCGGTTTGCCAACCTGCGCCGGATCGGCATCGACGAAATCTCCTACAAGCGCCACCACAAATACTTAACGGTGGTGGTTGACCACGACGGCGGCCGGTTGGTGTGGGCCGCCCCGGGCCGTGACACCGCCACCCTGCGGCGCTTCTTCGATGCGCTGGGGCCGCAGCGGTGTGCGCAGATCACCCATGTTTCCGCCGATGCCGCCGACTGGATCGCAGCCGTGGTCGCCGAGCGCTGCCTGACCGCGATCCGCTGCGCGGATCCGTTTCATGTGGTGGCCTGGGCCACCGAAGCACTGGATGCCGAACGACGCCTGGAACGACGCGCGGGCGCTGGCCCGCACCGAAGCTAGATGGGGCCGCGGGCGCCCCGCCAACGAGTCGCCGTCCAGACCGGGACATGAGCGGACCCGCAAGCTCAAGGGCGCCCGCTATGCGTTGTGGAAGAACCCCGAAGACCTCACCGAACGGCAAAGCCAGAAGCTGGCCTGGATCGCCAAAACCGACACCCGGCTCTACCGCGCGTACCTCTTGAAAGAAGACCTGCGCCATGTGTTCTCGGTCAAAGGACAAGAAGGCAAAGACGCCCTCGATAAGTAGATCTCGTGGGCGCGGCGTTGCCGCATCCCGGTGTTCGTCGAACTGGCCGGCCGCATCGTGCGACACCGCAAAGCCGTCGACGCCGCGCTCGACCACGGTCTATCGCAAGGATTGATCGAATCCACCAACACCAAGATTCGGCTCCTGACCCGCATTGCGTTCGGCTTCCGTTCCCCCCGAGGCACTGATCGGCCTGGCCATGCTGGCTCTCGGCGGACACCGCCCCGCACTGCCTGGCCGCCGCTGACCCCCAGGGCATCACTTGACGTGTCCTTCCGCAAACGTCGCAGATTCTGCGCCACCCGCTCGTCGGTGTCCATGTCATTCCGCCTCGCTCCCGCTCGGGGGCTCCACATGGACACCTCCCACGCGCGCAGCGCAAATGAGCAACTATCGCGGAAGGAAAGCACAAAAACGCCCAGCCTTCACCTCATCGACGCCAAATCGGCCCGATCCACCCACGGATGCGTCAGGACGGCCAAAGTTTCCCACTTTCAGGCCGCTGACGTGAGCGGATTCCCCGCGCCCGCGAGGCGTTTTTCGATGAGTTCAGGGGAGAGAGGGAGACGGCCCTCTCCCGATGCTCGGCAGCGGCCAAATCCTTCGCGAGCCTCCCCCCTCGGCGGTGTGGCCCGCCCAGCAGGTGTATGGATGGATTCGGCGTTGTAGGGGGCCAGCAGCCAAAACCACACCGCGACCCGCTCTGCAGCGGCCCAGCGTGCAATGTACAAGAACCCAATCTCGTGCCAGCCACCCTGCTCGAGGGTGACCTAGTGCTCCAAGAGGTGTGTCGCGCCGGACACCACCACCGGAAGTAATCCCAATGCTCGCCGAGGCGGCTAATCGGGCGCAATACGCCGGCCCTGGCGACCGTGCCCGCCGATGGTGCAGCAGAACTTGATCCACGACATCACCGGGTGTGTCGGGAAGCGAGATGGGACCTATCGGCCGCAGGGCTGGGACCTTCAGCCCTTGGTGGGGCTGCCGACCAAGAGCAGGCTTGTCGGTGTCGGAGAACGCAAGAACGAGAGGGAGTCGAACATGAAGTCGTTGTCGGAGTCATTGACGGATCTGGCCAATCGGGTCAAAAAGCTTGAGGACTCGGCCGCTGCCATGCAGCAGAAGAAGCGCGCGGAACTCCAAGTCCGCCGCGAACAACTTGAGTCCGACTTTGACCATGAGGTCGCCGAGTTCGAGACGACCGCAGCCGAGTTGCGGGGCGCAGCACACAACTGGTGGTCGCAGAGCAAGGATGCGATCGAGCGACAGATCGCGGCGATGCGCGCCGATTTCGAGAACTGGCAGACTGAAATGAAGCAAAAGAGCGCCGATCGGGCGGCCAAGAACGCTGAGGACGCCGCGGCGGTGGCCATTAGCTTGGCGGCCTACTGCCTTGACGCCGCAGAGTGGGCGGTGGTGCGGGCCGGGCTGGCTCGCGGCGAGGCTGAGCAGCCCGCGACGAAGGGCTGATATGGGAGGAACTCTGTCAAGGGGCAGGGTGAAGCGGCGGCCGGGACCGTCGTCGTCGGCCGCCGCTTCGTTGACCAGATGAGTGCTTGAGTGTCGAGCGTGTCGTAATCGACGCGTGTGTCAAGTCTGATATGCGCGGGTTGGTTACCGCAGGACGGAACTTTCGAGTCGGAGTTGGCCGCCGGATCTAAAGCCGAGCGTGATCACTTGCAGGACAACGTGGTTGCTCATAGCCCTTACGCGGGTCACTCCAAGACGCTTGCCGGGACTCGGTGTACTCATCTGGACAGTTTCAGGGCGGTCAGTCCGGCAGGACCGCCAGCGACCAACACCAGCCGCCGAGTTCACGTGCGATGGCAGCATTGGCGATCACGGAGCGTTTCTTCCGTTCGTCGAAACGTACCCACCGGGCATGCAGCCGCCGGTTGGCGGCCTGGCCACGTGCCCTCGCCGTTGGGGAGGCGACATTCCAACGACGCTGCAGTTCGACCCCTGGCCGATACGGAGCACGGTGGTGCCATGCGGCTTCGACCAGCAAGCGGCGGGCGTGGACATTGCCGGTTTTCGTTACCCCACCCTGGGACCGAGAAGTTCCCGATGAGTGTTCGGTGGGTACCAGCCCGAGGTAGGTGCCTATCGAGCGGCCCGACAACCTCGACCAGTCACCGATTTCCACTGCCAATCCAAACGCGGTCAAGGTGGCGATGCCGCGCACACATCCCAGCCGCCGCACGACCGGAGTGAACTCGCTGTCGGCAGCCATCGCGGCGATCGCGTCGTCAAGGCGGTCGCGCCGTTGCAGGTTGGCCAGCATTGCATCGAAAGCGCTGTCGTAGGCCAGTTGCAGCCCGGGCGTGTCAAACCGCTGAGCACGCAGCCAGTGCTCGTGTTTTCCCGTCCAAGTCTTGCCACCCGAATAGACGATCCCTTGGCGCAACAGCAATTTCAACAACCGATGCCGCGCCGCCATCAGATCCCCGCGGCAGTCCTCACGAGCTCGCACCAGATCTCGGGCCGCCTCTTGAGCCACAGTGGGGACCGCCACTTCAACGATTTGTCCCAGATGCAGCAACCGGGCCAGATGCGCGGCGTCGCGGGCGTCTTCTCCGAACTAAATCGATCTTGATGATTGAGTTGGTGTTCTGTTGTGTCAGAACTGGTTTCGGTTCTCTGCAGGCTCGGTGGTGCGTCCGGCGGTGTCGGTGAAGCTGGGGATGCCGAGTTGGACCGCGTGGGTGCGGCGGGCGGTGATCTGGTCGATTTGGGCCAGTTTGGCGTGGGCGCCGGCGAGGCTGACCTTGAGGCCTTCGGCCTCGCCGTACCAGCGGTGGGATTGGGCTTCGGCGATGCGGGCGAGCAGGTTGTCGCGGATCTCTTCCAGCCGTGCACGGGCGGCCGGATCCGGCCGCAGCAGCGGGCAGCGCAGGCAGCTGTGTTCGTGGATGCAGGGGGTGTCGTAGGAGCGGCCGCAGTCGCCGACGGCGACCTTGCGGCGTTCGAAGTGGCCGACGAACTCCGCCCATTCCTCGTCGGTCGGGGTGCGGTATTCCTCGCTGGGGCGCAGCGCGCGGCGGCGGGCGATGTGTGCGCGGTGTCCGTTGATCACCTCTTCGGGGTAGACCGCCTTGGAGCCCATGGTGGTGTTGATGTCGCGGTGGCCGGCGACAAGTTGGGCGATGTGTGGTGGCATGCCGTGCACGATTGCGTCGGTGATGAACAGCCTGCGGAAATCGTGGAAGGTGTAGCGCAGGGCGCGCCCGGCGGCGTCCTTGACACCGATCGCGGTGAGCGCGTGGTCGAGGTAAACCGCCGGGTTCGCCGGCGGGATCGGGGCGAGCCGGCGGTAGGGCTGACCCTGCGGCGGCCGTGCGTCGTTCTGACCCTTGTTCGGCCAGATCGACACGGCCCGCTCGGGCTGGGCGGGGATGGACAGCGCCGGGTTGACGCCCAGGTTCGCCGAGATCGCGGCGCCGTCCATCACCGACAGCGTCGGATAGCCGTACACCCGCTGATACGGGTCGATGACACCGGTCTGGGGGCTGTCGCCGATCGCGGCGCCGCCGAGGAAGTGCGCGGTCAGTGGGATGTTGAACAGCTCGCCCCAGGTGCCGGCGGCGACGCCGTCGATCTTGGTCGCGATCCGGCGGGTGACTTCGTTGCCCACCGGGATCCACGTCGGGTTCGGCTGGCCGTGGCCCTGCCTGCTCGAGTACCGGCGGATACCCAGCTTGCTCCGTTCGGTGAACGTCGTGATCGAGTTGTCCAGGTGCTGCATCACCAGTGCGATGACCGTTCGCTGGCTCCACTGGCGCACGTTCAGCACCCGCAACGCGGCACGTGGATTCTCGCGAGCGCTGCGCAGGAACTGCCGCCACCGCGGCACATCGGTGCCTTCAGGGCCCGAACCGTCGGTCATCAGCGTCAGCAACAACCCCATAAAGTTGGAGCCCTTGCCGTACCGGACCGGCTCGATATGGGTGTCGGGGTTGGGATGGATCGATGACGTGATGGCCACCCCGTGCGTGAGGTCGAGGTCGGGTGTGACGCGGTAGCGCCCGGCTCCCAGGATCGACTCGGAGTTGGTCCGCGTCAGCACGCCCAGCCGCTCGGACAGCTTCGGCAGCTTACCGTTGTCACGCATCTTGAACAGCAGCCGCTGTGTGCCCCATGTGCCCGCGGCCAACACCAATTGGGCGGTGGTGAAGGAGCGTCGTTGCTTCCGCAACCAGCGGCCGGTGCGCACGGTGTCGACGCGCCACGTGCCGTCGGGCAGCTGCGCGAAGCCGGTCACGGTTCGCATGGGAAGTACTTCTGCGCCGGCGTTTTCGGCCAGCCCGAGGTAGTTCTTCACCAGCGTGTTCTTGGCGCCATGGCGACAACCGGTCATGCACGAACCGCATTCGAGGCAGCCGGTGCGCGCCGGGCCCACCCCACCGAAGTATGGGTCAGGCACAACCTTGCCGGGCGTTTGCTGCCCGTCTGCGCCGAAAAAGACGCCCACCGGGGTGGGCACCCAGGTGTCGCCCACACCCATCTCGTCGGCGACCTCTTTGACGATGCGGTCGGCGTCGGTCAACGTCGGGTTGCGCACCACCCCGAGCATCAGCTTGGCCTGCTCGTAGTGCGGCATCAACTCGGCCCGCCAGTCGGTGATGTGTGACCACTGCCGGTCTTTGAAGAACGGTTCGGGCGGCACGTAGAGCGTATTGGCATAGTTGAGCGACCCGCCGCCCACCCCGGCACCAGCCAGGATCATGACGTTGTGCAGCAAGTGAATTCGCTGAATGCCGTACAAGCCCAGCTTCGGCGCCCACAAGAACTTGCGCAGGCGCCAGGAGGTTTTCGCGAACTCGTCGTCGGCGAACCGGCGGCCGGCTTCGAGGACCCCCCACGCGATAGCCCTTCTCAGTTGACCGCAGCGCAGTGACACTCCCGCCGAAACCCGAACCGATGATCAGGACGTCGTAGTCAGATCCCGTCGCAATAGTATGAACATACCGACCGCTCACCTTGGTGTCTGTCGGCCACCTTCGCCTGTCTGCCGACGTGAGGCTGGGAACCTTCGCGTAGTTATCGCCGCCAGTGCCAGGGCGGCCGTCGGGCGGAATGACTGCCTCTAGGAAGCCCCTTAGAGGGCGAAGTCTGGTATACCCCAGCCCCACAGTGGATGCTCGTATGGCGGGTCGCCCAAGGCCCGTCGGCCTAGTTGGCTTTCCTGGGCCCCTGGCACGACTGAGGCGGCTCAGCTTTTGCTGTAGAGTGCCTCGATCTCGCTGGCGAACCGTTGCGACACCACGTTGCGTTTCACCTTCAGTGTCGGGGTCAGCTCACCGGTGAGCACGGTGAAATCGACCGGCAGGATGCAAAATTTGCGGATCGATTCGGCGTGCGACACCGCCTGGTTGGCCTGCTTGACCGCCTGATCGATCTCGCCGACCAGCTCGGGGTCGTTGATCAGATCGGCCACGGAGGCGATGGCCTCCTTGCCGTGATGTTGCTTCCACACGTCGAAGGCTTCCGGGTCGATCGCGATCAACGCACCCACAAACGGGCGGTTGTCGCCGACCGCCACCGCCTGGCTGATCAGCGGGTGGGCGCGCAACTGATCTTCCAGCACGGCCGGGGCGACGTTCTTGCCGCCCGCGGTCACGATGATCTCCTTTTTGCGGCCGACGATCGACAAAAAGCCGTCGTCGTCTATCGACCCCAGGTCACCGGTGTAAAACCAGCCGTCGACGATCGCCTCGCTGGTGGCCTTCTCGTTATGCCAATAGCCGCCGAACACCACACCGCCGCGCACCAGCACCTCGCCGTCATCGGCGATCGTCATGCTGTTGCCGGGCAACAGCTTTCCTACCGTGCCGACCCGCTCGTCACCCATCCGGTTCACGGTTATCGCCGAGCTGGTCTCGGTCAGGCCATAGCCCTCGTAAATCGTCAGCCCAACACCGCGGTAGAAGTGGCACAACCGCTTGCCCAGCGGGGCTCCGCCGGACACCGACGCACGACAGTCGCCGCCCAGCGCGGCGCGCAGCTTGCCGTACACCAGCCGATCGAACAGCGCGTGTCTGGCCCGCAGCAGCAGACCTGGGCCACCGGCGTCGTGTGCCGTGCTCCACTGGATCGCCGTGCGAGCGGCGGTGTCGAAAATCATGCCCCTGCCGCTGTCGTGGGCGTTCAGCTCGGCGGTGTTGTATATCTTCTCGAACACCCGGGGCACCGACACCACCACCGTGGGCTTAAAGACAGCGAACATCGCCATCAGGTTTTTGATGTCGCTGGTGTATCCGATGGTGACCTTGTTGGCAAACGCCGTCATTGACAGCGACCGCGCCAGCACATGGGCCAGTGGCAGAAAGATGAGCAGCCGTTCCCCGGCACTTAGCATCGGGAGGCACGCCGACGCGCCGCGCGTCTCATACAGCAAATTGCGGTGCGTCAGCTGGCAGCCCTTCGGGCGGCCGGTGGTGCCCGACGTGTAAATCAGCGTGGCCGCATCGTCGGCCCGCAACCTCGCTAGCCGCTCGTCGAGTTGGCCGCTGTTCACCGATTTCCCGGCCTCGGCCAGCTCGTCGAACGCCGCCGGGCCGCCGGCTGACTCCAGACGCAGGATCTTGCGCAGACTCGGCAGCTCGCCACTCAGTTCCTTGACCAGCTGGGCATGCGAATCGGTCTCGGTCACTACCAGCACCGCGCCGGAGTCCTCCAACACCCAGCGCACCTGCTCAGCCGAGGACGTGTCGTAGATCGGGACGGTCAGCGCGCCGACCGACAGGATCGCGTAGTCGAGGATCACCCACTCGTAGCGGGTGGCCGACACGATCGCCACCCGGTCACCGGCATTGACCCCCTCGGCGATCAGACCAAGCGCGGTTGAACGGATCTGCTCGGCGGCCTGTGCGCACGTCACGTCTGTCCACACACCGCCCACGAGGCGCTGGAAAATCACACGATCCGGGTCGTCGCGCTCGTATGAATACACACTGCTGACGATGTTGTCGTTCTCTTCGACAGCGAAGCTTGCCGGGACACTGAATTCACGCACGATCTGGGGTCCTCCATGAGGGTAGCGCCGTTGCTCGTTCTTGCCGGGTCGTGTTCAGACCCACGCTGTAGCCATCGACCGTAAGCGCCCTGGTCGTTGGCTTCCTAGTGACCAAAGTCCCGGCGTCAAGAGCCGATTGGTGACTATTCAGCGGTTACAAGGCGCTGTGAAGCAACACTCATCCTGTCGAAGACGGTCGCTGTCGGGAAAACCGTGGTCAGCAGCGGCATGATCGATCGAGTGGCGTCACACTTGAACCGTCGGTTGATCGAAGTGCCGGTCGGATTCAAGTGGTTTGTCGAGGGGCTGATCGATGGCACTGTCGGCTTTTGCGGCGAGGAGAGTTCTGGGGCGACATTTCTGCGGCGCGACGGCTCGGTACGACGGACAAAGATCGGAATGGCGCTGTCAACTTAACTGGGGCTCAGCGCGATCGGGGCGTGCAGGGGCTCGGTGGTCTGGGTGTCGGTGGTATGGGTCAGGCTGCGGCAGTCGGTCCGGTGACCTCGTTACAGACGGCGAATCGTCGCGTCATTTCTGTGCGATAGTCGTCAGCGGTGAGGCGATGGCGGCGGGGCCGGAAGTGAGGCGAGATCACGCTGAACACCGCCAGGAACCGTTGGGCTCCGCCGGGTGTGCGGAAGCGTTTCATGGCGCGTTCGCGCTGCCGGGTCGGCTGGTGGGAGTTCTCCGCCCGGTTGTTCAGGTATCTCAATTGCCGGCCTCAAAATTTCACGGTCGCCCGAGTTCTCCCCTGACGGCTGCTGAGATCACGAGTTGATCTTGATTTCCGGCTTCTCCGTAGGCGGCGGCGCCGCGTGTCGTGCGGTGACGCCGGGTTCCACGTC